>Ga0208898_1000234_pt1 | contig 44688 bp, 29 predicted proteins | sample VirMetDEL_Mar_4_FD_184513 | JGI IMG/M metagenome (GOLD analysis project Ga0208898, IMG submission 184513) | Aqueous microbial communities from the Delaware River and Bay under freshwater to marine salinity gradient to study organic matter... | ecosystem: Environmental > Aquatic > Marine >... | reverse complement strand
TAACAAACAACAATGGCGAATATTCTAAAGCTTTATATCCGCTTGTATTAGCCTTAGATTATGAAGCTAAACCTAAATTGTGTCCACGTTGGTTTCTTCGATTCCTACACGTTTATGGATGCGACAGGAGTGTCGTAAGAGTGGTTAACTATAAATTATACAACCTGCTTAACAAGTTAACTAAAGGTATAATGTTTATAGATTGGAAGACTAAGTGGTATGATTACGACTTACGTATTAGTGTTAATGCTCCACGACACTTACAAGACTTAGCTGATGATATAGAGTATGGATTTGCAAACAGAGGTAGGCAACAAGAACTTGTAAGAGAGATACGTATGTTAGATCCAGATGCTCCCATAATATGGGGTAGTATTAAACGATTAGAAGAACAATTAAACAAATTATTAGATGAATAAATACTTTAATGATATTGTATCACATTTTGATAAGTATCCTACACCTACAGAACTAGCTAACTATATAGTTAAACATAACGTATCAACTGATACTATACAGGATGTAGTAGCTTATTATAAGTATCCTATTGTAGATTGGATTATAGCATTTAGAAAAGCATTAAATTATAAGCCTTATGTTGAAAGAACTAATTAGAAGATTAGAAAACTGGATCACTAAAGACGACAGTGAAGAGTTTTTAAAAGGATACGATTTAGGATTATCAGTTGCAGTAGACGAAGCTAAAAAGCTGATTGATTATGAAAATGTAACAGCTGAAACAGTTTGCAATGGTTATTATGCAGGTGCACAGTGGGAGAGCAAAGAAGAAGAAGAACGCACAAAAGATACGTTTAGTAGTGCATATAGATTAGCATTAAGACACTTAGAAGGTAAAGTAATAAAAGAATCTATTATCAATAGGTTTGAGGTTATTAACCATGCTAAAAATGATAAAATGGTAGGTAGACTATTAACTTTACATAAGTCATTAGGTGATTTTAATTCTATAGAACTACAAATGCAAGATGGAGGTAAGACTATGAAGATATTTTTAGATTAAATCTATTAATAAAGTAAAGGGTAAGAAAATATATTTATTAATAAATTAGTCAAGGTGGCGAAACTGGTAAACGCAAGGACAGTGGCGGGAGATTGCATCAACCGTTGCTTATAAAAGAGTTATCCGACAAAGTTGCAGGTTCGAATCCTGCCCTTGACCACTAATTAAAATTATAATAATATGAAAACATTAGACTTATATAGAATTTGGCAAATATTAAACATAATACATAACCAAGAGAACATACTATCTGAAAAAGGCATCTACCTTAATATATTAGGACATAATTCAAAGTATTATGAAATGGAATTTGAGTATTTTTTATATGAATACGCATTTAGAGTAGATGCAGACCAAATCATTATATTTAATAATGACCAAATACCTTTTGAAGATTATACTAATAATGATTTTTCATTCATACCAAAAGAACTTTTATCTTTTAGTGATACAGAGTTGATGGCTTGGATTGAAAAAGAAATAAAAATACGCATAGCAGAATTAGAAAAGGATAAAAAAAATGAAAGAAAGCGATTAGAATCTAAAATTCAAATGTTGACTAATGAGTTGAATAAATTAAAATAATATGACACCAAAAGAAAAGGCAGAAGACCTAGTAAATCAATTTAGAATGATATTGATGGACGAGGATACGGATTGTGGTAATGAAATACTTTGTACATCCATCGCTGTTAAGAATGCGTTGATACTTACATACGAGGTCGGAAGAAGAGTTCCGTATCAAAATAAAAGTAATAGAAATGAAATTAAGGACGATTTGACCGTTGAATATTGGGCAGAAGTATGGGAAGAATTAAGAAAAATGTAATAATATGAAAACACCAATGCAAGAGTTGATTGAAAAAATCAATAACGTAAAACCAACAGAGTTCTGTTCTATTGAAACAATCAGAGGTTGGGCAGAAGAATTGCTTGAGAAAGAGAAAGAGGTAATGTGTCGATTTACTGATAACTTTCAGATTAATTGTACTACGAAGTATCTATGTCGTATTATGTCTCCAGAGCAATATTACAACATAACATTTGAAAATGAATAATTATGACCGCAGTAGAATATTTAGCGGAGAGGTATAATTACGTTACTTTGATGAGAAACAGGGATGAGATTAGCGTAGCAACAGCAGATGAATGGCGTATAAAATTTTTAAAACAAGCTAAAGAGATGGAAAAAGAACAAATTATAAAAGAATTTAAATTATGATCGTACTAAAATTTGTCGGCACTGATGCTTATCTTATGGATAGATTTATGCCGTATATGGGATTCAAATGGAAGGTTAAAACTATATTAAATAGAATTTTTCATAAAATATTAGATAGGTTTGTATCTGAAATTATTGTTGATGATATGTTTTTGAGTACTCACTTAGTTAGAGCGGGATTTAAAAGTAAAATTAGAGAGGTTAGAGACCCTATAAAATATGATAAACCAATTAATAAGATTAAACATAATGGGTTTAATGTGGTCTATTATGACACTACGACATTTAAAAAAAATAATAAAACGATAAGATGGTTATATGGGTTAGATATAATAGATGAACTTAAAGAAATATTTCCAAATATTAATTGGATAAAAGTTGATGGCACATATAATATGGTTGAGATATATTCTATAGCTGACTTTTATTTAAGACCAAATAGAAATGACGGTGCAAGTAGAATGATACAAGAGTGTAAAATTAATAAAATTCCGTATTATCATTCACAATCCAATCCTAAAATTGAACTTATAATTAAACAAATAGAAAATGAGATTATTAAAACAAAAAGTTGACGTTTATGCCCAATTAGGAGATAATGGCCACGATAGTCAATATGAATGAGCAGAATATTGAAATAGTGAGCCTAAACCCTTTGATAAATATTACAACCTAACCTTTAATAAAGAAATATGAATAACACAGTAAAATTAATAGGGTGGTATGGCTCTGACTTAACTCATGCACAATCAGCTTGGACATCTACCAGTAGAGATTTAACAGAAGACAAGGTAAAGAGGATTCCACAGCTATTAAATATGTTAGCAGAGAATGGTCATCATACACCGTTTGAGAAATCTTCACTACATTTTTTAGTTACAGTTGACCAAGCATCTCACATACATCTGTTAAAGCACAGAGTTGCTGTCAGTATCAATGGAGAGAGTGCAAGATATAAAGAGTTGAAAGAAGATAAGATATACATACCTGCTGATTGGCCAGAAGAATGGACTGAAAAGATGCTTAGCTTTAGCGATAGAGCTAATAACTTATATCATATAGCTCTAGATGAGTTAACTCCTATACTAGGCAGGAAGCGAGCAAAAGAATCAGCTAGGTTCTTTAAGACTATGAATAGTCAGATAACAATGGACGTAATGTTTAATTGGAGGTCGTTCTATCACTTTTTAAATCTTAGAGATAAACCAGATGCGCAAAAAGAGATTAGAGAGATAGCACAGCAGATGTTACATCAGGTTAAGAACATAAAAGGAGAACCGTTTAAGTACACTATTAAAGCTTTTAGATTATGAAAATTGTAGAATACGATAATACATTCTATACATTACCTACTTTATTTTTAAAGTATGAATTATATCATGTTAAAATAACTTTAGCGTTATGGAACTGGGGTATAGAAATTTGTATATATGCTAAACAAAGGTGAAAGGTTAATATCGTTTGCAGCTAATTATTTTAATGTAGATGTTAGTCAATTAAAAGGAACTAATTATAGTTTTGATATTAAAAGAGAATTGACTATTACACTATTACATTATTATGGAGTAGATACTGTAACTATATGTTTCTTATTTAATAAGACGCATAAAAAAGTAAAATTGATATTAGAACAAGAATTGTATATTGATGATTTAATTAATGCTTATGAACAGACTTACAGAGAAAGACTTAATAGAACTTGATTTTAAAAGAATAGATGTAACTCGTGAAGAATCTGGCGGTGATCCATATTATTACTATAGTAGAGATATAGGAGAGCTAACGTTATATACAAACGATGATTTGGCTGTATATATATTTGATACTAATTCATACACAAACGTAAGAGAACATTTAGAACAATTAATTAACGCTTTAAATAATTTTAGATGATAGCTACAACAGGATTGCAAGTTGTCCGTATCAGAACCATGGCTGACAACTCTATTAGAGCAGAAGTAGACTTTGGAGAAAGAGTTAGAATGCGTAACTTTGAAGACTTAATGGCTACTACAGTAACTGCTATTTTAATACCAGATACAATGGTAAAACCAGAACTACAAGAAGAAATTAATAACTTAATTGACAAACTAAACGCATCATTAAATGAGTAAACTTACAGATATTATTGGCAGTATAACTGCATGGCATCACGTAGCAGGGTCAAAAGATACTACCCTTGCTATTAAGCTAATACAAGAAGAGTATAAAGAAGTTATGGAAGCTGCGTTATCAGGTGATGACATATACCATACTGCGCAGGAAGCTGCTGATTTAGTATTTGTAGCTATTAACTTAATTTACCAGTTAGGCTTACAACCTGCTAGTGTAATTGAAGAGATAACTATTAGTAACTACTCTAAGTTTATACCTAAAAACGTCTATACAGATAGAAAAGAAGAAATAGACAACTACTGCTTAGAGAATAACTACTCGTTAGAAGAAGTTGAGCTATCTAAAGACACTACTGTATATTGTGTTAAAGACGAGAATGGTAAACTTAAAAAGGGTATGTTCTATAAGGGTGTAGATTATGATAAATTTATAACGTATAAAAATGAAGTATAAAATAACAGAAAAAAGATATTACAAATATGAGCGTACTGTAGAAATAGAAGCAACTAATAGAGATGAAGCTATAAAAATGGCTAATTCTGCTAATAGTGGTTTCTATATAGATGAATATAAGGATAGAGATTATAATGTAGAGTCATTAGGCAACGAGTTTATATGGGATAATACGTTTATACTATATGGATTAAGTGGATTAGACAAATTGTCAGGATTAAAGCCAGAATTAAGATGGTTCTTAAACGACTTTTTATACAATGACGATTTAGCAGAGATCAGAATACCTATTACTTCATATAGTAAAGAAACGCAGATTTCTGTCTTTATAGATGAAGTACCGTACAAAGTACCATACTTTAAAATTATAGATAATAAGTACGATGACTTTCCGTTTAGGTATATTAATGTAGTAGACTCTAGCGGTAATGATGACATGTTTAACATTAGTAAAGCTGATATATTTGTATTACCAGTTGATAATAAGTGGTACTTAGTACCTCATAAATCTATTACACAAGTTAGTAATAAAGCACAAACTGTAACAACAGGTAAAGGCCTTGACAAAGAGAATAACTATATCTTAAAGAAAGGCTCTGGACATACAATATTACTATCTAAGAATTATATCGAACAGTTTGAGTTCATACCAATGACTCAAACATACATGTATTAACCAAAGTATCTTGGGGTAGGGCGTAACTGCTCTACCCCCTTTTTTTTACCTAGATGCACCTCGTTCACTAATTAGTGTATTAATTGCATCATCTGGTTCAGATAACCACTTTCTGTTATTAACACCTATTAGTTTCATAAGATTAGCTAAAGACTTATAGTCTCCTTTTTCAAATATACCTGTATCACGTTCATACTGTGCAGGACTTAAAGTAATTATATCATCAAGTAGCTGTGTAAGTAATTTTGAAGTCTTTTTAACTACGTTAAATATAGCTGATACATTACTAAAAGAATAAATCAAAGGCATAGGTGATGGTACACCTCTTGTTGCTGGGTTAAACGCTGCACCATAAGTAGCTAATTCATTATTTAAACGTAATGATAGATATAATGCCCACTTACCAAATTGTACTTTAGGGTCATCATCGTCTTCTCCTTCTAATATGTAAGATAATGATAATACAATAGCACCAGTAACCATAATCAAAGCGTGTTCAGCTAAAGCACGTTGTAAGTTTTGTTTTTCTAACGGTGTTAACGCTGCTGCATCAGGGTTATATATAGCAGTAGCAAGCTCTTTAAAGTCAGTAAATAGATATTTATAAAAGTCTCTATACATACCTCTAGTAAATATATCTTGCTGATAGTTATATTTTTTACCACCAAATCTGTATGTGATACCTTGAGGTAAGAACTTTCTAAACATCATAGCTGCTCTACCTAATGAATAACGTAACAAATCTACATTACTCTCGCGGTTATATATACCAAATATTCTATTAGATACAGAATGTATCTTATTTTGTACATTTATATCTATCTGGCCTACCTGGCTGTCTAACACTACCCCCTTTTTTAGTTGGAGTCTTCCATCTACTAAGTGGTATGCGTCTATTAGTGAGATCGGTTTACCATCTTGCATAACTGTAGTATCTTTTAAAATACCTAGCATAAGAATACCTGCTGCCATGTGTTCACCTTTACGCATACCAGACATTAATAGTTTAGATACGTTAGCTTTTTCTTTTAGAGCAGTTTTACCTATCTTACGACCTAAATTATCATTATAGTCTCCTTGCATAGGGTCGTATGCTTCTATTAATTGACCTATTAACGATTTAGGATAGTTATCCCACGAGTCTGTTATAAAGTCTTTTTCATTTAATAAGTACTTCTTTTGCGCCCATAGATATGTACCAGGCTTCATAAACTTCTTAGCAAACGACTCTACTAATGTCATAGCATTAGCCTGTAGTGCGTTAGCTAGTGCTGCTGTTATATCTGCACCAAGTGTAGTTACACCACCAAAACCTATAATAGTATCTACTATCTTACCTACGTCAAAAGTCTTACCATTAAGTTGAAACGTTTTATCTTTACGTGTTATGTTATAGAGCTGTGTTTCTATAAATGCTTTTAATAACTCAGCAGCATTGTTTTGGTCTTGTGTAGCTATTTCTTTTTTACCTGTCATAGCATTAACAAAGTTTCTTACTTTAGCTATACCACTAGGCGTTACTTTTGCAGTACCTACTTTAGACACACGATTATATAATAATTCACCAACTGATGCAAGTTTTTGCTGTTTTTGAAATCGTTGTGCAGCAATTTTATATCTTATAATTGAACTAGTTAAGTCCATAGATATGTCAGTTGATGACATAGGATTCATCTTATTAAAGAATAAGATGTTAACAGACTTATTAGAGTCTGTATCAAATGCTTCTTTTGAGTAGTCTTCGTCAATACGCTGAAATAAATCTTTGACTTTATACTGTGCTAAGTTTTTAACGCCATTTTCTGTTAACCTATCTAAGTCACTTTTAGATATGTTAGGTAATAAATATTTATATTGTTCATACCTTGCCCTGCCTCTTGGTGGTTGTAGTTTTTGATCTTCAAAATATTCACTTAGTAAAAACTCGTAGTACTTATAGTCTGATGCGTTTTGTTCTAGTTTTGTAAACTTAGGATTTTTATATTTATTTACATTAGGTATAGCTAATTCTCCTGTATATACTGTAGACTTACTACCATCTTCATTATAAACAGTAAATGAGTTTTGACTTAACCACTTATCAAAGTTAGCATCTGCGTTACCTCCATATTTAGCAAACTCTTTTCTTTTTCTTCTAGTTATAGTCTCTATACTCTCTACTAATATTACTCCATTTTTTGTTTTAATATCTTCTTCTTGTGGTCTTGCTTGTTTATTTGCTTGATACCATGCTTGTCTATATGCGCTTCTCTCTGATTCTGGTAGTTTATTAGCTTCTATATTCATCTTTTCTTCATTCTCCCTAAACCTATTATAATCAATATAGTTTACAAAACCTTTAGTAGTTATAGATGTCTGCTCTCCAAGCTCGTTTACAGTTACTATAACTACATCTTCTGTCATAGCTTCATACAACTCTTTAGGACGTGTTGAGCCTAAATCTTTACCTTGTGCAAACTCTTTAAATGCACTATCAATAGTAGGTACAAACTGTATCATACCCTGTCTTACACTTTCAAACTCTTGTTTAGTTTTTAGAGCAAACGCTGATAGATAAGCAACAGGTAATTGCATAGGAGATTCTACCCAACGTTCTAAAACACTAATATCTACATACCCACCATCTCTAATTTCTTGTATAAGTATAGCTTCTAAGTTTGGGTCTTTATTGTCTCTAGATATTTTAAACTGCTGTTCAAGTTTAGTTATCTCTACTTGTATGTCTTTAAGCTGTCTTTCTTTTCTACTAGAATCTGGTTTACGTTTTATCTTACTCTCTTTTTCTAATAAGTCATTGTATTCTTGTACAATAGCAGTAGTGTCTTTAGCAGGTAAAGACCTAACTAAGTATTTAGCTAATGCTTCTGGCAGTTTCTCTTGTATATCTGCCTTCATATTTTCAATATTATCTATAACGGTAAATAGTTTATCCCCAACGCTACCTTTTTCTATAGTAATATTATCATCTAATGCTATTTTTTTTAATGCTTTAAGTGGACCGTCTTCTGGCATATACTGATTTAGTATTTGCTCTATCTTCATGATATTGTTAAGATTAGATTCAATATCAGTAATATCATCTAATTGACTAAGACTTATGTTAAGTAACTGTTTATATCCAGTCTTAGTAGACGAACCCATTATTTCTTTATATACTTCATCTATATATTTATTTACACCACTAGCATAATCTAATCCAGATATATCATCTAAAATTAAACCGATTTGGTCAGCCTCAGTAATCTTACCTTCACTTTCATATCTTTGTTTAAAACTATTAAGAGTGTTTAATATCTGTTGAAATATATTCATATATTTAAAACCTCTCTTACCTCTATACTTTTCAGCATACTCTTTGTAGTAATTACCTTCTATAAACGGTGTTTCTCTTTCTATATCACTAACGTAATTATCTTGCGCATTTACTTTAATAGGTAGTATTCTTACAGTCTCCTGTTCTGCTAATTCAATACCATTATGTTCAAGTAATGCAGCATATATAGACAGCTGAGATGAATATCTTTGATACTTAGACGCTTTCTTTACTTCTATATTATTTTTAATAGTGCTAAACGATTGTCTAAAAGACGATTCTTTACCTGTAAAAGGCTTATAACTTGTTTTTAAATCTATAACCTGTACTCTACCATCTGGTTGAATTATAAGAACATCGAGTGTACCTGCAATAAGCTGTTCTAAATTATAGGTTTTAACCTGTGTTAGTACTAAATTACCTTTAGAAGATTCTTCGTTATAAAACTGTTCAAACTCTGTAAATAGTTTATCTATAGCTTCTTGCGACATATATTCTTCAAACAAACCTTCTGTAGCCTCTGCTACCATATTCATGGTTTCTTGTTTGCTTTTACCTATTATAATACCGCTTAATATAGTATCAGCTATATTACCCCACATTAAATATTTACTGTCTGATTCTCCTTCAAACTTAAACCTTACATCATTATTAAGTACTTTTGTAGTACTTTGTAGTTCAATCTTATCTCCTTTATTTTCAGTAGTATAAACGTGTGAAGAATCCATAGATACTGCACCGTGCATACCCATTATCTTTCTAAGTGTTTTCTTCTGTTCGTTTGTAGCGTCTATTGCTTGACGCATTACTTGGTCATTCTGATTATGGTTTAAGTTTTGATTATGGTGTGAGCCTATAAGTTGAAACTGTTCAACCTCTTTAAATAAAGTAAAGCCTATATCAGTATTTTGTTGTGGGTTTGTATTAACAAACTCCTTAAATCCTTCTATATCCTGTCTAGAACCTAATATATGAATTTGTTCTGGTTCAAATACTGCATAACTTTCAATTTCATTTGAACTGTCTTCTATTCCCTTAACCGTATCAAAATTCTCCCTTTTTAAATTTTTAATAATTTGAGAATTAACTTTAGAAAGATTTTTAATATTACTAGAATTTAATAAAACACTATATACTTTTAAAGCTTTTTTAGCTTCTTCAGTAGACATAGTATATCCAGCATATTCTGAATCTCTTTTAATTTTTTCAATAATAAGATTTTTTGCATATTCTAAATTATCTGTAAAAAATATACCATTATCTCTTTTAGTAAATTCTTCTATAATATTATATCCAACATGATAAACAATATCTTTTACTTTACTATCAGGAAATATAGTATTTAAGTATGCAGAGTATTGTTGTTGAGCTTGTTGTTTCTGTTGTGGAGTTACTTGATTAGTATTTTCTTTAGGAATAAATCTATTATAATCCCAAATATCTTTGTATCTAGCAAATTGTAATTTAGCTTTAAAAATATCTTTCCAGTTAGCTAATTTAATGCCTGCTTTTTCAAAAGGTTTTCGCTGATTATACTCTTCATAAGTAAAAAAATCTATTACTTTAGCTTCTATTCCTGTAACAATTTCTTTTTTTTGACTACTTTCTTTCTGAGTTTCTAATCTATAAGTGCCGACTATTTTATTATTCTTATCAACTACGTTATAAGAAGTTATAATATTGTAACTAGTTTCTTTTTTTAGGTTTGTTATCTTATATCCTTCAGGAGTTATAATCCAGGTGTCTGTTATGTATCCTTCTCCATATATATCTCTAATTTTTATAGCTTCTGGATATGCTTGTTTTAATAACCTTTCTGTTTCTTTTCTATTAAAAGAACTGACCCAATCTATATCGTGTAATAAATTTTCATCAGGTCTTTGAATAGTGCCTTGTTCTCCTAAAGAAGTAGAACCTGTAAGAATAAAACCCTTTTTAGATAATTTATTAATAATAGATGCACCAAATTTATCAGAATCTATAGCTTCTTGTAAACTAACTTGTTTAGTAGGTTTACCAAAAGCACCAGGTTTATATAAAGAAGCGGTAATTAGTTTTTTATTTTGTTGTAAAATATTATTAGAAATAATACCAATATTTTTATTTATTAAATCAACAGGAGTATTATTCAATAAACTGAAAAATTCTTTTATTAACTGTTTAAGTTTTTGTAATAAAGATTTAGAATAATTACCTTCTAATTTATTTTGTAAATCATTAGAAATTAACCCTCCTATTATTTTAAAATATTCTGATTTATCTAAATTTTTATAATTATTAGTTTGGGATAATTCTTTAATTATATCAGAAACAAGAGGATTGTATTGCATCATATAAGCAATAAATTCTCCTGCAATAGGAGGTAAATCTTTTTTATCTTTTACATAAGCAATTTTAGAAAGAATATCAGCAAACCCTAATTCATCGATTTCTAAATTATCTTTAATTTCATTTATATCTTTTACAACTATTCCAAACTGGTTAAGATATGTTTCTAAAATTTTAGATAAGTCTTTACCTGCTTTTTCTATTAAATCTCCTTTTATTTCAACAGGTGTATAGCCCAGTTTTTGTGAATCATTATACTCATTTATATCTTTAGCTGAAAGGTCTTTTAACCCCTTACCAAAAACTTTTATAGATACATTAGGATTAGATACGGCTAGATATTTAAGCATATCTTCTCCTTTAAAATTATAATCAAAACTTTGAGTGCTTAAACTATAACCACTTCTTTTGTATTTATTTGCAACATCTATAGGTACAAAAGAAGCAAAATCTATACCTTGCTTTACTAATGCTGGTAAAGCTTCTGCTAATAATTCTTTAGATGAAGGAGAAGAATTTAATCTTGTAATAAATACAGCGTTATCAACATCATATTGTCCAAATATATAGGTATCTTTATAATTAAAAACTTGATAAGAATTTATTAAATTTTTAAATACATCTTTAGATATTTGTTTACCCTTTCTAGTTCTTCCCATTAAAGCAACATAGTTATCATATATCTGATCAATTTGCCCATCTGTTATATTGGGAATTAACTCGTAAATTGTAGAAGCAATATTAGTTGAAGATTTTTTAGGTGTTTTAAATCTTAAAGCTTCATATACTTGATTAGCTAACTCTGAATTAGATTCAAATAACTCTTTTACACCAGGCTTAATTGCACTAACTCCTGTAGTAAACTGTTTATAAGTGTCTATAGTATGCTCGCCATTTTCATCAAGTGCTGCATCTCCAAACTTGTTATTAAAAGACGTAGTTAATGTTAAAGCATACTCTTGTAATGCTTGTTCTGGATCATTAAACTCCATTAATAAGTCATAATATAAACTACTAGCATTGCCGTTTTGTGCTAATACTTCTTTTATTATACCGTTTTCGTCTCTAATTACTGAACAATTCATAGACATCTATCTATTTGATTAAGAATCTCAACAACCTCTCTACTCAATCTTGTTTCATTAGTTATCTTTAAATCACTAGCTAATATAATAGCTAACTCTTTTAAACTGGTGTCTGTTGGTATGTTTTCTACATTAACTGTTCCTTTATTAAACATATTCATTATAGTCTGTTTAATATACAATAAAAACTCTTTAATAGCACCAAATAATGTAGGTGATTTATCAAATACTTTCTTAGCATCTGCTGCGTATTCACCTATAGCTTGTACAATAGCTTCTTCTACTATAGCGGCTTGTAACTGCGCACCTCTTAAACCACGACTTTTAAAGAACTGTGTGTATAGCTTTTTAGTTTTATCTAATATACCACCTTCACTTTTTATTTCTGCTATAAGTCTATTATAAAGCGGTCTGTTTAGACGTTTAATAGCTGCAATAAAAGGGTGTGCAAATTCGTGATATGCTGTATCATCAGTCATTTCTTTAGGATTGATGTATACTTTACCATTCATAAACTTACCCTTACCTTCTATAGTTTCATCTATAACATAAGGTATATTAAATTTAGCACTTAGTTTATCAAGTATTTCAAATGCAGTATTTATGCCTGTTTTAGCACGTTGCTCTGCATATACATTACTTGTAATCTTCATAGCACCTGACTCTTCATAAGCTATCAACGCATCAAACCCTAGCATCTTATTGTATTCATCAATCTCATTAAACAATTCTGCTGATTTAGATGTAGGTATAAATCCACCAACTTGGAATCTAACTAATAGTGAGTTTAGTTTCTCTAGTGGATTAAGCATTGATTGTTCTACTTGCCCAGTTGTATCTGGCCCTCCAGGCATTCTGCTTCTTCTTCGTTTTTTAGTACCATCTTGAGGTTGTATAGTTGGCTGTTGTGTAGTTGGTGGAGTAGAATATATAACTAATTCTCTTCCTGCTTCTTTATTAGTTTCTTCAATCCATCCTATAAGCGATGTATAACCTTTATTAAGCATTGCGTTTGTAACTGCATCATTTAATTCTTTTGTAGATGCAAATTTTTTACCTACTTGTGCAGACAGTTTAATACTCATAAATATAGCCTGTCCTACGTTTGTAGTTGCATCTAAAGTTTTAGAAGTATCATACGTAATTTCTACCTGTTCTACTGAACCAGATGTACCTAATTCTTGAAACGGTTTATCTAATGCGTAGTAAGCACCTGACCCTCTCTGTGCATAATCTACTTTAGACGAAAATGTTCCTGTTGTTCTATACGCTTTAACGCTTTTTACTATAGGTTGTGTAGTTGGTTGTTCAGTTTTTTGTACATTTTTATATGCGTCTGTTAATGCTTCAATAAACCAGTTTTGTCCACCTGTTTCCCATACTGTATTCTTTTTAGTAGGCTGATGTGTAGCAGCTGATAACCAAGATACACCACCTTTTTTAGTTATTTCAGTTACTAACCTAGGATGTTGTTCTAGTTTTGCAGTTATTAGCTCTACCATTAACTTATAATTATTACTATTTTGTTTAGACGGTTTTGTTTTAGATTCAGACCTGTCTTTTAATGATTGATAAGCTTTTTCAACATCCCTATACGTTTCACCATTGTATTCAATAGGATAGGATTGAGTAAGATTACCTTTAGATATAGCTAACTCTGTAGGATTAGTAAGTGCTGCAGCTAAACCTTTAGCTTCAGATGAAATTTCAACACTAGGTTGTTGAGCAGTTTCTAGTGCAGTTTGTTGTTCAAGCTGTGTACCTTCTTGTGTAGGTTCTTGTTGAAATGATGCGTCTCTTAGTGTCATTACACTAGATAGCTTTTTAAGTAGTTCTTTATAACTATAAGAAGTAAATACTCTACTATCAAGAGTTGGCGTATTTATTTTTCTATAGTATAACTTTTTACCATAAGCAGGCATACTATCTACTTCAACTGTAACGCCTTCTGATGTTCTATATATTCTACCAGTAGAAAGATTCATAACGTATGTACCGTTATCATTTTCTACCCCTACTAATAAACCGTATTTTTTATTACCTTCTGTTAATACAGGATGTGCAGGTATACCATCTTCAATATCAAAGTAGGGATTTAACTTTATGTCTTTTTTTGTTTCAGGTTTGTATTCTCCTCCTTTTGTTTTAGGTTTGTATTCTACTAAACTTGTAGTTACAAAATTTACAACGCTTTCTGTACCATCGTTATTAACTACATTCTTTACTTGATTTATTTGTTTATCTCGTATATATATATCATCATACCCTTCGTAGCTTTTACCTACCATATTAGGATCTTTAAGATACTCTTGTACATAAAAGTCGTATACAAAAGACTCATAGCTAACTCCCATCAACTCTTTAAACTCCTTCGCAAACCCATTCCAATCATAGTTATACTTAAAGAACAAGTCTTCTATTAAATTAAGCTTGTTATAGTAAACTTCTAATCTATCATCACTTAATATTGTACTAATACTATTACGTCTAAACATGTGGTTATTAACCATAAACGAATACTTCTCTAACTTCATAGCAAACATATAAGCTGCTTCATTAAAGGTTAGCTCGTCTATAGGTGTTGAATATAACTCTGCTAATGTTTTACTTCTATACTCACCTTGCTCTGTAGGTACAGTCTTACCTATATCAACATTAAATAACTCATTAAACTTATCAGCTAATATGTCTTTTGTGTTTGCACTAATTTCACTTACTGTATTTACGTTTACAGTAACCATATCTTTATCTTTAATACCTTGTGAACGGTTAAAGAATATAGCTTTAATAAGTTGATTTGTTCTATATGGAGAACCAGGCATTAGCAACTTATTGTGCAGTTGTTGTAGAATGCTTTGCTCTCCTTTATCTGTATAAATAACGTCAAACGACTCGTACAAGTCTCTTATAATTCTATTGTTATCTGCTATATCAGTATCATTACTCTCTATAAAGTCATTTCTTAGCTTGTGGTATAACCTACTAGATAAATATGATGTAAATTTTAATCTTTGTTGTGCGTTTAAACCTAGGCTTTCAAAAGGTGAAGATGAAGCTAGATAAGTATTTTTATTAACTACTTCGTTATATACTAAAGCAGTAGCTAACTTCTGCGCCATATCTTCATTAGATGTTATAATATTACCAAATATACCATTAGAGCTAAGCTCAAATGCCATTATATTTTTACTACCTAGTACTGGTCTGTAATATGCAACTAACGCCCTACCACTTCTAAAAACACCATACCTTTTATATACATCAGAGTTAGTCTCTTTCTTAGATTGTTTAAATTGTATTTGCAATGAATCCATTGCAGATTTAATATCGTCTATACTATCCAAAGACGTTTCTACTCCTTTTACTAGTGACCTTAATGTATTTAAAGGCATTAATACATTATTTAAGTTTTTAGCAAACTTATCATAAGTTTTTACATGTATTAATCCTGCAGTATTATCAGCTTCGTTTTTTGATTTTAGTAGATTAACTACATCTGTAGCTGACGTTACACTACTAAATGCCTTTGCAACTTCTGGTCCAAAGTCTGTTTGTACAAGACTAGTAGCTTCTTTTATCTCACCTACTAAAGATAGTTTAATAATGTTTGGGTCTACTTCTATATTACTTGCAGCTACTTTTACAGGTTTACTATTTATTACAGTCATGTCTATTGGGCTTATTCCTAATCCAATACCATACATATAACTAGATAAGTTTCGTTTTGATAAGTTTAATTTTGCAGCTAACTGTTCTTTAGCGTTATCTGTCATCATTGCAATAATAGTAGCAATAAGAGCAGTAACTCTTATGTTACCATTTTTTGTTAAACCTGTACTATCTAAACTAGTGTCACCTAAATTTATTTCAGCTTTAGAAAAGAAGTCTTCTTTTGTATTAAACAGGTTTATACCTCCTACATTATAGTGGTTTAACAAAGAGTACATAATATTAAAAGTAGCAGCAATACCAATATTGTTACCACCAACGTCATTACTGTTCTGTGCTAATACTTTATCTACTATAGAAGATATACCTAATATCTTACCAGAGTCATCGTTGATTATAGCTCTACCAAAGACTTTTTCATTTGACAAAGTCTTAATAACTATATTTTTCCATACTTCAAATGAGTTAGGATATGTTACCTGATCTTCGTTAGTCTTATTATAAGCTAAAGACATCTTAATATCTAATATAAGATTAGACGCTTCTTCCTGAGTAATCGGTTTTATGTTTAGCTTGGCTGCTTTTTTATTATCTTCTATCTGTTTACCGTATGTATCACTAAAATCTTCAAAGTCAAGCTGTCCTTTAGATTGTTTATATTCTTCATAAGCAGCTGATAATCTATCAACCTCGTTGTCTTCATTTAAATAACTGCCAAATCTCTTTTTATTTTTAGTTAGGTGATAATGCTGTACAAACAGTTTGTCAATGTCAAAGTCAGCACCAGAATACAGTATAACTTCTGGTGGTAATACTATAGATGAACTATGTGTTGAAGGTAATACGTCTACGACTTTAATAACAACCATAGAGTGCGCACCTTCTGTTGGTATTCTTACGCCTAATCCAAAGGTATTATCTGTTTCTTTACTTAAGTCTATACCATACTTATCTATAATGTCTTGACTTACTATAGCTTCTGCATAATAAACGCCTTTTTTATCAGAGAATTGACCAAACTTAAGTCCTCTTGTAGTTGCATCTTTGTATTTGTCTGGATTTCTTAAGTATTGTTTTTGATTTATAATGTCACCTTTTTTTTCTATAATCTGTCTACCATGACTACTAACTAACGTATATGCTTTACCTGCTACTCTTACTTTTAACGACTTAGTTAATCCTGTCATTAAAGCACTTTCTAAATCTTTACTTATTAAGTTATTACTTAACGATACTCTTGGTTTTCCTCCTTCTTCTTTTAGTTGTATTAATCTAGCTATGTTATCTGTAACTTGAGCTTTATGTGATTGTGCTAATATTTTATTTACAATTTTACCCCAGTCGACATTAAAGTTATCTATTAACGAATTAATAGTTTTATCAGTAACGATAGCACCACGCTCACCTTGTAACCTAAAGTAGTTAGCTATTATATCTTCTATAGTAGTTTCTACATCACTATTATTAAAACTAATCTTTAACTTTGCAGACTTATCATGTCCTCTAAATATAAGACCTTGTGTTTGACTACTATCTGTTACATCCTTTGGCTTATTGTCTGTTTTAACGTTTTCTCTTATAAAATAATCAGACACTTCGTATGGCTGTATTAAAAACTTACCGTTCTCGTATCTACCTGTATTAATCCTAGCAAGTTTACCTGCTGAATCTACAAACATAAACCCTAAGTCGTTTAACTCTTGTGAGTTAAGCATATTATGTAAATACTCTTTACCCTTAATAGGTAAGTAAAAGTTATGTATTCTTTTAGCTATTTCTCTTTTATCTTCTAATGACGCTGCTTGATTAAGCTGTCTATACAAATTAGGAATAACGTCTTTATTTACACCTTTTTTTAGATAACTAGTGTCTTCTCTACTTAATATATAAAATGATGTTTTAATTAACGTATCATGGTTTCTAACTACCATCTTACGCTGTGTCATATCAGCATTTACACTTTTTAAATATTCTAACTCTCTTTTAGGTATAGGATAGCCAGGCAGTATGTAATTATAATATATTTCAGTAACTCTTTCGTCTAACTTAGACATGTTAGATAAGTACTTATTTAAGTACCACATTGGGTTAGCGTATGTCTGAGCATCTTGATTATCTACACTAATAGATCTTCCATTTTTATCTACTACTACAGCTTTTGCAGATTCTATTACTGCTGTTCTTGTTGTAGTCCAACCTGCAGATGGACCATCACTAGGTATATTACCGTTACGTTTAACTACGTCTGTAACATCCTTATGTCCTATACTTACATCACCATATACTAAATTATTATATGCGAGTGTGTGCATATAATCGTTTAAAAAGAAGTTCCTTAGCTTTTTAATACTAACTTTACCATTATCGTTATAATAGTCAGGTAATATACCACTGTCTTCTAACGATGCTTTTTGAGCTGCTGCTTGTGCATCTTCTCTACTACTAAACGTAACTTGTTTACCGTTCTCATATAAAAAACTCCTTTCACCTTGTCGTATTTGTATAACTTTATAACATGCCATTATTTAGCCAATTTAGCAAACTCGTTATCTAATAATCTTAATGCAGCACCTTCACTACCAAACGCTTCTATTCTATCTAAATGTGCTTGTACTTTAGCCAACTCTTCTACTTGCTCAGTTACAAGCCATTGCGCTATTCCATACACCATATAATTACGTTCACTCATAGCAGCATCAGCTAACTCCATACATTGACGAGTAATGTCTAACTCGTGTTCGTATGTCTGATTAAGAAGATCTACAATACCTAAAAACTGATTGTCAGGCATCTCTAATGCTACAGTTCTAGGTAAGTAGTCTAAGTCAAGCATAAACTTTCTTACTTTATCTGCATGCTCATGCTCTTCATGACTATACTTATGCCATAGTTTAGCACCACCAAAGAAACCATTCTTCTCTAACCAGTATGACATTGCACCATATAGTCTAGATGATTCTTCTTCTTTTTGTATTCTGTAGTTAAGTAACTCTAATAAGTTAGGACTAATCTTTTCCATATTTAACATTTTACTATTTCGTAATCATATCTTGCTAGTAACCCTTCTGCATCTAACAAGTCTATAAAGTTATTAAATTGTTTGTTTAAAAAGTTAGACAAATCTACAAATTCATAAGGTTGTAATCTTTGTGCATTCTGCTCTATACGTGCAGCGCCATCTATATTCTTAAACTCAAACAACTTAAATGCCCTTGGTAGTTCCAACTTTAAGCCTCGCTCTGCATCTACTAAGTTAGACCCTATGTATTCACCATATTCGTTATATTGTCTTTCTACTTTTTTAAACTTAGCAAATCCACCTTCCTTGTTAAATGTAGGTATGTATAAGTTTCTTTCTCCATTAACTTTTTCAAAAACAGAGTTGTAACCATCGTATAACATAAAGTCTTTATCTAACTTGTTATTCTTTATGTTCTCTATAAAGTATTTTACTTCGTTAGCAATCTTATTATACTCTGACTGTAATGACCTTTGTACAATAGCCTTACCTATTTCACGTGTTTCACTCTCTATAACTGGAAAGTTTACTGCTCTATTTAAGTTTTTAGCTTCGTCAATCTGCGGTAAGAAGAATACATTACGCACATCTTTTTCTGAATCTTGTGCATATAAACCTAGTTTTATTTTTAATTTATCTTGCATACTAGCGTCACTAAATTCAGAAGGCGTAGCATCAAAATTACCGTAATCAAATAGAATAACATGGTTTATTTGCTGTAGAAATAGGTTAGTAAACGAACTATTAATTAAGTTTAATGATGCAGAATCGACTTCTTCTTCAGTAAACTTTTTAACGTATGGACTATTGATAAATGTATTATATAACTTATTTGTTAAGTATTCATTATATCCATATTTACTGTCTATTCCAAACATAGATGTAAATAAGTCTCTTGCTTCTTCAAGCTTATTATCATTAACTAAATCAATAAACGATAGCATTTCAACACTATTTAAAGTGTTGTACAACTCTGTTAAGAATGTAGGATTATTAATAGTAAATATACTCTTCTTACCAGATAAGATACTATCGTTAGTAAATGTAGAGCTGACTAATGAGTTAGTATAAGCTAGATTATCAATAGGTGCTGTAATTGCATCTTTTACACCTATGTTATTAATAAGCTGCGGAATAATATTAAACTCTTGTTCAGACCCTGTTGATGCAATAGCTTGTTGTATATTATATAAAATGTTATTTGTCTTATCAGACAAGTTTTTAATCTGTACTCGTTTATCTTTTTTATATTGTGGTCTAAGCGTTGTGTATTTTGTCTTATACATTTGTATATAGCTGTCTGGCATAAATGTAGACATTTCAGATATAGCTTCTTTTGCAGTTAGTTTTATACCGTTATCTTCAAAATACTGATCTCTATATTTAGATATAGCAATATCTACCATATTAAACTTAATAAGCTCCTTAGATATATTAAAGCCAATACTATCAAAATATAATTTAACATCATCGACAAGTTCAGCTACAGTAATAAGGTTGCCTAGTATATCTGTTTCTTCTTTAAATGCGCTTAATACTTTACTAGGTTCTAAAGCATCTGATATAGCTTCTATAACTTCTAATACAGCACTACCTTGCATATTAAGGCTTGCAGCAGCTGTACTCCATTCTAACAACGTTTGTTGTTCTTTATTTTCTATATTAGAATGTATAATAACAGGCGTATTATTGTCATACTTAACAGATATAAAGGTATCTTTTTGAGTATTAAATGCTCCTACTAATGCAGTAAACAACTTACTCTTTTGTGATAGTTCTTCTAAAAACAGCTTATCTGTACTACGTTCTATAAGCTGGTCTTCTGATAGGTTTGCGTCAGCTTTAATCTGTTCTTTGACAGAATAGGTAAACGCTTGCATACTTTTACCTGGTAACTCGTTAGTAAGTATGTAGTGTAATATGTTTTCTTTATCTACATTAGCTAAAGCACGTCTTAACGTAGCAAATACAATGCCACTATTAGGTATAGTAAATATGTGTTTAGGATCTGCGTATTCTTTTAATATTGTAGGATTATCAAAGTCTAATCCTAAGTCAAAATAATCTGTGTATGTTTGTATAGTATCAGTAAACTTCTTTAAGAACTCTCCTAGTTTTCTAATACTACCTTTTAATACCCTGCTTTCAGCTCTAATACTATCAACATTATCTTCATCTGGTGTATCATCTTCTTCTTTATCTTCTATTATATCTTGGCTAAATAGACTTAAATATCTATTAACACTACGAAGCATTGCCTTAGCATTTTCTTGTCTTAACTCGTTACTAACTGCTTGTTTTTCTGCTGTATCTGCTGCTTCAAACTTATATTCATTGTCTTCTAAGTAGTATCTACCTTGGTTAGATAAAGAGTTATACATTGCAGCTAATCTCTGCTTTACAGTTAAAGCTTTTGATACAGGTACAGTAAATAGTTCTTTCTCCCAGTTATTAGGATTAAACCTTATAGCTACTTCATCCATATAGTCTACTATTTCATTAATAGTAAGTTCAGTAATACCGTCTTGCGATGCTAATATAGCTATGTTAGTTACAATTTGCTTTTCATCTTCTGCTAATATAGGAAACTGTCTATCGTTGATTTGAGACTTGATTTTAAATGCTGCTGATTGTCTATAGTTATTATAAACAGGAGTAGCCTCTCTAAATCCTCCTGTTTCTATTTTAGAAAATAAAGATTTTATGTCACCGCTTGTAATAAATATAGACTTTATAAAATTCTTAAGTTTAGCAAACAGCCTACTAAATACAGTCTTTGGCTTTTTGTTTAGCATATACTCTCTAAACTGTTCAGCCATCTGTTCTTCGTAGTATAAGTTCTCTAACTCTTGTTTAGTTAAAGACTCATACGTACTACTCATATTTCTAAAGTTTTCTAACTCTGCATCAGATACTTGACCATATTGTTCTTTAGCTTGTTGTAAGTAGTGACTAATCTGGTTATCATTAAGATAAGTCCTAAATACAGCATGAAATGCTTCGTGATATGCTGTACCTATAGGCGAGTTTTCAGCTAGATAAATAACCTGGTCTACAAAATAACCAACTGTTATACCCTTGTTGACTACATTGTCTAGCATCCCATCTAACTCTTTTACGCCAATATTAGGTAACAACTGTTGTATTTGTCGTTTAGCATTTTCAAACTTCTCTAACTCACCTAAGTCTAATGAAGGTCTGTTTATAAGTTGATTATATCTATTAAGCAGGTTTCTATCTTTTAATACATCTAACTGTAATGCAGATGTACTTGAATATTGTTTACCTTTATATGTTATTCTACAAGCCATTATTTATTTAATTCTGTGGTTATTAATGCAAGAGACTGATCATCAGTAGGAAAGTTACCTAAGTTCTGCAAATTTTCATATACAAACATCTTTAATGTATCTGTTGTTAACTTTTCGCCTGGCGATATATACTTCATTTGTATAAGCATACTCATTAATCCAGACTTAACTTCATCAGGTATAGATAGTTGACTAGGTTCAGGTTCTGCTATTTCAGTTACTAACTCTGTAGGATTTAGTAATTTATCTATAGTGTCTTGTGTAATAGGCTGTAAGACATCGTTCTTAATACCATAATCACTTAAATCATCTTCTTGTAAACTTATAACAGGTAGTTTAGAAGCAGGCTGTTCTTGCATTTCTTCTTGTTTAGCAATATCCTTATTAAGTTCATCAGCAAATAAGCTCATAAAGTCTTCTCTACTTATTAAAGCCTTGTTAATACCATCTTTGTCGTAATATGATTTATTAGTATTATAAGGTAATGCTGCCCATTCTTTAGATAAGTTATCTGCAAACTCATTAGATGTTAATTCACCTCTTAAGTATTTATTTAGGCCTCTACGCTCTAATAACTTAGTAGCTAACATATCTTGAGTTTCAGGTGTAAACTTAGTATCAGATGTAACATAACCTTGACTAACTAAATCGTTTAACGTCTTATTTATAAACTGATACCTGCCAACAGCACTACTTGTTTTCATACCTTGTTGATATTGTAGTACTTCATCTATTGTCATGTTGAGTAAGTCAGGATTTCTTTTACCTCCATACTGAATATCATATTGATTATTAGACTCTATACCACCTATAGTATTTAATAGCTTACCTGCTAAATCAGGCGGTTCTACTACTAATCCATCTTCTGCTTTTATTTTTGATTTGTCAGATTTAGATGATTGATTATATAAATATAAAGGAATCATACTACCTGCACTTAGCTCTTTAGTAGGAAAATTATAATGAGCTCTTGATTTATTTTTAAATGTATCAGGTGTTATTCTATATGTTTCTAAGGCATCTAATAATTTTGTGCCAGGAGTACCTGTATGAAGATAATGAGCATATCCAACCTTGTCTTCATAATCTTTTATAATTTTATTTAATTTATCTACATTTAACTTTTTAAGTTCTTTATATCTATACATATCATATTCTTGCATCGTTTTGTCCCTATCATATCGATATTCATTTAGGATTTGACCATACTTTTCATTCGCCTTTTTATCTATATTATTAAGTTGTTCCCATAAAACGTTATCATTTGCTATATCTTCAAATTCTTCTGGTTTTATGAATAAGTCATGTGTAACTCTATCTATCATTTTTTCTTTAGTATGCGCATCTGTTTTTATAATTCCGTTTTCTAAATTAAATGTTTTTAATCCCAATTTTTTTCTAACTTCTTGTTCTATCTTCCATTTATCGTAATCCATATCATCCCATGAAGCACCTTCTTTAAACAAATATGTGTTGCGGTGTTTATCATAATATTTAGGTCTTATTTCTTTTTCAATTCGTTTTTCTATTAAGTTATAATACTTAGTTTTTAATTTATCACTAGCATTTGGTAAGTCATCTTCAAAGAAATCTAATTTATTCTTCTCTATCCAGTCTAATCTATTTGCTGACGTAAAATCAGTTGGTCTTTTTACTTTAACAATAAACCCATCACCGTATGTATAACCTTCTGCTGTAGGTAAAGAATTAGATGTATATATAGCATCTTTATTCTCATAGAATACGTTTGAATCAAGCCCCCATCTACCGTATCCTGTTTGAATAGGAACATGCGTTGCCATATATTTTGCTGCTGCCTCTGGATCGTTTTTATAATCTATTCCTTTTTCTTCTAGATGTTTTATAATGTCTGGATTTTTATCTGCTAATACTTCCCAGTTAGTACTAACGCCTCTAACAAAAGTATTGTGCTGATTAACTAATCCTTGTATTAATTCATCAGTTTTTTTACTATCTTTTGCTATTTCAGCTAAGTTATCTGGTATATCATATCCATACTTTGAATAATAATTCTTAGCAGCTTCTAAATCTTTTAAATTAGTTTCTATAGTTTTAGTAACTTCTGTAGGTTTATATCCTTTTAACCAATCTTTTTGTAAAATTCTACCTTGTTCTATAGGTATTTCAGTTTTAGTATGCAAACTCCAATCACTATTACTATACCTTCTTGAAAATTCTGCACTACTTTTAGGTACTTCTGCTATTATTCCTTGTCCATACCTATCTCCTATTTCAAAGTTAGGACTGTAATAAGTTTTATCAAAGGTCTTACCTAAGTTAAAAGTTCTACCATCATCTGTTTTAATAGTTCTTTGTGTACCGCTAGGTTTTGCTCTAAATACTCCAGACTCAATAGCATCTTGCATACCTTCTTGTCCAATACCTCTCCATAACATATTATCTGGTAGATTATATTGATATGCGTTTGGATTTAATCTCCACGCTTCTTTTAATACGGTTTTGGTTGTTAAATATTCCCCTACATCGTCTAAGTACTTAGATATTTTATCTATAGCTTGATTTGGGTTTAATCCTTGTACAGAGTTATATACATCATCTACTTTACTAAAGCTGCCAGTATTTTTAAGTTTACTCCATATCCCTAATCCTACTAAGTTTAATGGGTCTGTAACTATATCTTCTACTATACCTGCGTTATTCTTCCTACCTTGTAAAGCATCTTGCATAGTATAATCATCTTTATATGCAGCTTGTACCATTTTAGATGGTACTGCTAAAGGACTTAATATCTTAGCTGCATCTCCTAATTTACTCATTACAGGATGGTCTATATAGTCTTGTAACAACTCTCTCTTTTCTGCATCTGTATAGTCTTTCGAATTAAGTATATTATTAAACGTATCTAAAGGACTTCTTTCTACTAATGATGCTAGGCCTCGTTTAGTATCATCATATAATGAAGGCGAATACTTAGGATATACTTGTTTAATAATCTGCTGTTCTTTATCAATAAACTGGTTTAAGTACTCAGCCCTACTTTGATTATTCTGTGGTATCTGTTGTAATAGCTTATCTGCTACATAAGTATTTAATTCTTTATTCCTAGCACGTTTAGCTTCATTATATAAGCCTTGTCTAAACTGTTCAGAATCAATCTTATCTATAGCTTGTCTGCCTCTAGGATTATTAAACCGTTCATTAACATATCCTTCTATATCAAAGCTGTTAGACTGTTCATATTCTCTTTTAAACTTTAACCAATTAGGCGCTTCTGCACCAACAGTAACAGTAGGAGCTATGCCACCATAATATATAGGATCTATAGTAGTACCATCTTGTGCATAATCAGATGCTTTAGGTAATGACTCTACTATCCTATCTATACAATCGTAACAACCTTCACTTAATAAACGCTTTACTTCTTCACGTTTATTAGCAGGTATAATAGCATAAGTACCTGATTCATTCTGTAGTACAAGCTCGTCTTTTTCTGCTTCAATATTTTTCATATACAAAGTTTTTAACTTCAAAGCAACCTGTAGTTTCACTATGTGAAACATGCGGCTTATATAGACTATTGTTAATTACAACATTCATCCTTTGGTCTTTAAAGTAATCTAACGCATCACCATCAACCTTTCTAACTAAAAAGTCGTTATAAAATATATGTATATACTTTGGTGTCCACTCTAATCTATAGTTATTAAATTTCTTATGTGGACTAACTACTCTACCACATAATGCACCTAAGTTAGTATCTTTTTTTAAATGTATGTTAGTTTCTACTTTATACGGTTGTCCTATTAATACTTGCCACCACTTGTTATTGTAGTTACCTTTGCGATTAGCGTAGCCTTCAAATACATCTATCTCTGGTGGCCACGAATACCACGACCACATCCAAAATGCAGGCCATGCGTATGCTTGTGTTGGTAATTTAGCATCAAGTGAGAAGCTACCATAACTAAACTCTTCAGTACAACTGATTAAACCAACAGCCATTTCTGCTTTTCTATTCCTAAACATCTTAGGTTTATACTCTGCTTTAAGAGTTAGATATGTAGGACTATGCTGTTCTATCATATCTGCATCATACCAAACATAAGGCTTGTCTGGGTGCATTTGTCCCCATCGTTCTTGAGGTATCCAGTCGTATCCGCAGAATCTAATCATAATAGTTTCTTAATATTAAACCTACTTTAATTCGTATCTCTGTATTTCTAGCTTTATATCTAGGATTTAAGTTATGTCCAAATATAATAGAGTTAACTCTTTCGTCTATAGCGTTCCACTTTCTAATTTTATTATACCCTAATATAGGAAATAACATATCAGCAAAAAAACTTAATTTATTATTAGGTTTGTTTAGGTATCTATACGATAACCCTATGGTAGCACCATCAACAGTCATAGCAGTAGTAGTAAACTGTCCATAACCACCTAGTAAATGGCTAGGATTTATCTTACCATTGATTACATATCTTGTATCTATACTAATTTGATCTGCTGTACTAACGTAGTTACTAACGTAAGTTCTGCCTTTTCTTACATCTGACTGTAAACTAAAAGTATAAGTGTCCATATCTGCACCTATCTCAAACTGAACAGGCACACGCCCATCTAAATCTTTTATGTTAGACATATACATACCACCAGAGTAAAATAGACTGTATTGGCAGTTACCAATTATTGGTATTAATATTAATAAGTACTTCATATTGGTTCGATTAATAAGCCGTTTTCTGCTTTAATACCATTAACTAATACACCGCCTTCAAACTTTAAATCTACACCTCCTTGTTCGTGTGTAGGCATATTCTTTAAGTCTTTTACTAATGTCCACTTACTACCTAAGTTAGAACTATTAGTTAATCCTGCTTTAGCACATTCGTTACCTTGCTCGTCTGTGTATGTAACTACACCTTCTTTTTTTAATGTTTCTATATCTACGTTTAAGTCTTTAAACGCATCATACTCTATGATACTAAAGCCTCCAAACTTATCTTTTCCAACGTTCTTATTAAAAGAGCTTTTGTCACTTACAGTTTTCTGTTCACTACCTGTTTTAGATTTTAAAGCGGCTAATTCTGCATATTTAGCATCTACTTCCTTAGCTAATTGATTTACTACTTTAACATTTTTAGATATAGCTGCGTCTTGCAGTTGTTTAGTAGTAAATACAGAAGACTGGATGCTTCCTTCTTTCATAGGCATAGGACTTCCATCTTTTTGCTGAGAAATTTTTGTTTGTCCGTGGTCTTTTCCATAAAATACTACATTACCAAATGTAGTACTTCCATCAAAGTCCCACATATAGGAGTCTTTATCTTTTAAAGATTCTTTATCTTTTTGTTTTCTACTTTCTATATCAGCTGCTTTAGTTTCTATATCAGTTGCTGCTAATTCTGTTATAGGTTCTACACTTGGTTTTTTACCTCTAAACTTCTCTTTAGCTAGTTTAAGAATAGCAATTTTATCACTATTATCGTCATCCCACTTTTCTATTTTCCCAGTCTGAGCAGACATTATCTTTCCATTTTTACTTACCACATATTTCCTTTTTTCATATTTACTTTTATTTATTGGGTAGTTATAGGTTACAACTACAGCAGTACCTTCTTTTACTTTTTTATTAGCAAATATTTTATTTCTGTCTGCACTAGGCTTTTGATATACTTCTTGTCCTTTTGAATTAAAAATTTTATTACCTACTACAGTAAATGTATCTCTTGGTTTATCTTTAGGTGTATAAGTTACTTTTACACCTTTAGGATTATCTGTTGTAGTAGGTTGTTGTACGTCTATTTCAGCTTGATCTCCTGCATCTTCGCCTTTTAGTCTACTTTTTCTACGTGGTTTAGGTACTTTATTACCTAATCTTAACTTTGCATACTTAACAGGTGAACCTGTTCTATGAGCGTTATTACCTTTTAGCATTTTGACAATGTAGTCATTAGCTTCTTTATTAGATACAGCTACTGTTTTTAAACTTGTAGCATTAATGCCTATTTGTAAATTTGCATCTGTTTCTAGATAGTCTTTAGATATTTTACTATAATCAGATAACGCTTCTAATAGCTGTTCTTGATTTGCAGCTATGTCTTGATTTATAGTATTTATAAGAGCTTCTGTACTAAAGCTATCAATAGTACCAACTTCTTGGTTAAAAGGATTTAGTATTACTATCTTGCCATCTTTTTCATAAGCTTTGTATCTTACAAGTTTACTCTTTAACTCTAAAGAACGTTGCTTATTTTTTATAAACGTAGTCCTACCAAACGTAAATAACAATACAGGCTTACCATTGTCATCTACTGTTTTAGACTCCATATTAACTACATCATACGACTTTCTATTGGTATCTATTTCATATTCACCTTCGTATTTAGAGTTTGTAATAGTAACAGTCTTGTCTGCTAATTCACTGGTAAAAGAAACATTTAAAGACTGTGATGTAGTTTGAAAGCTATCACCTATTAAATATACAAGACTATGTTTACCCTTTAATATTCTATCTATCTCCTTATCTTTATCTAGTTGAGATTCTTCTGTAATTGTAGGGCTAACAACATCAACAGATGCGAATTTACCATCTGCTCGTTGTACTAAGAGTACTTGGCTTTGTTCATTTTTCCTTTTAGTTCTATCCTTATATTGTTTTTCAAATGCTTTTTCTACTTGTTTTAAACCTGTTTTCGACCATTTTACTTTACCATCTTCATCCTGTATTAAGTACTTAATTACCTTACCTCCTTTGTATAAAGGTATAATCTTCTTACCGTTTATAGTTAAGCCGTATGTTTGTATAGGAAAGTTAGATAATATACTATATTCATTTGGATATTTAGCAGCTTCTATTCTTAACTTAACTACTTCTCTATCGTCTTGTAATGCAAACTCGTTAAAAGAGTTAGCATCAAAAGGTAGAAACCCTGCTTCTGCTAAAAACTCTGGTGTAGCAGGAACAATACCATTAACTGCTCTAGTAAGTACTAAGTCATTAAGCATGTTTAATGCGGTTTGTGCATTAATTAATTCTTGCCTAATATCTGGATGCTCTAACAATTTATCATGATACAACTTAGCATGACTATCGTTTTTAAAGTCTAAAGGTGTACCATCCTTTAATAAGTATCTGTTACCACCTAATAGTTTACCTACTCTTACACCATTTAGTAATACGTATATATGGTATGACTTACCGTCTTTCCATATACCTGCTGTTCTATTTACAGCATTTGTTTCAATAGACGTATTGTTAAACTTCTTTTCATCGTATTCTTCTACTTCAAACTCGACATTAAACTCGTTGTTACGCAAAGCTTGTTCTACAGCATCAGTAGCATCTTTATGTTCTTTATCAGTACTTAATCCAAACTGACCTGTGTATATCTCTAAGAACTGTGCTACAGCACTATTTAAATTTCTAGTAACTGTGTTTTTACTTGCAGTTGACTGTTGTTGATTAGGTTTTGTTTTAGTAGTTGTAGTACCTGTTTTTACAGGTGTACCTCCATCACCAGTTTCTAGACCACCAGGTATTCCTCCACCACTAGGTGGTTTATTATCATCATCTTCATCTTCAGTTTCTTCTTTAGTTTCTTCATCATCTACTCTTGAACCTGCCATTCTACTTCTTCTTTTCTTTTCTTTTGTAGCTGGCTTAGTTTCATCTGTCTCATCATCTCGATTTGTTACTTCTTCGTTATTTTCATCGTTTATTGTTTCTTCTTCTTGTTCTAAGTTAGACTGTCCTAGTAGTCTATAAAACTGATTTTGATAGTTTTTGAATGTTATATCTGGTGTACCTTGTAAATAAGCTAAACGTATTTCTTCTGGTAATACATCTTCACCCATTAATACGATACCATTTTTAACCTTATTAAATATGATTCCTTTAGCTATTTCAGTAGCATTAGCTACTTTTTGCTCTACTTCTCTATCTGCTACTGTTGTTACTTCATCAGTATACTCAACATCTGTAAGAGTAGCAGTATTAAAGTCTAAACCTTCTATTTTAATACCTTTACGTAATAAGCTATCTTTAGTATTTTTATTTTTTTCTATTGCTACATCACTTTTATTTATTGCTTCGTCTATAGATTTTTTAATACTGTTTACATCCGAAATATCGTAAGTACTTTCTCCTATAGTAACTTTATTATCTTGTATAGTAATACCTAGCTTTAAATAGTTATTTATATGATTAATACTTTTAATAAGTTCTTCTTTTGATAGTAATTCTATCTTTAATGTAGGAGTTGACCATAAACTGTCTATAAATTCATCTGTTTTTACTATACTATCAAAATTAAAATCTGAATTACCTTCTACAGGCTGAAAGTTACCTTCTTTATCTATAAAGAATATACGCTGTGGTCCAGCCTTATAATAAACAATAGCTACTTTAATAGGAAGACCGTTTAAATCATAAGTAAAAATTTCTGCTCTAGTTGCTGTTTGTTCGTCTATTTTATCTTGTTCAAATTTTGCATTAATAGCAGATATAGCTTTATTTATAGCTTCTGGATATGAATCAGTTGATTCTATACCTGCTCTATCATTAATAATCTTTTCTACTAAATAGTTAAATGCAATATCATTCTTATAAAAGTCTATAATACTCTGCTTACTTGTATTTAGTTCTTCTTTAAACTGTAGTTGTCCTTTAGGTGTTAATAAGTTATCCCATCTATCTAATAACGTCTCACGTAATGAGCTAATACGACCAAGATCAGCTAACTCTCGCATTAACGTTTCATGATTATAAGCATCTTTACTATTCTTAATAGACTCAGATATTTTCTGTTCTATAGCTATAGCTTCGTCAAACTGTTTTACATAGTCTTTAAAATTGCGCTCATAATCTTCAACACTAATAGATTTGCCTCTAATTTCTTTATCTAGCTCTTTATTATTATTAATAACCTCTCTATACGCTTCTAATTTTTCTTCATTTACACCTTCTCTTTGTTCTTTATACGTATTCTGTTCTTGTATAAGCTTATCTTTTTTTTCTTGTAGTTCAGCAGGTACTTCTTCTAACTTAGATATTTCTTCATCAACTTCTGTTATTTGTACTTCTATATCGCTAATTTTGTTATCAAGTACGTTAATTTGCCTTTGTAAATTATTTAAAGCGTTAGTATTACCACCAGTAGCACCTCTAAGTTTATTAAGTAATGTAGATATTCTTGATGTTACATTCTGACCATACTTGTTTAAATTATCTGCAATAGCTTCTTCTCTAGCGTCTAAGTCAAATATTCTAAATAAGTCACTAGCTGCACCTTTAATAAAGTCACTAGTATCTTGTGATAGTATATCACTATCTGCAAAGTCAGATGCAATTTTCTTAGCTTTTTTATATTTATCAACACTATCTTTTAGATTCTGCTTAATAGACTCTTTTGCTGCTTTTACATCTATATCTAAGTTTTTAGCATAGTTCTCTTTAAACTCTGCATCAGACATATTTTCTATATCTTCTATCAGTTTATTTATAGAAGAATCTAACATACCTAAGTTATCTCTACTATAATAATACTCAAAGAAGCTTTTAGCTTGCGCATTTTTACTAGCAAAAAAGTCTTGCAGACTCATAGCTATACCTCGCTCTTGATTAACAGAGAACATAGTAGCTGCGGAAGCTATTGCATTATGTAAAGCTGTATCTTTGTTGTTTGTAAAGTCAGCTGCTAATCTGTTTAAAAACTTAGTGTAATCGTCTTTACCTCTTACTTGTGCAATTACATCTGCTGCGCTACCTCTAACGCCTAAACCAGGTAATCCAAACAAACCTAATAAACCACCTACTAGTACTTCTTCTAATCCTTCTTGTGTACCAAATGCTTTGCCTAAGCCTTCATTCATTACACCAGTTAGTATACCCATCTCGTCAAATGCGTCCAAGTTGTATTTAGCTAGTACATGCTCTAAGCCACCAATCTCGTATGCTTTTTGTAATCCTTCTTCTAAACCTTCTGTTATTGGTTTTCCTGTAGCTGTTGCTACTCCTTGTAGTATCTTTTGAAACCTTGTTAGTGGTATTGTCTCTGCAGCACCATCTGCAGTTGTCTTAATTCTTTTAGCAGCTTTAGACATTTTATAACTGTCTATAGCTTCACCTATAGGTCTGCCTAATATGTTATCTAACATAATAAGGTTAGACATACCTACAGTAACAGCGTTTAATGCAAATACAGAATTAGATGCTTTATCTACAGATTCCATCATTTCAGATAACTCTAGTTCATTTGGATCTCTAAAATTCTGTCTTCTAAACTGCTCTTTAAGTTGTGTTATAGCATTCTCTTTATAATGTCTAGCTTCTAACGCAGCTTCATATCCTGTACTAGTAGCTAAACTTAAAGCCATACGTGGTAGTTTAGTAAACCTGCCTACCTTTGCTGCAGTTTCAGCTGCATTTAAAATAGTATCAGCACGCCTTGCGTTTTTACCTGCTTTATCTAAGATACCAAACATTTTTTTAATCTGTTTAGCACCTCTAGATATTATACCTGCTGTTACAGCACCTTGTAATCCACTTGCTCCACCTGCTGTTGCTCCTGTTAATGCAGATAGAATTGTTTCACTTAATACAGCACCTGCTAAAAACGAAGCACCTCCTAAAAAGCTATCACCCCAGAAACCACTATCGCCTTTAGTAAGCTTCTGCCACATATTATAATCTTCTTGCGCTCTAGTTAAGTAGTGTGGAAACTCGTTATCAAACCATTCTGTCCACTCGTCTGTCTTTTTAAATAGTTCATTATCTACAAACTTTTGCAACTCTAACTCACCCATAGATTGTACTACAGCAGGTAAAGCTGCTAAACTACCTGCTGCGTTTACTAACGTCTTACCTGCAAATTTAACTATAGAGTTACCTGCTCTGTGTGACCAAGGCTGATTAGCTGCTCTTGTTTGAGTCAACATATCTATGTCTCTTGCTAAGTCACCTGTTAATAGAGGATTTTTAACGTATCTAGAATACTGAGATATGTCAACATCACTAAATAACGGTATACTATTACTACCTATAGGTTTAGGTAGTTGAGGACGTTCTGATAATGAAGGTAATTTAACAGGCATATTAAAACATATTATTTCCAACAGTAGATACTGTTGCTTGTTTTTGTATTAGGTTATCATATATAAAAAGTAAATAACTGTCTAAAATTTCTTGGTAAGTATTTACATTATCTTCTGTACCGTATGCTACAACATAACTATCTCCTACCTGTTGTGCTACAGGCAGATTTAGTATTCGTTCTTCATCTATACCTTTAGGCGAGAAAGTTATATAATATCTAAACTGGTTTGCATAAGGTACTTTATGTAACTTAAGGTTTCCATTTGTTTCATCTACATTAGCTGATGTTTGCATTAACACAGCACTTGTAAAATCATTAACATCTTGTCCATCTTTAGTTACGTTTTTTCTAGCAGTAAAGTCTTTAGGTTCAGCAGCATTTACTACTAACTGATCTAACGCTTTGCCTATAGTAAGTGTATTGTCTGCATCTTTTAATTTGTAGTCAAGTCTAATAGCATCTACCAATCCTTGTTCATTACCTGTACTAGCAAATTCTAATATGCCTTGTTCAAGTAATTTACCACTAAACTGTTTTTTTACTCGTTCTGGCATTGCAATTTTAAAAGTACGAGGTTCATCTTCTACCATTGTTGTAAACTTAACGTATGGACTTGGTAGTAAATCAGAACCTGGTACAGAATCTACACCTACAAAAATACTACCTTTATCAACTTTAGTAAAATCAATCAATTCTTTATCTACAGTTTCTCCATCAACTGTAGGTACTTCATCTTCAAACTGTATATTAGTTGTATGGTCTATTAAGTATTCAGAGCGTAGATTAGCCATAATATCATCTTTAAATACAGATAACCCCATACTACCTTCGTCTGTAATATTATACTCTGTTGTTATCTCTAATGCTTTTAACATACCATCTCCTTGAATATCAGAAGATGTAATAGGTTTGATTAAGTCTTTAAAGTTATCTACGTTATTAAAAAAGCGTTTAGCTTCTGCATCTCTATTAGACCCTATTGGATATACGTTTCTACTATCCTTAAGCGGTTTCATTCCAAACATATAGTTCTTATAGAAGCCTTGCAACTTTTTAAACTCTTCGTCTTGTGACAACTGGTCAAAAGTTAATCCTTTTGTTATTTTAGTTTGTACTTTATTTAACAAGTCTATAAACTCTCCTGCTTCTTCTTGTGTATCAAATGCAAAATCTCTATTACGTAGACTGATTATATTATAATCTTCTGTCTGTTTGTATTTAACTTTACCAGACTCACCGTTTTCAAACAACTCTGCTTTTAGGTTATCTGAAGCTTTTGCATTTGCAGTATTATAGTAGTCTAATATCCTTTGGTGTCTTGCTAACGTTTCACTTGCATTAACGATTTGTACATCTAGCTCTTTGCTATCTAACATAAAATCGTATAACTTTTTAGCTTGTTCTGTTGTTAAACTTGCTTTAGTAGCAAGCTCTTGTACTTTTGTATTTTCATCTGTAGTGTTATCATATATAATACTACGAATTTCTAATAAGTCTTGTATTCTTTTAGCTGTATACTTTACTGTTTCATCATAGTCTTTTTCAGACTTATTTGTATCTCTGTCTTCTAGGTCTATATCTAAAGCATCTTTTATATCGTCATCTAAATCAGTAGCAGATAAAAAACTATTAAAATCAGTTAGTTGATTAAATACAATATCACCACTATCACTAACTACATCATCTAAATTTATTTCTCGTTCTACAGCAGGTGCAGTAACTGCTATAGTTTTTTCAATATCTTCATGATTCTTACGTCTATTAGATGCACTAGTATTACTATCTGATAGTAGTGATCCGCTATCTTCTATACCAAACTGTCCTAAAAATGCGTCAGTCCAAGACTTGCCTATTTCTTTTTGAAATATAATGTTTTCTGATGTATTAACGTCTAGTACTTTATTTTTAGATTCGTTAATATTATCGTTTATACTTTGTTTAAATGCTTTTTCTGCTTTATCAAACGAAGGATTACCAGGCTTTAATTCTGTTGATGTTGGATTAATAAACCCTTGTACAGCAAGTACTTTAAGCTTATCTATGTCAGGTAGTTTGTCATAGTTTTGTAATGACTTCTTACCTGTTTGTATATCTGCTTTAACATACTCAGCAGCAGTATCTATTAAGTCTTGCGGATTATCATATAACCCCCTTTTTATATTTTGATACTTTTGAGATATTTGCATTTGTCGTTGTACCCTATCATCTGCTAAAAATAGCTTTAGCCTATCTCTAACCTTACTTTCATCTATTGATTTACGATGTACATATTCTTGTAAGCTAAGCGTATTATTGTTATAGTCTTGTGCATATCTAACAAACGCTTCTTTAGTTATGCCTAATCCTTCTGCAAATTCTTTTGCTTTTGATAATAAATCAGTATATGTTGACTTCTTTGGTGCGCCTATTTTATTATAACCACCTGTTTCTAAATCATAATCAATAGACTTTAACGACTGTTTAAAATCATATAAGTCTACTACTTTATTTTCTTCTGTATAGTCTTCGCCAATCTCTCTAGCATTAATCTCTTGTATACCTTTAGTATACGCATCTGCTCTTTGACCTAATGCAGCAGCTACACCTCCTTCTTTCCATTCTCTTGCAACTTGTTGTTTAGCTGCTTTCATCATTCTAGCAGCTGCTTGTGCATCACCTTTAGCTAAAGAGTCAGCTACAGATTGGGAGATTTTAGATACGTATTGATTATATTTAGATTTTAATTCTTGGTCTCCTTTTAAGTCTAAAGCTTTAGGAGACAAGTCTGCCATAGCATCAAACATATCTTTTATTTGTTGATACTCTTGTATCTTACTGCCTATTTGTTCTAACGGTAGACCTAGTTTAGGTATTGCAACACTAACAGGTTTTATAACTACGCCTCTTGCTAATCCCATTTATGACAAATTTTGTTCACGGTTTACATCAGTATCAGTTTCCGCAACATCTCTAGACTTAATAGGCTGTATACAGCTTATATCAAAATAGCCTGATTGTGGTTTACATGCAGGATCAACATAGAAATTACCAGTCGACATTAAATTAGCAGCCATTGCTTCACTAACTTGATCTTTTTTAAGTTCACTAATCTGTTTTCCTGTAGCACCTATAGATTCTGCCATATTAATTATACTTTGTTGGAATCCTGCTTTAGATTGTGCGTTAAGCTGTTCAGCAATATTTTCTGCTTGTACTCTTTGTTGTCCTAATTGATTTAACGTATTAGCAGTTTGACTAGCTATAGCGTTTCTTAACTGTTGGCTTTGTAGTCCTAAGTTTGATAAAGCATCAGTTGTTTGAGTTAATGCTCCTTGTTGTAATGCTTGTTGTACTGCTGTACTTCTTACATTTCCTGTACTAGCCATGGCAGCTTCTTGTTGACTAAGAATTTTATTTTCTATAGCTTGAGTATTTGTACCTTGACCTTCCATTAAGTTACGTATGCTTTGCTCATTAGGATTATAGTTAGGGTCTACCTTATCATATCCTTTTAATAACAAGGATGTTTTAAGTGCGGCTTCTGCACTCTTACCACCTACTAAAGGTGCGTATACGTTATCTTTAATAAACCTTTTTAACCATCCTTCTTCTTTAACTTTATCAGGTTCTGCTTCTACACCTAATTTAGGTTCTTCTGAGTTAAATATAGATGATAGATTGTTACTTGATAAGTCTTTAGATTTCATTCTTGCAGCAGCTTGGTCTACATCAAATGTACCTCTATTTAAAGTAGACTGACCTTGTAAAGTTGGTGTATAAGGACCTGTTGCTTCCGTTTTATTAGTACCTACTAAAGGTTTAGCAAAGTTAAATGTAGGTAACGCTTTACTAAATTCAAACTGAGGTTGATTCATTAACTTATCAAGTTGTGAACCAAGCGGTCCACCATCTACAAACACATTTGTATCTTCTTTTGCTCTAACAGCTTCTTGCGCTTTCATTAACGCTTCAATCTCCTTTTTAAAATCGACCATTTCCCCACTGTCGTTATGTCGATTAGGAAACTTCTTACTAATTATCCCAGCTGCATCTGCAAATGTTTTACCTTTATATTTACTTAGGTTCATATCTTAAGTCTTTTGCTGAATACATAAGATTCATTGTCTATATTTAATATCATCTCACCTCCTTCTACTTCTGCTACAGGATTAGACTCCGTAGGCATACCTTTACTATCTACTAATATCCCACCATTCTCATGGCTTGGTCCAATATACTTAGCTAAATCAGGTACTCCAATCTCTCCACCGTTTTTTAATACAGACATTTCATCCATATTAATTAATCCGCTTAATGTTTTTCTACCTGCTACGCCATCTATCTTACCATCATAAAAACCTTTACTATTAAGGTCTTTTTGCATAGACTTAATATCATTAGGTGTAATAGCCTTACCAGATAAAAATCCACCATCAGCCATTCTCTTCTTTAATTTATCTTTATCGCCATACATTGCCCATATCTTAGAAGAAGGTACAAGACCACCATTAGCCATATATGGATTAGTATCTCGTCCAACAGCAGATAACTCTTTATTTAACTGTCTTTTCTCTTCTCTACCTTGTACTAAATCACCTACTAGCATACCTGCAATAGGACCAACTACAGAACCAAGACCAGGTATTAGTAAATTTGCACCCATACTAATACCTTCTGTTAGTGAGCTTCCTGCTGCGCTTTCTATTTGTCCTTTATCCATAACTTATTTTGTTATATACACTAACTATTTATGTTAGCGTAATGAAGCAAATTTATTAACATCCATTAAATGTATCGTAACTTTGTGAGTATTCTTGTTAAAGAAGAATCGTATGTGTACATACTTATCACTAAATTCGTTAAGTTCTATTTGTTGTTTATTATAATCTATGTTAGTATCAAACGGTACTTTATCTATATACCCTTGATTATTAACATAATAGCTCTGCCTTAAGTTCCAATTACTAGTCATAACTGGCTGACCTATAGCTATATCTCTAATTTGTGATATACGACTATTCTTGTCTTTGATACTAACAGGTTTTGTTTTATTATCCCAATTTAATGCTCTAAGCTGGTCTTTAACTTCTAATTCTACTAACCCTGTAGATTGCGTTTTATTATATGCAATCATCTGATCAAACGACATTTCAACAGGTATCCATTCGCTATTCTCTAAGTCAAAGTATTGTACTTGTGCATAATAGAAAATACTATGCGGATTAAACGTATTAAAGTTAGTATCTATAGCTTCTATAGCAAATGGGAAAGCTATAGAGTAATAAGTAGTAAATGAGTTGTAATTGTTGTGTGAATATAAACCTGTACCTAATGTAGTAAAGAACGTATTATTAGTATAAGTCATTCTTTGTGGTTGATAACTGTGAAAGCTAATCCATGACTTTGTTCTAAAGTTATACGATATAGTAAAGCCTTTATTCTCTATATCTATTTGTTTCTTATGTAAGATAAGACGTTCAAATCTTGGGTCGTATGTACATATAACTTCACCACCAGGTAAGTTGCGCTCAAACCAATGATACATCTTATAACTACTAATCTCTTCGAAACCACCACCTGTCGGCTTTAAAAATGCCTTACCTTCATTCTTATCTACCCATACAAGTCCAAACTTAGTGTTTACTTCTGCTAATACGTCTTGTTGACCACCATGTCCTGTAGGTACACTAACAAGTTCTTGCGCAGGTAGTGATAGGAAATCACCAGTACCTAAACTAATAGTAGTACCTGATGCTTGTATTTGCTGTGGGTTAGGTTGTAGAATAAAGCTGCTTTGTTCTGTTCTAACTAATATGACGTTGTCTATATAGTCAAAGCTTGTAATAGCACCTTTATCCGCAGGTATATCAAAGTAAGATAAAGGTTTAAATATACGGTAGTTATCCTGTAGGTCTTCTTCTCTACTTACTTCTGACCATATAATCCTATTAGGATACTTGTTACTACAATTAGAACAGTAGTCATAGTAGTATCCTAAAGCTCTAAACAGTCTTGTAGATGATAAGATCTTCCAATCTTTATTATAACCATAAAACTCGTAGCATATTTCTGGTCTTGTTTGATACTCTTGTAATCCGTAATTAGTTACAGTAGCTATACTATTTAATAAATGGTTACGCAATAAACGTAAGTTATCAGATAGTATATCATTGTCTTTAGACGACAATATGCCGTTTATGTATTTACTAGTCGGCAGATAATAGTCTTTACCGTATTTACTTACAAGCTCAGTATGTTCTGATTTGTAATCTATAATCTCATTACACTCTGTAGTACCACCAAACTTCCATAATGGATTTATCTCACTTTCTACATATAAGTTATTAAGCCATTCGTACGCAATTAAATATGCTTTTTGCCCTGCTAAAGCACTAGCAATATTTACTAAAGACATAGGAGTAAGATACGCATCACCTGCAAATATACTCGCTGATTCGTTCTCTTGATATAATACGTTATCAGTTAGTCTATAGGTTATTGTATTAAGATTAGTAAGTATAGGTGTAGTAGACTTAATAGCTACATAATTAAAGTTAGCTGTGTTAGGTGTATACCAACCTGTGTCTTCATTTAATACTCTATCTAGTTCTACAATATAAAACTTATTAGAGTGTGATTTATTTTGAATATCATTAAACTCTGACTTCTGGCTTATACTATAAGCGTTTTCTGTACCAAATGCAGTAGCAAATTTACTCTCGTAATTAGATAAGTAGTAATGATTACCTGCGTAAGTAACTTCGTTATATTTAGAATCGTTTACTGATAACTGCGTAAAGTCACCTGGCCGTACACTTGTAATATACTTACGTTCTTTACCAAAACTAATAACACGTTTATCTGTATATGAAAATGTACCGTAGTATTGAATATAATCACCTTTAGGCGCTGAACCTTCAAATAAAAAATCAGGACTAATTATGTTTTGATATTTAGATGCTACGTTTGGTCCATTAGCAAATAAAAAATCTTGTGCGTTATTATTAGTGTATAAACCTAAAGGATATTCTTGTCCAGAGTTTAATGGAGTTGCTATACCTGTTTGTAATACATTCTTTGTACCTTCGTTTCTTATATTAGTTACAAAGTAATGTCCTATTATACCACTATTAGCAGGATATTCAATATTGTCAAACTTTATACCTATGTATCTTAATGCCATATCACCATCAACATAAGTTGTACCATATCCTTCTGGTGGTAAAGGTATTTTATCTGTACCTGTACAATTAGAATATCCAGAGCCTTGTACAGAAGTAACAATAATACCAGGATTATCTATATTAGTCGTTTGTCCATTATATCTCCAACTGACATTAGGACTTACCCCTACTTGTTGTAAAGCTTGACTATCTGCTATGTTTACACGCTCATACCTTACTGTAGGTTTTCTCTCTGTATATAAAACAACAGGGTCATCACTACAAGGAACAAGTTGTTGATACCTATCTGCTTGTACAGTAACTGGTATTCTTTCAGCAGTCATTATAGGTATCTGACTACGGCTTGGCACTTTATGATGCCTTACACTTGTATTTAATAAACTATTACCATTAGCATCTGTACCCCAGAAATCGTCTTTACAATAATTAGTAGGGTTTATGTATGTAGAGTTAATGTCGTTTGGACTTACAATGTAATTACCTGGTATGTGAAATACTGGACTAATTTGTCCTGTGTCAAATACGTAAACTATACCATACGCTTTTACTTCATCTCCTATCTCAGTTTTAACTATATCTTTATAACTATCGTCAATAGATACATCAGTAGTTATAAACTCAGATTTAATCTTAGACGCATATTGCTGAAACACACCATAATCAACAGACTTCTCTAGTAAGTTACCTCTTAACAACCTGCCTTGTACTTGTCGCATTACCTTACTAGACTCATAATAAACACCTGGTATTATAAGACTTGATTGCGTTGTAAGTGTATCTCCATTATTAGCATTAAAACCTGAGTATGTATATCTTATAGTATCACTAGTAATTTCTATAATGTTACCTACTTCATGTGCATTAGGAGTAACACCATCACTACTTGTGTATTTTATTACAGCAAGTTTAATCGCATCGTATCTAGTGTCTATGTTAGTAATATTAAGTCTAATAGACTTATTAGATAAAGGTAAGCCTCCTACATCAGGTAGATAGTTTTCTATATTTAAACCTCCTGTAATATATACTGGACCATAAGGAATACTTTTAGCTGCGACATTGCCTTGACTGTCTGTATATTGTAATACAAAAAAGTAAGTACCGTATTCTAACGCTCCACCTGATTCTTGTACTTCTAGTTCTACATTAGCAGGATAAAACTCTGGCGTAACGCTAAAATCGTTTACTTCTTGGTAGTCGTCAAGTTTATCAATGTTAAGCTGTCTATCAGGATTAATACCATCTCTCCAATATATAACTCTCTCACAACCTTTGATAACTCTGTATGTTCCTGTTATTATATCACCAAAAGCAAACTCTTGGTTAGTAATAATCTTAGTAGCTTCACATATACTTGTATCTACTAAATAGATAGAATTATTTGATGTAAAGACAACAAGGTTAACTCTATCAGCGTTAATAGTACCAATAATCTTACCATCTAAATCAACACAAATCTGATTACTATGCTCGTTATTTATACTACCTTGTGCGCCACTTTCAGCATCATACAAAGCATTAAGAGCAAAACGTGTTGTTCCATCTGGTTGATTAACTGGTTCTGTATCTGTACTTAAACCACCTATTGGCAAAAAAGGCTTATCTTGTATATTCATTGCGTCTAAATGTTCTTACAAATTTGTTTCTACCAAACAGAAATTCTCTGTGTTTGTCAACATCCATACTGCGCATCATATCAATCTTTTTAAACTCTTTCATCAAGTTATGTGCTTTAACATCTTCTACTTGGAACATCTGAAAAGCAGCGTTAAAACTATCTGTAAGGTTATGCGCCTTATTAAGAAAATACCTACTCGTAGCATACGAAGCTAACGACATAAGTAATGTAGGATGATCTGGTATTAGAATAACGTTATTCTCTTTAACTAATTTGTAATACCCAACGACAATAGTTCCTTCTTGTATATCAATGCTAATACATCGCATCTGACTGTCGATACTCCAACCTATCTCACAATCACTGCAATACATACCATTGTCTACTATAGCTTGTCTGTTTTGTCCTTTATATGCAAATCTTCTACCCTGCTTATATAAGTTAGAGCCGAAGAATATCTCCTGGTTTATGATTAATCTATAATCACCATAGTCTTGTGTAGTAGTTAAAATGTTCTGCGCATCGTTACCTACATCAATTACTTCACCTATCCTTACTATATCATTAGGTGGTAAGAACGCTTTAAAGTTTTTAATAGGAACTTCTACATACTCATAGTCATAAGCAGGTGCTACATTAGCTGATTTATAAAACTGTAACGCCCACGCTTTTAACTGCTCAACATTAGCATCTGTTTTAACTACATCCGAAGTGTAGTTAAGAATACTATCTAAAGGTACATACTTGAACTGCGACATATCTAACTATCTGATAATTTATAAATTCTACTCTTATCTGCTTTAAACCACCTGTGTAATTCTTTATACACGTTATTTGGTATCCATAAATTAAATAGGTATTTATTTCTAAATACTACTCCGTACTTTTTAGTCTTAAACCATTTTAATTTAAACGCATACCCATCTAAGTCGTAGTCTTTTTTTCGTAAGAACTGTCCTTTTTCTAGTCTGCCCTCTTTCATAGCTTGTTGTCCAGCTTTGAAATCTATATGGCGATTTTCATATTTAACAAGTTGTATTGTTCCTAATCCATGTGCCATCTTATATCTGTTACCTTCTTTAAGATGGTCTAATACTGTTTTAAAATAATCTGTCAATATAGCTTTCCATTGTTTGTATGTAAGTGCATACTCATGGTCGCTTATTTCATCTTTACTAAAATAAGGTATAGGTACTGTGCTTGATTCAACATCATACCACTTATACTTATAACCTAAGTATAAGTCTTTTAGTGTCAAGTATTTAACCTTATTTTTGTAGTATGTCATTGCTATTGTTTTGTCTATCATTAGGAGACTGTAATACAACTCCTAACATTTGTAACGTCATTTGATACGCAGGACTAACTAAATCACTATCTATAGGGAAAGCTGATTGCTTTATATTATAACAGTAGTCTTTATCTAATCCTGTTTCATCTGCACAAGGTATAGCTGCCCATTCAGTAGGATCTTCAAAATAACCACCTACTAATACAGCTTTAGGTATTACTCTATCTGTATCACCATTCCAAATTACAATATGCTGATTCATCATAGACCAAGCTAAAGCATCTTTAAGTATGTCATCGTATTTAAGCGCATAGCTTGCTTCTGAGACGACAAAAGGTATCTCCCTATGGTCTATAGTATATACTTTAATTAAGTCCGTATATTTGCCTGTAATAGGCTTAGGTATCTTACATTTAGTTCTAAGTACAGAACATTGTGGTAAGTTTGCACAATCAGCTAACTGCGCCTTCTCTAAAGCTATACAGTAATAAGCTACATCCCAATTATTAGTCTTACGGTTATTACCATATCTTTGACGCATTAGTCTTGAAGCAGCAGTACTAAACAAATGATATAAAAATTCATCTGTATAAGGTGTGCCAGCTTCTGAGTATTTATTTACTAACGCTCTTATCGCTGATATATGTGTGTTTACTGTACTCATAGTCAAGCATTGTTTTTACTTCCTTTTCTAAATAAGGCATTTTATATACATGATAATCTCCTTGTCTATCAAACCATACTATCTCTCGTTCTTTTATATCTAATCCTAATAAGTATTGATATAGACTAGTCTGTAACGCATAAATGTAGAACTCGCAGTTAGGCAGATGTTCTAATCCATTAATTAAACTATACCTACTAGTTGTTTCAAATTTCTTATTAGTCTTCCAGTCTTTTATAATTAGTTTGTTATCTCGTATGCCTAAGTGGTCAAACCTACCTGCTACTATATCATTACCTACAATAACCTCTTGCATATAAGGAACATCGCTTTTAGTATCTTCTAAGTATCTTTCAACCATATCTATAGATGGGTCAATTATGTATTGGTCGTATCTATTCTCTATATAGTCGTGTATCTCATTACCAATAGCTAAACCTTTCTCTTTAATATCATCCCACTCTTTTAGCATTTCTTCTTGTGTGATGCCTTTCTCTGCTGCTTTTTTCTTACTCCAATATTCAGAATCAAATGGCGGTTTAAACTTACTAATTAACTGTGTTACACTAGTCAACCTTTTACCTGTGTCTTTGTTATAATAGTAATGTTTAGCGTCATCATACTCAATGTGCTTAAACTTATTATACCACCACGTTCTAAAC
>Ga0208898_1000233_pt1 | contig 44789 bp, 50 predicted proteins | sample VirMetDEL_Mar_4_FD_184513 | JGI IMG/M metagenome (GOLD analysis project Ga0208898, IMG submission 184513) | Aqueous microbial communities from the Delaware River and Bay under freshwater to marine salinity gradient to study organic matter... | ecosystem: Environmental > Aquatic > Marine >... | reverse complement strand
ATCTCGCACTGTACGCCCCAGGAGGGAGCCTGTATAGAGGCAGGGTAGGGTAGGGCAGGGTAGGGTACAGTAGGCCTACAGCATGCAGCACACATGCACTGCACACAGCACACACGCTACACACAGCAGGCAGAGCAGGCAGTACACACTACATGCAGTGCAGTGCACACGCAGAGCAGGCAGTACAGGAGAGAATACATATGCCAGGCAGTATGGGCACGCATACTATGTCATTACTGTTGTACTATATAGGTTCACCATATGGTTAGTAACTATGACTAGCATCTGGTTGATTGATGATACAGCGTAGTTGCAGCAGCACAACAGGGAGCAGGCTGTGTACCGTGCAGCAGGCAGGCCGAGCACCCTCGCTGTAGCTGGTGGGGCAGGTCAAGAGCGTCTGAGCATGATAGTGAACGTCGTTAAGTCGACCCTCGACCCGCGAGACACCCCCCCACCCCCGTTCGTCCAGCGCTGGCCCAGAGACCGCCCCCCTTCATTTTCTGTGAAAATTTCTGAAACCGATTCCTACCCCAACAACCAGACCACAGTAAGTAATTGTGCCTAGTAGTAGGTGTATATAGGATGGATGGAACACGGTTGCGAAGCAGCGATGGATTCTTTTGTGTTCCTAAGTATAAATGCCTACAGCTTACGAAGCACGAAGTAGTGTTGGAAGTTTAACAATAGGTATTTTTTTAAAGATGGCTGAGAGAAAGAAGCCGGCAAAAGGTCGGCCACCGGCAGGAAAGGCCAAGAAGAAGAGTACGATGTTTAATTGGCAAAATGGGGAATCGTGATGCTAGTCATACGAAAGATGGTCGTATTGTACTGGAGAACCGGAGTACAAACAGATCGCGTAATGGAGAGGGTGGGCGCAGGACTAAGAAGTGATAGCAGTTTCCTGATGGCCTCTTTAAGAAGGGGCCTAAAAAAATTTGAAAAAAAAATTGGTACGGGGTGGTAATCTATTGTGGGTAAAATAAAGCATCTGGCTTAAGCTCATGACGTGGACGAACACTCATACGATCCCTTGGGTTAACAATGCCACGGTACATGATGCGTTAGTGTATTTCTTTGACACTTACCTTGGTGGTAAGTCAATGTTTACGGTAAGTGCTCATCCGGATGCGAGTGCTTTTAAGAGAAGCTATGAGGTTACATATAACAACGCTTTTACTGGGACTACTGCAAAAAACTACTTTTGGGCTAATTGGCAGTCGACTGGCGGTACTAGTAGCTTTACTATATACAAAGATAATACATACACTACGGTGCCAGGAGACCTTGGGACTTCCACTCAGAATGGGGTAGGTTATGGTGCCATTTGGACAGATCCAAATTTATCATTTAGGTTCTGGACGAGTGATTTAGATTCTAATGCTTGCTTGGTTACCAGGGGCAAAAGGACACTTTTCTATTGGCCTGGAAATCAGGATTATTTTATTTTTGAAGATGCTAACTGGGACGGCACTGGAGACAACTTAACCAGTCATATGTTCTTCGGTGGCAGAGGTATTAACGCCGTAGCCGTGGCAGGTCTTCCATCGTATTTTACTACTTCTACTATCGAAACTGCGCTATCTATCTATCCAAACAAGAATCTAGCAGGAGCCAGTGCCGGCCGACCCGATACTCTTCTGTTTAAATCGCCTTCTTTTCTTTATACTCAGGGCACTGGCCTCGACGCAAATGCGTTTCCGTGTACAACAGTGGCAGCTGATCAGGCGGTACTTCACACTGCAAGCACTGTTAATAATACTTATCTGCTCGCCAGTTCAGAAGGTTTGGTACTTTTGCTGAACGGAACCGAGTACTGGTATGCGGCTGCCACGACCAGTTATCAACCATTGTGCTTCTATATGGGCACATCTGAACCTGACATGAGCTGATTACCATGGCCGCTGATCTTAGCCTTACAACTGACCTCATCCTTGATACGCAGACCGACCTGGGGGTAACGCTTGTCTTAGCGCCTGTACCAGAGCTAAATCCTCGGACGCTTTTCTTTAACCTGGGTGGGGTTGCATCTCCCCGTCCCAGTACGGGTATCATGTTCCCGCGTGCTGTGGACTAGGTAATCTATTACGATCGGTACCGATGGCATCATGACCTGGACGAATACTCACACGATTGCTGCATCAGATTACACGGATAATCCGGCGGCATTTGAGTATTTGTTCGACACTTACTTGCCAAGCATTACCGGCTGGGCTACTAGTGCGCATCCTGATGCAAGTACTTATAAGCGCAGCTTTAATTATACCGCAACAGATAACTTTACGAATACTAGTCAGACATCTTATTTCTGGACCACCTGGTCCAGTTCGACTAATAGTAGTGGTTCAACCATATACGAAGACGCGATTTTCACTACAACGCCTGGTGATTTAGGTACTAACAGTACAAACGCGTTGACTTGGAGTCAAGGTAATACTATCCCTGATTTCAACAAGCCTTGGAGGTTCTGGATAAGCGATCAAAATTCAAGGGCCAGTCTAGTAACTAGAGGAAAAGCTATAGTATGGTTTCATCCAGGCTATAGTAACTGGAATTTTATCCAAAACGGAACATGGACTGCAGGAAATCATAACCCGAACAGTTGCATTTGGCCAACAGGCCCCGGCTCTACAACCCTACCACATACCAACGCTCCAAGTATTACAGGAAATAGCAGTACTGAATATTCTGTAGATCCAGATTGCGACTATGGCAATGCATATTGCATTGACTTGCCGGAGGTGTTTTTTAGCAATTTTAGCTTTAAATATAGCTCTTACGGTCCCGCATTTATTTGCAATCAGTCGGATATTAAATATCATATGCCGGCATCTGGCGGCAGTAGCGCAAACAGAACCTTAAAATCTAGCTATAGCGGTGTATTGATAGAAGCTAATGGTAGATTTTGGCTCAGAGGTAATACGGACATGTCTTTAGCCTCTTTAGTCTTGGATATGGGCGTAACTGAACCTGATCTTTCGTAATTATCATGGCTGCTGATTACACTATTACTGCAACAGACGTTGTGCTTCAAGGCGGCGATCTAATTACTGATAACGTTAGCCCGGCTAACTATTGGGATTTTACTGTTACGATGGCGCCGGTTCAATGGAACGCCAACCCTTCTTCAGGAGGCATTTCTGACAGGCCAGCTAACGGCTACCTGTTCCCACGAGGTAATCGTTTCCCTTAATCAGGCTAAACCACGCAGCCAGTCTCTTTCTGATGGCGTCAAGAGGTATATAAGGCGCAGCATGACCTGTTTCACTTGCTGCTCCTCCATTTCGTTGTACATCCCTGCCAACAGCTGCAGGCACGCCTGATCAGACTTACAGCGTACTGCCAGGAGCAGTGCCAGGGAGTTACGAAGCATCGTCCGGTCTTCAGTCATCCCTGTCAGTATACTGGCTAGTTATGATGCCAAAGGTAACCTAGAGGGATTCTAGGCGTGCATCATGGCTCTTGACGTCACTGGTAACTGGGTAGCAGGTGACGACCTGCGCGTTATTGAAGCCCTACAGCTACCATTTGGCAGCTATACGCTGACCTGCACGCAGGATTGCATGAATCAGCTGGAGGACATGAGTCCCGAGGCTGTCATCAGGGTTGGTGCATTACTGGACCGCTATGAAGCAGCTAAAACAGCGCTCATTACTGGTGATCTGGCTGATGCAGAAGGTAAAACCCTTGTCAAAGCAGACGTCCTTGAATGGGAACGCAACAAGGGTGAAATCAATGGCCAACAGCTTGAAATGCTACGTGCGCAGCAGGAACTGGCTCAATACTTTGCATTCTGCAGCTGCATGGGTGGTATGCTACCTGGTTCCAACCATTCCACGCCCCTCATTCGCTCCTGATTGCGCAGCAATTGGTATACTGGGTGGACTTATACGAGAAAACCATGAACCACCCTGAAATCGATGGTGATCTAGGTAAAACACTCGCAGAATTTGGCAAACAAGAACTTGTTGATGTCTGGTGTCATGGCTGCCAGGCATTTCGTAAGATGAATGCCGTTTTTGCTAAGCATCTTAATGGTGAAATTCAGTCCTGCGCAAAATGCCGTGGATTGAAACTCAAGGAGTGAGCGCAGCGAACGAGCGACCGGCGTAGCCGGAAGCTAACGGCGCTGGCAGACTAGAAGGACATGAACCTGGGTAAATGGCCTCTCCTCTAGCGCCCTATATCAACTCTCGGGTTATCGCGGTCGCAGAAGGCGCTGTAAGCGTCGTCAATGGCCGTCTGGTGGCCGCTGCAGGGGATACCTACCTTATCCGCTGCTTCATGAAAAGAATCCAATATACGGGGGTCTCATCAGGCTCTAAGAGGATCCCCCTAGAGAGCCAGCTGGATGGTGAAATGATGCCAGGCGCCAGTGGTGACCAGTTCTACTACCGTGGTTATGCACTTGAGTACGCCGTGGTAGCAGCTGATTGGGATCCTGCCGTCGACGATGAAAGCCTGGTTGTATTCAGCACAGTAACGGGACAACTAGATGCTTTGATGCCAAACATGGAGGTTCGATTCTTCTTTGGTGACGAAAGAGAAAGTCTTTCCAGGGTTCAGCGTTCTACTGGTATCTTTGGTGGCCAGGGTATTGACGAGATCATTTATAGCGAGATTGGTGGCGTACAACTTCAACTGACCGCCGGCGAGGTTCAGAACTGATGGCTAAAGTTGGTGTTACCCATAATTTCGAGGATCTTTTCAGGGAAATCGAATCCGTAGATGCTAAACTCAGAAAAGAAGATACGATAGAGGTCGAGTTTGACGGGTTTACGGGCCTACCTGGTGCTTTGCCTGTCGCTCCTCAGATTGAACTAGAGCCAACTCAGGTCAACGCAGATTTTGATTCTATACATAGAGGCATGGAGCAGGCCATTGCGCGAGCCTTGGCCGATGCCGTTAGAGCTTATCTGGACAGCTCTATTAGGTCGGCAGGAGCGGTTAAAACTGGCGCCTTAATGAGGTCCCTTACTATTAACCTTGCGCCTGATGGCAGTATTAGCATCAATTACAGTTCTCCGTACGCAGCCTTGACTCACGAAGGCGGTTACATTCAGCCATACGGCAACCCGCATGCCAGGCCGGTTTACCTACCAGGTAGACCATGGGTCACCAAAGCGCTGCAGGCAATGCCAAGCGCTGAGATAGCAAGGCAGGCAGCTATTGCGTATCTTAGGTCCCGACTTGGTCAGGGTGAGTGATGGTATACTAGCTCGCTTTTAAGGTTATTATGGCAAAGCTTCCTTTTGTAATCCAGCCGCGTCGGAAGCCAATTAGAGAGCTTGTAGGCTCCGAGGATGCCGGATATATTTCCATTGAACGTCGTGGGTACCTCAGTGCGGGTGAGAAGGCTTTTCTTCAGACTCAGATGACCTCTGACAACGTTACCCGTCAAATGCTGAGTCTTGTCCGTCAGGTCGCTCTTGAAAAAAAGCTGGATCAAGAAAAAGCGTATGCACTTCTCCAGGAAGTTATTACTGGAAGCTTCAGCAAAGAAAGTAAAGAAGTAGCCGATCAATTCAAGGAAGAAATTGATAGCTTGATGTCTGAAATGATTACCACGCAAGAGCGTCGCCGCTTGGTGACGGCATTTTGCATGCTAATCTATCGAGTAGACGATAAAATTGACTTTGATCAGGTTCTTGATTTGCATCCCGATATTATCGACGCACTTGCTGACCTATATACGGACGAAGAAAACCGCTCCGACGAGCGTCTCCGGGAGCAAAACGAGGACGCGATTGAGGTTATCGAAAAATCAGGGGAAGACGATCCGGTCGGAGACCTGGAAAAAAAGTCCTAAGGGCAGCTTCGTTTGATTTTGAGGAAGCATACTGGTTTCTGAAAAGATGGTTCCCAGGAGACCCCGAGTTTCATCTCGAGAACTTCTGGGAACTTCCTTCTGAGTATGTTTTCACAGCCTATAGAAAGGCTAAAACGATGCAGTTGGATGAATTGCATCTAAGCGAGCGTCCGGTTGCCCTCCTTACCGCTACTCTTTCCAATATTAACAGAGACCAGAAAAAACAAAAGAAACCGATTCCTCTTGAAGCTTTTTACCTTTATAAGCGTTTGGATTCGGACGGAATGGCAGAGGGACGTTTTGGTGCTGCTATGGCAGAACTGATCAGACTCAATCAGCTTCCGCCGTGGGCGCTGTTCTGCTATCAGGGATTGATGAAAACAGCAAACAGCACGCCCCCAAGCCTTTTGGCGCTGATGCATGAAAATGCGATCATTCTAGCGCCAAGAACTGCTGGTGAAGGCATGCTAGAAGGCCTGTTGATAGCAAAAGAAGAGGCCTCAGAGATGAGGCTCGTCATGACTGCTACCGACGGTTCTGGCGAGGTACTTATTCAGATGCCGCCAGTTAATACCAAGGTCGTAGCCGAGGAGGGCCTCCAGCTCAGGATCCTGAGATAACCTGATCAAGCCATTCCGAATCTTCTGTAGTATCTTCGTAGTTATCGACAGTACCTTTGTCTATCCATTTTCTAATGCGAGCTTCTGCGTAGATACTATAGAAGGCTTGGCGGCTGTACCAGGAAACCCATTCTTCTGAACCCTTGGCTTGATTGCAAGAGCGACAGGCCGGGATTACATTGGATGTCCGGTCCTCTCCTCCTTTGCAGCGAGGTTTTACATGATCGATTGTAAGGGACTCTTCGTCGATAGGTGGCTGACCGCAATAAGCGCAGCGATCATTCCACGCTGCACGAATTCCTGCCCGCCACTGGCGACGAGCTTGCGCACTATTTAAAGCTGTCATGGCGTAAACGTAGTCGGATGGACGCTCGTGAAGAGGTGCTTTCTCTACGTTGCTCATAGTCTGACCCAGGCAACGCTCACACTGTAGGCAAAACAGGTGCAGGCCATAGGCGTTTTACGTTGCTGACCTATTATGCCCAAGGCAGGAACACTAAAGCAGTCTCGGCAGTCTTGTGGCTCAAAACTTTCCTACAACAGCGCAGGCTATTTATGATGTTCTTGCCGCAGACGCAAACTTGGCTCCTTACGTCGGACAGTACACTTTTAACAATATGGCAACATTGCCGGCCATGAGCGTTTTAACGCCCGGCGATGATTTACCTTTAACTAAAAGCGTTACTGGTATTGAGATTGTTATCCACGACACGGGCAATATTGAGGATTTCCCATATTTGACTGACGCATCTCGGCTCTGTATTCATTTTCCTGTATTCTTAATTTGCTGGGATGGAGCAACTGGTGCGGATTTAACAACCGCTACTGAAATCATACTTAGACGATTTATGGGATCGTCTTCAATGCAGACAGTAGCTGCGTCTGATGGTATTGGAGCAAAAGTTCAAAACAAAATTATCATCAAGTCTGATTTGCCAATAGTGCCTTAATTGGAAACCTTAGAAATGAGAGGGACTACCTCTCAGATAGTCCCCTTTCGCGAAAACGACTATGGCAAACTTCTCTGCTGCCTTCGGGTATGATGTTTACATCGTTCCCCTGGCTTCTTCTTCCGTTGATGTAACCTTTACTGGTGTCACCGGTGGTGTTGCCGCTGGTGCCGGCAACTTCATTGACACCACTACTGTTGTTGCTTCTACTCAAAAGATTACCTACGCTTCTGGCGTATTTTCTGTCGGCGCTACTCCCGTTGCAATGGCAATGGACGGCACCGACGATCCGTTCCGCCTTTTTGGCCTGACCAACGCTTCGCTGGAAACTGACACCAACGCCGAAGACATCATCACCTATGATGACGAGGCAAAGGGCTTCATCCAGTCTGTGGCTACCACCAAGTCCTGGAGCGTTTCCCTTGCTGGCGTGGCCGACTTCAAGGATGCTGGTTACCAGGTGATGCGTATCACCGAGCAGAACACCGTGGCCGATAGCCTTCGGATCAAGTTTGCTCGCGTGGGCCCTGTCGGCACCGTTGAGACCGTGTATGGTTACGGCACCCTTTCCGGGTACACCGAATCCATCGAGGCTGGCTCGATCGTTAGCTGGGAGTCGGAGATCATGGGTTATGGTCCCTATGTTGTTGAGCTGGACGAGAACGCTGGCAGTTAGCTGATTGGAGGTATCGCAACCACCGACACCTACGGTACCGGTTTGGCCTTTACGGCTTCTCAGACTGGTCTTGCCGTGGATCTTGCCGGTGGTTCTGGTACCACTGCGGATGCAACAGTGGATACAGATGGTTCGGGCAACATTATTGCCGTTACCATCACCGTCCCCGGAACCAATTATCAGGTCGGCGATATTATTACCGTTACCGAAACAGCTGGTTCTGGTGTTGGCTCCTTCCGAGTGGCTACCGTCGCCTAAGTCCTGTAACCGATACTTACAGGCAACTAAATGCACTAACAGCCCCCTATTTGGGGGCTTTTTTATGGAAACCTAGTCCGACCCGGACCTCAGACATGGCTGATTTTGAAATTAAAGGTTCCGTTGTAGTCAGCGACCGGGGCGAATATTTGAATGCGGTAAGTCGCCTTGGCAGAAAAGGCGTCGAGCTGATGGCGCAGGGCAACGAAGAGTTGGCCGAGCAAATTGAGAAGACTCTTTCCAAGAAACTAGGTAAGACATATAAAGCTAAAACTGAAACAAAGCTGATATACGACAGCAATGCCGGAGAGGTTGTACAACAAACCAAGAAGGTGCTACCAGTTCTCGATGAGATGAATAAGCTCATCAAGAAGAATGAAAAAGCCCAAGAAGGCTCTGTGACCAGCCTGAAAGGTCAGCTAAGGTATTATGCTCAGATGAGGGATTCTATCGCCAAGATAGACCCGGCTACCGGCAAGATCTCTCAGGCATGGGCTGCTGCAAACCAACAGGTCCAGGCAACAAACGTCTCCCTGGCTAAGGCTGGCGGGAATATCTTTGAAGTTGCTCAGGCAAAGTTCCCTGTCATTGGACAGGTAATGAAGTTGGGCGCTCAATTCAACCAGGTCGTGATGATTGCGACTTCGGTTGTTCAGGTCCTGCAATTGATCGATGGTGCGCTGAAACCTCTTATTGCTCGCGCAAAGCAAATTGAATCGCTGAAGCTTGCCATGGAAGGCTTCGGCGCAAGCGCAAGCGAATCAGCTGAGGTGGTTGATGCCGCCAAGCGTGTTGCGTTGACTTACGGTGCATCCTTGACCCAGGTCGAAAAGGGCTTCAAGCGATTGACTCCGGCGATTGTGCAGAGCGGTGGATCGTTTGGCGATTCGGAGAAGGTCATGGCCGCCCTGTCTGCTCGAACAACTACCTTGGGCTTGAATACCGAGCAGACCGGTCGATACATCGAAGCATTCGCCCAGGTCATGGGTAAAGGTAAACTGCAATCTGAAGAACTTACACAGCAGTTCTCTGAATTGGACGGCGCATTGCGTGGTCAGTTGCAAAGTTACTTTGCGTCAGAGCACGGCATCATGGACCTCAACGAGGCGATGAAGAACGGCGAAATTACGGCCGAAATGTTCAGGGAAGGATTCCTGGCAGTAAGCCAAACGATGCAAGATAACATGGCAGGTTCGATTACTGATATCCAGCAACGTTTGTCGCTTCTCGGCAATGATACTCAGATAACCATCCAACAGATGGAAAATCTTGAGCAAACGCTCAATACCATGGCCTTTGAATCGTTAGCGGAAACTACCAATAATCTAGGTCGTTCGTTTGCGAAAATGGGCGTTACTACCGCTCAGTTCTTTGCTTCTATTACTAATGACCTTCCCTATATCAAGAAGCAGTTCGAGGCCTTGTTTAGCGTTGTAGGCTGGGCTGTCGAAGGCGTATGGGGCGTACTTCTTGTTACAATAAAAGCGATTTTGTATGCAGCGGACAGGATCGTTGGCGTGTTTATTGAAATCGGAGAAGCGATTGGCTGGATCGCCGACAAGCTTGGTATAGTCGAGCCATTGACAAAAATGTGGGTAGGATGGGAGGGTGTGCTTAGAAGTTTCGGCAACAGAATGCTAAGCCTGGGAGATGCAGCGGTCGATGCTAATTCTAAGTTTGCTGAGTATCAGTCCAGAGCGCGAGAACTGGCTATTCAGTTCATGGAGGGCTCTATCAGTGCTGAAGAATACGCAGAAGGAATCAAGGGCCTAAAAGACGAGGCAGAACAGGCAGGTGACGCTAAGGCTATTAAGGTTATTGACCAGGCTGTAGAAAAAGCAAAGCAGACGTTAGAGGAATATAGGGTAAAGCTTGACGAAGAGATGGAAAAGCTTGGAGAAGTCAAGGAAAAGCTTATCGAGCGCTACGAAGAAGAAAACGAGCAAATCGAAGGGACAATTCAGAAGCTGAAGGATAAACTCCAAGACGAAAAAGACGCCTATCAAGAAGCAAAAGAGGCCATCAAAGACAGATACGAACAAGAGAAAACCCAGATCGAGGAGATCCGTGACGCTGTCATGGAGCGCTACCAGATCGAACTTGACAAGCTAAACGAAATCAGTCCTGTTCAAAAAAGATTAAATGATATCAGGAGGGAAGAGCTTGAGCAAAAACTAAAGTCTAAGGATTTAACCGAAAAGGAAAGGCTCGAGCTTCTGCTACAGCTCGAAAATATGGACAAGCGCCAAAAGCGCCAAGAGATCATGAATCAGAAAAAGGCAGATAGCAAAAAATTCTCGGAAGACCTTAAGCAAATTGACGGGGAGCGTCTCCAACAATTAGATAGCGCAAAGCAACTTTACGATGAGAACGCGCAAGGAATCAAGGGCGAGATCGAAACCGCGGAGAATGCAATCGAGGCAAACAAGGAGAGAATTGAATCAGTTCGAAAGGAAGCGGATGCACTGCAAGCGAAGTATACTCAAGCTGCGCAAAGTACCGAAGAACTCACAACAGCATTCAACGATCAAGTTAGCGCTACCGATGCCGCCGGACAAGCCCTCAACAACGCAAGCCAAAACGCAAGAGAGATTACTAGCCAGTTCGACACTGCGCAGCAGGCAGCTAAAGAACTTGCAGAGCAAATGGCAGCTGTTGAAGGGATTGCCTCTGGCCGTACCCCCAACGTGCCAAACCTCCGATTTGCTGGCGGTAGCGTTACTGGCGGTCAAAAGTATACAGTTAACGAACTAGGTCAGGAGTCGTTCTTGTCCTCTAGCGGCATGCTCAAGAAAATTAACGCCAAATCCTGGGGAGAATGGAGGGCGCCAAGCTCCGGTACGGTGATTCCGGCTCATATTACCAAGAACCTGGACATTCCTGCTACGGGCGTCAATCTGAATACCAGTCCAAACGTCGCTAGGAATCCTTTGTCTGCGGGACGCTCTTCTCGTAGCAACACTGCTTCCATGGATCGTATTACTAACAACATTACGATTAACGCAGTGAATCCGACGCAGGAAGCATCTCACCTTATGGTCAACGTCATGAAGCAACGCAACCGGAGGAGGTTCTGATGGCAGACGGTACCCTCGACATTTCTTTTGTCGACACGCAGAACGCCAACACTTTATACTCGTTCTCCTTTGATACCTTTGCCGATGAAACACTGCCCGGTCAGTGGATCAGTCAGGCCGCGGTCAACTACTCCTCTTATGGCAATGCTTATCTGACTGGACCCGCTCAGAGACAGCGCAGAATGTGGGCTGTTAATGCAGTCATTCCTGCTACCTCTAGAGCCTCTCTGGAGGCCCTGTACGGGGCCTGGGATGCTGTCAGGGCTACTGGGTCGGGAGATGCGTTTATAACGCTTGTAGACGGGCTCCTAGCGGCAGACACGACAGAATACACTTGCGCTTTTAGTAGCCCTCCGGCCTATAGCACCTTTGGTCGAGGTCGTAGCAGGTATCTTATTGTTAGTACTGTGTTGATGGAGTTGTGATGCCTACGAAAGTCATCAACACTACCAGAAAAAATCGCGTCTGGGTCGCCAACAAAGAAGTAACAACAGCGCTAATTCAAGGATCGGTTTCAGACGACGATATCCTCAATTCGTCTATCATGACGTCGAGGGGGGAGCTTGTCCTTGCTCAGTACAATGCCGATGGAAGTTCGAATCTTGACCTGAATAAGACCATATATCCTATTGGTTCTGCTGTCATTATCGCGACGGAATTTCCGAACGGAGCTATTGTAAGGCATCCTCGCGGTTTGCTTTACGTCATGAATAGTACTGTCAATCTAAAAGACAAAACTATTACCCTTTCTCTTGGTTGCTCTCTTGCTATGCTTGCAGAGAACGAAGAGTCTTTCCCTACAGGCGTTAAAAAGCTGTGGGCGTTCATCGATGCTCGCGTTCGCTTTGCCTGCACCATGGATGCCCAGGACCTTGGAACGCTTGATTCCGCGCTTTCCTGTACTGGTTCTGTTATTTATCAAAATCAATACGGTCGAATTAAAACGCTTAGCATAACAAGCGCCCAAAGGTACAACAATCCCAGGGTTATCTGTAGCGACACTCAGACTGCGATTGATTTCGAGTTAACTGACGACGCAAACCAAATTAGCCCTAGGGCCTTTTTGGTCGAAGCCGATTTCAATAAGTACGAACCAAGCTTTTCCAGAAATGGCCAAGAAGAAAATGGTTACGATCTAGATCCGCCGGAACTGAGCGGAGGCCCTGAGGGGCAAAGCAGACCAGAATTTGAAGGTATTGACTGGGCCTACGAAGTAACAGGAGATGACGATGCCGGTGGTGGCGGTGCCGGTGGCGGCGGCAGTAGCGGCGCTGGTGGCGGCTTCGGCGGGCCAGGTGGCGGAGGTGGTGCCGGCGGTGGTGGTGGCACCATCGGAAATGTCCAAAACAGAATACAACCGGGCGATGAAGTTGACAACAAAGGCCCGTCCAAGAAATGGAGTCAAAAAGAAACTGAAGGCGAGGCAGAATACGACAGGTATGAATACTTGGACTGGGAGATATTCAATGGAATGAAAAAGAAACAAGAGAAGAAAGACGAAGACGCTCTTTATCAGGCTTATTGCGGATTCTTTTACAGAGAGAGGGAAGACGATGAGCCCGTGGAAGAAGAGGAAATGGTCTGGTCTTATGGTATCGAAAAGTGGGAAAGCGTAAAAACTAAAGACACTTACAAAGTAGTAGCATCTAGCGCTACGACGAAATGGTACAATGACAACGGTCAGGAAAAATCAAGCGAAACTCTTGAATATCAAACCTGGAAGGTTGTTGGCGGAAGTTTGATTAACTCTATCGCAAGCAAAGCTTTTGCATTTTCGAATGAATACAAGTCAATAGCAGATAAATGCTTTGGCAATGCAAATACAGCCTATGGCAACCGCGACGGCTTCCCCACAAATTCTAATGCGTATTTGTATTACCAATGCATTGCCGGTCATTGGTTAGGAGCCGCGAATAACGCGGTTTCACGAGCCAGGTTATGGTGGAACATTGGCAGAAACGTAAATGATTATGGAGCCGGTACTGTTGCATGGTCTAAGAGGTCTACTACAGAAACCGAATATGGAAAGGGCGGCGAAGTCCTTCGCGTTGTCTCAAAAGAGTACGTGAACTCTAAGACTCTTCCCGAGTATCAGAAAGGCGTCCTTGAGTCCATTGACAGGACTAAGAATGTTCCTCTTAGTGCTTATAATAATACTGCCGGCGTTACACTGGTTAGCGTTAAACAAAAATTAAACAAATACAATCCTGGCGGCTCTATTACAGTCTGCGAAATTACTAAAGACATTCTCAATCCGGTTAACAACTCGGTTAGTTACTCATGGGACGGGGAAGGCCGAAGCAATTCCACTCCATTTGTTGGCTCTCCCGGAGGAGCCGGTAATAACGAACCTCTTTATGACATTGAAGGAAACCAGATATATAAAGACCCAGACGGAGCAGGTGGAGGTGCCGCAGCGCTTAATCTGAATCCATTCGAGTCCTACGACGAAGGCCCTACTGTTACGATTGGACAGTTTAGCTCTGGAAGCTTTGATGGAGAAACCAATGGCAGCCTTGCAAACTTAACCTATCCGAGCCAGTGGAACGGTTTCAATATTAACTCAAGCACTGGTCGAGTGCAGGCGCCTGTTGAGTGTACCGGGGAAACCGGCTCCGTACTCTTGAGGGGCTATGCTAAGTCCAAGAGAACATACTCTTCAAATTCAGTTGGCTGGCTAGGCAATAACAGGCCCTACACTCTTCGGTCCGGCTTCCCCTTGCCCTTTAGGGGCGACACAATGCAGAGTTCTGGCGGCGGCTGTTTTCCGAAAAGCGGAGGACTGGGCCTTGCCTGGGGGCTTTGCATCAGCTATGCTAATATCTTGTCAGCAAAAGAGGGCGGCGCTGCCGAAGGATGCAGCATTACAGAATCAATGAGGCCTGAGTTTTACAACATGAGGCCTTATAGTCCCGTTGAGGTTCAGATTGAATCAGCTCAGTCTGGCTTTGTTGGTTTTGTTAAATCTGCAACCTATGCATTTGATCAAAGTCAGTCTGTCGTCAACTTGCAGTTGATCAAACATAAGACTCTTAACTATAACGCGCCTCAGGTCGAGATTGTATACGGCACTGAACTGTATCCTCCTAATGGAGAAGTTGTTTCAAACGAAACAACAGGCCCAGACCCGCTTGCGCCAACGTTTACACTGCCGCCCAGCCCTACGTATGACCCAAACAATTTCCTGGTAAATGGTTACCTTGGTGTTGACCCTGGGCTCGTCACCAGCGCCGGTGGTCAGCCTGCGCCTGGAGACATTCCAGAGAACGACGCATCACAAGAAGGCATAACCGACGTTACGATAGTTACTAGCGTTGGGTTTAGGATGTACTGTGATGTATTGCTTGTTAAGTCGGGCAATTATACCTGGAACTATGGTGGTATTGGCCTTCCTGGTGGCATGGCGCTTGACCTTGGCACTGTAGATACTCCCTATCCAAAAGACTATGACTTCAATGGCATTGTTGACTATGTCGAGCCGGTAGCCGTGCCGTAGGAAGACTAACGCAGCCAATCGGGCCTCATGTCAACGCTGCCACAGTCTTTCTTGACTGATGTTGTGAATTCTGTGTTTACAACGCCAACAGTTAAAGTAGCAATGTTCTACGATGATGGAACAGCGACTCTGGATGCAACGACAACATGGGGCAGCATTGAACCTTACGTCATCGCTGAGGGCTATCTTGGTACAGCTTGGCTGGATCTAGGGGTGGCCCCCATCGACGTAATTGCCGATGGAGGCGACTTCGCTGTTGGATTTGCATCCAAGCAGATTGACTTTACCAGAGACACTTCTACTAACCTTCTTACGGTAAATGGAATTGTCGTTTTTCAATATGATGCAACTGTTGACACTATTGCTGGAGCCACTGACGTTAATTTCGTTGCCCCTAACCTAATTCAAAGCGGTGTTACGGACTTCACCACAGCGTTTACAGATGGCGACACTATATTTGTTAGCGGTGCAGCAGATTCAGCTAACAACGGTTTCTTTACCGCTGTTTCCGTAACTGCAAATCAAATTGAATTAACAGAACAGACCCTAGTCGGAGCATCTGGCGACACAATCACCATTACTCATACCAACCATAAATTGGTATCTTTTCAGTCCAGTGGCTCTGATCTTGACATCAATGCCAACGAAGGCTTGACCGCGTTTATCACTGGAGGTACTACAAGCTAATGGCCAGCGCTAACCAGTCTATTGTTGAGTATCTTGCTCAAAAAAGCTCAGAAAACACTGCCTATCAGGCAGACAGAAGGCAGCTTAAATACGTATCAGAAACAAGGACGGCAACATGGAGCGGCACAAAAAATGCCAACCACTACGCCAGAGTAGAGGGCAAGGAGGTCCAGCTGAGTGGCATTATCGCTACAAGAGCTGTTCCTGAAGGTTCTCAAATTCTTGTCCGGTATTCTAACGGGAAGTTTGTCGGAACCTGGTAGTGGAATCACTTGTCAATAGCGAGCTTCTGAAAAAAGTTGACGAGTGGCTAGAGGCAAAGGCTATTGAGTTTTACAGCCGGCTTGAAAAGTTCCAGGAAGGAACCTGGCTAGGTATCGATAGAGGCAGGGGTAAATGCCGCTTGCAAAGCAGCGGAAGGACTGTGGTCGCCAGGGTTAATGGAGGAGCCCGAAACTCTCCTATCGGATCGAGGTGTTGGTTTGATGGCAAGATGATCTACCTCACGCCTACGCTTAACGAAACAATAGAAAAGAAAAAGAAAAATCCCGAATTTGATGTCTCCGAGGATTTCACGGAGCTGCCAATCCCTGATGAGTTCCTGCCTCCGTGCACAATGTTTGGCATCAAAAGTCGGGGCTTTTTCTCTTGGTACAAGGACTGGATCATTAGTGGTCCTTCTGGAGAAATTCGAATTACGGCTCGACAGGAGAGACCTGCTAACAAGTGGTGGGAGGAGCCTTACCCTCAAGTAACACAACAAATGCTTTCCGGCAACTTCTGGGCTGTAAGCTGGCCAGCGCCAACCAATGATACGACCGGCTGGTATTTTTGGCCTCAGCATGGATTCTACGGATACGGAGGCTCCTTTGCCGACGATACTCATTCGATGGCATATTTGAATACAGCAAGGCTTGTAAAGCAGCATGACGAAAGATTTAAAATTTACTTTTCTCCCGACAACAGCATGTTGTCTTTGAATCAGGAGCCTTCAGGACCAGACGGTCAGCCGTCCGACGAATGGAATATTCGCTGGGTTCAACCAGAAGGTACTTCTGATATTCATTTTTTTGCAATGCAATGCTATGGTTATGGTGCTGTAGTTGCAGCCGAGCAAAATAATGGATCTCTTATTTTTGACTGGCCTTCTCTTGGTAGTTCTCCTCAGGATGCAAAGAATAATGCTAACGGTGCCAACGGAGAGAATCGCTACAAAGGAGGAGATTGGATTCACATTCATCCTCAACGCAAATGCGTGAAAGAACTTGATTTCGAGGAGGGCTGTTATGGTGGCGCCTTTGGTTGGGCTCCACAGGAATACGAAGGCTACGGACAGCCCTACGTGGGAGCTATCCTGACGGGATGCCCTGCTGTGCTTAGAGGTCAAGCGACTTTGGTAAACGAGGACGGGAACAGCCCTATCGGTCCCTTCAGCCCGTTTAATGTTAAATGGAAATGTTTTGGATCGCAGCCCGGTCACGGCCCGGCCGGAATTACCAGCGACAATAGCGGGTTCATGATGGGACAGGCCTCTCCTCCTGATATCATGTTCCCGACTGAGGATGACTTCTTGGATCATTGGGGAAGCGATAAAGTTAACCCTGATTCGTTGATTGCTACAGAGGCCGGAAAGCGTGCCTGGATAACCAAAGAGCCAAGAACCGGGACTGAGCGCCCGTTACCTCCTTCAGAGTTTCCCTTTACGTTGCCCTACGATGGCGTGGTAGGGGGAGATAGATGGCAGTTTTGCTCAAGCCTTAATGGCAAATGGTGGGGGTATTACTTGAGCGGCATTTTGCAAGCGAAAGATAACGCCACTTGGCTTGACGTGTCGGGAACTAGTGCAGGAAACCCGGACTACAAGGGTCAACTTGGCCCCGGCAGTGAAGGTTTAAACCGCTACTTGACCGACACTGTGCCCGGTCTTTTTTACGATGAAAGCATACAATTAGACAAGCAGCCCAGGGATAGTGGAACCAAACCTCTCCTGAGTATTACAAGAATGCGCGTTAATACAGTTGATCAAACGTATGAGTACGAAACGTTTTATTATGTTCCAACTTCAACCTGTCCAGACGGCAACTATAGGGCCGACGTAAATGGTATAGGCACTATTTGCGACGTTGTATTCGAGGATGCAAGTACAGAGGCCTTGCTCGAATATGCGTGGGACGACGATCCTCGCGTAGCGGATGGCGTTGGTTTTTTTGTGAATCCTGGTCCAACCTTTAGTATCCCACTAGAGGATAGGGTTTATCACGAACAATACCACTATGATCCGGTAAGGCAATGGCTATGGGATTTTCAGCGTTACCAAATGAGAATTGCACAGGACGAAGACGGCAACTACGCTGGCGCATACAAAAGTTTTCTTGCCATCGATAACAGGATCACAGATGGTTACATCTATGATATGGGATACTGGGTTAAGCCAGAGAACGTGGAAGAGAAAACGCCTGAGTTTCAAAAATGGGTTCAAAATTGCTACAATGGAGTGTATGATTACGATGGAACGATAGTGTGCCCAATCGCAACTCCTGAAACCCTTGCTCAAATGGGTGTAACAACGACGGAAGCGGAGGAGCCTTACGAGACCAATGAATTTGAGGGAATGCTATGGCTCTGTCTTAAGCACGAAGACGGCGAAACCAAGCAACCAGGCGCCAAGTATGGAACTGAGCCTGGCACTATTTCAGGTAGAGGTATGGAAAACTAACCTGATTACAGGGATGTCATGGCTCTTCAACTGCGCCGCGGTACTGCACAAGAACGTCTCCTTAGCGGTGTAGTACTAGCGGTTGGAGAGCTGCTTTGGACCTATGATGACGGATTCCTGTATATTGGTGATGGCATAACCCCTGGCGGCACTCTCGTCAATAATAAGATTGGCAGCTTCGAGGTCGAGGGTACCTTCCTTAATCTTTATGAAGTTGAATCGTACCAAAGAACTGGTAGTTATGCTACTTACAATACAAGGTATGAGCATGGACTTGTAGGTGGAGAAGAGGTAGAAATTGCAGGTCTTGATGATCCCAGTTTCAATGGCATTTTTACGGTTGAGGCGAACGGCACTGGTGTCACGACTATCAGGGTTTACAACCCAGGTCCGGATACATCTTTACAGACTGATCGCGGCACCTGGAAGCTAGCAAACGGCTCTTCTTTTGTGGAGCCGTCGACGATTGTTTGGGATGCAACTAAAGACAAATTTGTTGTTCGTCTGCTTGACAAGACAGACGTAGGTCTTGACCAAGTCGACAACACGAGCGATATCGACAAGCCTGTCTCTACTGCACAGCAGGCTGCTATTGACGCAGGCGTAGCAGCTCAGACTCTAGGGAATCACGCAGACGTCACCATAAGCGGCGTCAGTAACGGTCAAGCCCTTGTATACGACTCCGCTACCGGAGATTGGATCAATGGTGACGTTGCGTCTGGTGGTGGCGGAGTATCAGTCGACCCATTAGATAGGCTTTACGCGCCTAGTAATGTAGTTTATACTACTAGCGGTTATCCTTTTGCTAGTCGTGACGTATGGAGCTTTAAGTACTCCCAGTCTTTTAGCCCGATTAGGGCTTATGAGTGGACGCCCCAACGTCTCGAGAGCATTGTCTTCGAGAACTACAGAGGCTGGATTGAACTAAACCAGGGCGACGAGCAGGTTTGCGAAGTAGATCCGGCTCTGACGGATGGGGACTGGATTCTCAACAACAATCCATATACTGGGACAGGGATAAACAACATTCACTTCAGGGGCGAGCCAAACAGTCGCGTCAATACAGATATTCCATGGCTTGAATGGGTTCAACTTAATGATAACGATAGTTTTGCCGCCTATGCCTCGTGGGAAACAAACGACAATGAGGTAAGATACGGGAATTGTTCTTGGCGATTCAAGCGTGATCCAAGTGTTACTTGCGATTACACTACGTTCAATACACCGACTAGTTACTCTTTGTTCGGCACGGGCAGAGCCGGCCCGCAAGAGGGCGATGGCACTTCATTCTTTACATACGACGAAGTTCATCTTAGGCCCACTCAGAATTACAACGAAAACAGACTTCCAAAGATGGTCGGCAAGGCGACCTTCGGCGGCAGTTACGCGAATATTGCGCAGGCAGAGGCCGATGGATGGACTGTCGTTCAGTACAGTAACTTTGGTGCCTCTAGTGCTCACTATTATCCAACAACAAATCCGAATGGAGATCTTCGAGTCTCTGTTCCGTTTCCAATTGAATTATATGGATATACCATCGATAGCTTTGTTTTTAGTTCCACTGGTGGTATTCTTTTCCTGCCTGCCGGCCAAGATCCTTACTTGTATGCAACCGGCACAAATGAAGAGTTTAAAAATATTGATGAAAGATGGGCTGGAGCAACAAACCAGCTTTACTTCGCTTTTGAAGAATGCGGGGGACGGGGAAGCGCCGATCAATGCATGTGGCAGGTTACCGGTAATGCGGCAGACGGAAATCGTACTTTAGTTATTCGTTGGCGACAAAAAGATGCTTCCAGGTATTACCTTACCAGGCCCGTAGAGCTTAGTATCGCCGAACAAAGTTCAGGCTTTAACTTTTGGGCCGCATTGATGGGTCCATGGTACACAGGCTTCGATACTACCGGGACCACAAGTAGCGGCGAGTGGTTGACCAATGGCGAGCGTTACCTGAGACAGGAGTACAATACTGCTAGCGTAATTTACGATGCAACTTTAAAAGGCCCTGCCGAAGGCACCCAAAACGGCTCGTTCGATACAAGTCCTTTTGCTGAAAAGGAATGGGGAAAAGGTTTTGCTGTTCTTTATGGCCAGTCTGCCCCAGGAGGCTATGACGGCTATTATGAATTCAATTTTAACAAGATTGAACAAATTGACGTAGATGATGTTACCGACGGTCAAGTTCTTACCTATAACAATGCCGCCGGAAAATGGCAGCCAGTTACTCCTGTTACAACAGTAGAGACTCTTGGTGATGTTGTACTGACCAACCTTGCAAACGGAGAGGTACTGCAATACGATGGCGCCAACTGGGTCAATGCACCCGCTGGCGGCGGCGGTGGTGGAGCACTTGGAGATCTTACCGATGTAACAATTACCGCTGCAGCCGCCGGCGAAGTGCTTCGCTACAATGGCAGTGCCTGGGTTGACGCACAGTTGGATTACGCTGACCTGGCGAATACTCCTGCTAATGTTTCAGCTTTTGCAAATGACTCTGGCTACCTTACTGACATCGTTCTTGATGTTACTCCTCAGCTTGGCGGCAATCTTGATGTAAACGGTAACTACATTGTCAGTACCGCCAATGGCAACGTAAGCATTGCCCCTAATGGCACTGGCCTGCTGGAGGTTCGAGGCAATACTAACGACGGGTCGATCAAGCTCAATTGCAGCGCAAATACTCATGGCGTAACCATCAAGAGCCCTCCACACGCCGCTGCAGCGACTTATACGTTAACCCTGCCTACCTCGGCTGGTACCAATGGTCAGGTCCTTACTACAGACGGCACAGGGACCCTTTCCTGGAGTGCTGGAGGAGGCGGTGGGGCTTCTGTTCTTGACGATCTGACCGATGTAACAATTACAGCAGCGGCCTCCGGAGAGGTCTTGCGTTACAACGGATCAGCTTGGGTTGACGCTCAACTAGCCTACACCGACCTGAGTGGTACACCTACCAACGTCAGTACTTTTACTAATGATGCCGGATACCTAACAGGTATAACCGCAGAACCACTTGGCGACCTTTCGGATGTTGTACTTACCAGTCCAGCCAATGGCAATGTTCTTAGCTACAATGGAACAAACTGGGTTAATTCTGCTGCTCCTCCTGCAGATATTTCCGGAAACTCGATTGGCGATCTTAGCGATGTAACTATTACAGCTGCAGCCACCGGCGAAGTACTTCGCTACAACGGAACCGCTTGGGTTGATGCTCAGCTAGCTTATAGTGATTTGTCAGGCACTCCAACAGTGCCCGCAAACATCGGAGATCTAGGTGATGTTACCATCACCGCAGCGGCCTCCGGAGAAGTCCTTCGTTACAATGGTTCTGCATGGGTCGATGCTCAACTCGACTATAGCGACCTGACCGGAACGCCAGCACTTGTTAGTGCCATCGACGATCTTTCTGATGTAACTATTACAGCAGCTGCTGCAGGAGAAGTTCTTCGTTACAATGGTACCGCCTGGGTAGATGCCCAACTGGCCTATACCGACCTGAGCGGCACGCCTACCAACGTTAGCAGTTTTACCAATGACGCTGGTTATCTTACTGATATTACCGGAGAGCCAATTGGGGACCTCTCGAATGTTTCCTTAGCCAGCCTAACAACTGGAGACGTTCTTAGCTACAACGGTAGCAACTGGGTTAATTCTGCTGCTCCTCCAGCAGACATTTCTGGCAGCTCCATCAACGCTCTCAATGATGTAGATACGGCCACTAGCGCTCCGTCCAATGGCGAGGGCCTGATCTGGAACTCGACTTCCGGCAACTGGGAACCAGGCACCGTCAGTGCTGGGCCAGTGGCACTGAATGATCTGACTGACGTAACCATTACAGCAGCCGCGTCTGGCGAGGTATTGCGCTACAACGGCTCTGCTTGGGTAGATGCGCAGCTGGCCTACTCGGACTTGTCTGGAACTCCCTCCCTGGCCCCTGTAGCCACCTCTGGTGACTATAACGACCTAACCAACAAGCCTACTGTTCCAGCTTCGATCGATGATCTTACAGATGTAGATACAACCACAGCCGCCCCAACAAGCGGCCAAGTACTTAAGTGGAACGGTGCTAATTGGGTACCTCAAAACGAATCCGGCGGTGGCACGTTTAGTATCGATGATGCTACCGATGTTGATACCTCAACAACGCCACCCACTCTTGGCCAGGTACTTAAATGGGATGGCGCCAACTGGGTACCTGATACCGATATCTCTGGTGGCGGTGGTTCGGCCTCCCTCGGCCGTGGCGATGGCGGAGACGTAGATGCTTTAACAGTAGACAGCGCATTCGTCTTTGGCGTTTATGGTGGAGGGGACATCGATACTACCTCTCAGGACGATCCGATCGAGTTCGTAACCTACGACGTCGATGGAGGGGAGATCACTTAGGCATCCTAGCCTAGCTTGATTGACGTCTGTGGCTGTACCTGCAAACCGTGTACCAGTAAGGGTTGCTCGCGGCCTCAAGGCAGCCCTTACTGCAAATCTAGCAGACTTTCTTGAAGGCGAAGTCTTATATGCAAAGGATGAAGATCGACTTTATATTGTAGAGGGTGGTGCTTTAATTCCAACCTCAGCGAACCCTTCAGCATCAACTATTGATGAACTTAGTGACGTTGTAATTACAAGTGCCGCTACTGGCGAGGTGCTACGTTACAACGGCGCTGACTGGGTAAATGCTCAGCTTGATTACGCAGATCTTAGCGGCACTCCAACAAACGTCAGCACTTTTACGAATGATTCTGGGTACATCTCGGACGTCACAGCAGAGCCGATTGGAGACCTTAGCGACGTCACGATCACTGCAGCTGCTACCGGGGAGGTGCTGCGTTACAATGGTTCTGCTTGGGTAGACGCTCAACTTGATTACGCAGACCTCAGTGGTACTCCTGCTCTGGTTGCCGCTATCAATGATCTGACCGATGTAGACACTGCTACGACTCCGCCTACAGACGGGCAAGTACTAAAGTGGAATAACACCAATAGCGAGTGGGAGCCTGGGGACGCGGCTGCCAACGTCACCGACCTTACTGACACGATTATCTCTAATCCTCAGAATGGACAAGCTTTAATCTACAGCGGCGGAAACTGGATCAACGATAACGTCGCGGCTAACCTGGGAGATCTTACTGATGTTTCTGTTGGTGGAGCCGTTGCTGGCCAGGATCTTCAGTACAATGGTAGCAACTGGGTCAATACTACTTTCAATCGAAGCATTGACGAGCTTAGCGATGTAGACACCACCACCTCTGGTCCCACTGCAAACCAAACACTGCAATGGAATGGAGTCAACTGGATTCCAGCTAGTGTAGGCCTTTCTGGCGCAACTGTAGGCTTTGGAAGTGTCACCCAGGTAACCGAAGTTCAAGTAGCATCTGGTGGTGCTGCTACGTTTGCTAATCTTGGCCAGTCTGGTGTTCTGGTTAGCGGCAGCTCTGATATCGAAGCATGGGTCGTTCTCTATCCAACCGCCGCCGCCAGAACCGCCGATGCTGGTCGCAACTATGGCTTAGATCCATCTCCCGGCTCTGGGGTTCTTGCCGAGTTCCTCATCTCAGCAGCTGGTACCGTTATCGCCTCTCCTGGCACATACTATTACAACAACGACACGGTTGCAGCTGATGCGATCTATGCCGCCGTTAGAACGCCAGCAGGCGCAAACGCAGATGCTCAAATTACCCTGAAGGCTTACAAGCAAACAGCACCTGCCCTTGGCGTAGGTGGAACTACTCGCACGACAGAGATACAGACAGCAGCTGGTGGCGTAGCCAGTTTCACCGCCATTGGAGTTTCGGGTACATTCGTATCCATCACCTCTGACATCAATGCGTGGGTTACGTTCTATTCCACTGCTGCAGAACGCACTGCTGACAGCGGCAGACAATTCATTACAGACCCGGTCCCTGGGGATGGTGTACTACTTGACATCTATATACCCGCAGGCCAAACGACCAATCTGACACCTGCCATGGGTTACTTCAATAACGATGCACCTACTAGCGAAACTATCTACGCTGCAGTCAGGGACACAAGCGGCGTTGCGGCCAACGCAACACTGACTGTCAGGGCATATGCTCAGGGCGAAATTAGTTCCTTTACCGGCGGCACTTTCGGTAGCGGCTAGGAATACTAGCCTAGCTTATTTGAGATTCCGTGGCTGATTTTACCGCTCCTATTAAGCCAAAGAAGAGTAGTACTGCTTCGGAAGTCCCGCAGGCCAATGACCTTGAGGTAGCAGAGATTGCTATCAATACGGCTGATGGCTTGATGTGGACTAAGCACACAGATAATTCGATTGTTCAAATCGGTGGTGGTGCCAGCGCAATCAATGATCTTAGCGATGTAACCATTACGTCTGCAACCACGGGTCAGGTGCTAAAGTATGACGGCGCAGCATGGATCAACGACACGGATAATTCTGGTGGCGGCGCAATCAATGATCTTAGCGACGTAACCATCACGTCTGCAACTACTGGTCAGGTATTGAAGTACAATGGCTCGGCATGGATCAACGACACGGATAATTCTGGTGGTATCCCAGCCGACTTGACAACAGTGGCTCCTGTGACTGCTGAAACGCTCAAGTACGATGGCACAAACTTTGTGCCTGCCAAGGACAGGTCTATCCTTTCGACACCACCTGCCATCGGTGATGCAAACATTGACCACGATGTAACTACCTCTAACTTTAACGTAGATCTTACGACTATCAATGAAGGAGACTTCCTTGTTATTGTCCTAATGACGGTAACCAATGGAACGACAACCCCACCAGCTGGCTGGGCTCTGCAAGGAACCTATCTGAATATTACGAACGGAGCAAACGATCAAGTACTTAAAGTTTACACCAGAACAGCTACCGCAAGCGAGACCCGTCCTTACGCATTTCAGGACACGGGGGCCAGTGTCGGTTATGCGATATTCAGTGTTCCTGGCGTAACTGGAATTGAATCCGTTACGACGAATACGGGGAATGGTGATACCGCGACGATTGCTACCGTTGCTGAAAAGTTGAACGTCACATTCGCGACCTGGATCTATTCCGATCCTGCAGTAGAAACCCATTCTCAATCAGCGCCCGGCCTTACCGAGGTTCATCAGAATCCTGGTGGAATCGTTGCGAACGCCAGGCTGTCCATGGGCTATACGACTGAGGGGACAACGGTGGTATCTAAGCATTACACTACCACCACGACTCAGAACCCTGATTCAAACCATCAGATGATCAATATCCAGTTCGCGGAAGTGTATAGTATTGATTCTCTTACCGACGTAGATACTACCACTACTGCTCCAACTGCTGGAGACATCCTGAGATACGATGGCACTGCCTGGGTCAATAGCAGGTTCCAGGCAGACGACCTGATTGGAGAAGGCCCTCTGTTGGTTAGTGATACGGAAACTGCTCCCTTCAATACAATTGTAGCCGAGCCTGCTTTCCAGGTTGCTAGCTCAAGTTATGACGGCTGTCAGGTGCTGATTGCCAATACCGCCCTAGGCTCTACTGGGCCAATACTTCAATTCGCAAATACCAGGGCTGGCAATGCGGTTATTGCAAACGACATCCTTGGTGAGATCGAATTCAGGGGCACCGAAGGGCAGGGCGACCTAAGCCAGGCTGGAGCAAAGATTGTAAGCAAGTCTACAGGTACTGCCATTAACAATGAGGTGTACGCTGAGCTTGGCTTCGAAACGGCTGGCACTTCCGACAGCGGAATTCCGTCACGACGCATGACGATCAAAGATGACGGCATTATCAATCTTGCCGCAGCCTCTTGTCCAACTTATGCGGACGACACTGCTGCAGGATCTGGTGGCCTGGTCACTGGAGACATCTATAAGACATCTACCGGTGAGCTTAGAATCAAGCTCTGATACGGAAAACTAACTCAGCTCTGATGTAGAAATGGCTTTCCAGTTTAGGCGCGGGCCTCAAAGTGATCGACTTAACGGGTTCGTACCTGCAGCTGGAGAGCCTATCTATGACACTACACTGAATACTGTTTATATTGGGGATGGTGTAACCGCTGGCGGCAATCCCATAAGCGCTGGAGACATCGGGCAAGTTTCAGACGTATCTCTTCCTACGTTTGCGGCCCTAAGTGTAACCTCTATTGCAGTTTCTTCCGGGACTTTATCTATTACAACAGCAACGCCTCATGCGCTTAGTGGTGGACTTGAAGTCCAGTTTACCAGTACTTCTAACACGTCCCTGACCGGGGTTTATACTGTTTCGGGAACTCCTAGTGCAAACGTACTTGAAGTGCCGACGTTATCCGGAGACATTGCCTCTACCCCGGACAGCGGAACAGTAATCAGAAGTGGATATAATATAAACACAGGGGCACTGTTAGTTTATAGTGCTGCCTTGACTAAATGGGTGCAGTTGGAGCCACCAACTGTTGACAACTCTGCTTTTTCCTTCAATACAGGCACACAGCTTTGGGAAGAGAAACCGTATACTCTTGCAGCTCTTGGTGACACAGACTTCGTAACAACTCCTCCTGCCGTAGGCCTTTCTCTTACCTATGATGGAGTCAATTGGGTCCCCGCCCCCGGAAGTACAACCAGAGGTGATGGCGGCGACTTTACTACGCCAATTGCGCATGTTTTTGCTCTTAACGTCTATGGCGGAGGAGATTTCGCTAATACCCTTAACGACGAACCTGTTGAATTCGACGGACTGCTAGATGCTGGTCAGTTCTGACGGTAAACTAACTCAGCTTTTGTATTAAGATGGCTACTCCTCAGAATCGCGTACCGGTCCGTATTGCGAGAGGCGCTATCGCTGATTTGAATGCAAGCGTTGGAGATCTTTACGAAGGCGAGATTTGTTACTCTACCGACGAGAACAGGCTCTACGTAAAAGAGGGCGGTGTCTTAGTTCTTGCAGGGATCGGAACATCAGTTTCAGTTATCGACGATCTGACGGACGTTGACACAACTACAGCCGTCCCTGGAATCTCTAGTCTCTTGGCTTACGATGGCGCCAACTGGGTTCCTAGTAGCGTCGCCAACGACAACCTTGAGATTGGCGTAAATGCAAACAATGCGGTTACTACCGGTGCAAGGAATATTGGCATTGGTTACCACGCGAATCAAGATAATCAAACACAGGATGATTGCATCTCTATCGGTTATCAGGCCAGTGAGCTTAACACCGGCGGCAATCAAAACGTAGTCATCGGCAACGGCGCGATGGCCTTGACTACAAACAGGGCTGACTGCGTAGTCATCGGTTACAATGCGCTAAATGCCGCCAACGCATCTCTTGGGACTCAGAACACTGTAGTCGGATCAAAGGCTGCAATTGTTGCAACCACGGGAGAGAAGAACACCATAATTGGCTACAACGCCGGCGGAAGGCTTGCCTCAGGGAGTTACAATACTTTCATCGGTGAGAGCGCTGGGCACGATCCCTCCGGGGGGCAGAATGGCTGGTCAAGTGGTGACGGCAATATCTGCATCGGCGGCAGAGACGCCACTGGAACATGGAATCCCGTTTTTGCTGCCAATACTGACAATCGTATCGTCATGGGTAGCACCGCTGTTACCAATGCGTACATTCAAGTTGCCTGGACGGCTGTTTCCGACGAACGAGACAAGACAAACTTTGGCTACGTTGATCACGGTTTAGCCTTTGTTAATGCTCTCAAGCCAGTTAGTTATCAGTTCCGGAAGAACAGGGATTCCGAAGAAGCCCACGGACCAGTGCGCTATGGCTTCAAGGCTCAGGACATCCTTAAAATCGAAGGGGAGGAAAATCCGGTCGTTGTTGATAACGAAACTCCAGAAAAACTTCGCCTTCGCTCTGACTCCTTGCTTCCTATTTTGGTCAACGCGATCCAGGAGCTTTCTCAGCAAGTCAGTCATCTGGAGTCGCGCATCAGGGAGCTGGAATCCTAATCTAGATTTTTTTTGACACGGCATGGCTCTCCAAATTCGGCGTGGCACTGATGCCGAGCGGCTGACTACTGTTTTTGCCGCCGGAGAGCCGGTCTATGCAACTGATACCAAGAAGTTTTATGTTGGCGATGGCCTTACTCTTGGTGGCGTAACAATTGACGCTCCGGACTTTCTTAGCGATATTGGAGATGTCTTTATCGCCTCCAATGTGCCAACTACAATTACATTCGTAGAAGCCGATGGCATTGGAAACGTAACGATAACTACAAATACTGCTCATGGTCTTATCGTAGGAAACTACGCAACGGTAGCGGCAACTATAAACACTGTACTCGATGGCACCTGGGAAGTTACGGGCACGCCTTCAACGACACAGGTAATATTTGCAGGTCCAAGCGTAACATTGCCAGTTTCCGCCGATAGCGGTACTGTTACAAAGGTTGGCGCAAACATTCCTGACAAATCAGTTCTTGCCTGGGACGACATAAATTCTCGATGGACTTCAGCGTATAACGTAGGCGACTTTGGAAATATTGATTTTACCGGAATTACACTAGCCGATAACTATAGGCTTGCTTATGATTCGGCAAATAGTAAATGGATCGCTCTTGAGGGAAGCCTGTCTTCTCTTGACGATGTCGCCATCACCACTCCGGCGGAAGGTGACTCTCTTGTTTATGACCAAACTCTGAGCACTTTTGTCAATATTCCAAATACGGTAGCTAACCTTGGCGACGTTTCTGCGACTGGCTTAAAAGAAGGCGATTCGCTTGAACGTGTCAACAATACCTGGTCTCCTCGTCCTCATATAGCTGCAAAAGATCCGCTTGTTGTCTACAGCGATTTGTACGTAAGCTCCGAGCCTGATACGCCGGCCGGTAGGGAGTCCGAGGTCGATACTTCTGAATACGGACCTTACTCCTACCCTGACACGAGTGTTTTCAAGTTCGGGACCGGTGGAATGAACTTCAGTCTGACCACCGGCCCGTTAATTGTGCGTAATATTCCCAAAATTACAACTCAGCCTTGGACTGTACAATTTTGGTTCCTAGGAAGAGATGATAATTTTTACCCGCCTAGCTTTGGTAGCATTGACACCGACTTTGTTATTTCAAGCGCAAGCAGCGCTGTTCCCGACTACGATCCGGATCAAACCGGCTTCAGGATCGCAATTCCTCGCAGGAGAAACACCGGAACTGAAGGCCCTCAGACCTACTACCATCCAACGGATCTTTCGGGAGAGCCGCAATTCTTCGCAGCCTCGCCGGCAATGACTCTTTGGCAAAGAACGAATGATGCGTCTGGCGATGGCTATATCGTGGGCTGCAATCAAGAATCGGACGCCAGAATGGACGGGGAGTGGCATCATTGTTGTTTCCAAAGAGAAGATGACTACACGTACTCCGCCTTTCTTGATGGTAAGCTGCAAATGCGCCGCACCCTGACTGAGCTAATTAACTTTAGTCCCATAGATTTTGACGAGTGGAGGATTGGAGGATTTTTCCCATATTTTAATGCCGCCGAACGGGATATGCATTTTGATGGAGCGATAGATGATCTTCAATTCTATAGCAACACTGTTCTCTATCCAAACGCTACAGAATTCAATCTTCCTGCTGCACCCTCTCGTGGTTACGGTCGCGAAGCCGGCGGCAGTATTGACATGCTTTATGACGTTAATACGACATACAAAACTACAGCAAGTGACGGAGACGTATTGCGATGGGACGGAGCGATGGGTTACTGGACGCCATCTTCAACGGCTCAAGATAACGGCCGAGGCGACGGCGGCGATTTCGATACAACTACCGTTAGCGTGCCATCCGTTGACGGCATCTATGGCGGCGGCGATTTTGACACAGCCACCGAAGATACTCCTGTAGCCAACGATATATTTGATGCTGGAGATTTTGACTAGGTATCCTAGTCCAGCTTTGATTCTGAAATGGCCGCCCCTGGTAATCGAATCCCTGTCAGAATTGCGCGGGGAACATACGCAAATCTCAATGCGGAACTGGCCAATATTGCCGAGGGAGAAGTTTGCTATGCCAAGGACGAAGATCGCCTTTATGTTAAAGAGGGCGGCGTCCTTGTTTCGGTTCAACCCGACCTGAGTGCGACAGTACTGAATGACATTACCGATGTAGATACTGCTACCACTCCTCCTACTACCGGTCAGTTCCTGGTGTACGACGGAGTCGTATGGGAGCCAGGCAATGCTTTGACATCTATTCAGGATGATGCCACTCCAATACTGGGAGGCGATCTAGAAGTAGGCACCAGAAAGATCACAACCACTACGCTTAACGCGGATGTTACCCTGTTGCCAAACGGTACCGGCAGAGTGGTAGTAGAAGGTACCGGTACTATTCCGGCAGGCATTGTTCTGAAAGAAGAAGCCAACGGCAATCAAGTCACTCTGACCGTGCCGGTGGCCGCTACTCTTCTTACTAGCTATGCAATTACGGTTCCTCCAACTGCCGGCAATGTCGGCGAAGCTTTGACTACAGATGGGACTGGCATCTGCAGCTGGGTTGAGTATATTCCTTTGGCAACATTAAAGACAGAAGTTGCCGCTTCTATTGATTTTGCAGACTTTAAAACCCGTATCGCTGCCCTGTAATGAACGACATTCGAAACTCCGCCAACGGTGGTGACAGCAACATCTTTAGCCGTCGAACCAATCCAAACCCTTCCAGGCCTGTTAATCCTGAAGAAATACAAAGGCAGGAAAGAGAGGAGGCTATTTTAGCTCAACGAGCAGAAGAGAAGCGCCTAGAGCAAGCCGAGAGATTGCGGAAAAACCGCAAGCGTATGGACAGTCTTTCCCAGGAGCTTGAAGATCCGGATAGTCTTAAGACCCACGAGCCGATGAAGTATCATCGGGAAAACTTTACAAAGCTACCTGATGGAAGAAAAGCAGCTTATCCAGTACATAAAACTAGCAAAATGATTCATCCGGATGGAGGCCCTTACGGACCGCTTCCTCCTCTCAAGCCCATTCCGCCGCAGAAGGTTGACGTGCAACATATGCCCAAGAATGAAGCAGAGCGCCGAATGCTTCTTTGTAAGAAATGTCCAGAGCTTTTGCCGTTAGATCGATGCAAACGATGCGGTTGCTTTATGCGAATTAAGACCGCAATTCCTGGCGCTCAGTGTCCACTTCAAAAGTGGTAATAGGTATACTACGCCGAACTTTAACAGGCGTGATGCCTGTAGATTAAATGTCAGAAGAAAACAAGGCTCCCGAGACGGAAGTCAAGGCTCCTGCAGCCGAAGCAACTCCTGCCGCTGGCGGGAACGAAGATCTTATGCCTCGCTCTGAGGCGGAGAACCTTCTTAAAGCCCTCAAGGCGGAACGCGAGGCCCGCAAGCAATACGAGCGGGAACTTAAGGAAAGCAAGGGCCAGCTTGAGAAGTTTGCAGAGATCAACCCAGACGAGTATCACAAGCTACAGCAGGAGGCAGCTGAAGCCGCTCGCCTGCAGGCTCAATGGGGAGAGGTTCGGGATGCAATGGAGAACAAGTACTCCGGCCAGGCGCAGGAGGCTATCCGTAAGGCAGAAGCCGCCGAGCGCAATCTTGCAGCTTATCGCAAGAAGTACGCTTTGGAAAAAGTGTTCAATGCCGCCGGTGGTCGTACTGATTCCGTAGACGGTGTTTCTTTCTTTGATCTCTTGGCAGATCAGGTAGGTACTTCTTTCCGTCACGAACCAGATGGCGCTTTGACTGTTGTCGACCATGCTGGCGACCCTGTTCTTGATAAGGAAACTGGCACTCGCGTTACTCCAGAAGAGTATATGAACAGCTTCAAGCGTCACCCTGTCTTTGGAACCTTCTTCAAAGGAGCCAAGGGTACGGGGGCAGGTATCGGCTTTGGCGGTACCGACGCCAACGGCATGACTATTGAAGATATGACTAGTTTGTCGCCAGAGCAATTGTTCCAGCGAGCATTTGGTTAAGTAACTTAGGGGCTTCGGCCCCTTTTTTAATATTTAGGTATTATACTAATAGCAGCCCCGTAGGGAAACTCTGAGATAGAGTGGACTGAAAGGGTGCGACTGCTGAAGCTGTTGTGACAATAGCAAAGGCGCTAACACCCAATCTTCGTTCATTCATTTCTTTAGGAGATCATCATGGCACTTACCCTGCTGGAAGCCCAGAAGCACGCTCGTACGCCCCAGGAATTGGCGGTGGTGACTGAGCTGGCTGCTGGCCAACTGCTGTCTGTTATTCCTTTCCGCAACATCGAAGGCAACGGCCTGTTCTGGAAGCGTGAAGAGAGCCTGCCCGATGTGGGCTTCCGTAACTACAACGGCGCACTGGCCGAGAGCTACGGCGAAGTGAGCCAACAGTCCGAGAGCCTGAAGCTCTTCGGTGGCGACATCAAGGTTGATCGCGCCATCATCGAGCTGGAAGGTGCTCAGGCCAAGGCTTATCAGGTGCAGTCCCGCGTTCGCGCAATGCGCCTCGCTTGGGAAGCTCTGTTCATCAACGGCGATTCCAACCAGTCCCCTTCCGAGTTCGACGGCCTGGCCGCTCGCATTCCTTCTGGCTCCAGCCAGTACATCAATGGTGGCGCTACCCTCACCGAGAATATGCTCGATGAGCTGATCGATTCTGTGGACGCACAAGGCGGCCGCAAGTATCTGGTCATGTCGAAGTCTGCACGTCGCGCACTGACCCGCCTGGCTCGTGGCAGCAACCAGATCGACATCACCCGTAACGAGTACGGCTACCAGCAGTACAACTACATGGGCCTGCCCGTGCTTGAGCTGGACCGCGACAACCTGAACGCTCCTATCCTGGAAGCTGCCAGCAACGTCGACACCACTGCTCAGGACATTTACTGCGTGTCCTTCGGCAACGATCACCTGACCGGCATCCAGAACGGTGGCGTGAACGTCCGTGAACTGGGTGAGGATCATGCTCAGCCCCAAATGATCACCCGCGTTGAGTGGTACTGCGGAATGGCTCTGATCAACGGCCGCGCCGCTGCTCGCCTGGCCAACATCACCTCCGACGTCGCCTGATAACAATTAGCCACGTTACCCGGCCCCCGAAAGGGGGCTTTTTTTAATGCCGTGGAATACTAGCAAAACTTTAGCAAGCCATGGCACACTCCACTAAAAAATCTTATCGTGTTGAGTATATCCGCGACGGGGTGCAAACAAGTATCGAAATTCATACTCACTGCGGGCCTGGCTGGGCCGTTGAAGAAGTCTTCGCTCGTCATCATGCAGACGAGGTAGTAAACATTGTAGAGCTTTGAGGTTGATTTGGTACAATACTACGACGCGAGTGACACATGCTAACTCCTCAGACCAGGCAACGAATTGAGTTTATCTGCGCAAGAATTAGAGCGAAGGCTGACGTTGCTTACGAGGACATGGTATGGATCCAAAAGTGGGCAGATCGCAACCCAACTGTAGCCACCTGGCTACGACAGGCCCGTCGTGCAGCTTTTCAAGAGGAAGAGCCGACAAGTCTAGATGAATTCTGTCAGGCGATGGACCTGGGAGAGCCAGACCCCTCTGATCATCTGGTTGGCCCGCAGGACCCAGCAGACCTTGCTGCCTGGTTCCAAAATAAGCGCAAATGGTTCAGGGGTGATCAGTAGGCAACCTAAGCAGTATTCTATAGTACCCTTCAATGGCTGCTCGTTCTACTGGAATCTTTCCTCGCGAAGGGTTCAATCTTGACAACTCATTTGCTATCTTTGCTGTTTCAACAGTAACACCCGTCAACCTGGCTAATGTTCGCAGTTTTCGTGTAGTTATCGTTAATGCTGCGGAAGTCGCGGCCACGGGCGATGGTGGAGCTGGCACATTCTCTTATGAGATTGGTGGCGAAGTTTTCAGCTTTACGATCGACGAGTTCCTGGCAAAGCTTGATGCCAATGGTACCTACATCGCGCATCATCGCGGTTTTGGCCTGACAAGTCCGACCGAGTCGGTCTATACCATCACTGATGGCGCTGACAACACTGGCACTGGCCAGTCCTTGACTTTTGACTTTATCGCAGTCGAACTGGTCGACAGCCCCGCTCGCTGATCGGCATACTATTTTGTAACGACCCGCTCTACTCTCTACGAGAGGGGTCATCTTTCCTAAGGAGTTCCTTAAATGGCACAACGTTCTACTGGCCTTTTCCCCCGCGAAGGCTTTAATCTCGACGCCCTGTGCGAGATTCCCGTGACCACCCCCGCAGCAGCTGCTGTGACCCTGACCAACGCCAAGACCATCCGCGTGATCGCCGTCAACCTGGCTGGTGGCGACGCTACCGTGACCCTGGGCGGTGAGGCAATCGTCCTGGCTGCAGCTGACGCTGATCCCAACGGCGTGGTGATCGGCCATGTCCGTGGCGCACTCTGCTCCGCTGACAACAACGTGGTCTACACCCTGAGCGCTGGCACCGTGGATGGTGTTTTCTATGAGCTGGTTGATGGTCCGCGTCGGTAGTCGCTAGCCCCCTAAACTGAATACAGTCAAGGGGCCACTGAGCCCCTTTTCTGGCCCCATACATCAACGACAATGCCTTTCATCCCTATCCCCCTCACCTGGGTTAATGAGCACCTGGAATTGGCTCCCGAGCTTGGCAGCGGACTGCGCTGGAAGAAAGCCCCTGCCAGCAATAAGAAGCGCATGCTTGGCCAGATGGCTGGCTCCCTCGGACAGAAGGGCTACTGGAAGATCCGCATACAGGGTAAGGATTACAGATGCCATCGCGTTGTGTGGGCCCTAGAAAATCAGGCTAACCCCTGCCTGACCGTAGACCACAAAAATAGAGAAAAAGGCGACAATAGCGCATCCAATCTCCGACTGGCCGATAGCTATCTTCAGGCTCAGAACCAGCGATGGAGAGGGGGAACGTCTCGATACCCTGGGGTGTCCTTGTTAAGCTCTGGACGCTGGCAGGTCCAGTACCATGTCCCAGGATCTGGAAGGAGAGGTAGGAAAAAATACCTGGGTACATTCCGCACCGAAGAAGAGGCCTGGCAAGCGATCCAGGAAGACCGCCGATAAATCTCTAGCTTAATTCGGAATCATAAGGGGTCTATACGGCCCCTTTTTTTATGGCACATCTACGTAAGAGGCCCACCTACTTCGTGAAAGATGGGGTGCGGCGTGAAGCTTTCTTTACCATTCAAGCACGAGAACTCCGGGAACAAGGTTTTGTCGAAGAGGGCGCTGAGCTGCCCAAGCCTCCAAAGGTCGAGAAGAAGCTGCCTGAGGTGGCCGTCGAAGTCGGTGGCGATGCTTTCGATTTCGAGACTGCGGTCGAAGTAGTCGGAGAGACTCTTGACGACATGACCAAAATCGAATTGATTGAATACGCAGAAGAGCACGGTCTTGAGTTCAAGCCAAATCAGCCTAAATTTGAAATCTTAGAGATTTGCAAAGATTACCAGGCTAAGGGTTGATCGCTTAAGCGGTATTGATTAACAAAAGGTACCCTAGCATTATGCTGGGGTATTTTAATGGAAATCACTTACTCGGTTGGCCCTCGCTACATTGATGGGGTTAATATTGATCAAGACGTGGATGCGAGCTTTCCCAAGAAGCAAGCAGAGCTGGAAATTGATGATCCCGTAACAGGGCTTGGCGGAATTGGCTATGAACCAGGACAGAAGAACCTTGACGGTAGCGATCTCTAGGTAGCCTACAATGTCAGTCAAGATTCTGTTAATGCCTGAGTATGTACTCGTTTTTGCATTGACCGCCATTCTTGGCTGGGGTGGCTTTACTTGGCGTAGAGCCGAAAACGCGGTTCAGATTGCCTTGAGGGCCGAAGGTGCTACCGACAAACTTGAACTTAAGTTAGCGGAAAAGTATCTCACCAAAGAAGAGTTTGAACTGAATATGGAGCGACTTTTCAAGACCTTGGCTCGTTTTGAAGAAAAGCTTGACTACCACGTATTCCACCAAGCAGAAGACATCCAAAAACTTCGCGGCCGGCTTTCTAAATACGAGGATTACAAAAATGGCTGAGAGAAAGAGAAAGCGGAGCACCGCTGATTTCTACAAGAGCAATCCTGAGTCGTACAAGAAAAAACTTGCCTACGACAAAAAGCGCAACTCGACCAGTAAAGCCAAGAAGTATCGGGCGGAACTTGGTAAAGAGCGCCGCGCTCGCGGCATTATGGGCAAGGGTGGTCCGGATGTCAGCCATGTCGCTGGCGGCGGCTTCAAATTGGAGAATAGTTCAAAAAATCGAGCAAGAAACGGACACGGCAAGAATGGAAGGTTGGCGAATGGTAAGGGAACAAGGAAGTCTAAGCCTGGTTACAGGCCAAGAAAATCGTGACCCCGGTAAACTCTGTTCTCGCTTACCTTGACAGCCTTGAGGAAAAGCTGAATATTGCTGCGGCCCAAAGCTGCCAATTACTCGGACATGCAGAGTCTCCTTGCACGAGGTCTGACTGCCCTTTCTTTAATACTTGTCCTCTTACTTGTAAAGCAAAATGGCGCTCCCTCTCGTGACAGCTCAGATGACTGGGAAGACTAAAAAGACTTCCAGTAAGGCAAATGGCGGCAAGAAAACCAAAGGGGTCAAAAAAGGATCCAAGGCTCGCTAAGAACGGCCTGTCGGGTTATAACAAGCCAAAGCGCACTCCTGGCCATCCCACCAAGAGTCATGTGGTACTTGCAAAAGAAGGAGGCAAGACCAAGCTTATTCGCTTTGGCGAACAGGGCGCCAAAACCGCTGGCAAGCCCAAGAAGGGCGAGTCCGCCGCTATGAAGAAGAAGCGTGCAAGCTTCAAGGCGCGTCATGCCAAAAACATCGCCAAGGGCAAAATGTCAGCCGCTTACTGGGCGGACCGAGCAAAATGGTGAAACCTGGCCTGCCCAGCCGTCAAGGCGCTGTACTGACACTGCTCGGCATCTTGATGGTTTCCCATCTTACTTTCCTGGGTTTTAGGGCAAAAGATCCTGTCATCTTTCAGAGGGCGGCGGAAACCTACGTCGCGATTCTGCTGGCGTTGATGACGCCACTGGCTCCTAAATGAAACCATACCATAAGGACTATACCGACAACTTGCGCGACATAGCAAATGTCCTGTTTCTGTCGGGCTATGTTTTGCTGATGTTCGACAAAGTATTTGTAGGTGCTACCCTTTACCTGATCGGCGAGTTTTTTCTTACGCCCCATAGCGTCAGGGCGCGATCGTGGACAACCATTGGAGCCAGCCTGGTATTCGGCCTAGCGTCTTTGTATAAGATTATTACAGTGCTCTTCTTTTAGGGATCCTAGTGGGTATTTGCCTTTACTTCAATGGCCGCCAAAAAGAAAATGCCTCCTGCCTTCCTGGCTAAGATGAAAGGGAAGGATGCTAAGAAGGATCCCAAAGCCGCTGGCAAAAAGCCCCCCTTCGGCGGCAAAGCTGCTCCGAAGAAGGGCGCCAAGAAGCCTTACGGCAAGAAGTGATCCTTAAGTGATATAAGGCCAGCCCGGCTCGACGTCGCTACGCCAGTCATCCTCGTCAATGGGGATGGCTTTTGCGTATTCGGAGAAAACTCTAAACAGCTCTTCTTTGGGCAGGCCACACATCCTGGCGGCATTCGGCACATTACTTTTTCCTCTGTAAAGCAAATCGCAAGCTTGTCTAATCGTCAGTTCTGTCATACCAAGGTGCCGTCAGTCTGATCTCTTCTCCGTCTTCAGTATACACCGGAGAGTCCAGGTCTTCGCTTGCCTCAAGGATCTCTTCAATTTGCTTGTCGAGTTCTTCCATTGCTTGTTGTGTTTTCCAGTCAACCCAGTCGTCAAACCACGCATCATAAAGGGGCCTCAGGAAAACATCCATGTTTCGGATGCCTCTATCCCAAAGCCCTTTAATTGCATCTACGACGATCGCTCGCCAGTTCACTCTTCTTCCTTCTCTTCTTCCTCCTTGATAAACGCATCCTTGTCGGGCTTGGGGAATGCTTTCTGGAGGCTGCCAAGGATTGCTTGAAGCACACCGTTTTCACGGATAGGCAAATAGCTAATGACTTCAGATGACAGGAACAACAACAGGCCTGCGAGAGCGGCGAACTCCATTGGAAATACTTGAACTGCCGTAGAATACCTATGTAGGAATCCTACCTCTGAGGCAGTCAAGTGCAATGATTTTTAGCTCCGCCGATATTCTGCAACTACTCGGCGGTAACTCGATTATTCGAGCTGCAGCCTCAAAAATTGTTATTGTTGACAAGAAACCTTTAGTATCTGGATACGAAGGATTCCATATCTATATTGAAAAGTATCCAACAGAAGAAGAGTTTGAGGTAACTTGGAACGTCTGGATCGAGTCGGACGGTTCAGAACCCGACGACATCCTGTTGGCGGAAATGCGTCGGATCCTGCCTGGCTTCAAGATGAGGCTCGGCCTGCTGATCGAGGCTAGCGTAACCGAGTTCAAGTCGGAAAACACAGAAACTCGCCCGAAGCCCGCGACACCCGCTCCTGTCGTCATGCCGCCAGCTGGGTGGATAGATGGCCTTGAGCGGCGCGTGACAGAGCTTATAGAGGACGTTAACGACCGCATGCTACTGGTGCGGCCTGGGCGCCCTGGTAGGGATGGCGCACGGGGCGAGCGCGGCCCCATGGGTCCTGAGGGTCGACCGGGCAAGGACATGGTAGCAACCAATGCTACTCTTGACGACCTGCTTGACGTTGAGATCGGCGCCAAGATCCCTGTCGCGAAAGGCCAGGTACTTACCTTCGATGGCATTCAGTGGACCAATCTATACGTTCCTCAACTGCTGTCAAGCACATCTGGTGGTGGCGGTAAAGAAACCACTACTTTTACCAGCGGACAAATTGGATCTACGATTGTTTGGCGTTACCATGACGAGCCGGGCGAGCCTGCGCATCGCAATTTCCACTCCGATAACACTAACGGCGAACTTATTACATTTTTTCATGTCAGCAAAGTAAATGAAGCCGGCAACAATGTTGAACTTTTACTGGAGACTCTTCTGCCCTCATCGGGACAGATTTACATTGTCAGCAACGATGATCCGTCTCAGGTTCACCTCTATAGCATTGAAAGCTATACAGAAACAGCTAACGGCTTCCAGATAAACGTCACTCACATTGAAACTCCTGGGCCCGAGCCTGACCTAGTACCCAACCACGATTACAGCTTCTATTTCTTAATGGCCTCTGGTAATATCCCAGAGGCACCTCAAGACGGCGGGTATTACGTTCGCCATATGGGACAATGGGTTGATCTTTCTGTCGCTCTTGGCGCTTACGATAGTCGCGACTTTGACGGCGGCGACCTTACCGCTGGCACTTCTGACTCTATCGACAATGCTCCTTTGGACGGAGGTTATTTTACGCCTTGATGGTAAACTAACATGAAGCAATTTTGAGCAATGCCTGTACCATCTCCTAGGAACGCGGTCAGACCAGCTCGTGGAAATTTTGTAGATCTTGCTACTAATATTGCATCTCTAAAAGACGGAGAGCTTTGCTATGCTATTGACCAGGATCAATTTTATGTAAACGAAAGTGGAACCTTGGTCGCTGCTGGCTCTAGTACTTTGGCGGCGCTGCATGATGTTAATTTAACCTCTGTGGCAGATGGTGACGCCTTGGTTTATAATGCTGGTACCTGGTCGAATGGAGGAACTATGAATGGCGGAGCCTTTTAAAACTAGGTATACTAGTTTAAAATCAGGCTCCGGTTTCGTGGCTAATCAAATTCGGATCAAGCGTAGAGCAGCAGGCGGAGTCGCCGGCGCCCCCTCAACCCTTAAAAATGCTGAACTAGCGTACAACGAGCAGGATAATATACTTTACTATGGCTATGGTGACGATGGAAGCGGCAATGCTACATCTATCATCGGAATTGCTGGCTCGGGCAACAACGTCACCATAACAGGTGCGCAGACTGTAAGCGGCGACAAAACCTTTTCAGGTACTGCGAACCTGACCGGGACGTTTCAAATCAACAGCGCCACCGTAACTGCTACTGCGGCTGAGCTAAACATTACCGGCGATGTTGGCACCTTCACTGGTAGCACAATCTCTGATAATGTTACACTGGCTGCCGCGTTACAAGAGCTAGAGACTGCCTTGGAAGATGGCTCCGGCAGTCTAACCGCCGACGATGCTGGAACCGCTGATTTTGCGTCTGGAACTGTTACCGTGTCCGGCGGGACCGGCTTAAGTTCAACCGCTTCGGCTAGCACCCTGACGATTAATCTCGACAACACTACCGTTTCGGCCGCAAGCTACGGTACCACGGCTGCCAAGACTACCAGTTTTACCGTTGATGCACAGGGTCGCCTGACCTCTGCCTCCGAACAGGACATCAGCATTCTCCATACCCAGGTCTCTGATTTCGACACCGGCGTTCAGGCCAACCGTCTAGATCAACTGGCTCAACCTACCGCTAATGTTGCATTCAATAACCAAAGGATTACCGGCCTGGCCGATCCTGTAGGTGATCAAGACGCGGTAACAAAATCCTATGCCGACGCACTGGTTAACGGTCTTGATGTCAAAGAATCTGTTCGCGCTGCAACAACTGCCAGCATCACACTGTCTGGTACTCAGACTGTTGATGGTATCCCCCTAATCGTCGGAGATCGCGTCTTGGTCAAAGACCAGGCGACCGGTGCAGATAACGGCATATATGTTGTTGCGTCTGGTACGTGGTCTCGCTCGGAAGATGCCGATAATACCCCTGGATCGGAAGTTACTCCTGGCATGTTTGTTTTTGTGGAGGAGGGCTCCACTAACGCTGATGCTGGCTTTGTCCTGACTACTAACGGGACTATCACCCTAGGCTCTACAACCCTAGACTTTACCCAGTTTTCTGGCGCTGGTCAAATCACTGCCGGTGCAGGCCTGAGCAAGATTGGCAATACTCTCGATGTCGGCACCGCTGACAGCAGTCGTATCGTCGTCAACGCCAATGACATCGACCTATCTACTCACGGCACCGCCGGCACTTACATAGGTCTCACAGTCGACGCTTACGGCCGAGTTAGTGGTTTTTCTAGCGAGACTACCCTGTCTGGCTATAACATTGTCGATGCACAGCCTCTAGATGCCACTCTTACGGCTCTGGCTGGCGTTACTGTTGCCGCCGATGAAATTATCTACGCAACTGCCGCCGACACCTTTGCTACTACTAGTCTTACTTCCTTTGGCCGCAGTCTAGTCGATGACGTTAACGCTGTCGCCGCTCGCGCCACCCTGGGCCTGGGCAGTATGAGCACTCAAAATGCATCTTCCGTAAATATTACGGGCGGAACGATCGATGGAATAACGATTGACGGTGGCACTTTTTAAAATTTCTTGCGTTGCAATAAAAATTGGGACCAAGGGTCCCTTTTTTTTATGCGGAATACTATACTGATCAGCCTGTGTAGGCGTCAAAAAAAAATGTTAAATGGCTAACATCGTCAAGCTTAAGCGCTCCTCAGTACAGGGCAAAGTTCCAACGACTAGTGACCTTGATTTAGGTGAACTTGGTTTAAACACTTACGACGGTAAGCTGTACGCAAAAAAAGATGATGGAACTGTTTCCATTTTTGAAATTGGACCTATTTCAGAAGCGCCTAATGATGGATATTATTACGTTAGACAAAATCAAAAATGGGTCAACCAAGATATAAGCCTTGTCCAAAGGTATGTAATCGGTTTAGATGGAGGTAATTTCAATTCTGCTAGCGCAATTGGCGCTTACATGATTGCGGATTCGGGTAATTTTGATACGGGAAATAGCGCTGGCGTAGACTTGGAAATTTCTGGAGGGATTTTTTAGGGTTAGGTATACTACTTTGACAGGTATTTTGATATGGCAACTCCGTCTTTGCGAACCAAAATACTAGTAGCCAGAGGCACTTACTCCAATCTTAATGCGTCCGTTTCAGACCTGGGCGAAGGTGAAATCTGTTATGCAACAGATCAAGATAAACTCTACGTGAAAGAGGGTGGAGTACTTACAGGAATTGGTGGTGATGTTGTTAGCGTAAACGGTCAAACTGGAACAGTAAGTCTTAATATTGACAACCTAACTGACGTAGATACTACCACGGTAGCTCCCACGAGCGGCCAGTTGCTTTCCTATGATGGCGCTCAGTGGACGCCTACAGATGCACCAGTCCCTGTTGCGGGTTCAGACACCCAGGTTCAGTTTAACGATACTGGGGTGCTTTCTGGTGACACGGGCCTTACCTTTGACGCAACCACCAACGAACTCACCGTTGGTGTTAGCAATGCCGACCCTGGCACCGCAACGGTCAAGGGTGACCTCAACCTCGACAGCGGCGGCAATTTTTCGACGACCATTCAATCTGTCACACCAACCGCCAACCGCACGATCAGCTTCCCAGATAAAACCGGCACCGTCGGCCTTGTCTCTGGAGCAACCGGCAACATCCAGTACAACAGCTCCGGCGCGTTGGCGGGCACCACAGATCTGACTGTAGGAAACTTTAACTGGACAGACCCTACTGTTACTTATACAGGGCTTAAGTTTAACGTAACAGAAACTGGTAGTGCTGCCGCTAGTAGATTGCTTGATATTCAGAGAAACGGAGGAACTGTATTTTCTGTCGATAAAAACGCCGGAGCAAGAGCGAGTACTTTTTACACGGAAGAAACTTCAACTAACGGCATAATTATAGGAAATTATGCTGGTAGAGGCATTAGATTAGCGCGAGATACATCAATTACTTTTCACGCCACTAGCCCTACTACAACTGGAGACGTAGGTTTTAAGCGCGACTCGGCCGGCATCATTGCAGTCACCGATGGCTCCACCGGTCTAGGTACACTGCAAGGACAGCTTCGCGCACAAGGAACTGCACCAGCTAGCGCCACTGCTGCTGGTACGGCAGGAGATATCAGATACGATTCAGGCTTCATCTACGTTTGCACCGCCACTAACACTTGGGTGCGTGCTGCACTCTCCACCTTCTGATTGCCATGGACACCCTCACAATTACAATCACCAACACCCGCACCATTGACGGCCTAATCTTTGCCGCCAATAGCGCCAAGAAGACCCCTGAGGCTTATGCCGAATTCCTGCTTACCCAGGACGGTAAGCGCTATGCCGATGCCAATAGCTACGGCGTTGTGACCAGCGCAGCCTTCTTCGCCCGCTTTACCCCAACTGAATATGCCAACATCCTGGCGGCATCTGCTGATACCACTGAGGTTCCTGCCCCTGTAGGCGGTGTTCCAACTACAGAGGAGCAACAGGCTTATGATGACGCTGTAGCGGCCTTCCAGGCCCTTGAGAGCCCCTCTGAGGGGGATATCGCCACATACCAGGCAGCGGTTGATGCCTATGCCGCAGCGCAGACTCCTGACAACCAGGCTGACATTGATGCAGCGATCCAACAGAACGCAGATGCCGCCGAGGTGAAAGCATTGCTGGATGAGCTTACCTCTGAGGCTCGTGTAGCGTTTGACGATCCCCGCGTTAGCCCTGGCCTTGACCTGCTGGTAGCTCGTGCATTGATTGCGGCTGAACGACCTGCTGAGATTGTTGCTTACGACCGTCCGTTTGCCGAGGTCGCGGAGGAAGTCTAATGAGCCTAGTCTGGAGCCCTGATTACGCACCAGTAGACGGCGATTTTGCTGATGTGTCCTTGCTCTTAAAGGGTGAGGGGACCAACGGCAGCACGACCATTTTGGATAGCAGTAGCAATAATTTGAGTGTTACTGCAGTTGATAACGCCCAGATTAGTACAGCGGTGAATACACCGTTTGGCACTGGTGATGGCGTGCTGGCGTTTGATGGAACGGGTGATTTTTTAACGATTCCTAGCAGCCCCCTGATCCATGTTTTTGGCTCTGATTTTACATTAGAGGGCTGGTTTCAGTTAAACACAGCTCAAAGTAACGATAAAGGTACTATTTTAAGCACTTACGGAGACCCTTTCGCAAGCAGTGGTTACCTAGTTCGAATTACAGCAACGGCTTTTAGGTTTTACCAGCAAAACAACAGTCAAGATAGAGCTTTTGCTTTTTCTGTAGGCCAATGGTATCACTGGGCAGTAACTTCAGAAGCCGGAACGGGAAGGATATTTATCAACGGGAAACAACAAGGAGCTACTATTTCTGTTGTTGGGCCTAATTCCGTTGAAGATTTAACAGTTGGAAGAATCCCAGTCGCAACTAGTGTTGACTTTAACGGTTACCTCTCCAACATCCGCATCACCAAAGGCGTAGCACGTTACACCGAGAACTTCGACGTTCCCACCGCACCGTTCCCGATCCTTTCTCCTAGCGGTCGCATTACCATTGCTGACGACAGCTTGGATGCCGATGCCCGTCAATACATTATCAACGTAGAAGAACAGGACGGACAAGCACTAGAGCCTGGTGTACGCACTGCAATCAACAACTTTGTGGTTGGATGCAAGAGCGATGGCATCTGGAACGCCATTAAGGCAAGTTGCTTGCTGTCTGGTGCTAGGACATTGGAAGGTGCGCTGGTGCCGTTGAAGGGTGGTGCTCCTACTAATAATGGCCCGTTTACTGCATCAGATTACAACAGAAGAACTGGCCTGCTTGGCAATGGGAGCACAAAGTATTTAGACACCAATCGGGCCAACAACGCTGATCCGCAAAACAGCA
>Ga0208898_1000232_pt1 | contig 44989 bp, 31 predicted proteins | sample VirMetDEL_Mar_4_FD_184513 | JGI IMG/M metagenome (GOLD analysis project Ga0208898, IMG submission 184513) | Aqueous microbial communities from the Delaware River and Bay under freshwater to marine salinity gradient to study organic matter... | ecosystem: Environmental > Aquatic > Marine >... | reverse complement strand
CCATGCAGTTGGTCGATGATCTTCTGTATCTCGTCATCGCCCTTGATATGGGCGCCGTATTTGCCCTTGAGGCCGGAGATCAGACACTGGTACATGAACTCCAGCACATGCTGATACCGGGCGGCTTCGGGGATCATGTTGTTCATGACGGTGAAGAATTTTTCGCCACCCTGGGTTTCGCCATGGAACTGGCTGAGCAATGAGCGTGCGCTCCAACTGGAGAGCCGGCCCCAGGTGGTACTCATGACCACTTCGTCGAGCAACAGGCACAGGCTGTAGGAGTAGGCCTTGAGCATGCCGGCGTCGTAGTCGAGCTGGCTGACTTCTTCCATGATCGTAGTGATCTGGTTGCTGACGCTCAGGTACAGCGCAGGTACGTCATCGTGCTGGTCCAGGCGGCGCAGGCGGATCACCAGGCCGATCAGTGGCGTGGCGGCATCGCACAGCGGGTTCCAGGCTACGCCGCGCAAGTCGAATTCAGGGTCGGCCAATTGTCTTTGGCTGTTGGCAGTGATCGTTTCGCCGGCAAAGTCGATGGCGCCGGAGACTTCCTCGTGGTGCCATGAATTTGGTGTGGTCTTAGTCATCTCTCTCACTCCTGATCGCCCAGAACTGCAACTCCAGCTCCGGGAATTCACCGGCAATATGGAAACCGAACCCGCTGCCGCTGCTCAGGCTTTGCCAGGCAGGGTGATGGCGGTCGAGTTCGAAGTAGCTGAAGCCGGCATGGAACGGCAGGTGGCGCGGCGCCACCGGCAGCGGCCGCAATGGGATGCCCGGCAGTTGCAGGCTGACCAATTGCTCCAGCCCTTCGGTGGAGGTGATCTTGATCTGCCTCGGCAGTTGCTGACGCAGGGTTTCCGCGGGCAGTTCAGCGCGCACGGCGAGGATGAATTCGGCGTTGTCCAGCAGGCGCTTGTCGTTCAAGGCGGCGCTGCGCACGCCGTACTGCTGCTCGACAATCGGCAGCGACACCGCGCGTGGTTGCAGTACTGTGCCCAGGGCGCGGCGCAGGGTGTGCTCCAGCATCTGGAAGGATTCGCGCAGGTTGTCGTGCTGGTAGGCCGGGTATTCCTGGGGCAGGTGGCCCTCGTCGGTAAAGGTCACCAGTTCGCCGCAGGCTTGCGCCAGCGCGATGTACAGCCGCTCCGGGTGAACCTGGCGTTGCCGGGCCAGGTGCTGGAACAGCGGGAACAAACGATTGAGGGTTTGCAGCAGGTTGAAGTCGGTGACATCGGCCACCCCCGATTGCCCCGGTGAGCCGATCCGCTGGGCCAGGTTCTTGGCGCGTTCACGCATCAACCCGGCCACTTCACCCAGGTAGCGGTGCAACGCCGGCACCGCTTGCAGGGACAGGCTGGTGGGGTAGAAGTGCTCGTCCATTACCAGGCTGCCGTCCGGACGTTTGTCCTTGATTTTGCCCAGGGCGATGCCGGTAAAGGCACTGCGGTCGCTGCGTTCGAGCATCAGTTGCAGGTTGGGCACGGCCAGGTCCATGCCGACTTGATCGCCGTCATCGCTGTGGGTGTCGCGGATTTCCTCGCGGCGGGCGATGTAGCGGCTGTTGCCGTACTGGTCGGGCCAGCGCACTTCGAGGGCTCCGTTGGAGCGCAACGGCAGTGCCAGGTAGACGATCTGGCCGACCGCGCTGCTGTCAGCGATCTCCAGCGGGGAGGGCGGTGCCAGGTCGTGGGGAATGTCGAAGACGCTGCCGTCGGGCATGATCCCGCGTGCCCGGGTAATGGCGATTTTGCCGAAGCTCAGGTATTCGTCGTTCAACGCCAGCTCGCTGAAGCCATAGAGCGCGTCGTTGAGGCTGTGCAGGCGCTGGTGCATGGCGGCTTCGGCGGCGCGGGCCTGTTGTTGGAAGTGCTGGGGTTTGACGAACAAACCTTCATGCCAGATGACGGGGTTGCGTGAACTCATCGGTGATTACTCGGGGCAAAAGCGACTGAAAAAGGCGTCATCGGGTTTCTCCTTTGAGGCTGACTTGGGCGGCGTCCAACTGCACCAGCACGGCGTATTGGCGGCCCTTGGGCTCGACGCGCAGGCGCTGTTTCCACCGGCCGACATCAGTGCTGTGGTAGTTGGCAATCACTGCGATAAAGCGGGTGTCTTCATCCAGGGCGCGCAGGTCGATGAACTTGAATTGGCCGGGGTTGAGCAGGTAGTCGTCGGCGCGGATGTAGGTGCTGCCCAGGGTCTTTTTCAGGTCGTCGGCCATGGCTTGGGGACTGGCGTTGACCAGCAGCGAGTCGTCAGTCAACTGCAAGACCTTGAAGGCGATGGGCGTGGCGACGTGCTGCAATGCCGGGTTGCCCCAGGGCGTGGTCAGGCTCACGCCTTGAGCGTCGTAGTCGCCCAGCAGCGCGTCTTCGATAGGCGACATGGGCACTACAGGGTCTGGCTCCAAGCTCAGTGGCGACTGGGCCGGTACGCTTTCGTAAAGGTGACTGAGCAAGGTTTGTACTTTGTCCGTCAGCGCCTGCGGGCTGGTTGCTTGCACGTTGAGGGTGTAGGGCGAACGGCTCGCGTCTTCATCCAGTGCCGTGCCGGTGCTGATCAGGCGCGGGTTGACGTCGTCGCTGGCGTGCAGGCTCAGGGAGTAGCGGCTGGGCTGATCGTCGGGGCCGCCGACCGGGATGGAGGGCGTCCAGATCACTTGGCCGATCTTGCCGAGCATGGTGCAGCCGCCGAGGGCCAGGCAGGCGAGCAACAGGGTGCCCAGGCGCAGGTTGCTGAACAAAATGGTGGGAGGTTTTGGAACCATCGAGCGAACTTCAGGCGGCTGATTTTTTGAAGGCGGCGCTGCTTCCAGTGCTCGCAGCGGATCGCCTTGCTCCGTCAAATCCACTGGCTGGCAAAGACGCTCGAACTCCGGGCAAGTGGCAGGTCGCTTATCCGCTGGTGGCCGACTCGGCAGGTCTTCCTGGTGCCATACGTGCATGCCCTCAGGGTGGTCGCCGAGCAGCTCATCGAGCGAATGCTGTCCGGGGGCGTATTCGCCCAACTGCACCGCAACCTGATACGCACCAATCTGCAATCGATCACCGTCGTTGAGGCTTATCGCAACATGGCGCTCAAGCGGCAGTTCGTGACCGTTGACGTAGGTTCTACCGCTGCGGTCGATCACGCAGAACCGCCCTTCGATGACGCGGATATCGCAATGGTTGGGGCGTACGCTGTTGTGGCGATCTTCCAGGCGCCAGTCCACAGCGGCACTGCCGATGCTGCCGCCCTGTGGGCCAAACCGGTGAAGAGGCAAATACCCGTGCAACAACTGCGCAGGATTGTTGATGACCAGTGTCAACTTCATGCGCGCCCCCGAATCCGCACCACGGCGGGATGGCGGTGTTCTTGATGTTCGATAAAGCTGGTCCAGCCCAGGTGGGTACCGCTGGTGCGTTGCAGGTTGAACGGCGGTACATCTTCTTCGCGCAGCCCCAGTTCCAGGTCGTAGGCGGTGGCATCGCGCAGCAGAAAATCCATCAACTGGCGCAATCGCCCGAACTGCTCGCCGCTGGGCAAAAACTGCCGAAAGCGCGTCTGGGTCAGGTTGGGAATCACCAGGGTGAACTTGCTGGCGCGGGTCTTGCTGCGGTCGCCCACCACAAAATCGCTGCCCAGGGTGCCGTTGGCTTTGCCCAACGCCAGGCGCTGACGCTGCGGCAAATTTACCGAGCGCACCTCGAACTCACGGATATAAACGCCGTGCAGATCAAAGCTGTGCTCAACAATGCCGGACACTATCGAAGGTGAACGGCTGCGACTGGCGATCAAGCCAGCAAAGCTCAGCAATCGGCCCCACGGCAGCGGTGTCGCACCGCGAAGGTCGTTATCGTTCAGCCCAACCATGGAAAATACGTAGCGCGAAAAGCGATCGCTGGCCTCGGCCTGAAAGCGAATGTAGTAGCGGTACTTGCGCCAGCTGGTGTGCAGCAGGGTCAGCAGGCGATGATTGAAAAAGTCTATGAACGCCGGGCGAATCCCGCGCTCCTGAGCCTGCTCGTAGGCCAGGCGGTCCAGGTAATAGCCGGGCAGCGGTGAGTCGGTACCGTGCAGGCCAAAGAAGCTGGTCTGCAAGCGATAGCGCACTTCTTCGCGGTCCTCCTCAATGCGTGCCGCTTCGACCACATCGGAGGCCGGAAAGCCCAACCCTGCATGGCTTTGCAGGCGCACGCGGCGTCTCGCCGCCGCACTCAAGGGCTGCGCCTCCAGGTCATCGCCGTGCAAAGCGTGCAGATGCTCCAGCAGACGGTGAAACGAGTAGTTCCGCGCGTCGGCCAGCAGCATATCGGCTAGATCACGGGTTGTCTGCCGGTCAACAGTGGCCATTCGTAGCGCTCGTTGTTAGTGGTATTGATCACTTCCAGGCGGTGGAAGGAATTGATGCTCGCGTAGAGGGCGAAGAAGTGCGAAAGCACGCTGGCGAACAGGTACAACTCGCCCTCGCAAAGAAACGCGTTCTGGTCCAGTTGCAGGCGGGTCTGCACGCCCCGCACGGGCTGGCCCTTCATCAGCCAGTCAATCGGCGTGGTCACCGCATCACGGATGCCGTTGAGGCGCTTGCGGGTGGCGCGGGCTTGTTGCAGGTCGTGCAGGGCGGCGAAGTCATAGGCGCGGATCACCGCCTTGAGCGGCTCGGCCGACAGCAACGACAGGTAGTTCAGCGACAGGTTGGAAATCAGCGTCCAGTGCAGGCTGCTGTCCAGCACGGGCCGGTAGCTTCGGGTCGGTGCGATCAGGTTGGTGTAGGTGGCAAACGACGGCGTGACTTCGGTGGACAGCGATACATCTCCCACGCCCAGCAACTGCGGCAAATCGCGGTTGCTGCAGGTCAATTCGATGGACGCTGCTTCATGCTCACCGATGTACAGGCTTTCATCGCCGCGCACGAAAGCGATGCGATGACGCAAGCCCTCGCGCCCGTGGGACTCTTCGATATGCGTGCGGAAATACAGTGCCGTGCGGCCCCGCGCGTGTTCGATCTCATGCTGGAACGATTCGAATGGAGTAAAGCGTCGCAGCGGATCGCCTTTGCGCTCCTTGTCGGCGGCATCCCAACCGGCCACGTTATCGACACTGAAAATTTCGAAGGCCTCGGGGCGGTTGCCGCTGGGGCTGATACGCCGCTCCAGACTGCGCCCATCCAGTGCAATAGGGTTGGCATCGTGGCGGAACAGGTTGACCGCCGGCGCGCAGTACAGGTGCAGGTCACTGGTGCGCAGGCGGATATCAGGCGGCATGGGCCGGCTGAACTGAAATTCAAAGCGCAGGCTGGTGGCGCTGATCTCCGGCCAGACGCGCGCCAGCTGGGTCAGGCTGAAAAAGTGAAAACGCTGCGGGAATACAAAATACTCCTGCAGGATCCGGTAGCCATCGAACACATTGCGCGGGTAGGGCAGCAGCGCTTCTTCGGCGGTGAAACCGGGAAAGCCGATAGCCTTGGCTGGCAGGCGATAGCTTTGCTTATCAATATGTAACGTGACGCTGTCCAAGTAGTGGGCGAGCCACAGGTACAACGTCATGGCGGTGGCGTTATCTCCACCCAGATGAAAATCCAGTTGGTCGCAGGCCATGCTGGTCAGCGGTTGCTCGGTCAACACCTTGAGGTCGATGCGCATCACCGAGGCCTCGCGGCTGTGGGCATCGCTGACTTCCTGCAACGCCAATGGATACAGGTTGACGTCAGTGCAGGTACGAAACTGGCAGGAGATGCCATCCACCGGTTTGGCAAACACCGGCGTGCCCTTTGGGATCACCTGGCGCTGGCTGATCGCATCCGGCAACGGTGTAAAACGGATGATGGTCGCGCTGGGCAGGGGCCGCAGGTAATTGGGCCAAAGCATCTGCAACAGCGGATGGGTCAGCTCCGGCAAATCGTCGTCGATCTTCATGCCCAGCTTGGCGGTGAGGAAGGCAAAGCCTTCCAGCAGCCGCTCCACGTCCGGGTCGCCGGCCTGATCACCGAGAAATTGCGCCAGTTGCGGGTTGTCCTCGGCAAACTCGCGGCCGAGTTCGCGCAGGTAGCGCAGCTCCTCGGCAAAGCGTTGTTTCAAGTCCATTGCATCCTCATCGCACGCGGGTGTAGCCGTCGCGGCCGTGCATGGCCACCTCGATCTGCACCTGTTCTTCCTTGTGGTTGACCTGCACCTGGCAATCCAGGCGAAAGTTCAGCTCCAGTGGCAGGTCCGGGTCGGGCTGAAAACGTACGCCCCTGACCTTGATGCGCGGTTCAAACGCTTCCACCGAGCGCCGGATATCTGCGCTGATGGCCACCACCAAGTCACTGCTGGCCTGGGTGACGCCGTTGAAATCGCGCAGGCCCAGTTCAGGGCTGCTTTGCGAGCAGCCCTGGCGTGAGTTGAGCACCTGTTCCAAGTGGCGTTTGATCGCCTCGACCCGCTGGCGCGCCTGCTCATCCGCGCTGCCGGGGCGGTAGCGCGGTGCGTCGGGTTCCAAGCGTTCGAACAGGCTGGCGCCCACTTATTGGGTGTCCAGCCGACCGACCAGGGAGATCTCGAAGTTGGCGCCCATGTACTTGAAGTGCGGGCGCACGGCCAGCGACACCTGGTACCAGCCTGGATTGCCTTCCACGTCCTGCACCACGACTTTTGCGGCGCGCAAGGGGCGACGGCTGCGCACATCGGACGAAGGGTTTTCCTGGTCGGCGATGTACTGCTTAAGCCAGTCGTTCAGCTCGCGCTCCAGGTCCTGGCGTTCCTTCCAACTGCCGATCTGTTCGCGTTGCAGCACCTTGATGTAGTGGGCCAGGCGATTGACGATAAACAGGTACGGCAACTGGGTGCCAAGCTTGTAGTTGGTCTGGGCTTCCTGGCCTTCGCGGGTCTTGGGGAAGTTCTTCGGTTTTTGTACCGAGTTGGCAGAGAAGAACGCCGCGTTGTCGCTGTCCTTGCGCATGGTCAGTGGGATGAAACCGGCTTCGGCCAGCTCGAACTCCTTGCGGTCGGAGATCAGCACTTCGGTAGGGATCTTGGCCTGCAATTGGCCCAGGGATTCATACAGGTGCACCGGCAGGTCATCCACCGCGCCGCCAGATTGCGGGCCGATGATGTTCGGGCACCAGCGGTAGCGGGCGAAGCTGTCGGTGATGCGCGAGGCCATCAGAAACGCGGTGTTACCCCACAGATAATTATCGTGATTACCGTCGACGGTTTCGTCATAGCCGAAGCTGCGCGCCGAGTTGTCTTCAGTGCTGTACGGCGTGCGTAACAGGAAGCGCGGCAGGGTCAGGGCCAGATGGCGGGCATCCTCGGATTCCCGCAGACCACGCCACTTGGTGTGGCGCGGCCCCTCGAAAATATCGCTGATTTCCTTGAGGTCGGGCAGACCCTGGAACCCTTCGAGGTTGAAGAGCTCAGGCCCGGCCGCCGAGACAAACGGCGCGTGGGACATGGCGCCGATGGAGGCCACATAGCTGAGCAACTTGATGTCTGGCGAGCTGGGGCCAAAGGTGTAGTTGCCGACGATGGCGCCCACTGGTTCGCCGCCAAACTGACCATAACCGGCGGTGTAGACGTGCTTGTACAAGCCGCTGCGGGTGATGTCGCCGGCGTTGTCGAAGTCGTCCAGCAGCTCTTCTTTGGTGACGTGCAGCATTTCCAGCTTGATGTTCTCGCGGAAATCCGTGCGATCCACCAACAGCTTCAGACCACGCCACGACGACTCCAGTTGCTGGAACTGCGGTTGATGCAGAATCACGTCCATCTGCTTGCTCAAGGCGCGGTCGATTTCGGCAATCATCTGGTCGACGCGGTGCTTATTGACCGGCTGCTGGTGATCGCCGCTTTGCAGGATCTCGCTGATAAACGCAGCCACGCCTTGGCGGGCAACGGCATAGCCTTCCTGGGACGGGCGAATGGTGGTGTTGGCCAGCAGTTGGTCAAGCAACGACGGCGGTTCGTCAGCCACCAATACTTTGGCGGCGGCGCTTTCCATAGGCATGGGGAGTACTCCGTTGAGAAGGGCGTTCAAGTCAGTTGTTGGGCGCGTCGAGCACCAGATTCAGTTCACTGGCCAGGCGTTGACGGGCGGTTTCATCGGTCAGCAGGTTTTGCAGGTGTTTACGAAAGGCCGGGACATTGCCCATCGGGCCCTTGAGCGCAACTAAGGCTTCGCGCAGTTCCAGCAACTTGTTCAACTCCGGTACTTGGCGGGCGATCGCATCGGGGCCGAAGTCATTGATGTTTTTGAATTGAAGTTGCACGTTCAAGTCGGTGTCTTGGTCGTTGTTCAGAACAGACGGCACCGCCATGTCCAGAGCAACTTCGGCTTTGGTGAGTACTTCATTGAAGGTGTCTTTATCTATTCGAACGGATTGCCGGTCTTCAAGGGCGGTTAGTTCACCGTGGCCTTTGAAGTCGCCGGTAACCAACAGCTTCAGGGGAAGCTCTACTTCTGCTTGTTGATCGCCTGTGGCTGGGACGTACTTGATGTTGATGCGTTCTTTTGGGGCGACAGAACCCTGAGTTTTCGACATTGGAAAAATCCTTTTCGTAAGGTCGGCGTATTAGAACCAGCTGTTGCAAGGTTTGTCTTGTAGGACGAAATGGACGCGATTCGTGGGCTTTGGATGTAGGAAAAGGCATCGCGATAAGGATTTCTAAATTTCCTACGCTCGCTATGGAGCTATCTGAAAGATATCTCTTTTTATTCTCGATTTGGCAGTGTGTTGCTCGTCTTTTACTTGCCTATCCATTGAGGGCGGGTGACGCTTTGCAAGTTAATGAATTTAACTTTCGGTCTAAGCCGCGTTAGTTCGAAAGTTGAAAAATATCCGGTTTGGATTCAACGAGGCATATTCAGGAGGCGTTGATGCGCAACGGATGGCGAGGATGGAAATGGGCGCTCTGCCTGACGGTTGTGGCGGTAATGGAGGCGCGGGCAGCGACCCAGGATTGCCCTGCCATCGTCTCGCCCTTGAAACGCCTGGAATGCTTTGATCTGGCGGCCGGCACGCCCATTCATCAGCCACCTGCGCCGCCACGTGCCCTGGGCCGGGTGTTGCCGATTGTCGATCTGGTCCAACGCAATGAGGCCAAGCGTCCATCCGAGGATCAGCGTTTTCTGTTGTCGTCATTCCCGGAGCCGGACAACGACCAGCAACAGCGGCTGGTGATCTCAGCCCCAGCGTTGGGCGCGCTACCGCCTCGGCCTTACTTGGCCATCAGTTGTGAGTCGAAAATCTCGCGCCTGCAGTTGGTGCTGGATGAACCGGCCAAGCCTAACAAGATTCGCATCCAACTGTTCAAGGATGAGCGCCCAGTCTCCGGGGCTTATCAGTGGCAGGTGCTGGACGACGCGGGTCTGGTGGTCGACGCCGGGCGCGGGCTGCAGGCGATTGCCTTGTTGCGCAATATGGGCGGTGGCCAGCGTCTACGACTGGAGAGCGACTATCCGCGGCTGCACGGCCTGGTCTTCGACGCTGAAGGGCTGGGTGAACTGATCGAACAGGAGCGCCAAGTATGTCGCTGGTAATCGACGTGCCGGCGGACACTGTCAAGTTGCTGCTGACCCCCATCGACCCGGAGCAACCTGCCGGGCATTTCGATGTGGAGGATGAAACCTACCAGGCCATCGACCAAGAGATGGTCAAGCTCGGCGGCCTGCGTGAAGGCGATATCGACTGGCCGTATATCGACGAAGCCTCCCGCCAATACCTGGCGACCCAGTGCAAGCACTGGCGGGTCGTCGCGCACCTACAGGTGGTGTGGCTGCGCACCCGGCAATGGGCGCGCTGGGCCGATGCCCTGGGTTTGTTGGCCGGCATGGTCGAGTTGTATTGGGACAGCGCTCACCCCAAGCCCGGCCCCACCGGCTACCTGAACAAACGCAAGCAAGTGCAGCGCCTGTTGGGCGACCTGGGGCAGGTGTTGCCGACCCTGGAGCGCAGCAGTTTTGAACCGGCCTACCAAGCCGCGGCGGAACTGGCCCTGGCCAATCTGCAACGCTGTGCCGAAAGCGCCAAGCTCGACCCGGCCCCGTTGGACGCGTTGCAACGCCAGTTGGACAAATACAGCGAGCCGGTTGTTGCTACTGAGCCCGCCCGTGCGGCCGCCTCCGGCAGTGTGCTGGAGTCGGCCTTTTTCGCCCGCCCCAAACCGCAAGCGCCGAGCAACGAGCGCGAACAACGCCGCGCCGTGTTGAACATGGCCGAGCAGATCAACCAACAAGACCCCTACGACCCCACCGGCTACCAACTACGCCGCTTCGGCCTGTGGTCGCATTTGCGTACTGCGCCGCCCATCACCCGCGACCGTCGCACCGAATTGACCGCCGTGCCCAAGGATATCGTCGACGGCTACCAGGACGCGCTGAACCACAACGCCATTGAGCCGAACCTGCTGCTGCGCATCGAAAAAAGCGTCTGCGCCTCGCCGTACTGGCTACGCGGCAGTTACCTGGCCGCTGAGGTCGCCTCGCGGCTGGCGATGGAAGAAGTGGCGGCCGCCATTCGCCAGACCTGCGAGCGGTTTGTCTGCCGTTTGCCGGCCTTGCTGGAGTTGTGCTTCAGCGACGGCACACCGTTCGTGGATGTGCAAACCCAGGCCTGGATCACCGGCGCCGACCAGGCGCAAACCACCGGCAGCCCGGTGCAGGAATACGCCGGCCTGCGCGACGAACTGACCACCCAGCTCAATACCGAAGGCGTGGAAGTGGTGCTGCTGCGCCTGCAGGAACTGCACGCCACCCATGACGCCCCGCGCCAGCGCAGCTACGCCACAGTGATTGCCGCCGACTTGCTGGCCTCGCGTGGCTTGTCGTGGCTGGCGGACGATCTGTACGCCAGTGTGGCGCGGTTGATGCGCGAGACCACGGCGCAGGGGTGGGAGCCGGAGTTGTATCAGAAGGTGGCAACCATTATCAGTGAACGTAAGGACTAGTCACGTGCCCCGCCAAAGCGATCTGCGTTTTACCTTCGAACCCCTGAAAGGCGACGCCTTCGACGTGATTTCGTTCAAGCTCGACGAAAGCCTGTCCCAGCCGTTCAAGCTCACCCTGGAACTGGCCAACCACAACGCCGCCATCGACTTCAATAACGTGCTCGACCTGGCGGGGCTGTTCACGATCTGGCGCGGTGAAACTCCGGTGCGCTATGTGCACGGTCTGGTCAGCCTGTTCCAACAAGGCGACACCGGCTTTCGCCGCACCCGCTATACCGCCGTGGTCGAGCCAACCCTGAAGCGTTTCGATCTGCGCTCCAACTGGCGCATCTTCCAGGCCCAGACCGTGCCCGACATCATCACCAGCATGCTGGCCGAGCAAAAGCTGACCGACGTCCGCACTGAAATCTGCTTCGAACACCAACCCCGCGAATACTGCGTTCAGGCCGGCGAAGCCGACCTCGACTTCATCGCTCGCCTCGCCGCCGAAGAAGGCCTGCTCTACACCTTCGAACACCGCGCCGACGGCCACACCCTCGTCCTCACCGACCGCGTCGGCGGCCTGGGCACCATCGGCACCCACACCGACTGCCCGGTGATCTACCAGCCTATGGGTGGCGGCGATTCCATGGAACCGGCGTTGACCCGCTTCCACTACACCGAACAAGTGCGCACCGCGCGCCAGGTGCAGCGCGATTACACCTTCACCCACCCGCGCTACAACCAGCAGCACACCGCCACCGACGACCAGGACCTGAACAACCAGCACAAAGATTACGAACGCTACGACTATCCCGGCCGCTACAAGCGCGAAATCGCCGGCAAGCCCTTCACCAAGACGCGCCTGGCCGCCCTGCGCAATGACGCCAAGCTGGCCCATGTGGAAGGTGACGACGAACGCCTGCAACCGGGGTTGGCCTTCGACCTCAACGACCACCCGCGCGAAGACTTCAATGATCGCTGGCGCACCATTGCCATCAAGCATGAAGGCAAGCAGCACACCAGCTTGCAGGAAGAAGCGTTTGGCAGTGACAGCGGCACTTCCTATGAAGTGAAGGCCACGGCCATCCGCTGGACCTCTGACTGGAAAGCTCCTCTGCCCAACAAACCCCGTATCGACGGCCCGCAGATCGCCACCGTGGTCGGCCCGCCGGGTGAGGAGATCTATTGCGATGAATGGGGCCGGATCAAGGTGCAATTCCCGTGGGATCGCTCGGACAAAAACAACGACCACAGCTCGTGCTGGATCCGCGTCACCCAAGGCTGGGCCGGCGCGACCTGGGGCTCGATGGCCATCCCCCGTGTGGGTCAGGAATTGGTGATCAGCCATCTGGACGGAGATCCCGATCAGCCGATCGCCATTGGGCGAGCGTACCGGCAGACCAATTTGCCGCCCTATGAGCTACCCAAGCTGAAAGCTATAGCAACAACCAAAAGCCGCGAGTTTGGCGGCACCCAAGCCAATGAGTTGCGTATTGACGACACCACCGGGCAAATCAGTGCGGCATTAATGAGCGAGCACACGCACAGCGCTCTGCACCTGGGTTACCTCACGCATCCACGTCACTATGGTGGTGGTCGGCCAAGGGGCGAAGGCTTTGAATTACGCACGGATGGTCATGGTGCGTTGCGTGCAGCAAAAGGATTGTTGCTGACTGCCGAAGCGCAACTGAAGGCCGGTGCGGGTCAGCTAGAACGCCAGCAGGTGATTGATGTATTGCAAGCCGCCCTGACATTGGCCAAACAGCTGGGAGCATCTGCCGAAAACGCCCAGGCAATTGCCCTGGATGCGCAGCCGCAGCAGTCCCTGACTGATGCCGTGAACGCGTTGGGCCATGGTGCCAATGATCAGGCCAATGGCATCGGCAATGGCGCGCAACCCATCATCGCGTTAAGTGGGCCTGCCGGCATCGCTGCCGCGACGTCCCGCAGCATCGCCATAGGCGCAGGCGAGCATATCGATAGCGTGGCACAACAAAACCAGCAACTCACCGCCGGCAAAAAAGTGGTGATCAATGCAGGCGACGAAATCGGTCTGTTTGCCCAAGGCGGCGACATGCGCCATATCGCCCATAACGGCCAACTGCTGTTGCAGGCCCAGCACAACAGCATCCGGGTGCAGGCGGATCAGAGCGTGGAGCTCAGCGCCAGCCAGCAACATGTGCTGGTGGCGGCGGACAAGCACATCACCCTGTTGTGCGGTGGGGCATATATCAAGATGCAGGGCGGCAATATCGAGCTGGGGATGCCGGGAAATTTCACGGTGAAGGCAGCGAACAAGTACTTCATTGACCCAAGCAATGTCGCCACCGAACTCAATAGCTGGCCCAGCACATCGTTCAACGAACGCTTTCAGACCCTCTTCTCCGACGGGAAACCTATCCGAAACCGCGCCTACGCCTTGGTTCGCAAGGACGGCGCACGCTTTGAAGGGCGAACCGATGCTGAAGGCTTCGTCACCCTGCAACAGGGCATGACGCTGGAAGGGCTTGAATTGGAATGGCTTGAAAACGGAGAGCCCGTATGACCGATAACCCTTCGGCGCCTCGTATTGCGCCCATGACCTATAACGCACGCGGCAATCCTGTGCATACCTGGGCCTTGACGCCCAGCCATATCACCGACCCGGTTCTATGCATGCTGCCGCCGGAGGGGGTGCTGCCGGTGATCTTTGTGCCGGGGATTATGGGGTCGAATTTGAAGAGTAAGCCTGACAAGCGCAAGGAAAAGGAAAAGGCGGTTCCTGTATGGCGTCTGGACGCTGGATTCATGGGCAAAAATGTGTGGCTGGCCGTGAACTGGATCAACAAAAAGGCAGGCATACGCCAGCGCCTGTTACACCCGCAAAGGGTGGAAGTCGATAGAGAAGGCGCGGTGCCCGAACGGCCGGTAGGCACCGTCTTGACGACGCCTGGGCCGGACAAAAAAAGCACAATGCTTGCCCTGACTAAACGCTATCAGGAGCGCGGCTGGGGCGAAGTCAGCGAAACCAGCTATCACGCGTTTCTTCTTTGGCTGGAAGAGACCCTGAATAGCGAGTTCGTGCCCCAGCGGTGGCCTCAATTCGATATTCGGCCGGAGCACCTGCATACCGTCGCCGTCGAACCGGGGCCGACTCACATCACCCGTCTCAAGCCCGCTATAAACATCGGCATGCCAGGGCTGGGTGCCACCCTGGCCAGTCAGTTGCCGCCGATTGTGTCGGATGAGCTGGTGGCGCGCGGTGGTTATCGGATGCCGGTGCATGCGTGTGGGTATAACTGGTTGGATTCCAACGAGGATGCGGCATTTAGGTTAGCTGAACGTATTGACGAACTGATGCGCCAATACGGCCGCAATTGCCAGCAGGTGATTTTGGTCACGCACTCCATGGGCGGGCTGGTGGCAAGACGGTGCGCGCAACTGCCCGGCATGGCCGACAAAATTGCCGGTGTCGTGCATGGCGTCATGCCGGCAACCGGCGCGCCAGTCGCCTATCGCCGTTGCAAGGTCGGCATGAAAGATGAAGACCCTATTGCCGGTGCAGTGATTGGTCCGACCGGTCAAGAAGTTACGGCGGTCTTCGCCCAGGCACCCGGTGCCTTGCAATTGTTGCCGACCCAGGATTACATGCCCGGCTGGCTAAGGTTGGTCGACGACCAAGGCCTTTCGGCAATGCCTCGCCAACCGGTAAAAGATCCTTACGAGGAGATTTATTTACGCCGTGACCGTTGGTGGGGATTGTTGCGTGAAGAATGGTTGGCGCCGAAGGATGGAGACGCGATCACCTGGAAGATATTTGCGGGCAACATTCAGAAAGCAAAAGTCTTTCATCAAGACATCAGTGGCTCCTACCACCCTCAAACCTACGTCTACTATGGCAGTGAAGACAAACACCCCAGCTTCGAGTCCATCACTTGGAAAATGACTCGCGGGGCCACTGTCAATGGCCTTCACGGTTCACGCCCCGATAGCTACACGGTTTCAAATCTGCAGATGCATCAGGTCAGGGATGACGGCCGCAGCCCTGTTTACGTCGGCGGCCACGAACAATCCATACCGCCCCTGCGGGGCGATCCCGATGCGCCCGTCAAAACCGTGCAGACCAGCTACTGGGAGCTGCATTGCAAAATGCAGGACGGCTCCGGCGACGGCACCGTACCGGTCAGTTCGGGGAGCGCGCCGATAAAACAGGCGCGCAATGGTGGCGTTCGCCAGCAAATCAAGGCCCCAGGCTTTGATCATGAAGCGTCCTATACCAACCCGTTAACACAGCAGTTCACCCTTTATTCAATCATCAAAATTGCGGCGAAAGCCAAGGAGCCCCTGTGCGTCGGATGACCGTTTTTTTGGCCTGCCTGGTGCTGGGTTCCCTCACCGCATGTACCACCTTCAAACAACCCAGCGAACAGGAGAAACACAACGTGAGCGAAATGACTACCCACATGCGCACGTTGGCGCTGGGCCGAGGCCTGATCGACTTGCCCGCCAACTGGACTGGCGGCGGCGATGTGAAGCTGTTCTATGGGCTGGGCGCCGATCACTCGTCGGTTGAGGTGCGGGTGTTGGGAGAAGGCGTGACACAACAACGGTTTGACGCCGCCTTGAATGAGCGATCGCATCGAATCGCTGCGATTAAAAACTATAAGCAGTCTGATGTGTCCATGTTGGTGTCGGCGATACGGCTTTCGCCGCAGAGTGTAACGCTGCAGTATTTTCAGAGCGCCGCGCTCCCAGATACCTTCGTTCACGAATTCCATCTGCTGGTAGGCGATGCCTACGTCATGCTCCGCGCCGAATCTTACGACGGTGAGACAGCCCCCGTTGAGGCCCGGCTGTTAAAGCTGTCCAAGGAAATATTCAAAGTTGCGCCGGAAAACGCAGGTGCGGGCTTTGCGTTGGGACCTATCGTGATCAGAAGCCACCACGATCAGGAGATTGCCAGCTTTGATTTCAGCCCACCTGCTTCGGATGTCTCGCTGAGCATCTATATCAACGCGCTGTCACCGGATGACGACGAGCGCTTGCACGTCCGCACCCCAAAAGACACACAGATTTTTCTCGCTGGCGATTATGAAAACTTACGCGCCGGAAAAATCACACTGGCTGAAATGCAAGCCGAAGAGTCCCTGATCGGTTTCAGTGACGATACTCACCGTCAAATACTCTTCGTGAGTGAAAACTACCGAGCCGATCCTTCCCTAAGCCGGCCTGCCATGAGCTTGCGTTTATCAGCAGGAGGGATGAAAACCGGACCTGACGATCCGAATGAGCCCGAGGACCTCGTCCGCTGGACCCTTCCCCAGTTCGCCAACAAAGGCTACGACCTACCGCTCTGGCAACAACCCGCAAGCCCAGAACCCGTCAACCCGTCACTGACCGACTACGAAGCCATGGCCGTGTGGGACGCGATCCTCAAGTCTGTGCGCATCCGCTACGGCGCCGTCGCGCCCAAGCCAGACCCATGGGCCAACTATCGCGGCCCCAGCGCTGAAGAGGCGGCTGAAAGCAAACGCATCCTGGATGAGTTCATCGCCAGCTTCGAGAAGCCGAAGGCGGATCCGTGGAAGGAGGGTTGATGAGTATGCGTCAACTGACCGTTTTTTTTGCCTGCCTGGTGCTGGGTTCCCTCACCGCATGTACCAACTTCAAGCAACCCAGCGAACAGGAGAAACACAACGTGAGCGAAATGACTACCCACATGCGCACCTGGGCGCTGGGCCGGGGCCTGATCGACTTGCCCGCCAACTGGACTGGCGGCGGCGATGTGAAGCTGTACTACGGGCTGGGCGCCGATCACTCGTCGGTTGAGGTGCGGGTGTTGGGAGAAGGCGTGACACAACAACGGTTTGACGCCGCCTTGAATGAGCGGTCGCATCGAATCGCGGCGATTAAAAACTATAAGTTGTCTGACGTGCCCATGTTGGTGTCGGCGGTACGGCTCTCGCCGCAAAGTGTAACGCTGCAGTATTTCGAGAGCACAGAACTCCCGGATACCTTCGTTCACGAGTTCCACCTGCTGGTAGACGATGCCTACATCATGCTCCGCGCCGAATCTTACGACGGTGAGACAGCCCCCGTTGAGGCCCGGCTGTTAAAGCTGTCCAAGGAAATATTCAAAGTTGCGCCGGAAAACGCAGGTGCGGGCTTTGCGTTGGGACCTATCGTGATCAGAAGCCACCACGATCAGGAGATTGCCAGCTTTGATTTCAGCCCACCTGCTTCGGATGTCTCGCTGAGCATCTATATCAACGCGCTGTCACCGGATGACGACGAGCGCTTGCACGTCCGCACCCCAAAAGACACACAGATTTTTCTCGCTGGCGATTATGAAAACTTACGCGCCGGAAAAATCACACTGGCTGAAATGCAAGCCGAAGAGTCCCTGATCGGTTTCAGTGACGATACTCACCGTCAAATACTCTTCGTGAGTGAAAACTACCGAGCCGATCCTTCCCTAAGCCGGCCTGCCATGAGCTTGCGTTTATCAGCAGGAGGGATGAAAACCGGACCTGACGATCCGAATGAGCCCGAGGACCTCGTCCGCTGGACCCTTCCCCAGTTCGCCAACAAAGGCTACGACCTACCGCTCTGGCAACAACCCGCAAGCCCAGAACCCGTCAACCCGTCACTGACCGACTACGAAGCCATGGCCGTGTGGGACGCGATCCTCAAGTCTGTGCGCATCCGCTACGGCGCCGTCGCGCCCAAGCCAGACCCATGGGCCAACTATCGCGGCCCCAGCGCTGAAGAGGCGGCTGAAAGCAAACGCATCCTTGATGAGTTCATCGCCAGCTTCGAGAAGCCGAAGGCGGATCCGTGGAAGGAGGGGTGATGAGTATGCGTCAACTGACCGTTTTTTTTGCCTGCCTGGTGCTGGGTTCCCTCACCGCATGTACCACCTTCAAACAACCCAGCGAACAGGAGAAACACAACGTGAGCGAAATGACTACCCACATGCGCACGTGGGCGCTGGGCCGAGGCCTGATTGACTTGCCCGCCAACTGGACTGGCGGCGGCGATGTGAAGCTGTACTACGGGCTGGGTGCCGATCACTCGTCGGTTGAGGTGCGGGTGTTGGGAGAAGGCGTGACACAACAACGGTTTGACGCCGCCTTGAATGAGCGGTCGCATCGAATCGCGGCGATTAAAAACGATGAAATGCAGGATGCATCCATGCTGGTTTCGGCAGTACGGCTCTCGCCGCAGAGTGTAACGCTGCAGTATTTCGAGAGCACCGAACTCCCGGATACCTTCGTTCACGAATTCCACCTGCTGGTAGACGATGCCTACATCATGCTCCGCGCCGAGTCCTACAACGGCAACACAGCCCCCGTTGAGGCCCGGCTGTTAAAGCTGTCCAAGGAAATATTCAAAGTTGCACCGGAAAACGCAGGTGCGGGCTTTGCGTTGGGACCTGTCGTGATCAGAAGCCATCACGATCAGGAGATTGCCAGTTTTTACTTTCGCCCGCCTGCTTCGGATGTCTCGCTGAGCATCTATATCAACGCGCTGTCACCGGATGACGACGAGCGCTTGCACGTCCGCACCCAAAAAGACACACAGATTTTTCTCGCTGGCGATTATGAAAATTTGCGCGCTGGAAAAATCACATTAGCGGATATGCAAGCCGAGGAGTCCCTGATCGGTTTCAGTGACGACACTCACCGTCAAATTCTCTTCGTGAGCGAGAACTATCGAGACAACCCCTCACTAAGTCGTCCGGCGATGGGTATCCGTTTATCTGCTGGGGGGAAAAAGCGCTCCGCTATTGATCCAGATAAACCCAGAGACCTCGTCCGCTGGACCCTTCCCCAGTTCGCCAACAAAGGCTACGAGCTGCCGCTCTGGCAGCGCCCCGCAAGCCCAGAGCCCGTCAACCCCTCACTGACCGACTACGAAGCCATGGCCGTGTGGGACGCGATCCTCAAGTCTGTGCGCATCCGCTACGGCGCCGTCGCGCCCAAGCCGGACCCATGGGCCAACTATCGCGGCCCCAGCGCTGAAGAGGCGGCTGAAAGCAAACGCATCCTTGATGAGTTCATCGCCAGCTTTGAAAAGCGCAAGCCATGACCACGACTGTGGCGTTAGCAGACGCAAAAACAAACGCGTTCGTGCCATCTGTAGGCAACGAATTCCATAAATACGCAAGGAGCGATTCATGAAGACGGTCTGGAGTTACGTAAAACGCTGGGGCCTGCCGGTGCTGCGTCAGTTCAACCAAGCGGTGCCAGTATTGGTGCTGCTGGGCGTGGTGTTTTTGTTGATCGCCATCTGGTGGCTGGGCCCGCAGTGGACCTGGCGCGAGCGTCAGCCGCTGGGTGAACTGGCAATGCGCGTCTCGGCCAGTGTCGTTGTGCTGGTGGTGCCGCTGCTGATCTGGGCGTGGCGGGTGCGCAATCGTTACCAGCGTCTGCAGGTTGAACGTCAGCATGAGGCGGCGGTGCAGGCCGATCCTTGTCTGCCTTATATCGAGGCGCAGGAGCGTGCGCTGGACCGCAGCCTGGGCAATTTGCTGAACAACATGGAGCGTCGCCGCTCGCTCTATCAGCTGCCGTGGTACCTGGTGCTGGGTGAGGAAAATGCCGGCAAGACCAGCCTGATCACCCGCTCCAACCAGAGCTTTGCCTTGTCCCATGTGACCAAGGTAGGGGTCAGGGCGCATCAGGAAGAGCAATTGGCCTATCCGGTGGATTGGTGGATTGGCGACGAAGCAGTTTTGATCGACCCGCCGGGTGAGTTCCTCAGTCACTCGGATTCACCGGCTGAAGACATCGAGCAGCAGGGCAAGGTCAAACCGGTATTGCCCGCCGGCACCCACCCGCGCCTATGGCGACACTTGCTCGACTGGCTGACGCGCAACCGTAGCCGTCGAGCATTGAACGGCGTGGTGCTGGTGATCGATGTGCAGGTCTTGTTGGCGCAACGCCCTGAACAACGCAAGGCCCACGCCAACCTGCTGCGCACCCGGCTGTTTGAGCTGACGCGGCAGTTGGGCACGCGCTTACCGGTGTACATCACGCTGAGCAAGTTCGACCTGCTGGAAGGCTTTGAAGAATTCTTCGCCCGGTTATCGCGCAGCGGGCGCGAGGACCTGCTGGGCTTCACTTTCAGCCTGGACGCGGTGGATGATTTTGATGCCTGGCTGGCAGAACTGACGCGCCAATACCAAACCTTTGTCGCCTGCCTGACCGAGCAGGTTTTCAACAGCACCAGGGAGTCGCGTACATTGGATGAGCGTGATCGCTTGCAGGCGCTGATGCATCAGATGGCGGGCTTGCGCCCGGCATTGTTCGGCTTCCTCAGCGAAATGCTCGGCAGCGACCGTTTCACTACCCCGGCGTTGGTGCGCGGACTGTATTTCTCTTCGGTGTTGCAGCAGGGCACCCTGAGCAACGCTTTCGTCAAAGAAGCGGGGCAAGCCTATCAACTGCCGCCACCGCCACCCGAAGTTAAACCAGCCGGTGGCACGGTGATCTACTTTGCCCAGCAACTGTTCCAGCGCGTGATCTACCCCGAAGCTGGTTTGGCGGGTGACAACATCAAGGTGGCCCGCAGCAAACGGCGGTTGCTGATCGCCGGGTTCAGTGTCGCCTCATTGGGCTGTTTGGTGGTCATCGGTACCTGGCAGTTTTATTTCAATATCAACCGTGACAAGGCGGCCAACGTCTTGGCCAAGAGCCAGGAGTTCAGTGAGCGGGATATCGACGCCAAGGTCGACCCTACCGGCCGCAACCTGTTGTTGCCCCTGGACCAGATCCGTGATGCGGTGCTGGTCTACGGCGACTATCGCCAAGCCTGGCCGTTGCTGTCGGATATGGGGTTGTACCAGGGGAGGGCGATTGGCCCTACCGTGGATGAGGCGTACCTGAATCTGCTGTCCAAACGCTTCCTCCCGGCGATTGCCAGCGGTGTGTTGGATGCAATCAACACTGCGCCCGCCGGCAGCAATCAGCAACTGGCGGCCCTGCGCGTCTACCGCATGCTCGAAGAGCGGCAAAACCGTCGCCCGGCCATCGTCGAAGAATGGGTCGCCAAGCAATGGCAGCGCGCCTATCCGGGCCAGGGCCAGTTGCAGGCCGATCTGATGGGGCACCTGGGCTACGCACTGAAATATGCCGACGCTGACCTGCCGCACTACCGTGAACGCATTGCCCAGGTGCAGCAACAACTGCGCCAGTTGCCCATGGCCGAACGGGTCTATATGAGCCTGAAACAGGATGCCCTGGAACGTTTGCATCGCCCGCTGGATCTGCGCAACGAGGTCGGCCCCGCGTTCGATATCGTCTACCGCCCACTGAACACCGATCAAGAGGGCAGCGGCCTGCAGTTGCCGCCGCTGCTCACCGCCAAGGGTTTCAAGGACTACTTCGAACCCGGTACCGAGGGCATCATCGAACTGGCGATGATCGACCAGTGGGTGCTTGGCGAACGCCAACGTCTGGACTACTCCGACGAAGACCGCAAAGTACTGACCCAACGCATTCGCGCCCTGTACAGCGCCGACTACGTCGACAGCTGGCGACGTGCGCTGAATCAGTTCGCGGTCACCGACTTCGACGACCTCAGCCACGGCGTGGCGGTACTGGAACAAGTCACCGGCCCGGCCGCACCGCTACGACGGTTGCTGGAAACCCTGCGCGACAACAGCGTGATCTACCCGACCGTGCCCTTGGCTGAAGGGCAGGCGCCGCTCAAGCTGGACAAGATGCCAGAGGGGCAACAACAGGCAGCAGGGATTCGGCGCGCATTCTCCAGTCTTTCAGAGCTGATCACCGCACGAGGCGAGCAGCCGTCTTACTACGAAGAAACCCTGCGTTCGGTCAGTGCCGTCTACGACTATGCCAAAACCGTGCACGACAACCCCGATCCTGGCAAGGCGGCGCTGAAAACCGTACTCAACCGCTTCTCCCTGGACGGCGCTGACCCGATTGCCAACCTGCAGCGCGTCGCCGTAGGCCTGCCCGAACCGCTGAACCAGCACGTCAAAAAACTCGCCGACCAGACCTCACAGGTTCTGGTAATCGCCGCCTTGCGCGAACTGGAAAAACGCTGGGACAGCGAAATCTACAGCTTCTACCGCGACCGTCTGGCAGGCCGCTACCCGTTCAAGGCCAGCGGCGAGGACGCTTCGCTGGAAGACTTCGAAGCCTTCTTCGGCCCACAAGGGCGCCTGCAGCAGTTCCACGATCAGTACCTGAACGTGTTCCTCAAAGACAACCTCGACGCCCTGTACTCCGACAGCCTCGGCGGCTACCTGGTACGCAGCGACGTGCTGGAACAACTGAAAAAAGTCGAGCGCATCCGCGACACCTTCTTCAACCATCGCGGCCACTTGGCCGTGCAACTCACCATCGAACCCCTGGCCCTGAGCGCCACCCGCCTGAGCAGCATGCTCAGCGTCGACGGCCAACTGATCCCTTACCAGCATGGCGCGCCGCAACGCACGGGGCTGGTGTGGCCCAACAGCCTGGGCAACACCAATGGCAGCCAACTGACCCTGGTGCACAGCACCGGCAACACCGCCAGCATGAGCTATCGCGGGCCGTGGTCGTTGTTCCGGCTGCTCAGTCGTGGGCACCTCAATGGCAGGACCGACACCAGCGTGGACCTGACCTTTTCAGTCGCTGATGGGTTGATGCGTTATCGGATTGGGGCAGAGAAGGCAAATAACCCGGTTACTCAGCGCAGTTTTGAAGGGTTTGTGTTGCCGAGGACGTTGCTGGGAGGACGGAGCAAAAAGATCGCCGTCGACGTTACGCGACGCTGAGCAATACCACGAAAAACAGCCAGTGCTGAGATGAATGAACGACGAGTGGAATAGGACCTTTACATGACAATCAGGCTACAAATGTTGACCGAAGACCCTAAAGAAATTGAGTTGATCGAGCGTTATTGGGCCGTCGATGAGTTTGGGCAATACCTCGAAAAAGTGAGCGCCCTAGCGGGTCTCATTGAAATGGCTCAGGGCGTTACGCTGACCAGTTTCATACGGCAGCGTTGCAACGCGTTCGATGAAAATCAGGTCTGCCCCAAATGCGCAGAATTGATCGAAATAAAGAATCGCTCACAGGCTAAGAAGCTCCCCCAGCCAGCCATCAAGCTCTGTACGTTGTGTCAGAAAGACCAGGATGACATTGCGCTGGAAGCTAAAAGGTCGAAAGCTGCGGAGCTTGAGCGGCAGTTGGCAGAATTCTGCCGCAATCAGTCAACCCGAACGGTGGACTACTCAGCGATTTCGGATGCTCATGTGCTGATGCTGTTGGCGTTAGACAGGGCCATTACGCCGAGACTGGCCAATGGCGGTTTCACAATAGGTGACTGCCGAGGACTCGCACCACTATATATCGGTGACTTTGTGCTGCAATTGCGCGAGGCAGGGCTGGTCCTTGATGATCCCAGCAAGGCCAGGCCGGGCACCTACTACTGGGAGGGCGATGAGATTTGGATGGTGAGGGACCAAGTGGTTTACCGTTTGGCACCCGATGCTGAATCACGAAGTGCAGACGAGGTTATCCGGAGTCTGTCGGATAGGGTGTACACAGACGCGGAAGGGATCTTCAATCTGTGGCTTGATTACTCAGCTGCTGATGTTATGCGCTATCTGGGTATCCAATGCGAACTCTATAACCATGAACTCACTGAACAAGAGCTGGAAGAAATTAAAAGTACCCTGCGATCAGCACTTGAAACCTATAGTGTCTCGCAGCTCTGGTCGGTGGTCTGGAAGGTTGTCAGAGATGCCGCAAGTTTAGCTAATCGCGAGTACTACAACCGTCCAAAAGCGGCTGCGACCATTCCCGGGAAGATTCGGCGGAACCTGGAGAAGGTGCGGCGCGAGTCGATTGAACTCAAGTCATGGAGCCGCCCGGACCAGCATCCCGCCGGAACATTGGGCATGGTGCTGGGTGAAATTCTGAGTGTTGACGAAAATACCTCAGGGCACATGGTCTCTTCCCTTGTTACCTGGCTCACCGGGCAGGGATGTTCACCTAGTGTCGGAGCAGAGCTTGACGAACCGATACGGGAATTGATGACCATAGCGTTGGCCCACGATGTCAGTTCCTCAGTGATGCTGCGGTTTGCGGAGTTGATTCGTGCCGGCCATGACGTTGGTTTTGCCATTGAGGAAATTGGTGAGACGCTTCGGTCGTAAAGGTGGCGGGGCAACTTCAGAGGAAGAAGATGCGGGTAGCAAGCCTGTCCATCACGGCGTCTGGGCGGGGTGGGAGAGACGCTGCTGCTGAAGGCTATCCCTATCATTTTGTGCGTTCTATGATCCGCAATGTTATCGTGCCATCACGTATGACAGCTTCGTCAGGGACTGAAAGGGGACAAGATGACCGATTTTGAGCAGCAACCTTTTGCGGACGCCGAGTTTGCAGAGAATCCGGAGCAACGATGCCCCTGCATACTGCTGTTGGACACGTCATCGTCCATGAATGGCGCGCCAATCAGCGTTACGCAATGAGCTTGCAAAGTGTCTAGAGAGTCCGTGGCGATTCAGCCGGAAGAAACCTGCTGCTCGAGCACTGGTTTGATGAAGTCCTCAACAATGTTCACTCCATTCCGAGACGAGGTAAAACGATGACTATCGACAGAATACTGCGTACTCGCTTGACCAGATCGACCTCGCAGTCGAATCCAGGCGTCCTAATGCGCCGAGCTTGAAAGATGAAGCAAGGTCGAGGGAACGGCTCATCGGTCAAACCTTGAAGTGACTGACAAGTTGCTGTAACTGTACCCCCAGGCGCGCGAGTTCGATACTGGAGGCCGCTGTCTCCTCACTAGCTGAGGCGGTCTGCTCAGACACGTCGCGTACACTCAAAATGCTGCGGCTTATTTCCTCCGCCACCGAACTTTGTTGTACTGCGGCGGCAGCAATCTGTCGGTTCATGGCTTGAATCCCGGAAACCGTCTGAGTGATGCTAACTAAAGATGCGCCTGCTTTACCTGCCAACGCCACAGTGCTATCGGTTAGTTCGCGGCTGCTCTGCATAATACTGGACACCTGACGTGTTCCACCTTGCAAGCCTGCCACCAAGCTTTCTATTTCCTCAGTGGACTGCTGAGTACGCTGAGCCAGTCCTCGTACTTCGTCAGCGACCACTGCAAAACCGCGCCCTGCCTCACCTGCGCGAGCAGCCTCAATGGCCGCGTTAAGGGCCAATAAATTAGTTTGCTCAGCCACCGCCTTGATCACGTCCATGATCTTAACGATGCGCCCACTTTCTTGTTCAAGCTCATTCATAGCTTCCGCTGAACGCCCGACTTCGCTGGACAAACGCTCAATCTGGGCGATGGCTTCCGCGACTACTTTGTCACCAGCGCGCGCCTGAGCATCGGCCTCTGATGCGGCAACGGAAGCTTGTTCCGCATTCCGCGCAACTTCATGCACAGTGGCCGACATTTCGTGCATCGCAGTAGCCACTTGGTCGGTCTCGGTTTTCTGGCTATTGACCCCAGCGCTGGTCTGCTCAGTGACAGCTGAAAGCTCTTCCGCTGCACTGGCGATCTGGGTGACTCCATCGCGGATACCACCGATCAGATCGCGCAAGGTACGACCCATGCGCTGAATACCTTGTTGCAGCACACCCAGTTCGTCTCTACGGGTCACGACCATGTTTTGCGTGAGATCGCCCGCTGCAATGCAATCGACCACAGCCAGAGTCTCCTGCAATGGGCGGGTAATCTGGCGGGTGATTATCAGAGCTGCAAGAAGCCCCAATAACATTGCCAAAGCAGTGCAACTCAACTGCAGCGTGCGGGCCTGAGCACTATCTGTTTCAAGGGCGGCCAGCTGTCTGGCATACATTTCATCAGTCAGACGGGTGATGGCCCCTCCGAAATTGACAGTGTCCTGCACGGAGTGGTCGATAGCCCCATTACTGGCTGTAAAATCCTGCACTGAGCGGCGGTAAGCCATCAGAGCGGTTTCCAGTTGCCTGATAGGATCGGCATAGGCAGCACCAAAGGTGTTGTTGAGGGTTTCAATGCCCTTGAGCGCACTATCAAGCTGGCGGGCGGCGGCTTGTTCCGTGGTGCTGTTGGGATTGCCGGTGTAGCCACGAACTTCATAACGCACCAGCGCGACATCCTCTTTGGCCTTGAGGATGACTTTGTATAACTCATAACGGCGCTGATCAGAGACTGGCATTGCTTCTACGTCATTGATGAGCTTGGCAATCAGCGCGGCGCCTTTGACCGCATTGGTGGCCATTTCCTTACGGGTGGCCGCACTATTGCGATAGGCCTCGCGCATCGTATTAATTGCCATTTGATACTGAGTGGTGGCTTGGTTGATCAGCGCAAGACTTTGCAAGTTTTCAGGTTGCTGCAGTTCTTTTGCGAGGCTTTTTTGCTTGGCGACAAACAGTTCCAGCGCATCCTGGATCAATGCACCTTGTTGCTCGTCACCCTTGTCCACCTGATACTGAAAACGGGCCCTCCGTAGATGATCGAGACGGTTGCCGAGTTCGGTGATGCTGGCCATTCGATTACTACGGTCAATCATTTTTCCCAAGCTGAACCAGCTGGTCGCGGCAAGGATGGCGGTTAGAAGGAGTACAACAGCAAAGCCCAAGGCCAGCTTGAGCATGACGCTGATATTCGCGAACCAAGAGTTCATAGCGTTCCTTTGGTAATCAGCCGTGACCGATGAAAACTGGCGCGGTCATCTGAGAAGGGGGGCAGGTATAATCAATATTGATATGGATGATTGGATGAATATAGCACAGTGATGGCGCAGTGCCATCACAAGCTTTTAATGATTTCGACGATACGTGTCAGAATGGCGACAGCTAGAAAAATGAATCGCCCAGGATTCTCTAGGCACCTTGCAAAAAGTTATACAAGGTGCTCGATTGCGTACAAGGGTGGTGGCCGGCCTATGCAAGTCGGCATGCAATCCTTACGCTCCACCCTGAAGCCTCTCTAGGTGGTTTTGACATCTGCCGCACTCAGGAGAAAGTCCGGTTAGCGCATTGCTTTCAAGACAGGACGGTTGCAGAGGTCGCATACGCGGTCATGAACAGTGAGAGGCAACTATTGTGGGTGGGTTTTTCCTGCATTGAGGTCTGAATGACGAACCTTGCAAGCCGTGAAGAGCTAATCACATGGCGAACCTTAAGGTCTTCTCATGCACAGTTATGCGCGCTTAGATATCCAGACAAATTTTGCCGACCCTATGAGCACCGTAAACAGCAGCGTCGTGCTGTTCGTTTTGCGGCAGAGCAGGCCTTCGAGGCCGTGTTCAATCAATGGGTGGAGTTCCGCAGGCTGAGCCTGAAGGAGGGGCGCCAGAGCACGCTCTCGCAAATCCTGAGAATCTTCACGTGCTGTTTAGCAGACGAGATAAACGAGCGCGCGGATGTAGTTGTTGTCAGGGGGGATACCCATTACTGGCTGCATCCTTGCAGCCAGTAACAAAGGGTTGTTACTACGTATTGTTCAAGAGGGTTCCCGAGCAAAGTCGCAGTAAGTTAGGTGGGATATCTCGATCCTATCCGCAACGAGTTTTTCATCGAGTTCAAACCCGCTGCCTGAAAGCCCTGGGTAGCGATTACTTGAGCGTGACGTCGAGCATCGGCGGGATGTAACCGTAGTCGTACTCGGCAACTACGAACGTCTGCTGCCCTTTGATCTTGATCCCCACCGTCGGTGCTTCGGTGCCGCCGATACGAATCTGCGTGCCGGTTTCGTCGGTCGGTACGCTGTCGATAAATGAGGTCACCAGGCCGTTGGGCATCACGCAGTGCGAGTAGGTCTGGAACGGCTGGGAAGACGGATTTCCCAGTACCAGGCCGGAACCGTTCAAGGGTACGTACGGACCGAACAGCGAATCTGCGACAAAGCCGTACACACCGTCTGGCCCGGTCACCCCATCGGCATAGGTAAAGGTGTGGCTGATGGTGAACAGGTAGTACTTGCCGTCCTGGAACACGAAGTGCGGGCGTTCGGTCTGATCGTTGACGCCTACCGCGGTCAGCAGCGGCGGCAGCATTTCCCAGTCGTCGCCGTCTTCGTCACGGGCTACGGCGATACCGACACAGGCCGTCTGGAAGCGCGAGTTGCCGACGTCTTCATAACCCGGCGGCACATCACCGACTTCTGCTTCACCGACCTTGTGCGAGCCGCGCTCGCCGGCCACGTTGCCCTCGAACAGCATGTACAGCTTGCCATCCTTCGGGTCGCGGAACGGCCATGGATCACGGAAGCCCCAGAAGGCGTTTTGCGCTTCGGTCTGGTACATCTTGCCGTCGGCCTCGAACAGCGGCTTGACCTTCTCGAAGCCGACCAGGCTGACGCCATGCTCGGTGGTCACCACACGGCCACGCACCTTGACGATGGTCGCGCCCGGCGTGACCGCGGTGTAGTACAGGTCCACTTCGCCTTGCTCGTTCAACAGAATCGGCGTGCCGGCCCATTCGCGAACGGTCGGCGAAACCCCTTCAGCCATCACTCGGCCGCCGAGTTCCCAGTCCTTGCCGGTGCGGGAGAACCAGTAGTACATCTTTGCCCGGCCATGGCGATCGTTCCAGTCGCGGGTGATGTCGTAGTTACCGTTCTGGTCGAGGTATTGCGGGTCGTTCGGGTGACGATCCGCAGTCAGGGTGAAGATCACTGACCAGCCATCGACAGAGGTGATGTTGCCGTCGATATCACGCAGCGGCATGGTGTCCCAGATAAATACCTCGTCGCTCAGTACCGGGAAGTTCGCACTGACCAGTGGCTGGGTGGTAGTGGGGTCGTCCGCGCGGACTTTCAGCGCATCGGCTCGGGTCCACAGGCTGGGTTGATGGGGTGTTTTGCCAAATTTCTCAGTGTTGCTTTTCATAGGGAAAAACCTCGTCCATGAATGGATTCAAATAAATACTGATCAAAAAATACTGTATTTATATACAGTCATTTAACTGTAAAAGACTCCTCCTTTCGGGTCAAGGGAAAAAATGCATTTATGCATAATTGAGTTTTTTGTTGAGGCTGATACGTTTCAGCTTGTGATGTTTCTAGAGGTTTGTTCTCGGACCGATCAGCGACGTTACCTGCATGATGCTAGGTAGACGCAGGTGGTCAAATCGATCAACGCTGTCGAACCTTGCAAAGAGTTTTGGTGCGATGGCATGGACGTAGCCCTGCGTCTTCAACGCCTGCATCACTATCAGTAGGAGTCAGGCGATGAACGGTGCAATCGATGCGCGGGCATGTCACCGAGAGGCTCAACCGGCATTAATACTTGCAAGTTAGGGTCTGCGGATTGTGGGTTAAGTCAGTCGAATTAATTTCGCAGCTGTTTCGAAAGCCGACAGCAACGATGCTACCGAGCCAATCAAGCTGATCAGGTTGTCTGGGATCGGGTACATCACCCCAAGGGGTTAGTACCGATACAAAGTCGACTCACCGGAGGTACGGACGAAAACTTGGATGAACTGATGGCGATCTCATCCCAGGCCTAGGTCTGTGAAAGCTACCAAAGCGGAGTTGGTCGGCCGGTCCGTGTGCCCGCCAGCGACGGGCGCCTTCCACCCTGTCAACGCTTCGTAACGTTCCTGCGCGTAGCGATGGCGCAGACCGTGCATATGGCTCAGTCCAGCCGCTTTGCACTGCCCATCATAGACATGGCGTTGCTGGATATAGGTCTTGTGCGCCGGAATCAGAGAGCCGACTCCGGCGAACTGATGGACTTGCTCAAGCAGTGCTCGTTGCCCTGGCGTCGTGACCGGCACGACGCGCTCACGCCCGCCCTTGGTCCATGACCCCTTGAGGGTGATGTGATCGCCGTGATCAGCGAAGCGTGGCTGGAATTTGATGGACTCCTCGCGCCGCAAACCAAATGCGGCTTGCAAGGCCAGGCTCATGCGCACATGGGGATCGCTCACGCGATCCAGGCCGTCACCCAGCGCCTGTGCTTTGTTGGTATGGGGCGTGGCGCGGCGCGCAGAAACACCCAATCGGGTGTTGTCGGCAGGAATCAGTCCTGCTTTGCCGATCTTCTCGGCCCACCAGCGCAGATGGGCCAAACGGTTCTTGAGGGTGCCTGAAGACAACCCTTCGGCCTGCCAGCGTTCAATCAGCGTTTCGATATGCTTGCCTTTGAGCGAAGTGGCCCGCATCTGCCGAAAACCGGCTTCGCGCAATTGGCGAGCGATCAGGGTGAGACTGCGCTGGCGGTCGGCTTGTGTCGTGTGGCTTCCATCGCGGTTGCGCTGGCACAGTTGACGCAAGGTATAGGTGAGATCGTCCATAGCGCGCTCCATGGGGGGCTGCGGTGTTCTGTGTTGTTCTGAGTTGCATTCGGTGAGTGTTGGTGCCAACTCGCCAAGGCGAGATCCCCGAGGGGCAAGGGCCAGGTGCTCAGATCACCTGTTGCCTCGATGAGGCGTCCGCCGTGCTTCCTGTGGGAAGCGCGAGGCGGGATGTTGCCAAGCAACGACACGTTTGGTTGCCGTGATAAACACCTCCTGTGGAGTGAGAGAGTGGAAGGCAGGCGACAGACATTGCGCCTGAATACGTTGCCGCAGACGAACACGTGCCCAGGGCACGGAAGAGGGAGGAAGGCAAGGTGCTTGCCATGGATGAACAGGGTTCCACCCCGTGGGTAGGGGGCGATGCGCAGCGTGGAACCTGGGCGCATCTGGGATGGTTCCTCCCGAGATGGGATAGCACTTTCAGGAACCTGTGCTCTGGGCAACCGGATGGCTACGGCATCGGCGAGTCAATCGCACGGTGTGACGCTTACTGCCCGCGCCAGGGGTTCCGGTGATGAGACCCACCGGCAGGTCGTTGCAGGCTCAGTGTGCAGGGCATCGTCATGCAGTGCCAACGTAAATAGGAACTGCGCGATGCCGCATTGTTGCGGGGCTGCTGGGGGTCGTCACTGCGGCGGCAGTGACGGCCCTTACTCGCGATCACTCTTTGGCACAGATGACCCAATTCAGGCTGACGCGGCCTGACGGCCTTGTCGGCCACTGGCGCGCGAACCGCGTTGCGGTTCACTTGCCACTGGCTGGTGAAGGGGGGCTTAGATGCTGGAGGATTGTCTTATTGGGCCGCTGTCCGTCACTATCACGATGGCTCCAGTCCCATCCAAAGCCAGACGACTCTCTCACCACCGACTGTCGGCATCAGAACGCCATGCTCGATGACTTGCTTACTCCCCGGCTTATACTCACACACCCAGGCACCCGGATACGGACAGGGTTGACCGCTGTTCGCACGCATGCCGCTGACCGTCCAGTGCCAGCGCACGACTCGGCCTTCGTGGGCGGGTAGCGGTTCGCTCAACTGAACATCGCGTGCGATGAAGCGGTCGTTTTCAACTTCCCAGCGCCCTGCGCGAGGAGCCGGATCATGGGTATTGGCATAGCGGGCAGGCTCTGGTGGTGTTTGATCAAAGTCACGCTGCCATGTCACCAAATCATCTGTGGACGCCGCATTGAGGTCTGGCATGATCTCGCCCTGTTTGAAGGCTCGCCGGGTTTCCGCTTGCCCTGGAACCAGCCACCATCCGGCTTGAATACAAGCTGTTCCAGCTACCATACGAAGAGGCATTGGCGTAGAGGTTTGGGCGGAAGGCATGGGCGATGGAGCAATGAAGCGCATTGCTGGCGTGGGCCAATCGCTGTCGGCGTCAAAGCGGGACATCCAGCGACGACTGTCAGCGTCAGTGAAACGTTCGTTGGGGTCGCCGTCCCATTGGCCGAAGCCCAGCAATCCCAAATCGTCGTAGCGGATGGGCTTGAGCAGTTTGTTCAAGAGCATGGGCAGTTCGGGCACGCCTTGCTCGACCGGATACAATTCTGGCTGTTCGCCCAGCTCAATCCATTGGCCGCTCTGTAATTCGGTGATGCTGATGTGTGGGTGAGACAGCGCCGTATGCACTTGTTCGCGGGTCAGGTCAAGCTTTTCGCGCCAGTGGTCGGCAAGCAGGAAGGCCCAGGTGGGGGGGCGAATGCCGTTGAGCAGTTCGCCGCGCATGTTAAAGGCGTAGTCAATATCCAGGCCGTGAAAGTTGGGGGCTAGTGCTCGCTCCCAAGTGGTAACGGCTGATCGCGTACCAAATTCGAGTGGGTTGGCCATGGCGAAGCCACTGTAGACCTGATGCGCCTTGAGCAGGTCAATGGTTTTGAGCACAAAGCAGCGCCACGCTTCGCGGTTGTCCAGCCACCATTGCCAGCGGTAATAAAACGTGATTGAGGAGTACGCGGTTCTTCTTCCTTCGTATTTTTTGAACCATGTGCGCCAGAAATATCCTGCTGTCGTCGGTGACGAGGCATGATTTTTTTCGTCGGTAAAATTAAAAACAAAGGATTCGTCGTCGAAACTTTTCCTGGCCTGCTCACGCAGATTTGGCAGGCGTTTCGAGCCATATGGGTGTGGGCGCTCCGAAATTGGATGGGTGCCAACGGTGTAAGGCTTGCCAAGGAGCTGTTCAAAGGCTTCGTGGATATCCACCATCAGCAGCGCTTCTTCTTGGTGTTTGTCTGGGGCAGGGGGGAAATAGAAGTTGATGAAAGGGCTCACACTGTGTCGAGCATCATCCGTACCCCAATCAGTGTTTGGCCACTCCTTGAGCTCTGCAATGAATTCAGCACGCTCATCTTCATCAAACAAACCATGGGTTGTACTCACGTTCACCTCCTGTTTTTGGTGCCTTTGGATGTCGGGGGCTGTTTGTTATCCGTTTCAGAGCCAGTGCAATCCTCCGGAACGCGTAGCAAGGCCACTTTCTCCCGACCAATTTTTTCTCGGTTGACGCCAGTTCTCGGCTCCATAAGCTCAGCGTACTGGTCGATCTGTTTTTGTTTTACCCAATCCCCTGGAAACTTGATCTCAACTGCCGCAAACACATTTTCCGATTCGAATGGCTCTTGTCGGTACTCAACAACGACTAGATCAGGCGCTAGCAATCCTCCAGGCCGTGGCCAAAACGGCTGAATATCGCTGCCGAACCGTTTGGGACGAGTTGCAGGGATCCCCAGTAAGGCTTTCTTGCTGGTGCCGTTGTAATTGGGCTCGGCCTTGAGTGAACTTCGCCATTGCAGCGCCTCATCTACGGCTTCAAAAAACAGAGAAGCCGTGAACTGCTTTAGGGCGACTTCAATAGTGGTCTCAATTTTATCGCCGGCAATTTTCTTGCTGATACGGCGTGGCACTTTGATCGGCAGTTGCAAAGCAACTGTGCAGACTTGGCTAATGGCTGGGCGAAAAGGCACTTTACGTTCAATGTATTCCTTGAAATTCAAGTTCTCCTTGCCTCTTCGAGAAACCGTGCTATTGCCACCCCGGTCCACTGCGGCAAACGTGGAACTTTTGACGTCGATTTCACGCGTCATTGCTTCAATAGTTGCTCGAAGCATTTTTTTAATCTGGTTTCTTCGCTCGTTAATCTCTACTGCGAGTTGGGCTAACTCGGCGGCGGTTTTGGCGTTTTCATAAGCCTGGTTTGCTCGGTAGGCCCGATAGGCTCTATCGATAACGTGAGCGAGAGTACGGGCAATGGGGCTACTGGCATCAGTCGAGGTCTCCACTGTGCTGAGCAAGAAAGTCATCAGGAAAAATGGCCTTGGTCTCTACGGGTGGGGCTTCATCGTCGAAAGCCATCAGATAGGGCTGCCAAGTTTCGGTGATTCGCTGATCGTCGCGCATGATTGCCTTATGAGCTTGCACGGATTTGGATGCCTCGGTAACAGTCCAGTCAGTTCCCCCTTGGGGGCAGGTCAGGCCTTCGGTGAGTAGGGTGGCTCCATCGGTGATGCGATATCGATAGCCCGCGAAAGCACGTTGATCGTTCTTCAGCAACGTGTAACGTCCCAGGAATGCTCCAAGCGGTGCGGGAGGCGATTGTGGACTGCCAAGCGGATTGCCCGTACCGATTGCGTCTGTGGTGACGGGGCCTTTGATCTTGATGGTCAGCCCATCAAGGGTAATGCCATCGCTATCAATCGTGATGCTGCCACCGGGGGCTCTCAGAACAATGCGTTCGCCCGATGTGACATCGAACACTGTCGTTTTTTGCTCAATGCATTGCCCTGCGGACAGGTAGTAGCGGTTCCGGACTGATTGCTCAGCACTGCCTCCGATCTGGATGTTATGGTCAGCGGCAATTTTATCATGCCGGTTGTTGGCAATTTCTTCGACTCGGTCCCCGCCGATGCTGGTGTGATGATTACGCCCCAGCGTCTGAATTCGATCACGGCCCAGTTCCAAATGCTGATCCTGCACAATAGCAATGTGCTCATCGTTACCTACTCGCTCGTTGCGGTTATGGCCGATGTCTACCTGCTCGTCGTGTTCGACCTTCTCGCTTCGGTCGTTACCCACGTAGGTGGTGTTGTTGTGCTTGATGTGGACGTTCTTGTCTTTTTCAGCATGGATATAAACTTCTTCCTGCCCCAGCTCATCCTCAAAGCGCAGCTCATTGAAACCTTCACCTTTATGGGTTCGGCTCTTGATGGTCATCCGCGTCTTGTGTTTCGGCAGTTGGTAGGGCGGCAGGTTGGTCTGTCTGTAGGCGGTCCCAGTGGCGATCGGCTGATCAGGATCTCCGTCCAGGTAGCTGATCACTAACTCCTGACCCACACGCGGGATCGCCATGGAGCCCCAGGTCGCCCCGGCCCAGCCTTGGGTGACGCGGATCCAGCAGGAGCTGTGGTCGTTGTTTTTGTCCGAGCGATCCCACGGGAACTGCACCTTGACCCGGCCCCATTCATCGCAATAGATCTCTTCCCCCGGAGGCCCAACCACCGTGGCGATCTGTGGGCCGTCGATGCAGGGTTTGGGACGCAGCGGAGCCTTCCAATCGGAGGTCCAACGGATGGCGCTGGCCTTCAACGAGTAAGACGTACCGAGGCCGCTACCAAAGGATTCTTCCTGCAGGCTGGTGTGCTGTTTGCCCTCATGCCTGATGGCAATGGTGCGCCAGCGATCATTGAAGTCCTCACGGGGATGATCGTTGAGGTCGAAGGCCAATCCCGGTTGCAGGCGCTCATCGTCGCCTTCCACATGGGCCAGCTTGGCGTCGTTGCGCAGTGCGGCCAGGCGCGTCTTGGTGAAGGGCTTGCCGGCAATGTCGCGTTTGTAGCGTCCCGGATAGTCGTAGCGTTCGTAGTCCTTGTGCTGGTTATTCAAGTCCTGGTCACCGGTGGCGGTGTGCTGCTGGTTGTAGCGCGGGTGGGTGAAGGTGTAGTCGCGCTGCACCTGGCGCGCGGTGCGTACTTGTTCGGTGTAGTGGAAGCGGGTCAATGCCGGTTCCAGGGCGTCGCCGCCACTCATGGGCTGGTAGATCACCGGGCAATCGGTGTGCGTGCCGATGGTGCCCAGGCCGCCGACGCGGTCGGTAAGAACGAGGGTGTGGCCGTCGGCGCGGTGTTCGAAGGTGTAGAGCAGGCCTTCTTCGGCGGCGAGGCGAGCGATGAAATCGAGGTCGGTTTCGCCGGCCTGTACACAGTATTCACGGGGTTGGTGTTCGAAGCAGATTTCGCTGCGGATGTCGGTCAGTTTCTGCTCGGCCAGCATGCTGGTGATGATGTCGGGCACGGTCTGGGCCTGGAAGATGCGCCAGTCGGAGCGTAGATCGAAACGCTTCAGAGTCGGTTCGACCACGGCGGTGTAGCGGGTGCGGCGAAAGCCGGTGTCGCCCTGCTGGAACAGGCTGACCAAACCATGCACGTAGCGCACCGGGGTGTCGTCGCGCCAAATGGTGAACACGGCGGCCAGGTCGAGCATGCGGTAGAAGTCGATGGCGGGGTGATGACTGACCAGCTCCAGCTCAAGTTTGAAGGGTTGGGAGATGCCTTCTTCAAGGGTGAACGAGACCACTTCGAAGGGATCGCCCCGCAGCGGTTGGAAGGTGTAACGCAGGTCGCTTTGACGGGGCATGAAACCTCCTTGTGGTGAGTGTGGGTCAGTTGATCAACCAGCTGTCGTCGCCGTTTTCCAGCACGCCTTCGTGGTCGGTGGTGTCACCGACGCGGGCCACGGCTTTGCCGTTGATGATCATTGACGGCGAGCCGCTGATGATCACGGCACCGCAACTGAGTGTGTCGCCAGCGCGGGCAACAGCCCGGCCATTGACAGTGAAGCTCCCTGATCCACTGGCGACAGTGACTGGGCCACACGTTGGACAAGCATGGTCGTGACCGACCAAAACGACGGCAGGCATAGAGCCTCCTTATGGCTTTCACATGGGAGTTAGAGCTTGAGAATTTTGTCCAGTGAGGCAAGGACTTCTTGGGTGATGGCGTTCAGTCGTAGGGTATAGATCGTGTAAGCCGTGACTAGTACGGCGGCGGCCAGTGCCCATGGCGTCCACAATGGCCACGTACGTTTGATCCGGTAGTTACGTGGCACAACGTTGGTCAACGGGTCGGTCAGGCGCTTGGGTGTTTCGCCGCGCAGGGGGCGCAACAGACCGTGCAGCTGGTCGATGATTTTTTGTATTTCGTCATCGCCCTTGGCATGGGCGCCATATTTGCCTTTGAGACCGGAGATCAGGCACTGGTACATGAACTCCAGCACATGCTGGTACCTGGCCGCTTCGGGGATCATGTTGTTCATGACGGTAAAGAATTTTTCGCCGCCCCATGTTTCCTCATGAAACTGACTGAGCAGTGAGCGTGCACTCCAAGTGGAGGACTTGCCCCAGGTAGTGCTCATGACTACCTCATCCAACAGCAGGCACAGGCTGTAGGAGTAGGCCTTGAGCATGCCGGCGTCGTAGTCGAGCTGGTTGACTTCTTCCATGATCGTGGTGATCTGGTTGCTGACGCTTTGGTACAGTGCGGACACATCGTCGTGCCGGTCTAAACGACGCAGGCGAATTACTAGGCCGATCAGCGGCGTGGCGGCATCGCACAGCGGGTTCCAGGCCACGCCGCGCAGGTCGAATTCGGGATCTGCAAGCAGCGGTTCAGGTTTGGTGCCAGTAGGCGTCGATTCAAGGGTGTTTTCGGGCGAGGCGATAGGTGTTGGTTCTGTGTGGGTGGCTCTGTTCGAAATGGCGCCACTCATCGCGTGCACTCTTCTATCTATATTGGTTGAGAGCTGCAACGCCAGTCCTACAGCTGTCGCCACTCTAGGCAGACAAGATTTGGCGCTTCAATAGGGCGTGGACGATCAAGAGACGTCCTACAACTGCTGGTGTAATAATCTGTCAGTTTTGACTGTCTTTGGCGGGCGTCTTTCGGCGGTGGATGTGGTTAGAGGTCTTGCGAGTGGGTTGGGCATACTCCGTGCAGCGTTCCACGGACATCTCTGCACTGCTGGCTATCGGCCTTTCAGGTAGGGGTTGCCAGCTTTGCCGAAGTAGTACACAACGTAGCCCGTCAACCAACGAGGCGTACCTAAAACCTCTTTGGAATCAACGAATTGCGCGGGAAACGAGTGTCTCGTTTCCCGCTCCAAACATAGCGCTACAGAATTCAGTGGAATTCTGTCAGCGATCGAAACAAGGACCTCCGGGTCCTTTTTCCGTTCCGGCGGGAATCACTGACATCCAGCACCGTCCAGTGCTTTTAAGTCCTGAATTGTTGGCGCCGAGCGTTCTCCACCGCTCAAGCCCGGTGACTCGGCGAAGCCCTGAACGCTTCCACCGTCAGCGGGCTGCGCCGTGTCGTACCACTTCTATACAAAAGGTCTGTTCGTAGGGCGGTACGTTGCATTCGACAATATCAGTGGCGGCGACTTGCAGGTGTATACCGACAATGTCGGCCCGGATCGGCTGCTGACGGACATGCCGGTCGACCAGTACCGCCGTATGGACCCGACGAGCCCCCAGTTGTGCCAGATATGCACAAGTGCGCAGGAGGGAATGGCCTTCGAAGAGCACATCATCGACCACCAGAAACGTGGTATTGGCCAGATCCAACCTGCCCAGGGCCGGGTTTTCGGTCAATTGCGTGTAGGTATGCAGCACTTGCAGGTCGTCGGCGTAGCGCTTGACCTGCAGCGGGTAAACAGGGAGTTCCGGCCGGCCGGTCTGACGCGCAATGTACTCGCGCAACCGTTGAGCCAGGGGCTGGCCCCTGCGCTCGATGCCTATCAGTGCCGCATGCGTCGGTGGCAGAAGGGTGGCGGCCTTGCGCGCCATCGTCTGCAACACAACATCCAGCTCATCACTGTCATACAGGCGCAACCGTTGACTTGCCACTAGGATCGTCATTGCTTTCTCCTGCTCGGGAAACATGGGGTCATGCGGTGCCGGCTACGGCAGCAGGCGTATGCCATGAGATACGTGTGCAATCGGCGAGTCTGAACTCCTGAGGCGCCGCACCCTTGCGAGTGCATGTTGGGTCAATGTAGACCGGCTGACCCTGGCAAGATTGATATTGATCAATCGCGATCAATCCAACGCCCGATCCTTTCAACCGACGCGAATCGGCGGTGGCGCCAGAGGTGTGGGCACAAGCTGTCGCGAGTGAATGTATTGCTTGCCCGGGCACTTGATATAAATCAACTCCAAGGCCGCATCGACGGAGGATTCTGAGTTCATAAAGAAGGTGCTCGGTTCGGCGGTGAACACGACAGTTGTCCGCCATTGCGGGCAATGACAAACGTGCAAGCCCATGGAGTCCGATCATGAGCCAGTATCAACGGTTATTGCTGATCATCAACCCGGCGCTGCGCCGGTCTCAAGCCATGAACCATGCTGCCGCTCTGGCCAAGGTCAGCGGTGCCAGCCTGCACATTGCTGCCTTGATCCCTACCTGGAATCTGTTGTCGCTGCTCGAAGAGGGTGACCGGGCAAAAGCTCGCGAAAATTATCTGCAAGATCATCGCGATTGGCTCAAATACCAGGCGGCTCATCTGCGTGATAGTAATAAAGGTATCGAAGTGACGGCTGAAGCGAAGTGGGCCGACGACCTTCAGCAGGAGATTCTCGATTACGTCGCAGAAATGCAGCCAGACCTGCTGATCAAACAGGTGCAGCGCGAACCGGCACTCAAGCGTGCATTCATCACCCCGCTGGATTGGCGTTTACTGCGTCACTGCCCGATACCGGTCTATCTGCTCAGCGAAGACGACCTGCCCTTGCCGCGCAAGATCGTGGCGGCGGTCGATGCCTCCAATACCCTTGCCCAGGACAACGAGCTCAATGAACGGATCATCCAGCAGGCTTCCAGTCTCGCCATCCAGTGTCAGGCCGAGTTGCACTTGCTGTATGCCTGCGACATTTCCATGGTGTACCTGGGCGATATGGGCGGCGGGGGCCTGACAATTTCAGACCTTGGCAGGCAATTGCGCAAAGGTCATGAAAAGTCATTCCTCGAACTGGCCGACCGTTATGGCGTGCCTGCCGACCGGCGGCATTTCATCGAAGGGCAGCCTGTCGCGGTGCTCAATGCGTTCACCGATGAGCAGCATATGGATGTGATTGTGATGGGCAAGGTCCAGTCCCACGGACTGGACAAGCTGCTGGGCAGCACCACCGAACATCTCCTGTATCAGGTGTCTTGCAGCATTCTGGCTATCTAGCGCGGCGAGGGCCGCCTATTCCGAAATCACAGGCGTTATCGTCGGAGGAGGTCCCCGTGATCCTTAGTCCCTCATTGCAAACCCTCTTGCCAAACCGCGTCGAGGCCGGTCGACGACTGGTGGAACCCTTGCTCAAATACGCCAACAGGTCTGACGTCATCATTCTCGCGTTGCCCCGGGGCGGTGTTCCGGTGGCTTATGAAGTCGCCACAGCCCTGAAGGTTCGCCTGGACCTGATGCTGGTACGCAAGCTCGGCGTGCCTTCACACCCGGAATATGCCATGGGCGCCATTGCCAGCGGAGGTATACAAATCCTTAATGACGACGCGATGCGGGTGCAGTCGATCGATCGAGCCGGTCGAGGATTGCCGCTGCCAGGCTCGCGGACGGAGCATCTTGATGTTTAAACCAATATCACGATCCATGGACCTGCCGGGCGTTGAACTGGACGCCGATTTGCGTTTGCCGACCAACACCCGCGCCTTGGTCGTTTTCGTACACGGCAGCGGTAGTGGCCGTTTGAGCCCGCGTAATCAATATGTGGCCGATGTACTGGCCCATCGGGGCTTGGGTTCGCTGTTGTTTGACCTGCTCACGGAAAAGGAGCAGCGCCTGGATAACTTGACCGGGGAGCTGCGTTTCGATATTCCGCTGTTGGCCAGACGCTTGATCGATGTCATCGACTGGGCCGCTCGGGACCCCCAATTACGCTTGCTGCGGATTGGACTGTTCGGCGCGAGCACCGGCGCTGGCGCGGCACTGGTGGCGGCGGCCGAGCGTGCGCAGGTGGTCGGGGCGGTGGTCAGCCGGGGTGGGCGGACCGACCTGGCGGGACCGGCGCTGGCCCGGGTGAAGGCACCGACCTTGCAGATTGTCGGCGCACAGGACCCGGTGGTGTTCGACTTGAATTGCCAAAGCAGCCGGGCCCTGCGGTGCGAGCAACGACTGGAAGTCGTGGAGGGCGCCACGCATCTATTCGAAGAGCCTGGCGCCCTGGAGACAGTCGCCCGACTCGCTGGCGAATGGTTTGAAAAATACCTGCAGTCCCCGCACCCCTGAGAGGGCTGCATTCAGCATCACACACCAAACGGATAGGTTTCTGGTTCCAGGTGTTGGGTTTTCGGCCACGGCAGCGCGGCAACCGGCTTGGTGTGCTCAATCCAGATCATGGCATCGAATTGATCTGCTGGCACGGACTCGAAGTAGTGACTGAAACGCTCGGTTTCGGGGTCGCTCAGGCCCGTCGAGCCTGGCTGGAGCCCCATGACGTGCTCAATACTCGTTTGCTACCTGAGCTGAAGCCATTCTTGCGCGGTGCCGGGGCAAGGCGAACAGAACGCGATCAAGGACTATGTCAGCCATAGACAATATCGTTGCGCGGGTACTGGCCTGGCACGCTCGTTTTATCAATATCTTCAAGCGTGTATGCCGATGAAGAAATTTTATTCCCGGCGATCACTTCCTCGCGATTTTCCAAGCAAGCGCCGCTTTTGTTTTTCCAGGAAGAACATCACTTCGAGCTTCAGATTATCGGGGTCGAGGAAATAAACCGCATAGTAGCCCTCGCCATAATCCGGATAGTCAGCGGGCGCGTCGACAATCGTAACCGCCTGATCCAGCAGGAACGCGTAGAGCGCATCGACGTCCTCGCGCGCGGCAACCTCGAATGCATAGTGGTGATAGCCCACATCGCCGGTCCGGTGCTTGTGTTTGCGCCCCTGGGCATCGGCTTCGGTGATCCAGAACAGGGTTTCGCCATTGGTCCAACCAATAACCCGGTCGAACTCCCACTCTATGGTGAATCCCAAGAAACCGAGTACCTGATCGTAGAACGCCCTGGAGCGGTCCAGATCACTGACACGAATAGCCAAGTGGTCTATCCCGATGACGTTCATCCTGTCAGGTCTCCTCGATTTCGGTTTCTTGGGACAAAGAGCGCTGTTGAACTCAGAACGGGGCGTCGATATCGACCACGACAATGAGCTTGTGGTTGACGAACTCCTTGAGCCCGAGACCGATCAGCTCGCGGCCATACCCCGAGCGGCGCACGCCACCGAAAGGCAGGTCGGCTTCGACCTTGGTCGGATGGTTGACGAACACCATGCCGGTGGAGATTTTCTTCGCGACTTCTGCGCCATGCGCCGTGTCCGAGGTGAATACCGAACCGCCGAGGCCGAACGGCGAGTCGTTGGCGATACGCACTGCATCGTCTTCATCCTTGGCGCGGAACAGCATGGACACCGGGCCAAAGAACTCCCAGTAGCGAGCGGGGTTGTCTTCGGCGACATCGGTCAGGATCGTCGGCTGCACGAATGCCCCATCGACAGGCACGGGCGGCCCGACTTCTTCGGCCTTGGCGCCAAGCTTCACGGCTTCGAGGATCTTTTGCTTGACCTCATTGGCCGCGCTTTGCGAGGAGAGCGGTGCCAGGGTCGTCTTCGCATCGAAGGGATCGCCGGCCACCAACTCCGCGACGCCCTTGCGATAGAGCGCGAGGAAGTCGTCATAGACCGCATCGACCACGATCATGCGCTTGGAGGACACGCAGACCTGCCCGGCATTCCAATGCCGGCCGAACACCGCCCATTTGCTCGTTTTCGCCAGGTCCGCGTCGGCCAGCACGACGAAGGCGTCGGCGCCGCCGAGTTCCAGGGTGGACTTTTTCAGCGCTTTGCCCGCCTGCGACGCAACCACCGCACCGGCGCCTTCCGAGCCGGTCAAGGCAACGCCCTGCACGCGGGCATCGTTGATGATCAACTCGATCTGCGAACGCGTGGCGTACAGATTACGGAAGGCGCCGTCAGGCAGGCCGGCATCCTTCATCAACTTTTGAAAGCCAGCGGCGCTTTGCGGCACATTCGCTGCGTGTTTGAGAAGCACGGTATTACCGGCAGAAAGCTGCGGCGCCAGAATGCGGGCGATCTGGTAATAAGGGAAGTTCCACGGCTCGATCGCCAGCAGCACGCCGAGCGGTTCGCAGACGAGAACCGCCTCGCCCTCGGCAGGGTCGAGGACCGGGAGTTTCTCCGGCTTGAGCAAGGTTTCGGCATTGCGCACATAGTATTCGAAGATTTTTGCCGACAGCTCGACCTCGGCTTTCGCCTCGGCAAACAGCTTGCCCATCTCCAGCGTCAGTACCCTGGCAAAGGCGTCGCTGTCCTTGCGCAGGATATCGGCCGCATTCTGCAGGATGCGCGCACGTTCGGCGAAAGAGGTGTCCTTCCACGCCAGGAAAGCCTCATGGGCCTTGCCGATGGCCGCGGTGACTTCTGCATCGGTCGCATCGGGAAAGGTTTGCAGTGTCTCGCCCGTATAGGGATTGATTGTTGCGTATGCCATGTAAAAGCTACTCCAGAACCGTTTCGACTAAATGGCCAACCCGCCGCTGAGTGCATATGCCGGGCCTGCCGAAGGTACACGAGGAACAGGTTTCAAACATGGAGCCAAAGGTCGCAGGCCCACCCAGGCCCGAGAGATCGGGGAGCTCACTTGACGTTCAGGGCGGCGGCGACGGTCACTGAAAGCGGTCACGATGATCTGCCGATCAGCGTCTCCTGTTGATCTTTGTCATAGAAAGGCAAAGAAGAGGCGTCCTTGCGCGGGTTGCCTGACTAATAGGCATCCCCCTTTTGCGCGACTTGTGCCATAAGACCGGTAGCGTTGGCGACCCGATGGCGCAGCAATAGCATCCATTGACTCCCCGACCCTGGGGCCGGGTGGCGGGCATTGCGCCAGACTTCGGAGCGCTGGAAGGGTGGTGCTGTACTGCTTTGGCATTTGTTGGGCCCGCTGTAACGCAAGCTCACTCACGGATACAAGGAGATAAGCATGAAAGCTGCTGTTGTTGCCCAAGGGCAACGCGTGAATGTGATCGAAAAAACATTACGGCCTCTGAAACATGGTGAGGCTCTCCTTAAAATGCAGTGCTGCGGGGTCTGCCATACCGACCTGCACGTCAAGAACGGCGATTTCGGTGATAAAACCGGAGTGATCCTAGGCCATGAAGGCATCGGTATCGTGCAGCAGGTAGGACCAGGCGTCACCTCTCTGAAGCCTGGTGACCGGGCCAGCGTAGCCTGGTTCTTCCAGGGCTGTGGGCACTGTGAATACTGCAACAGCGGCAACGAGACACTCTGCCGCAACGTAAAAAACTCCGGCTACACCGTGGATGGCGCAATGGCCGAAGAGTGCATTGTCGTCGCCGACTACTCGGTGAAAGTGCCTGATGGGCTTGATTCTGCGGCGGCGAGCAGCGTGACCTGTGCTGGCGTAACGACCTATAAAGCCGTGAAGGTTTCCAATATCCGCCCTGGGCAATGGATTGCGATCTACGGGCTGGGCGGCCTGGGGAATCTGGCGTTGCAGTACGCAAAAAATGTATTCAACGCCCGAGTGATCGCCGTGGACATCAACGATGATCAACTGCAGTTCGCCAGGGAAATGGGCGCTGACCTGGTCATCAACTCCCGCAACGAGGATGCCGCAAAAGTTATCCAGGAGAAGGTCGGCGGAGCTCACGCGGCTGTCGTGACGGCCGTCGCCAAGGTCGCGTTCAACTCTGCGGTGGATGCCCTGCGTGCCGGTGGACGCTTGGTCGCAGTTGGGCTTCCGCCTGAAGCCATGAGTCTCGATATTCCTCGGTTGGTGCTTGACGGGATCGAGGTGGTCGGCTCGCTGGTCGGTACTCGACAAGACCTCGTAGAAGCCTTCGAGTTTGCCGCGCAAGGGAAGGTGGTGCCGAAGGTGACACTGCGTCCGATCGAAGATATCAATGAGATCTTCGATGAAATGCAGCAAGGGAAAATCAAAGGCCGCATGGTGATTGATTTGAGTCATTGACGGGCCATTGGCAGTCGCTCGGGCGGCTGCCAATACCGTTGGCTCCTCACGACGAAAAGCGCAGCCGATCGCTTTTGCCGATAGTTCCTGGATGGTTTTCTCACCTGCATCGCTAGATATTGAGGCGAGGTTGATGATAGGTTTTGCGTCCCAAACCATCCTGCGCGGGAGATAACCGATGTTTGGCGTGACCGACTATGGCGCTTTCATCATCGCCTTCATCATCGTCCTGGCCATTCCTGGCCCCGGCAATTTTGCCCTCATCACGGCGACCGGCAAAGGCGGGATAAAAGCGGGTTTGGCTGCGACGTGCGGAGTGATACTCGGTGACCAGGTGCTCTTATGGCTGGCGGTCGCTGGCGTCGCAACCCTGCTGGCCGCGTATCCGGCAGCGTTCCATCTCATTCAATGGTTGGGTGCGTCGTACTTGGCGTGGCTGGGCCTGCGAATGTTGTTTAGTCAGGCTGGGGCCGCGCCGCGCAAGAGCCGGATGGATAACGGCCATTTCCTGCGTCAGACCATGATGATCACGTTGCTCAACCCCAAGGCGATCATCTTCTACATGGCCTTTTTCCCGTTGTTTGTCGATCCGGTGAAGCATCAGGGCATAGTGACATTCGCGTTCATGGCCGCGACCGTAGCGGTGGTGACGTTCCTCTATGGTTTGATAGCCGTCCTATTGACCCACAAGCTCGCTCAGCGCATGCGGGCCAACCCGCGCATCGCCAATCTGCTGGAGCGCTTGGCCGGCGTTTGCCTGCTGGGGTTCGGCGTCAAGCTGGTCGCCATGCGCT
>Ga0208898_1000229_pt1 | contig 45317 bp, 59 predicted proteins | sample VirMetDEL_Mar_4_FD_184513 | JGI IMG/M metagenome (GOLD analysis project Ga0208898, IMG submission 184513) | Aqueous microbial communities from the Delaware River and Bay under freshwater to marine salinity gradient to study organic matter... | ecosystem: Environmental > Aquatic > Marine >... | reverse complement strand
TCGTTGACGTAAAGGCCAGTGCCTCCCGCCGCCGTGAACAAACCGCCGTTTTCCAGTTGGAAGGCGTCGAAGCCCGCTCCCCACGATTTGAGGGTTGCACCGCCAATGGCAGCGTTACCAGCGAAGGTGGCCGTTTCGGAACCAGCGGCACCGGAGAGGGTGAGGTTAGGTGTTTGATTATCGCCCCAAATAACCGTCGAAGCGCCGGACTTGGACGTTCCAAAATAGCCAGTTGAGGCGTTGTAGTTCCACCGAGCAAGCATCCCAATAACATCGGAAGGCGTGCCAAATCGAAGATCAATATTTGAAGCGTCAACACCGAGCAACGACATACCGCCCGCGCCAGACATTTCAACAACAAGATCATCGCCATCACCCGCAGCCGACGCACCACTTGCGCCGCTGTTGATTACGGCTGTGCCAGCGAAGGTGGCGTTGCCTGTGGTATCTGCGATGGTCAAATGTGCAGCAACACCGTTTTCGGTAAACTCAAGGTGATTGCTTACGCCGTCATATTCGACGCGCCATTTCTTTGTCCCAGCCTCAGCGAAGTTGATACGGCTATAGGCGTTTGCACCGCCAGCGTTATCAACAACAATTTCGCCTTGATCTGCACTGTCAATGTAAAGACCAGAGGAGGACGTTGAGAACCCGCCGCCAGCACCAAAGATATTCACATCACCTGTGAAGGTGGCGTTGCCTGTGCTACCGCCAATCGACAAAAGATCAGTTGCATTTGAAGCATCAGAGCGTCGGGATGAAAATGTGATCGTTCCATTGGTGGAGGTATTTGGGCCTAAAGAAACGACTCGCATATTTCCAGAAGCGTTGTCTATATACCCCGTGCTTGCCCCTGTGATTGTACCAAAAGTTGTCGTTACCTTCAGTGCGTCAAATGTGCCATCGCCAGCACTTAAAGCGTTGCCCAAAAGATCAAACGTGGACGCGCTATTATCCCACCGCATGACGTTAGTTGTATCAGACCTAAAAATAATATCGTTCGGAACCGATGGATGGCTATCTGGAACCAGAATGATATTGCCGCCCAAGTCTTTTGTGGTGGACCCGCTGATATAGAGAAAGGTGCTATTGTCGCCGGTCAATATTTCAGGATTGCCCGCCGTTAAAGTTAAGTCGCCAACCGAAGCAAGGCCACTAGCCGTCAGCGTCGTGACAGTCGCAGCAGCCGCGCTAGAGCCGCCGATCACCGTGCCGTCGATGGTGCCGCCGTTGATGTCGGCGGTGGTAACAGCCCCAAGGTTGGTGATAGTTTGACCTGCAAAGGTGCTCGTGCCAGCAGCAGTAATACCGCCGTCCTTGACAAGAAGGGAGTCAATCGTCACACCTGACGCGGCGGTCGTTTCATTGATGGTATTCGTGGTGATTACGTCGCCGGACGACACCACAATGTCTGTCCCGCCGGTCGTATTACCGTTGGCAAGAATTTCCGCAAGAGTGTCGACCGTACCAACCTGACTATCAACATAAGCCTTAATCGACTGCTGCGTGGCCAAAGCGGTCGCGCTGTCTGAGGACATATCGTCTTCATCAAGAATCGCGGTAACCGAAACCGAGCCGAGACGAAGGCCGTCGAAATAAGCGTTATTGAAAACGTTAGCCGCAACGGCGCCCGTGCCGCCGCCATTGAAATACACGACAGCCGTCGTTCCGGCGGGTACCTCATAGTCGTTAGAGGCGTTATACGTCCCTTGGAACAACAGAATGGACCGACTTCCGGAGAGGGCGTTACGAACATAAATAATCTTTTCGGAGTCATTCGGAGTGAGCTGCACATACGCCGTCGCCCCGAGATCGCCGCCGTCATCAAAGATGACCATACGGTTCCGGCCGTTTGACGCGGCACCGTCGCTAATCGGAAGCGCATTGGGGGACCCCGAGCTCCCCGCAGAGGCCAAGGTAACCGTTACTTGGCCGTCAAGGGCGGTATCGACCAACTCCAGATTGACGTTGGTTGTCGCGCCCCATGTGCCGGACTGCTCGCCCGTGGCAATGAGGGTAATACCGTTATTGAGAGTATATGTGCTAGGCATATTTTAACCCTATGCTGCTATCCGTTCCCACGAGGGGTTTTGATTCGGCTCGATCTCACTAAATGTCGGACTTTGAGCCGGGTTTATCTGACTATACCCCGGGCTTTGCGCCGGTCCAATGGCGACGTAACCCGGAGCTTGGCTCGGGGTTATTCCACTATACCCCGGATTTTGATCGGGGACAATATTTGACCAAACCAAAACATTGCCCGCGTAGCCAGACGCAGAAACGCCGATGGGATATACTTTTGCGTCAGAAATCGTACTGACGACACCGACCGCGCTCGTCGCCTCTACCCCGGAAACTTCTATAAGTGCTCCGGCATCGACGGTGACCGTCCCGACATTGGCCGTTGCAGAGATACCGGAGGGGTAAACATTGGCGTCGGCTGTTACTGTTACGGAGCCAACATTCCCGAACGCCCCTAGGCCGGTGACCGGAACATTAGCATCAGCCGCAACGGAGACTGTACCGGTGACCCCGGTAGCCTCGACACCAGTGACAAGCACATTTGCTGTGCCTGTGACCGTGACAGAGCCAACGGTACCTGTTGTTGAAAGGCCTGTAACATAAATATTAGCTTCCGCAACTACCGTTACGGAACCAACATTACCTGTTGCTACTAAACCAGTAACCGGAACACTGGCATCAGCATTTACAGTAGCTTCGCCAACGTTCCCTGCGGCCCCGGGAAGCGCAATGTCCCCACCCCATGTACCGTCGCCCCATCCAACGGTGGAAGAGTTCCAACCTTGAAATGCGACGACCGCGTCGGTCATTTACGCAATCCGGATGATCGCGTTGCTTGCGTCTGCGGAGGGGAAGATTACCGTGAAATCGCCAGCGGTAGACGTCTTGTCGCTGCCGAAGTCAAGGACAACAACAGACGGGTTGGTCAGAGCAATGGACGTCGTATTCGGCGTCGAATTGTAGATCAATGCGCCGCGCGCCGTGATAGTCGCGGTAGACCAAGTTTCGTCCGCGAAGTCGGTAAAAGCGGTAGTACCGCTGCTCGTCGGGTCAACATTAGTCAGATCCTGACCAGTCGCAGAGTAACCGGTGCCGCTAACCTCATTACTGGCGGTATATGCCGTCGTGGACGCATCCAGCGTCGCGGACGACGTATACAAAGCCATCTTCATCGTATCTGCACCATTCGCAAAGTCGTGCGCCCCGAACAAGAGTTCTTTCTTGAACGAGGTGCACATGTAATTTCCGCTGAACGCCATGTCATAACCTCCTGATTAAATCGGCCAGTTCGGGGTGCCCTGCGTCATTCAGGGCATTGAACACCGTGGTCCGGTCGCTCCGGATCGCATCACGCATATAAAACTCTAACAGTCTAACAAGTTTGTTGCGGAAAGCATACGCCTGATCTCGTATCGCTGGGTCAGCAGTGTCGGATACAACAAGTATCTTGTCGGCACACCGCTGCGCAATTTCCTCCGGGGTAAACCCGCGGTTAGTCGTTGTCCGAACCTCAACGCCGAAATCTGCCCCGAAGGACATATCTATGGGATTCACCTTCATTGCTGCTGCCTTATAACCATGCCAGTGCGATACTGGTCAGTTACTTCTTTGGCTTCTCCGAACATCTTGAGCGCCGAGATGGCTTCGACAAAACGTTTTTCGTACTGAGCCATGACATCCGGCTCCCCCTTCATATAAATGTAAGCCTCGATAAGACTGCCATAAAGGAGGGTGAGTTCGGCATTTTCACTGAGCCATGTCGTTCCGCTACCAGAACCGGCGGTGAGGCTGGCTGGACGGTAGAAATAGTGCAGTTCGGTCGTGTAGGCGCCGTCCGGCGTCGGCCCGAGGATGAAAAAATCTATGTCAAAAACGGCGTAATACCGAGGGTTTCCCGTCGTTGCCGCATCCGGGTTGAACGACTGGATGAAATCCACGTCCTTGAAGTCCAAAAAAACGTGATCGCCTTCCGAATCTACAAACGAAAGAGAAAAAGGCGCGAGGAAATCAGTCGGAGCCGCCAGATACTTATTAGAAGCGGTCATATTTCCGCTGACGTTCTTCCGAAAAAGACTAAGTTGGACATTCTTCAGGATGCGCTCTTCCGCGAGCCGAATAAACACGGGAAGATTGTTTACGAAAGACGTTTCCGTGTTCTCCGTGTAGTCTTGTATCGCGGCTTTTAGCTGGTCATATGTAAAGCTCATGGCGTGCTCACCGTTACTTGCCCGACTTGGCCGAAACCAGAACAGGGCCGTAAATTAGGGCCCTCTACCAACGGGACCCCTACAAATACGTCCATGGGCTCGACAATGTCAGGGCGAGCGTTTCTTAGCGCTTCAGGGTCGGAAACCTTCCGAAAAGGACCTAACTGAGGATGTTTCGGCTCATACTGATCGGGCCCGACCAGCAGGCCATTCCACTCTTTCTTCATGACCCGGTACGGATACCGCAAGCCAGACCGGTCGCATATCGCCCATGATTCTTTGCCTGAAGCGAACTTAGCCATCATCGCGTCCCGTAATAATCATATTTCGGTGCGACATTGAAAGAAGCCCTATCCCGATCTTCGTCCGCCGCGCGCTGGAACTCCTCTTCGTATACGGCTTTGAGAAGCTGAACACGGTTGGGGGCTCTCTTGAGCGATAGATAGTAGGACAAACCCGCGGCCAAGCACGGATAAAACCGGAACGGCATATCCATGGTGTTTACATAATTGTCAGCGTCGTCCATACGTGTCAGTGCATCGTAATACACAACATCAGTGCTGTTATCGGGAACCGGCCACAGTTTCAGATTCGGGGTTATTTGCCTATCAAGAAAGAACTGATTAGGCCGCCCCTGCGTTGTCTTATTCGGGATATCCAAGTAGTCCGAACGGCTCAGTCGATCTAGGGAATAGTCCGTGCCATCGCGCCTGACAATTACCGACAGAACATCAATTACGTCTGTCGATAGATCATACTCGCCGTCCCCGGTAACCATAGTTACCGAGCGCTGTTTAATGGTCCACTGATTCAAGCCGCGATTGGCCCAATCGGCGAGAAGTAGATTAAGCGACCTCTTCGCGGTCTTGAGATCATACCCCGTCCGGACTTCAAGACCGCACCGCTCGAAGGCCTCCTCGATGTACTCGGAGACGTCCAGCTCAAAATTTTTGCTACCGGACGAGGCCATTTATTACTCCTTGACCAGCTTATAGCCTTTATCTTTGGCCATGCGACGGATGTCAGCAACGCTAACGCCGCCTTTCTTCATCATTTCAGGTTTTTTAACCATGCCGCCGCCGCGCATCTTCTTAACCATACCGCCGCCGCGCATCTTACGAGGTTTCATAGCCATGTCAGGTACCCTTCAGCCTGTTGTAAAAAAGTTGACGCCTAAGATAGATATCTTGGGCATTGTACTCCTCCCCATAGCTATCATAATAGCCTTTTTTGCGCAACTTGTCCGCGGATTCTTGCAGTTTGGACAGTCTCTGGACAAAAATCATGGAATACCGAACATCTGACACAGGCTCGAAGTTAACGTCTTCCACGAAATCGCTGGGATCGTCGTCCGGGTGAAAACCCATAAGCCATATGTCGCGGTCTATGAAAAAACCATCCGATATGGCGTCGTTCAGGCCGTCTAGGTAGTCGTGAAACCCTTCCGGATCCGGCTCCGGATGCGTGTCTACAATAATCACAACATCAACGGTGTCCTCAAACTGCGATATTGTCGAGTACAGCGTCTGCATATCGCTACCTGCCTTAAAAAGTATGATTACCCGGTCGTCTAGCCATGCTTGGCGGGCATAAGGACATGGGGACATCCCGGAAAAATGCGGGCTGGGGACCTCAAGGACCTCCCGGGACCACGCAATTATCTCTTCCGCGATCTTCCTCTCGACCGGGTCCCCGAAAAACTCAAGCCTCATAGCTTAGTTACGGCGCCTTTCGTGCGTTTGCGCCGGTTTGACATGATCGCGCCGCAGCCACGAGCCACGACCCCACCATCGGCCATCCTGCGCACTTTTGCTTTGGAGGTATTAGGTACTACCTTTTTCCCAGAAGCGCCGCCGCGCTTCTTTTTAGCCGCAGTCGCAGCTCTTTCAGAAACGCTGAGACTTTCTGCCTTATTCCTTGGTAGGCAACGGTCAGGGCGCTTTTTATTTTTAGAAGTGCCGCACGGACCTGCGATGTTACCGCGGCTATCAATTCTGACCCAATCTTCATCTAGCCATTCCTTTAAAGACATTATCGACCCTTCCTTTTGCCGCCCTTAGATGATTTGGCGTAGTTAGGGTCCTTACAGTATTTAGATGCGGCAAGGTTAGCATAGGCGCTTGGGTATGTGTCAAAAGTCCTTTCAGCCCAAGCCTTGCCTTCGGGGCATATTTTGCTGCCCTTTGACTTTTTCCTAACAGCCCCACCTTTACGATAATAAGTAACACCGCAAGGAGATGACTTAGGACCGGTTTTTACGCGGGATCCCATCCTAGCCCCACAATTTATGAACCAAGGGGGAAACAACGATCAATACGGCCAACCCCCAAAGTTTGATATCTAAGCTTTTCAGGTTGTTTTTGTGATCGTCTAAGCGTTCCTCAATACGAGTGTACCGAAGGTTACATTCCGCTTCATGCTTTTCAAGCTTGCTGAGAACTTCTTCAACGCGCATCTCGACCTCACCAAGCCTTACAGGACCAATAACGGGCGCTAAACTTGTCCTTGGCGGTATCGCAAGAATGACGAGCACGAAAGTTTTTTCGACGTCCCGGCTGATCTTTTTTGATCGACATTTTGGGGTCGCCGAATCGAACCAGCTTAATCTCGGAGCCCTTCTTAGCAAGGACCGCGCTTTTCTTGCTTTTACCGGGAGTACGCTTGGGTTTGTTGAAACCTGCAAACGTCTCATCGCGATACTTTATCCTTCCAGAGGGGAGACGCTTAACGTCTTTCGTAGTAGGCATTACAGCGTATCCCCGTTCTTAATATAAGTGATGTCAAGAGTAGCCGAGGCAGTAATTGTTCCCCCCACGGAGTCAGCTATTGCACGAACTTCGATATCTGTTTTCTCTGTAAGGACAATCGGGTTCCAGTACGGAATGCTGGTTGAGTTATTGGCTAAAGTTACCCGATCTTTAACATTGAAGACCCCACCATCTGGTCGCGTGACCAACGTAAAAATAGCAAATTTGCCCGCAGAAGAAGAAGCTGAAACATCTTTTTGGTGAAGATAGGCCGTGTAGCCTACCGGAACAGTCCAAAGACACATGAGTGTCTGGTTATCTCCGATAGCAACGGTGGCGTATTTATTTGTGGGAACACCGCCGGAAGGAGTTGCCTCCGTGCCCACATACAAAACGCCCGCATTAGCTCCACCAGAACCTGCGGTGTTTACAACAATGCGATTGACGCGATACCAGTTCAAAGCACCGTTTAACTGGACGCCGGTTTGACCGTTTAACGAGACTGTTACGCTTATCTGCTCAAAATCAGCGTCCAATCCATAAACCGTGGCTGTTCTAGCGCCGGTTCCAGCCGCTGTGTCCGCTGCGGAACTGCTAGAGATATACATGGTAGAGGCTGAAGTGGGGTACACATAAAGGCCCCCTTCCGACCAAATTGTCTCGTCTGCGGCTCCAATACTGGGGTTATACCCAAATTTGTGAATAAATTCGTGGTAAGCGATTTGTCCACGAGAAACTTGGAGTTCGAATGGCTCGCTAGTGCCAACCCGCGTTATTGAGCTAACTTCACGAGCCATTCGAATGCCTCCTAATTAAACTGCTTACGCAGATAAAGGATAACAGTGTACGTGTCGGCAGTCGTGGCCCCAACAGTCGTAAACTTGATATCACCATTTTTACCAGTACCGGCGTTATTAGTAAGTCCGCCGAATATGGTATAGTCGTGGTTTCCGCTCTGGTTCTCGCCCAGCTCAATGCAGAACTGGTCGGAAGTGGCATCCCAAAGGATCTGCACCTTCATACCAATGCACTGCCACCAGATACGCTCGATGACGACGCCCGTGCAGGCGTCGCCATCCGCGCTAGAAGCAAGAGCGGATACATCCACCTTAGTCACAGCACTCTCGCCGGTTCCGTCCGAAATATTGGTGAATTTCATCACCGCATACTTAGGACCATCGGAAAGAGTCTGGGATGTTACCGCATCAGCCATCGTTTATCCCCTCTTACTGATCGGAGAACGCAGGTGCAGTAGCTCCAGTGACAGAACCCCAGACGTACCAATTCGTATCGTCTTTAGCCACGATGTTCACGACCGCAGAACCCGGAACATTGACCTGAAGCTTGCTGTTGGAATTGCCGTCAGCAAAAACAACAGAAGCCGCGCCATCGTCAGTGTCGTTAAAAGCAACATTGCCGATGAAGTAGTTAGCGTCGTCGCCCGCATCTACGATGAAATCCGTAGCGTCTGCCGCGGCGCCACCGTAAACAAACACAAAATTGGCGCCCGCAACAGGGCTCGGGAGGGTGTAGGTGTTATCCTGACCACCATCGGGAACGATAAGAACACGCCCGCTGTGTGTTGCGTTGGTGAGGGTTACGTCACCGTCGCTTAGAGCAACCGGGGCGCCGCCGTAGGTGGAAACTTCGGTAACCGCTCCTGTGGTAGAGCTTTTGTTAATGGATTTGAATCCATTTTCCGAGCGTACCGGACCCGTAAAAGTCGTATTCGCCATGATATTCTCCTGTCTTGGCTTGTCGACCGCGGAATGCGGCCGTCAGGGACAAACACAGTTTATATCAGAAAAGCTTATCCGGCAACCGCACAAAAAAATAGGGCCGCCCGAAGGCGGCCCCATCTCTTACTCATCGGGAACCGCTTACGCGGCGCCCGCAGTACCGAAGACCGCACGCCAGTCCGAGACGCCGAAGCTATAACGCTCACGGGCCTTAAACCGCATGTTGCCGGTGTCGAAGTCACCTTCCATCGCCGTCTTGATGGGCGAACGATTGAAGTACTTGAAACCATTCGGCGCGTCAGTTTTGATGAAGTAGGCGTCCGAGTCGGTGAGGAAGTGGTTAACCACCGCACCTTCCGGAAGCATACCCATAGACTTCATGGCATTCGTATCGTTGTCCGCGGTGCCAGAACGGAGGTTCGAGTTGATAACTCGCTCCGCAATGAACTGAAGCTCCTTCGGAATGATGAGCTTCATACCACGAACCGCGATCTTGAGACCACGTTCGTCCGTCAGACCCGCAATATCAATCAGCATCTGCTCAAGCGAGGTCTCATTGAGATCCGCCGCCACAGAAAGCTGGTTGCGCTGGTTGCCGGAAAGGCTGGGATGCGCCGATGAGCAAAGCGCCGCACCATCACCAATCGGGTAGCTGGTGTCAAACGCATTGTTCAGGATGGCCGCAGCTTTGATCTGCTTGGTCTGAGCCATCGAACGGGCAAGAGCCTTCGTGTAGCGCGAAGCCAAACGATCATAGAGGTTATCTTCGACAGCCTCTTCCGTGATCGAGAAGGCGAGCGCGACCGTCTCATGCGTGTAACGAGCCGTATAGGTCTCCTGAGCATCGTCAAAAGTGATGGCGGTGCCTTCACCCTTGACCGGTGCGGTGGAGAACCCACCGAGCATCACCTCTTCTTCGAAAGCGCGGTCCGAGGACTCCTCTTCGAAGATTTCAGCGTGCTCGTTCTCGTAACGATCATATTCGAGCCCGAACAAAGCATTAAGGCCGGGTTCCAGCTCTTTCGCGAGTTGTGCGCGAGAAATAGCCATTTTCTATCCCTCCTTAAATGCCGGTGCTGTCCGCAGTCGTCTGAGAGTCAGACGAGCTAGCGGGAGCGTTGTGATGAAAATTGAACCGGACAACATAGTTCACGCCCGCCGCATCATAATCGAGATTCGCCACATCAGTGGTGAGCCCGACAACACGCATGAAAAGCGTGGCCGTGGTGGCAACAGTGGAAATGTCCAGTTCAGCCGTCGAACGACCATTAGCCGTCGAACCCGAAGTGCCGCTCGCGAGCGAGACGTTCGAGAACAGATGACCGATGGCAGTGGCCTTGTTAGTGACACTACCGTCCGCAGCGCACATGAAGAGCTGGTTCGGGTTGTCCGCAACAAAGGCCTTAACCGGGAAATTGCTATCAACGCTGACGTTGTTAGCGCCCGGCCAATAGTTCTTCCAAACAGTCTTTTTGGAAGAGCTATCAACATATTCAACGCCCATCAGAACTCCAAGCGCAGGGACAGTACCGCCATTCGCGTTGCCCACGATATCCACAAAACCAGTAGACAGCGGAATGACCGGCGAATACTGGTAAATGGCGTTCGTGTTGGCAGCGGCGATTTCGTACTGCGTAACACCAGTGGTGTTAGCACCCGCCCCGTTGAGCCCGATAGGACGAAGACCGAAGGCAGTATCTTGATTTGCCATTTTAGGTTTCTCCTATTGAGGCAGCCCTATTTTCGTGGGCCACCGAAGGTTACACGAGATTGACGATCAGGTCTGTTGATCGTCATTGTTGAGTGTGCGTTCTCGCGCATCATGTCATGATCGACGGCCTGCATCTGGTCCATACTCCTCTGCTGGAAGTATGCGGTCCGTTCCGCAACCGTCTCGTCAGGAATGCGAGCAAGAAGCAATCCGCCAATGCCAAAGACACCTTCATATTTACCTGATTCAACTACCGGGGCCTCAAAGTCCGGGTATTCGTCCTTACGGACAAGTTCCCAGCCTTCGCGCATCTTAGCGCTCACGTTTTTTGTATCATCAAACCCGCGCGTTTCGGCACGAATCCAACGATGCTTAAAACCGTCCGGTGCAGGCGGTGCTTCTAGCATTGAGGGGGGAGCCCACGGCTTACGCACAGCCGTCTTTTCCCGGGTCTTATTAGCGCGAGAAGTTCTGTTGATGGGCGCTTCCATCTGGTTCTCAAATTCGCTCATCTTCATTACTCCTTCACGTATTTCGCGTATTCTTCAAGCGGCACACCCAATTTTTTCGCTATCGCGACTTGGCTCGGGGTGAGACGAACCTTTTTCCCACTGCGCCCAGAAGTCGTTCTATTCGCACCGGCAACCGTCTGAGCGGGTCGTCTGCTGGCGTTACTTGCACCGTTTCCAAACTTATCGGAAATACGGCGATCAAGTTCAGTATAGTAGTCATCACTCTGCGGGTCAAATCCCTCATCTTCCACCAATGCTTTGTGGATTCCAAAGGCCGCGTAAGTCATGGCTTCATCTTGGCCGAACCAACTGTTACGCAGAGCCCACTGCTCTGCCTTCGGGTCCGGTCGCTTGGGAGCCTGAGCGGGCATCGGATTACGAGCCGCGTAAATCCGCGCGGCCTCCTCCTGCTGGCGAACCCGCTCCTGCTGGACTTTGGCCTGCTCGGCACGGTCCGCCTGAATGGCCAAAGCCGTCAGCTTGCGCTGGGCCTGTACCGTGGCCTCAGAGTCACCAATCTCAATAGCCCGGGCCAATTCATTCTCGGCCTGCTGCATCTGAGAGGAAACCCGGTTTGAGTATTCCGCCACATAATTATCATCAAGGGCGTTCATCCGGCTCTTTAGCTGCGTTGCCTCGTTCTGGACAGCCTGAGCATAGCGGATAGCCTCCTGCTCGCGCCGTTCAGCCTCCCGCATTTTCTTCGTCAGACGATCTATGCGTTTCTGGGTCGAAGTCTCGGCTTTCTGGAACGGGTCATCAGCCCCATCATCATGGGTTTCGCTATTTTCGGAAGCCGCAACAGACTCAATCTCTACCTCGGCGTCGGGACCGGCGGTATCAATATCAACGTCAAGCTCGGAAGTATTTTCTTCAGCCATTTTTTTCTCCTAGAGATGATGGATGTCTTCGGGATCAAGGATTGTGGCCAAAATCTCGTCGTCGTTGAGAATCCTGACCTCCCCGCCGTCAATCTGGAACCGGGACCCAGCATAACGGGCGAACATTACCCACTGTTTCTCCGCGCACCACGGTCCTGACGGGAACTTCTCCGGGTCTTTGTAGGCCAATGGGCCAATTTTTAAGACGTACCCCACCTGCGTGGAGATCTGAGCCCTATCTTGGGTCTCAGAAGGCAGATAAATCCCGCCTTCCGTCTTACCCTTTCCTCGATATGGAAGAATCAGGATGCGCCAGCCAGTCGGCTCCGGCATCCTATCTAGGAGACTTTTCCCGATCATGTCGGGGTTGAGTCTGGGGGATTCGATGTACACCTCGTCGAGGGTCTGTCCCTTCGACTTCTTAGTGATCTTTTCAACGGCTTCCCCGATAGCCGATAGATCAATTGCTTTTTTAGCCATCTGTTCGCTCCTGTTTTTCCAGCAGGCCCTTGAGTTCCTGTTCCACGTGATTTATGGACTCCAGATTGCCCATGAGCTCACGATAATGCTCCATAGACTTCACGTTGCCGTACAACATGATGTCCGCTATGCCCTGCCGCCTCTCTCTCAAGATCTTAAAGACGGCCTCGGCGATAAAAAGCTGATCCATGCTTCTCCCGCATATTATCGAACAATTTACGATAATATCGTAGCACGTTTCATTTCAGATAGATAGGGGTCTTGCCAATTTAATTCAAAATGAGGCGCGTCTATGAAGGGGCGCCTACCCTCGGACCGGCGTAGATCGATGTACTCGTTCATAAGCTCTTCGGAGGTGCCTTCAAAATCCGTCAAATTGCGGTGCCAAGCAGCGCCCCAACGGAGGCTTATGCCTAGCTCTAGCGCGGAGGCCTTCATGGCATCCGCAATGTCATCATAAAGATTCAGCTCCCAAGACGCCCGCGGCCCGATGTAAGCGACAAGATCGACGGCCAAGCCTAAGACGTGCTTGCCACCTTCCTTAATCTGGCTGGCGCCTTTTTCGTACAATTCCAACTGACGTTCCGGAGTTCGTAGGCCTTCTATAACCCCGAAATCCACCTTTGTGATATGGATGGCTTTTTTAACGCAAACAGCGAGGCCGTCCTCAACCTTGATTAATTTTTCTTTGCTGCGTGTGGATAAGAAAAAACTCATGATTCATCCTCTTCAAGGGGAGGAACGATATGAACCTCGCCCGTGTCAATGTTGACATACGCTACTCTGACGTTAAGAAGTCTCTGAGTAGCGGACAAAGGGCGGTGTATCCTATGCGGATTCTTTCTGTCTTTAGTCGTCCTAATCGCGTCTTGTTTGGCATCCAAGAAATAAACCTCCCCGTCGTCGTTATAAGCAACAACATCAACAGGACCAGTCCCCGACAAAGGCCGACAGACATAGAACCCCTTTCGGAGAAGCCACTCCGTCAATATTGTTTCGCAGATTTGACCGTTCTGCTGTCTAAAATCGGGCAAGACAACGCCCAGAAAGCCCCCTTACGAGGAGACTTTCTTGACCTTCTCGAAGCTTCGATACGCTCCCAGACCCAACAGCCCAAAAAGAACAGTCATGAGCTGATTCATGTCGAACGTCGGAAGCGGCGCATACGCCACATTGAACATTGTCAGAATGAAAATTGCAACTGGCTGTCCCAAAAAGTGCCAAAACAAGGCCAGCCCACAGGACCAGCCGACAAAAGGGCGCCACCCCCCGCGGAACCATCCACCCGCGGCTTCGACTTTATTCACTTCGATCTGGGCCAGCGCAATTTCGTGCGCCTGCTTTTCAGCCATCGTGGCAATTTCATGAGCTAGGCGCTGCTTTTCGCCAGCGTCAGGAATAAATTTATCGAGTAGCCCGGTTACCGGACCAATAAGGGCTTGAAGCATACCTTCACCTATTTGTTGTTGTAGCCATTAGCTTTCAACTGGAGTGTAGCATCTTTCAGTTTCTGCAACTCAGACTCCATGTTCGCAACACGCCTTTCAAAAAACTCCAAGGTCAGTTTCTGTTGACGGTCGAAGGGCGCCTCGCCGCGCTCCAATGTATTCGTGAGTTTTGTGAGCTCGTCCTCTAAGTGCCTTAGCTTCATAAACTGTTCCGCATCGGCTGGCAAACTGCCAAGCTCGCCACGGGGCCAGCGTATACGGAACTCGCTATTAAGCTTTTGCTCATGCCGCGTCATTTCCGCGGCATGTTCTAGCTGGTTAATCCTTTCCAGAACCCCAAAATACCCCCACGTGGCCACAGATGCAAAAATGACCATGCTGATTAAGTTGCGGAGAGGAACTTGGAGTTCCGTATTTTCGTTTATCTTCGCGGCCATGCGTCACCCGTCTTTCTTGGGCACGTCCTTCTCATGGCCGATCCATACGGCAAAAGCGCCTGTCATGGCGCCGGTAACGACGGATACCAGAGCAGCCTGCGAAGGAGTCGGGTCGTCGAGCGTCATAAACCATTCGACTACACGCCAGCTCATAATGGTCATCGCGGCCATCATGATCCGCGGAATAATCTTCCAGCGCAAAAATGTCTCTACGGACATGACAAACCCCGTGCAATTAACTTATTAGTTAATTTAGCACAAAATTATACCGGCTAGAAGACACCTTTGAATCGCTGCGGGCGGGCGATGGGACTATACCCGCGGACCACGCCGCCCTTTGCAGCCTTCATCACCTTTTTAGGCTTATTTTTGGACTTACCGGCACTAGACAACGCAATAGCCACCGCCTGCTTCTGAGGGTAGCCCTCATCGACAAGCTTGCTGATATTGGAGCTAATCGTCTTTTTGCCGCCGCCCTTCTTTAGAGGCATCTTAGCAGCCCATAAAGTCTTTGCCTTTGATGGCCGCACCAGTACCGCGCATCTTCATTTTGCGGAAAGTGTTACCCGCCATCGGCGCATCAGCCGTCTTGCCGTAGGGAATCCGGCCCTGACCCTTGATGTCAGCGTAATCAACCGCCTTCTGTGCCGGACCCGGCTTGTTCGTCACAATCTTAACTGCACCCTTCATATCACTGCCCTCTCTGCTGTTTGAGTAATTCACGTTCCATCGCAGACTGAATACGCGCCTGCGTCTGCTTCTCTTGCGACGCCAATCTTTGCTGGAACTGTTCCGCCCTAATCTGCTGATTCTGCGCGTCAAGCTGCAATTTGGCTTGGTCATTCTGTGCGTCCGCCTGCTCCGCCTGCGCTTTGATCTGGAGCTCCGCTTCCTTGAGCTGCACCAGAGGATCGGGGGCATCCGCGCCAGACAACTGACCAGAAAGTTCTTTGAGCTGCTGCATACCTTCCGCGATGAACTGAGCGGTAAGCTGCTCGATCTGGAGCATCTGTTCCTCGTCGGCGGGCTGCCCGCCCTGCTGCTGTACCTGTTGCAGGTAAGCAACAGCAGCCTGCTCCTGCGCGGCAATCTTGACATGCTCCATGACGTGCTTCTGCAATTCCATCGCGACAGGCGGAAGAGCCGATACCATCGGCGTAGAACCAAAAATCATATGAGCCATAATGTGCGCCTGATGGTTCTGGCCCTCAAATGCCTTCAACCGCAACATATCCAGAGCGTTGACATTCTCCTGCGCCGGATCAATCGGCAGCGGATCTTCGCTCGGGACCGTCTTCATGATCCGGTCTACATCCGTGACGCCAAGCGCCTCGTACATATCCCGGAAAACTTCGTGCATGTTGTGCAGTTCCGGAGCCTGCGCGGCAAGCTGAAGTTTCGTCTGGGCCTGCAAGATGCGCTGCGCCTGACTAAACACATTCGGATTGCTGACCGGGATCACGTCCACACGGTCATCAAAGTCTTCCCGCATGATCTTCTGGTCGCCACCAGCGATGGAATACGGGTACTCCTGCGGCAGCGACTCGCTCATCACACGAGAAAGAATTTTAAACTCCTGCCGCATAGCGTAGTGCAAGCGCTTATGTACGGCGCTCATGACCCGCGAGCCTTGCTCGATCATAGCAATGGTCGTACCGACCGCCGCCTGATCGTTGCCGTCCCCAACCTTCAGATCAGTAATCGTCGCAAACCGCTGGCCCGCCTGAACCACAAAACCAAGAAGATTGAACAGGGTCTGGTCGGGGCCCTTGAACGGCAGCGGCATAAGGCTGTCACGAATAGCCCCTCCGGGAGCGTCCACATCACGGAACTCACCGGGCTGAAGCGGGTCATTGTCGTCCCTGATACGCAGTCCTCGGGCTTTAAAGCCCGCCGGGAGATTGGACAGCGTACCGGCGTCAATAAGCTGCCTCAGTGCCGCCGTGGCGGTCCGTGACAGACCGCCAATAGTGTGGATTAGACCAAGGCCATAGAAGCCAAAGCCGGGAAGGAACTTGAAGTGCGTGAAATACGCAATCTTACGCTTTTTCTCATCGTCTTCGCGATAATTGCGCCGAATTGACAAAACCTGACCGTTATCCTGCGAAATCGTCACGATATACGGGATCTTGATTCCCGTCGGCTGGCCGTCCTCGTCAGTATCTTCGTACCCCTCAAGGTCCAGATCAACGTGGCATTCAAGGATTGTGCAGTCGTAATCAACCTGCGACGGCTCAAAACCCTCAATCCGGTCCATCTCTTCACTCAGGCTGCTCATCTCAGCCTGCGCCGGAATAACCTCGACGTCTCGGTAAAACCCGGCAACCTGATTCTTCCGCAAATCGTTCAGAGACATGCGGACAACCTGCGTGATATTCGGGCAAGTCTCCAAATCAGCCGTCTCATACGGCACAACAAGGTTCTCGGCCGGGACAAACCGCGACACCGCCCGGCCCAAGGTCTCGTCATAATACGTCTTCTTAAACGTCGAACCCGCCAACGGCAGATAGAACAGCATCTGATCCATGTCAGGCGTGTATTCTTCCATCACATTCGTGACGTAATAATTCATGAACTGCTTGACGCGATGGGCCTGCTCGACCTTCGCCCGCGTCTCCTTGCCCATAACGACAGTCCGGACAGGACCCGACGGCGGCAAAAGCTCATTGAAAGCCTGCGCCTGAAACTGCGTCGCCGCTTCCGCCAGAAGCGGATGTGTCACACCAGAAGCCCCGCGGAACGGCTGCGTCCGCTCCTCATACGTAAAACCAAGAAGCTCAAGCCCGTTCGAATAAGTCTCCTCCCACTCTTGGCGACTCGCCTTATTGGAATCAAACTCACCCATAAGCTCGCTCGAAATACGACCAAGCTCGCGATCCGGTATTTCTTCCGCCAGATTCGCATAAAAATCTTCATCCTCCCCGCGCTGATCCTGAGGGTCGAAATCAATCGTCACGCCGCCATCTTCGTCCGGCGTAATCTCAATCTCTCCAATATTCTCAGCGTCAATCATCGCCAGAACACGGTTCTGCGAGTCAGGAAGCTCCAGCTCTACCTCGGCCGCAAGATCCTCCTCGTCAAGCTGGGAAGGGACCCTCGTGTCCATCAAGCCACCAATAGGTGCTCTCGCCATACTCTATCCTCCTCAATCACTCGAATATCGCTGGCGCGAAAATCCAAGAATCGGACGCATCGTTGCAAAGTACCCGCGCTCGTCCCGCGGATAATACAGATCAGGGCCCCCCTCGGGACTCTTAAAGTTCCGCGGGGCGCGGGCCATCTCAGAAGGAGGCGTCATCTGCTCCTCACGGGTCCGCCCCATGATCCTGTCCAACTGGTTAAACACCTCGCGGTCAACCATCCGCGTCAGCGTCGGAAGATCCGCAGCAATACCAGCCTTCTTAAAAATCTGGACACCAACCGCATTGTTCCGCGTATCCATCGCGCGATCCCCTAAACTAGAACCACCAACCGGGAAAGGCGCAAACGTCTCTACAAACTCCGCGACGTCCCCAGCAAGTTCCGCGGTCCGCGGACCATACTTGCTAGCCACATCCGCCGAACCAAGCATGTGCGCCCGCGCATCCTCTAGCTCAGGGTACGAAGGCAAATCATAACGGCCCGCGGGCCGCGCATAACGCTCCGCCTCAGTATACCGCGTTCTGTCCGTCGGGATAACATACTTGCCAAGCTCTGGATCGTAAACAGACGGATAACCATAATCCGTAATCAACTGATCCATAAACGTAGGACCCGAGCCATACAAAGCATCAGACCGGCGGGCCCCAGTGCGAGCAGACTCCCGCAAACCCTCGTCGCTGTAACTACCCGTCAACTTGTCCCATATCAGCGACCCAATGCCCTCCTCTTGGTCCGCGGGCCGCGATTTGTAAACATCGGCCATAACAAGCTCGGCAGAAGGTCCGCGGCTCACGGCCATCGGGTCAGGAATATCCATCTCGTATGGAGCAGCGCCGCCTTCTTCAAAGCGGAAAACCTTGCTGGCAGAAATGCCGTAGTCAGGACGACCGCCGGGCATGGCAGGCCTATAATAGCCCTCGAACCGCGGGCCGCCTTTAGGCTCGTAATATCCGCGGTACTCAGTCGGCTCGACCCCGCGAGTGCCATAAGTAACTTTTGCGGGGGCCCCGTAGCGTTGCAGTTGTTCCGGGAACTTCGTGCTGCCACGCGCGTATGCGCCCGACACCGCGCCGCCAAACCGGTCTCCGCCGGGAGAAACTATGTCCGCACCTATCTTCCCCGACGCCTGCATCATCTTCTGTTCAAGAAGGACATCGCCTTCAGGCAAATATACATATGGCGTGCTGCCGCCGTAGCTTCCTTCAACATAGGCGCGAGGCGAAATTTCGTAACCGCCAACTTCAAACGAAAAGTCCCCGGCTCCACCGGGGGCCCCTGCACCTAAATTTACTCGCGATTCGTCCATGATGGCGATGCTTCCTAATAGTATGCGTGGACTTTAGCAGAGTTTTCTTCGTCCGCCCAGTCATCTGTAGGTAATTGCACAAAATTGCCCTGACGATACCTCATCAAAGCCTGTGTCATACTATCGACCAAGTCATCATGCTCCCCATTCGGGAATGCCGCAACCTCTTCAATCATCTCGTCCGCAAACGTCTCGTCGGGGACCCAAACAAACCCGGCCTCAAACAACGGCGACACACTATGCACCCGCGTCAGCTTGTCGTTGCCACGAGACGGCGTAAAATTCACAACCGGAATACCCATGCTCCGCAACTCTTGGGTCAAAGGCATACCAGACGCCTTCGCTTCAATAATTACCGTGTCCGGCTCCCAGAACTTGTAGTTATCCAGAGCAATGTCCTTTAGTTCCGGGAAATCCCATCGACCCTTTTTACTGTCCAATAAGATCAGATTAGGCCCACTCCCGCCCTCGTTTGGGTAAAACACACCCCACGTCGTAATCGCACTGTAGTCCGACGTCTCACGCTTGCTAAACGCCGTGTCATAACTCTGAATCACATACTCAAGCTGCGGAACCGTCTCCTTCTCCCAACGACGCCACCATTCGCGCTTGATAATCGCGTTCTCTTCACCCGTCGGATTCTGCTGGTACTGCGCATTCCACTTGCTCGGAGGAATAGATGCGCGGACCGCGGTCAGATCTTCAAGACTCCAGAACTCCGGCCAACACGGCGTCTCGTCATCAAATATCGCAGGAAGCTCCACAATCTCCCACTGGTCAGCCAAAGGGTCCTTGGCCATGGCCCGCAGAAGCTGACCCGTCATATCCTTCTCAGACCACCGCGTCTGAACAAGAACAATGCTGCCGCCGGGCTGCAAACGCTGGCGAGGACCGCCCGTGTACCACTCCCACGCATCGTCAAACCCGCTGTTCGACATAGCCGTCTGTTCCGAGTGCGGGTCATCAATGATAACCAAGTCACCACCACGACCCGCGAGGTTCGAACCAACGCCCACGGCGTAGTACATCCCACCTTTGGCCGTGTCCCACCGACCAGAAGCCTTGCTGTCCGCCGCCAACCGAACGTCAGGAAATATCTCCTTGTACTCATCACTATCAATCAGGTTCTTCGTCTTGCGGCCAAAGTTAACCGCAAGCTCGGTCGTATGCGTCGCCTGAATGATCTTCATCCGCGGATTACGGCCCATCATCCACGCGGGGAACAGATAGCTCGCGAACTCCGACTTCGTGTGTCGGGGGGCCATGTTGATAATCAGGCGTTTTAATTCTCCCTTAGCCACACGCTCTAGCTTGTCGGCAATTATCTTGTGGTGCCTGCCCGCAATGAACTCGGGCCAAACCGTCTTGACGAAGGTCAAAAAATTATCTTGGCAGGCTTCGTTTTTCTCCAACTGCGCAAGGCGCAGCTCCAGTTTCAGCCTCTTTTCATCGATTACTGGATTTTCAGACACTGCCATGGGGGCCCCTTAGAATTATTCTAGAAATGTTTCACGTGAAACATCGCTAAACGCGGACGATATAGGTAAATATACGATATTAGGGCCCAAAATAAAATATTTGATTATTGTTTGTGAGAAACATGGCCCTAGCCGCCGTCTCTCCCCCCGGGGCCGCGTTCCGCGCGGCGCGGCCGACGGACCGCCGGGCCCCGGCGCCTGACCCGATCGCGACGGGCCCCGGGCCGGGGACCCGGCGTCGCGGGCGGCGGGTCCGGGCGCCGGGTCCGGGCGCCGGGTCCGGGCGCCGGGTCCGGGCGCCGGGATCCGATAGCGCCGGGCGCCGCCAGCCGCGCAAGAAAAACCCCCGGCGGAGTGATCCGCCGGGGGCAGGCAACCCCGATACACGGGCCGGGGATTAGGCGGCGCGGTCCGCTCTCATGGCGTCGACGATATCGGCTAGGCGCAACAGCTCTTCACGCGCGGCCCTTTTGCCTTCTTGGCTGTCCCCACGCTCGAGAACTTCAACGTATATGGTGACGGCGGTGCGCCACGAGGGCGGCGCTATTTTTTCATATTCGGACATGATTGACACTCCATGGTTTTCGGGGCCGGGAAATACCGGCCAGCCAGTTATATGCGATACGCCGCATAGGCGCAAGAAAAACCCCGGCCCATGGATCACGGGCCGGGGTGCGCGGGCCGTTACGGCCGGGCGGCGTAACGCGGGCCGTTACGGCCGGGCCGCGTTACGCGGCGATAGCATCAGCCTTGCGTTTGTGCACTCCATGGGCGGGAAATCCCACGATAACCTTGCGGTCGCGTTTGGCGCACAACCCGCAATCGGCGCACGTTGTGTCCCGGTAGGTGGCAGGGCATTGAGCGACACGGCGCCCGGCCGGGGTTTCCGTCTGGCGGCCGTCGAACCCGGCGGGAAGAACAACCGCAACCGGGCCGATATCCAAGGCGGCGAGATCGTCGGCATGGGCTAGGTTATTGGCGGAAAGGTTAATCGTGAAACCTTCGCGGTTCGCAATCGATATCGGAACCGCGTTCTCAGGCTTTGCAGGGTTGTAATGCGTGAAAGTAAACCCGCGGCGGCCCATGTTGGCGATCACGATTTCCATCAATTCGGCCGCGTTGATTTCTTCCCCGTCGCCGGGCAGGTCGCCTGCCTGATTATGGCGCCATAACTGGCCAGCCGGTAAGGCGGAGATTTTCTCGCACAGGGCCGCCAGCGACCCGCCGCGCTCGCCCCGCGTTACTTCATCCCAACGGCCCTTGAGCGGGTAACCGTCGGCGTAACAGCCGTTCCCACGGAAAGGGCAATCGTTCGGGCATGTATCGGCAGACGTCGTGCTAACCGGAATCGGCCCGGTTTTCGCGTTGCGGGATTTTTCGGTCAGGTAGTAATTGGTCATGTGTAGGACTCCATGGTTAAGGCGGCCGGATAACTGGTCGCGAGTTATTTATAAGCGATTTATCCCATAGCGTCAACACGGCCCGGGAACGGCCCGCCAGGGCTCACGGGGCGCGGGGGCCGGTTCACCCCGCCCGGACCCCGGAACGCGGCCCACGGCCCGCCGTACGCGGCCCGCGGTACGTTTAAGCAGGGAGGGGGAGGCGGGGGCCGCCTTGTTTCACTCTTAAAGTTAAAAAGAAAGGGGCCGCACAATGGCGGCCCCAAGTTAGCGTTTATGCGGCGCGGGTTAGGCGGCGACTTTATCCAACAGGGCGCCCGCCTTGCGCTCAATCTCGATCCGCGCGTCTTGATGCGGAACATCGCGGGCGATGGCGGTAATGGCCTGCGCCATGTCCCAAACGGAACTGGCGGGCTTGCCCTCTTCCTCGACATGGCGGGCCATGGCCGCACGGCCCATGCGGGCGGACAACCCGGCCCGTTTCGTGAGGAAATCCAGCCGGTCGTCATCGTCGCGGGCGACAATGGCGGACTGGGCAGCCTGCACGCCTTCCACAAAATTCCGGGTCGCGCCGGTGGCGAAACTTTCCAGCGCCGGGCGAGCTTCCGCCGCGAACCGATCCGGCGCGAATTTAGTGTGCCGGATTTTGATTTCGTGGAAATTCTCGACGCCCCAGAGGTTGCGGTTCATACAAACGCCCCGCAGATACATCGCCGCGATGCCTGCCGTCTTGCTGCCGGTTTCGCTGTTCCACGCATAAAACCCGCGGAACATCAAATCGGGTTCGCCGTTCGCAAGCTTGCCGACTTCAATGGGGTTGCGGTCGTCGACAAGGAACACAAACACGTCGCGGTCGGATGCGAACAGGGTTGTGGTCTCTTTCGTGACAGGCACGTCGGGATCATAGACCGCCATGCCGTCGCGGCTCCCGGTCATCATCCCCGGCACCTTCCAGCGTCCACCGCTAGCGTCCACAAGGTCGCTGATCGGCTTGAGGATTTCCCAGTCGAAAATCCGGCCGTAGTCCGGGCCGGTCGCGGCGCGGAGTTCCCCGCCGTCCTGTTGGTGGCCGTAGACCTTCACGAGCTCGCGGTTCCGGTTATAGCGCAGTCCCCACTGAATGCAGTCGGCCGCAAGAGGGGCGGGAAGGTCTCGCAAGTAAGCCGCAGGCGCGCCGGATAGCTGCGAGAGCTGGCCGAAGGACCAGTTGGTCGGCAGGTTGAAATGCTCGCGCCCGTTCTCGTCGGCATACTCAATGGACAGGTCGCCCCGGCTTGGGTTCTCTTCGTCCACGCTGCCGACAACCCGAAGCTTGTGGGTGTCCACGGTCCGACTCGTCATCTGCTCCGCGTCGCGGCGCTTGAATTGCAGCATCTCGAAAAGCGACAGGAACTTCTGATCGTCGGGGCGGCTGTACCAGTTGCTGCTGACAGCGCTGTTACCAATACCGTGGGCGATTGCGTTTGTAGTGTAGGACATTTGATTTTCTCCGTATAAAAAAGGGGCGGGATTTGCCCCGCCCCTCTTGTCTCATATTATCGCGTATGACGCAACAGTAATTTTTATAAAATTATCTCCGCCTCCGCCGGGGCGGATTGCGCCGCGCACGTTCCACGGCATCCGCGCCATACAGAAGCTTGGCCAGCCATTCGAGTAGGAAGAACATCATCTTTTCTCCGGGTTGTGTGCCGGGGGCGGGGTTGCCCCCGGCACATTGCTCATTCAACGAAATCAATGTGAAGCGCGGTTAAAAATGCGGAACACTGGCTAGGCTCTAACATGACGCCGTAAAGTGAAGTTTCATTGAGATTAGTACCCTCAAGATTTGCGCCGCTAAGGTCGGCGCCGCGAAGATCAGCGTGGCTAAGATCAGCGCCGCTAAGGTTGGCGCCGCGAAGGTCAGCGCCGCGAAGGTTGCGGCCGCGAAGGTCAGCGCCGCGAAGGTCAGCCTCGCTAAGATCAGCGCCGCGAAGGTTGGCGCCTTCATGGGTGTGGACGACTTCGCCCTTGGTGCTTTTAATCTCGATCATCGTTTTTCTCCGGGTTGTGTGCCGGGGGCTTCGGCCCCCGGCGTTGAGCTATTCGATCTCAGTGTTGGGGTGTTCAAACGCGCGAGTCAGCTTGCGCTGAATGCGGATCACTCGATGAGCCTCAGACTGGCCGGGTTCGTCCGCCGGGTTCTGCTGCCACCATACGGCGTCCAGCGCGCGGCTTAACATCTCAAGCTCTACGTCTGTTAAATTGATATTCATGTTCGTTCTCCTCTTTTTCGGCTTGATAAATCTCCCACCGCGGGGCGAGATCAAAATCAAGCCCTGTCTGCTTCTCAATTTCGTAAACCTCACGCCTCGCGTCTTCTAACGTAGGGGCGTAGATTTCAAGGTATTGGAGGGTATCGAAGACCCAGAGCTTTTCTTTTGCGGTATCGCTCATGCCACCGCCCGTTCGATACGAACGTCCCCCTCGTCACGGTTCCAGTGATAGGTGACCGGGTCTTCGGTCTCCTCCACCTCATATCCGGTCGGCAGGGTCCATGCCGCGAAGCGGTCGGCGGCGCTGTTCAGCGCTTCCTCGCGGGTTGCAAACACCTGCGCGTTGGTGGCCCGGTCTCCTGCCGGGAAAGTAAAATAGATTCGATAGTTCATACCGCGTCCTCCGTGGTTTGTTGAGAGGCCTCCATCGTATGCGATTATCTAGGACATATCAAGTCTATTATCTGCTGCCAGTCGAAATGGCCTTCGGCATGGTAGGCGGGCTCGACAGCGGTTAGGCCTTCCATCTTCAGATCAACAGCCCGATCCCCGTGGAACAGAAATACCTGCTGCGCCGCGTTTTTAGTCGGCACCTTCTTCACCAGCACCCAAACACTAGCGCGGCGGTGGTTTACCAACCACGCGACTTGATGCGGGCGCAACTCGACCGCGTTGCCCGCAGTGGCCTTCAGCTCGACGAAGTGAAAAGCACCACGCTCGTCACAGATCAGGACGTCCGGTATCCCCGGCGTCGCCCACGTCTCCAGCCTCGTCGTATTCAGGTTCCGGTCCGTCTTCGCTAGACCTTCCTTCATTTGCCTCCAGAAGCCTGCTTCGCGCTTTTGCGCGGTTGCCGGAATTGCTCTCTCCCTCTGGGGTAACATCAATCGTGATCGGGGCATACTGGTTCTTAATCTCCTCTAGGGCCTTCAAAACCTCTTCCTTACTCATGCTATCGATGGAGCCATGCCGGATTTCGGATTTGCTGACATAGATATTGCCCTGCGCCTGTCCTCGGCGGTACTCGGCTTGAACGGCTGCCGAATAAGCTCCGTTCTGCAACGCCATGTCGCGGATAATCTGCAAGTCTCGGACATGCCGCTTGTAACTAATGCCGTACTTTTCATCTAGCTCGTCCCGGTAGGCGCGGATCGCGGCACAGACATGGGGGCTGACGTTCGGGTTTGTCAGCTCATATGCGCGACTGTGGGCAGACCCCGCCGTGTATCCGGCATTGATTGCGGCTTCACGGAGAGTGATCTGGCCGTCCTTCGATACAAGCTCTTTAACGAATAGTTCTTGGCGTCGGGTCAGTGGGGTATTTACAGAGACCGGGGGGCGACCAGTCCTGCCCGTGAGAGGGCCGTTTTTCCCCGCCGGTTTCTTCTTTTTCGTCGGCATCAGGCTTCTCCAGTTAATAAGCAGTAGATTTTACCAAAATACGGTCTCTGTTTATACAGAGCCAGAAAAAAAATAATTGAAGAAGCAGCGCGCACCCCCTTAACGCAAACCCGCCCTTTATAGGTAACGTAAACTGGTATACACCCCAAAACTCCGTTACCTACTTATGATACCTTCTAACCCCTTATAACATAACGCTATTATCCGAAAGGTAACGCGGTAACACCGGTAACAGGGTGTTTTTCAAAAATTTTTTTTTCAATTTTGTCCCTATATATACGTAGTTTGCGTTACCGGACCCGTGGGCCGCGGGCCACGGACTCCGCCAACTGCTCCACAACCCGTTGTAATTGTTCGCTTTCCTCGATTTTCCGCATCGCATATATGACTGTTGTGTGGTCACATTTTAGGGCACGTGAAATTTGTGACCCGGTGTAACCCATGTAACCTTTGAGGATAGCGATGACGACCCATCTGGCGTGCACGACTTCTTGTCGGTGCGATCTGCCGGGTCCGGCGATATCTTTTATCTTTACTCCATAATAGGTTGCTGCCTCGTCGAGGACTTTTTGTCGTTCCCCGGCGGGGAATATGTAGGTACCTGTCATGGTGGTAACGGCTGCGTTACCGTCTTTTCCGCCATGCGGACTTTGGTCCGAGGCTTTTGCGGTGATTCAGGGGGTATGGTTTATGCCTGCGGCGGTGTTTTTTGCGCGGCGTGAACTTGTTGGCGTCTTTAGATTTTTGGGCCATTGGCTCCCTCAACGGTAGGGGTGTGGTTGAGGGGTAACTATACGATGTTATGGGACGACCGGCAAAGAAAATAAGAAGGCGGAGCAAGAGAACCGCGCTCGGCTTCTGCACGACAAGCAATCGCCTATGTAGACGAGGAGAAACGCACCATCTGGATCAAACCGCCGTTGGATTAAGTCTCTAGGAATCTCCGATGAGAGACACCAAGTCCTTCGGTTCGTACTGGTCGTCGTACGCCCCGTCTTCCCACCGCTTGCGGGTGGCGTTGGACCAGTGGCTCGGGATCGGGACGGGAAGGCCCGCAGCACCGCGGAGGCCCTGCATGTTGTATGTGACCGTTGCGCGGGGCAGCCCTGTCTCCTCGGCAACCTGCATGGGCGTCGGGCATTCGAGGTGCTGCGTCATGTACTTCTTGAGGAACCGGAACACGATGTAACGGTTCGCTTTTCCGGTGATGGTGGATTTTTTGCCTTTCATTTTTCTTGTTCCTTTCCATTGATCGCTTTTCTCAGCATGCGGGTGAGGCGGCGGTTCTGCTTCGCGAGTGCGGCATCCCATGCGGCATCCCGTTCGGCAGCCCGTGAGGCATCACGTGAGGCAGCCTGTGCGGCATCCCATGAGGCATTCCATGCGGCATCCCACGCGCCGGTACACCGTTCGGCAGCCCCTACGGCAGCCCGTGCGGCATCCCGTTCGGCAGCCCCTACGGCATCCCATGCGGCATCCCGGATGCTTTCATCGCCGGTTTTCAAATACTGAACGACGATTTCCGGCGCATCCCACAGGTGGACGACGTCGAGCGCGCACATGCGGGCGAATTTCCGCAGTGTGTCGGAAACGTCGATTCCGCCCGAGATGTAGGTGCGTTCGGAACAGGCCAGTTTGTCATTCTCCTGAACGACGGTTCCGCCGCATTCCACCCGCCAGACGATGTTTCCGGGCGCATACGAAAGCGCGTCGATGGCGCGCACGCTGGCGTGCAGGCCGTTCTCGCAAGGGACGACTTCGCCCTTGATTTTGTGCGTCTTACCGAGCGCAACTCGTCGCATGTCGCCGTGCGGAAGCGTGTTCCCTTCGGAAAACCACCATGCGGTAACTGTCATCTCATTCCCTCTTCACTTCCTGTCCTTGTGGGTTAGCAGTTCTTGCTACCGATGCGCGAGGGCTTTCATGATCCTTTCCTGCGCCGTGGCTTCCAGATCAGCTCCCAGCGGTTCTCGCCTTTTTCCCCTACGCGGCGGTGCACGAGCCAAATTTTGTCGTTCAAGGCATCGGCGACGTAGCCTTTCAGGACTTTGTTGCGATGGAACTCTGAGCGGTTTTGGTCATCGGACGTGAGAACCCACATGTGAAGGGTTTCTGGGGATCGTTTAGCAATAACTTTCCACGGCTTCATTTAATTACTCTTCTTCATATTTGATTTCGATTTCTCCGGCTCCGTCGCAGACGTAACAATCGCCCCATTCTGAGTCAATGAAACCACCGTTATTCCAATCGACGACGGGCTTGTCGTATTCGAGACGACCGGTTCCCCCGCACTCGGGGCATTCTTTATACTCCGGCTGCATAGCGGCCCCTATTTCTTTATCGAAAAATATGGTGGTTTGAACTTTGGCACGGGGGCCGTGGGCCGCGGTTTATCCACGTAGAATATATGAGAACCAAATGTGGCGACAGGTGTCATATTCTTTGCCCATTTCGGTTTAACCGAGGTCGAGTGGTAATGGGTGGCGTTGTGGCCGACGCGAACGCCGCTGAGTGCCATTTCTGCGATATCGCGGGCCGTGGACCACGCTTCGATTTCTTTGGGCCTTTCGGGCTTGCCGTCGCACCAGAATGAGAACTGGCAGTCCCAGCGCCGTGGGCCGCGGTCCTCCTTTACAACGTCGCAGACATTGTTGGGGAACACGGGGCTCACGACGCGGTTGACCACGACCTCGGCCACGGCGAGCTGTGCTACGACGGGCTCTCCGCGAGCTTCGTAGTAGACCGCCATGGCGAGGCACGTGATCGCGGTTATCATCAATGACCGATACCCCAAAGGATACCGCAGATGGCTCCGACGATAGCAGCAGTGACGAACATGTGATTTATCCTCCGTTTAGGTTGTGTGTCTTCTTGGTAGTATTCAGCATCAGGTACTGTTGGGTCAATATGGGAATTTCTACCAGACTTCATGGCTTCCTCTTCCAGCTTTTGGTAGTACACCTGTTCCTTGATTTTCCAGTTCATGATCTCATCCGTGCTCCATCTGTTCACGATCCGTGGGCCGCGGACATGCGGGCTTTTGACCTTACGTGGGGCGGGGAATGTCCCTTTCTCCACGCGCCGGTACACCGTATTACGTGAGATACCGGCTGCGGCGGCCGTTTCATTGATGTTGAGTAGTTTTTTCGGAAACAAGACGGTCAGGTTGTCTGCCATTTGTTTTAGGTTTTGCTCCTTCGTCATTTGTTTTCTCCGTCTGGTTGGTTAAATAAGTGTTCTAGTCCCGGAAGGTATGCGGTCTCCGGTTTCAACGCGAGAGTATTAAACTGCAAGCGTTCGGGTGGGGGCGCTAAGAAACCTCCCGGACCAATTTCTTCTGCGCCATATCCGGTATTCTGGAAAAGGTCGGCACAGTTTTCGGCGTCCTCGCGGGTCAGGCAGGGGCCCGCGTAGATCAGGTTGTCGAACCATGACTTACGGTCTGAAGCTTCGTCTCCCTTTCGGGCGACGGCAAACCACCAGTCTTTGTTTGAATCTTGGTATATGAAAGAAATCCTGTAGTCGCTCATTTCTATCTCCGTCGTTGGTGACGAAGGTAGGATATGAGAGGTTATAGGATTATGTCAAGCGCTATTGTAGGGAGGATGTGCCGGGATGGGACGATATGTCCGCGCTGTACGCATTGAAGGCTGCATTTGATATGCAGGACGACAGCATTCCCATGGCCGTCTGGGTATCCGGCGAAACGGCGATGAGGTGGGTCAACAGATGAGTAAGGGCGCCGCCCAAGGCAGCGCCCCTATCCAGCCCGATTTCGTCTAAGTCAGCGACGAGCTCGGCAGTCCGCTCCATGGCGTGAAAGAAATCCTCCGTCGCCTTCGCGGCCTCATCCGATGAGGATTCTTTGCCAAGCTTTCTCAAGAGCCTTAACCTTATGCTTTTTGTCTTCAGGCTCTAGACTACCATCATTTTCTATGTCCGTCATTTGCTCGTTGACTGCCGCATTGATGACTGCCACGGCATCGCGCCAAGGCAGATCTATGACTCGTTCTTTGGTTTCCATGTGTTCACCTCCGTGTACCATTTTCCACTCCTTGCTTCACAAACTTGTACGTTAACCCACTCGCCGGTTTGCTTTTCCAGCCAGTCGATCAGTTCCTGTCGCTTGATGCTCAGGTCGCACTTCACCCATGTAGGGGCCGCGTCGCGCGGTTTCTTGGCGATAAGGCCGTCCACAAAGACTTTTTCTGGTTTGTTTTCCATCTTTCCCTCAATAAGAAACCCCCGGTACGGGGGCAACCGAACCGGGGGCTTCAACCACGGAGAGCACTAGGTTTCCTACAACCCCAGCGCTGTCGCCATCATACACGAACATATGCGATAATCAAGCAATAATCGTGCGTCGATGTCAGGTTTTTGACCCGTCGGTGTCCCTAGCTACGCTCTTGTACCACTCGAATACGAGGCGGAGCTGGCCGCTGATTGTCCGGCCTTCGGATTTAGCCATCCCCTTGATCTCCTCGTACACCTCGCGGGGGACAAGGACAGATTTCCACTTCGTTGTGTCCATATTCATTCTCCTCGGCCCCCGTGATGTGAGATCATATACGAGAATATCGTAGCACGCAAGAAAAAACCCCGCCCGAAGGCGGGGAAAGTACAAGGGAGGCTTCGTGAACAATCAGCGGGCTTCTCCCCAAGATGGACCGATCTCAATGTCACATTTATTGGGAACTACAATAGGCGCCGCTGACTCCATAATTTCAGCGATTTTTCGAGCTTCGTCAACGTCTTTAACGGACATGGCCATCTCGTCATGTATCTGGATCATCGGCAGATGTCCTGCCTTACAGAGATCAACCATGGCCTTTTTCGTCATGTCCGCCGCGGAAGCCTGAATCAGACGATTCAAAGCCTTATAGGTAAAGGCTCTTTTGAGACGGGTCGTCGTCCCGTAGGTGTCGATGGCCTCCTTGAAGGGCAACGCCTTATTCATGGCGAAGGTGTCAGGCTCCCACAAATCGAACCGGCATTTGCGCCCGAGCAAGGACCGCAGGGAGCCGGATGAGGACTTGTCGTTCAGGTGGTTCATTACTCCAACCATTAGCCCTTTAACAAACGGTACGCGGTCGTGATATTGCTTAATCAGACTCTTGGCCTCGTCGAGCGGAATGTCGAGCTGTTCCGAAAGCTTTCCGACGCCCATCCCGTACATCATGCCAAGATTAATCGTCTTAGCTTGCTTCCTAGGGATGTTTGCCATCTCAGCGACCATGTCGTGGAAGTCGGTCTTAGGATCTTCGTTGTAGGCGGCCACAAATTCGTCCGCCCCGCGCAAAGGAACTTTTCGCATTTGCCCATACACATGCGCATAATGGACCAAGATCCGCGGTTCCTGCTGCGAGAAGTCTATGGACGCCCACTGATCTCCCTCTTCCGGCAGGAATAGACTGCGGATCATCGGCCCTAGTTCAGGATCGCGGGCCGGGATCTGTTGAAGGTTAGGGTTGGACATTGAGATGCGGCCGGAGACGGTTCCGCCGTCGTCAGATCGGATTTGATTGATATGGGAATGTATTCGGCCATCACGGTGGCAGTGCTTCATGATCGTGTTGATGAAGGTGCCGGATGTTTTGTTCAGATTCCGTGCTTCAACAATGCACTTAGCGAGCGGGTGCTCGTGCTCCTGCAAGAACATTTTGGTGAAGCTTGGTGCGCCCTTTTCGGTCTTTGGATAGTCGATGCTGAGGTGATCGAAAGCCTTCGCGATAGATTTAGCCGCCCAGATTTCAATGTCGGAGCCCGCGATCTTCTTAATCTCTTTAAGAACGTCCCGTTCCCGCTTGAGAAGGTTATCCCTCGTTCGCTCCACCCGGTCCGTGTCAACCCGAACGCCACGCCAAGTCATTTCGATAAGATATGGGAGCAGGTCGAGTTCAAGGTTAGCAATGGGCCACAAATCTTCTTTGGTAAGTTCGGTAGAGAAGAAATTCCAGAGTTCGAGTGCAAGTTCAGCGTCGGCCTCTGCGTATGGACCGACATACATAGCTGGCATCTTCCAGAGTTCAGCTTTTGGGTCGATACCAAACTCGCGAGCGGCCTGCTCTAGCGTCTTCTGAGATTTGGTGCGGTTCAGATAATCGTATGACAGCGCATTCAAGCTATAGCTAAAGCGGTTCTCATTTATAAGCGCGGCTATCAGCATCGTGTCGATGATGCGGCCGTTGAGCTGAAAGCCCATACGTTTGATCCAGCCCGCGTCGTACTGCGCGTTGTGCATGATCTTGTCAGCCGGACACTCGAAGACCTTCTTTAGCCAACGGTTGACGACTTTCTCGTCGAGATTACCGCCCCCGGCGTGGCGGATCGGGATGTAACAAGACCAGCCGTCAACTGCGATAGCGTACCCCACAACCTCGCCGTTTCCCGTAGCCCAACCCGGACCGTTCTTGCGCAGGTCCGGGTCGCGCGTTTCGACGTCTATGGCGATTTTTGTCGCGGACGTGATGTCGGGAAGTTCGAGCGGCGGTATCCACTCGCTTTTCGGCGTGAAAAATGTCATCTGTAGAGACAATTACTTACTCCCAATCGTGGCATCTTTTGGAGACATCTCTCCGCCCAATGCGCTATACCCAGCTTTGTCAATCCACGAGTCCTCGTGATCTATGGACTGAAGAAGGCGGGCGGTCTTCACCCAGTCCATCATAAGCGCGACATGGGATGGGCAGATTTCTCCATGCTTTTCAATCGCGGCCTTGGCTATCAAATCCCATCCCACCGCAATGCGGCGGTGATTTTCGTAAGCATCCCCATAATCCTTCGCGCGGTCACCGTTGATTAAAGCCTCCGCGCTTTTTAGAATTTCACTTCTCTGCATTCCGGCGACCCCCATCAAAGTTTGCGAAGCCGTCAAAGACCATTTCTTTTAAATCTGCGTCCCACACAAATTTGGCGCATGGGACTAGGTCATCAGGGACGCTCGGATGTATCACAACGTTGCCGAATAGCGTCTGCCGCATCTCGTCAAACTCTTGTATTGTAATCTTTTTATTCACAGCTCGTAACTCCTTGTCGCATCTTCAGGCTCTACCAAGTAAAGATTTTCTTTGGTCCGTGTGACTCCAACATAGAACACACGATGCATATCGTCAGGATTTGATTGCATCGACATGTCCGCCGCTGGGCTGAGGGCCGTGAACAACACGACGTTGTCCGCCTCACCGCCCTTGGCTCCGTGGATCGTGGACGCCGTGATACGGGGCACGCCGTTGAACTTCTCTCCGCGGCGCAAAAGCGCCGTGACGTAGGCCCGGTCCGTTTCGGGCAGCTTGTCCATGGCTTCTGACCAGATCTGGCTGGTATCGACCAGCAGGCCGTGGTTCATGACCAAGGCTTCCATGTCCACGAAGTCTGTGTCTTCGAGACCGGGCAGCTTCTTGAAGCCTCGCGCTACGTGGGTACCCGTTGACATGTAGCTGTAGATGATCCGCGCGACGCGGGCCTCGATCTCTTGTCCCTTGCGGAGTTTCTCCCAGCCGTTTACGGCATCGCTTACTTTTTCGCTGATGGACCGTGAGCCGCGGTAGTTGAATAGGTATCCGTTCGACCTGAGTTCTGAAGCGATGGGCTGGAGCATATACCCGGCCTGACTGAGGATGAGCCAAGAGCCGCGGGACATGTCGAGTTCATCAATGCCGTAGATGCGAGCAATTTTTCCGGGGGTATCTCTCGGTTCGTAGCGTTTGGGGAACCTCCGGCGGATACGATTTACGACGCCCTCTGCTAGATAATGGACTGATTTCGGGACGCGGTAGGACTGGGATAGGGTTTCGGCCCCACCCGGTAGGTTGATGAAGTGATCTACGTCCGCACCTGCCCAGCGGTAGATAGCTTGGTCGTCGTCCCCGGCGCAATACATGCGGTTGGAATGTTCGTCTAGGATATGCGCGATGTCCCACTGTAGAGGGCTAAGGTCTTGGGCCTCGTCTAGGAAAACGAGGTCGAAGTGTGGGCAGCACAGATGCGCCTGCGCCACAAACTGCTCCAGCATGTCTGTGAAGTCGTACAGGTTCATCGCCTTCTTGTATTCCCGCAGGCTCTTATCGACGTAGTTAACGGTCGTCCAGCTCTCAGAGATAGAGCTTTCGTTGTACTGCTCACGGAGCGGTACCTTGCGTAGGCGGGCTAAGTTTATCAGGCCCAAGATCGGATCATTGTTGTTCACCATTGAGGGAAGGTCATCATCGATGGCTACGTTCTGTGTGATACCGACGTTGATTTTTATTACTTCGCTCAGTTCCCGGTAGTTCTCCACCCGCATGATCTGGTCAGTCTTGATGTCCGTCAGGTTGAGGGCGAGGCTGTGCAGAGTCCTGAAATAGAACAGGTCTTTCTTTGGGTCGAGCGAGAACCTGACGCAGGCTCTTTCTTTGGCCTCGTTGGCGGCCTTCCGCGTAAAGGCGAGGAAAGCGATGCGCTCTGGCGGAGTGCCAGCGTTCAGCGCCTCGTCAACCATGTTAAGCAGGGTGGTGGTTTTACCGGTCCCCGGCGGTCCAAATATCCGGAACAACTACTTCTCCATCATGCGGATGATCTGGCGGACGCGCTCTCTCGACAGTGAGTAGCGACGGCCGATTGCGGCCATGGTCATCTTATTAACGGCCCAAAGACGGTAAATGGTTTCGTTTCGGCGCGACATGTCTGTAATACTCAAAACGGAACATCCTCTTGTGAGCCAAACTGCGGCGGCTCTAGTTCAATGTCCGACGCTTCAAACGAGGGTATCTTCCACACGCGGACCGGGCGTCCCCTGATTTTCAACAGGAGGCTTTCGCCGTTTATGTCGCGTAGTCGTTGGGCGATCTTGTGCGACTTGTATTCGAAGAACTTGTTCTTACGCAGGAAGGCCTCGAAATCCTTGAGCCTGAAGTAGGTAGCGTTGTTCTCCTCGTCGGTCCACGGGCGGCGGAGCAAGATTTCTTCCCTGTCCTGCGCCTGCTGTAGGTGACGGCAGAACTCTTCGAGGTAGTCGTAGAACTGACCACTGATACTGGCGTCTTGGGCCACCTCTATGATGGCGCTCTCGTTCTCGCGCATTTCCGTCATAAGAGCGGCGATGCGTCCTTCCCACTGCTGCTTTGACAAGGACCGCGGCATAAAGTTTAGCTGCTCTAGGCAAGCCCTTTGGAACGTCCTTTGTTCCAGTAGCGCGTCGGTGTCTAGCTCTAGCGGCTCACCGTTCACGTCCATGAACCAGACCGGCGGCGTAGAATCGTATTTACGTAGGTTGGCGACAGAAGCCCCGGCGACCGCAGCTCCGATGCCGAACTTACGAGTGCGGCAGAGCTCTTTGTTGCAGTGGGCGTTGATGGGCGCATCGCTGCACTTGAAGGCATAATCCTTTCTATCCAACTGCTTCGCCACAACATTGACCTCGTTGAGAGGCAGCGGTGGTACTAGGTGCTCCATGTTGTAACGCAGGATCTCGGATTCCCAAGTCTCCGGATACGCCTTGCGCAAATACACGCCAAGATTAAACAGCCCGTTGTTGCGGCCGCCCTCACTGATCTTTTGCTTGCACAGGATTTGTAGGCACGGCGGACCGTCTTCTAAAAGCTTCCTATCTCCTGTATCGACAATCTGGAGCTTTATGACCTGCTCCTTGGTCTGGGCGTGCTTCGCGTGTAACTCGATGAACTCATCAAGTGTGGCGGACGTCCCGTCATCGAGGAAGGCGTAACGGAGCCCCTCCTCGGCGTTGTAATACGGCAAATTCAAGAAGTTACCGACATCGCCCCGTTCGAGCCTAAGTTTTACCTGCTTGGGGAATATCTCGCTTTCGCCATAACCGATGGCCGCGGCCACACATTGCAGGGCTTTCTGCATGTCCTTCGCTTCAACCCAGTCGGTCGTAAACAGAAAGCAGTGTGCGCCGCCAGACTTAGACCGACAGACAACCAGCGGAAGTTCCATGCGCCGTATCTTTTCAACGAGGATCTTGTGGTCCAAGGGGTACTGGTCGATGTCGATGCAGCCCCACTTGCACATATTGTCTTCGTTGATCGGTATAATTCCCAAGCCGACGCCGTTGCCCGCTAAATGGTTCTCCCACAGCTTATGGGTCCGTGGTTCGCGCACGACGCCTGCCTTGCCGACGTTCTTGCCGGAGGCACTCGTTTTCTCAATTTTGAAGTAGCCATAGGCTTCTTGCAGGCCATCGAAGATGGCCATGAATTTATCTACAGACATTCTTGGCCTCATGCGGGAGAGACGGCGGGGCCAGAATTAGCCCCGCCGATGGCAACGATCAGAACGGAACGTCACCGATGTCGTCGTTCTCTTCTCCGGCATGCTTGACCAAGACGTTGCCCGCGCTAATGCTGTCGGCAAATGCCTTGGCCCGACCGTAGAGGGCAACATCCGTTACCGGGCCCTCGACACTCATCTCCCAGCCATGCCAAGACCCTTTGGAGTTTTCTTCCATGACGGTTCTGAGGTGGTAGATGTGGGAAAAACGCGGCGGCGTGAACGGGCCGTTTTTACCCTGCATTGAGCGCGATGCCATCATGCTATTCCACTTACGACTTTTCTTGAGCTGCGTTGACTTCATCGCAATCAAGGCCGTCTCCGCACCGCCGTCTTCGTTCAAGACATAAACGAAGTGCTGATGCGTCTCCTCCATATATTGGCCGCTTCCGTCGTCGATGTAGTCCTTATTGTCTTCCTTGGACCTTACCGTCTTCGGCAGAGCGTCGCCGGGCTCGTAAATTGCCACGGGTGCCCCGGTGCCGCTGCCGCGAGGAGCCCACTGGATGAACCGGCGCTGGTAAGCGCAAGGCACAACGCGAACGCCGTCCTTACCTTTGTAAATCTTACCGGTGACGGTGTTGTAGATGTCGCCCTTACGGGCTTCTTCGTTCTCGTCCAGAACCGGGTCGTTGCCGGAAAGCACCTTGAGGAACGGTAGCGCAAGATCATCCTGCCCCATGTTCTCCATGCCGCGGCCAGCATCTTCCTCGAACATCGAAATGTCGAGAACTGCTACCTCTGTGTTACCTGCTTTTGCTACTGCTTTATTAGCCATTGTTCACTTTCCCTTCTTAATAAAAGCGCGCTGGCCAACCCATGCGCCAAAAAGTTCCATCGGAAATTCATCACCCTCTTCGACGCGCTCTCGAATGAACGCCCGAAGGGTCTGCGGGTGGATTTCCGTTTTCTGTTCCGGGGCGTAGCCCTGTTGCTGCGCGAACGCTGCAAAGGCGCTTGCTTGATCGTCTTCACCACGGCCAAAATTGCAGGCTATGGTGTTCCGGATGATGTCGTCGTAACCGTGATCCCGCAGCCAGTCATAAGCGGCGGGGCGGTTCTCGACGAGAATTGACGCCCCGTAGGTCTGCCGCACTTCAACGGTTGAACCATCATCAAGTGCAAAAGATGAGATACCGATTTCCGCCAATGTCGCAGGCATCTCTTCGTCAGTCAACTTTAAGAGTGACTTCTTCTCCTCCTTGAGGCTATCCTCAAGTTCCGCGATCCGCGCTTCTTTGTTTCTGATCTCTCGGGCCAGCGCCGCGACTGATTTCAGCCCTTGCTGGTCTACCTTTTCGACTGAGGAGGCCACAGACTGTTCGAAGTCCGCCTCCATCATGCTAGTAAGATCGTCGTTCATCTCTTCCTCTTTCGTGGTTAAAGGCACCGTTTGGGCCTTGACAATTACGGATATTATCTTATATGTTCCTCATGTCAAGGGGTTTCAGATGAATAAATACAAATTTCAAACAGAGCCATATGCGCACCAGCTTTCTGTGCTCAAAGATTCGTGGGCCGCGGACTATTACGCGCTCTTCATGGAGATGGGCACCGGTAAGACGAAGGTTGCCATCGACAACATGGCGGTGCTTTACGAGGCGGGACGCATTAACGCCGTCTTGGTGGTTGCGCCCAAGGGCGTTTACGACAACTGGTCGAAGTCCGAGATACCGACGCACCTGCCTGCGCGGATCAACCACTTTATATTGAGGTGGGTGGCGGCCAAGACGCAGAAGTTCGAGCAACAGCTAGAGGTGTTTACCAAGACGCCTTTTGACGGCCTCAAGATTTTCGTCATGAACGTTGAAGCCCTCAGTACGCCTCGTGGGCTGCGGGCCGCGGATGATTTTCTGCGATACAACCCTGAGAACATGATGATCGTGGACGAGAGCACGACGATCAAGAATCGCAAGGCGGCGAGAACACGCAACATCATTGCGCTGAACGGCAAGACTTGTTACCGGCGCATCCTGACGGGTTCCCCCATCACCAAAAGCCCGATGGATCTGTTCAGCCAGTGCGCGTTCCTGACCGATAAAGCTTTGGGTTTTAACAGCTATTTTGCATTTCAGGCGCGTTACGCCAATGTCCAAAAGCGCGTTATGGGGCATCGCAGTTTTAACCAGATCGTCGGGTATCGGCGCTTGGACGAGTTATCCGACCGATTAGACAAGTTTAGCAGCCGCATCCTGAAGCGGGATTGCTTGGATCTGCCGGACAAGGTGTATATGCGCCGCGAGGTGGACCTGACGCCGGAACAGGCGCAGCTCTATAAGCAGATGAAAAAGCTCGCCTTGGCCCGTCTGGATAACGGCGAGCTTGCCACAACATCGAGCGTTTTGACGCAGATCATGCGCCTGCATCAGATCGTGTGCGGCTTTCTACAGCCGGATGAGGGCGATATACAGGAGTTGTCCAGCAACCGAATGGATGCGTTGCTGGACATTACCGACGAGCTTCAGGGAAAGGCCATCATTTGGGCGTCGTATACCCATGACATCCAACAGATAGCCTCAGCCCTGCGCGACCGCTTCGGGCCCGAGGCGGTCGCAACCTATTACGGGGACACCCCACAGGATGAGCGGCAAGAGGTGGTCGAGCGGTTCCAAGACCCTGACAACCCTCTTCGTTTTTTCGTGGGTCAGCCCCGAACCGGCGGCTACGGCATCACGTTAACCGCCGCCACGACGGTGATCTATTATAGCAACAGTTACGATTTGGAGATACGGCTTCAATCCGAAGACCGGGCGCACCGCATAGGGCAGACAAACAAGGTGACTTATATAGATCTCGTATCTCCCGGCACGGTCGATGAGAAGATCATTGAGGCTTTGCGGGACAAGATCGACATTGCGGGGCAGGTTTTGCGCGAAGAAACGCGAGAATGGCTGTCTTAAAATTGCCCAAAGATGCTGCCGATGCCTTGGTTTATCGGCGGGACCACGCCGCCTTGGGCGAACGCAGCCCCCGAAAAGCTAAACTCGATGTTCGTGCCGCCGCCGGGAACCCCATACGCAATCGACTGAGAGGGGGCTCCGAACACTGAATAGGCCGTGCGCAACGCATCAGACGCGGCAATACCGCGTTCCTTAGCCGCATCCCGATAGGCCTGTGCTTCAGCGTCGTAAGCCTTGACCTCTTCCTCGGTGAAGGAAAGGGCTTTCGGCGCTGTTGGAGCGTCGGCGCCGGTCCATGACCCCGGGTTAGCCGGGCCCGAATAGCTGCTTGTGCGGGGTCCCGCATTCCAAGCCGCGACCGCTTTGTTATATGCCTCTGCCTTTTCAAGCCACGGATCGTAGTCCTTCTTCCAGTCGGTCAGAGCCGTATTGTATGTCTCGATGTCCTTGTTATAAGCATCGATCTGAGACTGGTATGAGTTTAGCTGGTCCTGATACACATTCAGCTTCTCGCGGTCCGCGGCGCTGTACCGGGGGAGGGCTGCCGCCCCCATCGCCAAGATGTCTGCTAGTGCCATGTTACGGCCCCATCAAGCTGCCAATTCCCTGCTGGGTAGCCTGTTCGCGAGCCAGATCGGCCGCGGGCCCAGTCGGGAAGGCTTGTAAGAACCTAGCGCGATCCACCGGCCCGGAAGGTGTTGGCCCGGGGGCCGCGGGTGGTGGTTGGACCGTGCTAGGCGCAGGCGCCGGGGCAGCACGGGTGGGAACCGGTGCCACGGGCGCCAAACTAGAACGCTGTTGTGGGATGGCCACGGGGGGCATCTCGGCGGCAGCCGCTTCAGAGACGGGGCTGATGTCCACCTCAGACTCGCCCGCCGCGGAAATCGCGCCATAAAGGAACGGCCTGCGTACCGAAGGCATAAGATAACCGTCCACGATTAAAGCCTGTACAAGAGCGCCGCCTATGCGTTGTTTCTCATCTTCGGTTTTCCCTTTGCGGAGCAACTTCGCCATAAACTGCGGATCTTCCATGGCTTTTTTCAAGATGTCCATCTTGAGAACCGCCGGGGCTTTCTCGAAAAGGTCCTTATAAGATTCCCGGAATACCTTGGCGCCCCGGCCGGAGGCGATCAGGGTACCGGTTCCCCCTTCCCCCGGCATCAATTTTTGAAGCCGGGCACCGGCACTAGAACCAAGAACGCTCAGGATGAGATCGGCGCCTGCGCCCATCTTTCCTATTAGATCTTTTACGTCGCCTGCGCGCCCCGTAAAGATTGTCTCGTTGAGCTCGACAGCGCGGCCTAGGAAGCTCTCGATGTTAGTTTTTTCGCTTTCGGTAAACACGCCTTTCTCTACAAGCCAATCGGCCAAACGCTTACGGCCTTCCGCGTATTGCATAGGGGCGAACAGCTTCCGGTACGCATTCAGGGGATCAAAGTCTTTTTCATTTGCCCCCGCATTTAGCAAGACGGCGTCGATTACAGAAGTCTTGAATCCGGCTATGGCGTCGGCTTTTGTGTAAGTTTCACCGTTTATCTTGCTCCGCCACTTATCCGGGGCGTCCTCTATAACCTTCCAGTAACCTTCCAATCTCTGGAGAGGGTTTGTTCGGCTTGTTATGGCCGATGAAATAACGCTAACCGGGGACTCATTTTTTTCGGGAAGGAGTTGATAAAATGAAAAAGCATCCTTGCGGGCTTTCATTTCGTCCTTCACCTGTTTTTCTGTTTTAGATAGCAATGCCAACGCGGACTCATCTCCTGCCGCCAACCTCGCAAGATCATCCCTCAGATTGGGGAACGCCGCCAAGATTTCTTTGTTGGCGTCTTTGTTCATCCACGTCGTAATTGCTTTGCGGCTTATGCCCCCAACCGAACTTGGATCTTCGGGAGCCACGGCCATTGCCTCGGCGCGGATCTGACGCAGTACGTTCTCCAGAGTCCCGCGGGCCGTGATCGAATCTTGAAGGGATTCCTCCACATTGTCGTAGAGCGTCCCCCCGGGCTTGACCTCCAATATACGTCGTGCGTTCTCCCCTTCCCCGATTTCCCGCTCCACAAATTTGTAGCCCGGAAGTTCCTTTAACTCGTCTCCGTTTGCGGCAAGCCATTGACGCGCCTTCGTCAGGTCAACCGTTTTGCTTTCCGGATCTATAACGGTTTTCAAGTAATCATCGGAGAGCTGACGACCGCGTTCGGGGACGCCCGTGAACATCGTAGTAAGGTATTGAGAGGCGTTAAATTTCCCAATGTCGGAAATTTGCCGGGATCGAAGGGAGCCAGCAGAAAAAATTTTCCCGCCGAGCCCGCTTGGGTCAACGGCAAGACCTCGGTCTCGACCGCGTTTTACGATATCGCCAGCAAAGCTCCTGCTATAAACATCTTCGTGAGCTTTGGTGTAAGCGCGGGCCATGTCTAGCTCAAAACTCGTCCCCTCGGGGAGAGATTTGATGTCGGCATCCGCGGCCGCTGCGAATTTAGTGGCTAAACGCTTTACATTTGGATCTTTTGTCGCGGCGGCTAAATCAAGCGCGGTGCTCCTGATTTTGTCCAGACTTTTGACAGTTATGCCGTCGGCCGTCTCGGCGCCCGCGGCGTCTTGGGCTTGGTTGCGCAAAGAAACAAGTTCGTCCCTTTTGGCCCGGAGAAGACGGGACAAATCAGTCGGCCTGTCAGCCCGAGGTTCTGACCGCCGGATAAGGCCGGAAAGCCGCTTGAGGCTCTCCGGTGATCCATCGTCTAAGGCATACTGTTTAACATAAAAGTCAAACTGGTCAGCCGCCGCCGTTCCGCGGGCGCTTTCATAAAGTTTGTTAAAAGTCGAAGAAGACGGGTTTGTGAGATTGTTGTTGCCGAAAGGAACCTTCAGCGCATTAGCGCGATCTCTGGCGTAATCAACTAAGTCCTTCAACTCCGCAAGCGCGGACCTGTTCGAGAATTGAAGATCAGGGTCGAGAGCTTCATCCCATACGGAAACCACGTTCGGACGAGTCACCGCGTTCCCGTAAGGATCTTTAAAGCTAGAGACGACAAGGTTATCCGGGACAGCGTCATACAGGTATCTGCGTTTGGCAGATGACCGTAGGTAATCTTCGTTGATTATCTTGGAAATTTTCTCTCCCAAGACTGTCATCTGAGTCCCGTCAAGATCGTCTAGACTTTTCTTCCCCGTCACACGAAGGAAAGCGTCTGTTACTCGTTCAATTTTCTGGTCAAGAAGAGTCTGAAGCCCGGTCTCAAAAGCATCCCGAGATGCTGCGGCAACCTGAGATACCACCTCCGGATTTCCGGTTGCGTACAGTCCCCGCAAATACAAGCGGATACCCTCAGAAATTTTTATATTCTCGGAGCTGCCAGCGCGCAACCCTCCGGTGCTATCTGCGACAGCCTTGGAGAGAGCCAACATGGCTGGGCTACGAGATTTGGCTGCGGTTCCGAAATTGATGTCGACCCCCGGGTTGGCTCTTGCATAAGCCTCTATGGCCTCATCTAGTTCTCCGGACTCGATGGCTTTTAAGATCTTGTCTGGATCTTCACCGTACCTTGTTACAAAGTCCCAGATGAAGTTCCCTACCTCTTCTTCGTTTTCTGAACGCCATGCTTGGAAAGCGCTAGTTATCGCGGGGCGTATCCCGCCTAGTTCTTTCCGCTTGCGGTTAGCATCCCGTCCGGCTTGAATGATTGGCTTTAAACGGCGACCAAAAGTATCCAAGAAGACGCCCCCGACAATACCGCCGCCCATCTCCGCGGCGATTTGCATTCCGGTAGAAGCCCCCTCTTCTTTTGCCGCTTCTCCCGCGAGTGCTCCGGATGTAATGGCCCCGGCCTCAGAAACGAGAGGACCAAAAGCCAGCGTTTCTTCGCGCATACGTTTAACTAGTTCTTCGGCGCTCTTGGTAATTTTCAGGGATCTTGTCTCAGCGACGGGCCTCCGGCCGGGCGCCACAAAATAACGCTGGCGCTTGAAGGCCTCAAGACCGCCCAGCAAAGAGGGGTCTTTACGACCAAAAGCGGTCTTAGAAAGTTCTCTAGGCGTTGTTGATTCTGCCAACGCTTTATAACCAAGGTTCACCCCCTTCCGGGAGGCCCCCAACGGGGCAAACACGAGGGGGGCGTCCTCAGCGACACGTTCAACGACGTTGTAATAAAAGTCTGTCCCGGGAACCAAAAGGCTTCTCTCGCCCATGGCATAATCTGTAAGCTGGTCAGTTGTTCCAGACCCCGCGATGACAGCAGCGGTGCCCCCGGCCACAGGCCCTACAATACGAACGGCAGCTTGGACAGGCGTTACAGGCACCGCTGTTCCGGGAAAAGCTTGCAGAGCCGCGTTTGTCGCCTTGGCGCCGCCTAGGAAAAGAGCGAGGTTGCCAGTTCCTTTAGTTACTCCGCGGAGCGCGGCCTCCAAGAGTTTTTCCTCCCCGCTGACCACGGAGCGTCCTTCTTTGTCGAACGCAAAGAGCTTGATGATACCTTCTTGAATTTTAGCCGGATCTACCGGGTCTTCTCCTTCAGTATCCATACCGGCCAAGACACGAGTTATTTGTGCCGGGGACATATTCGGGAAGAGACCCGGGTGCTTATAGATTTCGGCCGTCCCATCAAGCATCTTACCGAAAGAAGCGTAGTTCTCGTTCCCGGGTTTGTCCTGAGCAAGTTCCTGCGCAATACTGATTGCAAGCCCCTCTCGAACACTACCGTATCCGGGATCCTTACCGCTTTTAAGACCTGAGTCCAAAGCATTAAGAATGGCATCGAACTCAGGCCGCTCATATGAGACAATAGGATACAGCTCGTTTTCAGCCATAATTATTTGTTCCCCGCCGCCTCTTTGCGTTTTTGCAGCCTATCTTGAATAATTTCAGCACCCAAGCCCGATCCTCCCGGCGGTTCTTTGGCCTTGTAGTACGCATCTGCTATCACCCTGTAACTATTTCTAAGGCTTAACAACTGCTGGGCTTTTCCAACTTCTTTTGTGTAGGCTTTACTGTCCAAGGGTAGTTCAGCTAAAGCATATGCAGTTTTTTGCAGGGCCAGTTCCGCAGACCTAATGGTCGCCTCTGTCTGCGCGATTGCTTTATCCAAAGACGTAAGCAGAGACGATGGCGCTGGAATTGTCTGCTCCAGCTTTTTCTGGGAGAACACCGAATCACGGAGATCCGCGTTAGCCACAAAGAACTTTGTGAAATTGTCGTTTAGGGTCTTTACGGCAGCGACCGCTTTCTGCGTTTCTGGGTAAGGAGTACCGCCGACAACACCCACAATGGTGTTTGCAATATCTTTGACAGCGGAAGCGCTGCCAAAAGCTTTCTGGACGTCTGTATTCTCGCCCAAGAGGTTTACCGGCGCGTCAATGTTCAGCCCGATCTTACCCAAGATGTCTTTTACAACAGGGTTCTGCACCGAAGCGCCCGGGGCAGCCTCCGGAGCGCCCGGGGCAGGAGCGCCCGGAGCAGCCGGAGCAGGAGCGCCCTGAGCAGCCGCCGGAACAACCGGCACAGGAAGTCCGGCTGCGCGTCTAGCGTCAATAGCCGCTTGGACTTCCGGGGAAAGGGTTTTCTGTGTGACCCTAGTCACCATACGCTTTGCCTGCTCATCAAAGTAACGCTCGGTTTGCGACTGAAGGTAATTTGTTATTGTCGCGTTTATCTCTGCGGTTTTGTTTTCATCTGTACGGCCAGCGCCGTAATCCTTCATGAGATCAGCGTTGCCGAAAAGCCTAATCGCATCCGACGTGACCCCGGTAGACCCTTTCGGGGCCGGTTCCGTACCCGCCCCGTATATCCGGGCCCCCGGCGTACTATTCGCGAAGTTTTGAGCTTTATTAAACTCAGTCAGATTATTCATGTTGAAGTTGTAGAGGACATTTCCGTCCGGGCCCACAACGCGGCCGGGCTTTACCTCTCGCGCGGCGGCGGCCTTCGGTATAGCGCTGATCTCAACATTACCTTCGCCATAATCATTAATGAGGTTCTGTCGTTGCCGCCTTGTGAGAGGGGTGTCCATAACATTTATTAGACGCCGAACGCCTTCTTCATCTTCGGAGTAAATTTTCACTCGAAGCGGGGTTCCGACGTCTTTCGTCGCAGCCGCCTCTTCAGCGGCATAAAGGCTACCGGCCTGCTGCAACGCAGCAATATCCATGGCCCGCGCTTCCTTGGCTTGGGCTTGCTTGTACTTCTGTAGTTCGCCCGCGCGAGCGCCGATATTGCCGAGAACAGGCGTAAAGGCCGCCGCGAGCTGCTCGGCGGGGCTTCCCTTGGGCTTACCGGCCCCTCCCGCGAAACTTAACGCGCCCTGAGCAATATCAAAGAGCATCTGGGCTTGGGTCATGTTGCGCTGCTCTTCCAGAGCTTTTTCCTGCTCGCCCGCCCCCATGATGGTGCGGTAAACATCGCGCTGCTGCTGGTAAATTTCTCCCAACCGGCCTCCGGGCATGGCGACACGGTTCGCATTTTGTGGTGCAAAGTACTGAACCGCGCCGCCTTGGTTAAAATTTACGGGGGGCGCCTCCTCAGCGCCCATATTGACCGTTGACATAATACCGCCAGCCATGTCGCCTGTGACCGGTGCCGTCATTTCTTCCGAAGCGAGGCTACCGATACCCTGATCGACACCCGCCATCATAATGACCGGCTGCGCCAGAGTCAGAACCGACTCAGGGGTCTTGTCAGCGTCTTCTTTGCCAACAATCGAGGCCAATTCTGCGTAACGAACAGAAAGGGGCGCATCATTCTCTCGGATGCCGTTGATAACTTCCTCGTAGTTCTGGGCGTTATCCAGATTCTGCATCTTGCCGGAGACATCCATTAGCATGGCTTCAACGGCCGCCGGGTCGATGCCCTGCTGCATCGCCATCTGCTGCGCCTGCTCAAACGGGATTGCCGCCATTTGTTCCGGGCTTGGAGCCGCGGGCATCGGAGCGCCAGCCATCCCCATTGGTCCGGGGGCCGCGGGCATCGGAGCGGGCATCGCCATACCACCGTCCTGATA
>Ga0208898_1000228_pt1 | contig 45403 bp, 72 predicted proteins | sample VirMetDEL_Mar_4_FD_184513 | JGI IMG/M metagenome (GOLD analysis project Ga0208898, IMG submission 184513) | Aqueous microbial communities from the Delaware River and Bay under freshwater to marine salinity gradient to study organic matter... | ecosystem: Environmental > Aquatic > Marine >... | reverse complement strand
ATAAAACAAAATGAAATGGATTGCATTAACACTATCCATTATTTTTTTGTTTTTATACTTTGAGACATGGAATATGAGTTGGGCGTTCTTATGTGGATGGTTTTTCGGTGAAATGAATAGTTTAAACAAATAATATGACAGAAGAAGAATTTTTAGGATTAATAACTATTATGTCTATGTTAGGATTAGGAATAATAGCGGTAATATGGTGGATAGGAACAGATATTATTCACGAATTAAGACATAGAAACTTTTTATTAAAAGAACAAAACCAAAATAAAGATGAGTAAGAATGTTTACATAGGGGATATTCATGGTAGAGACGTTTGGAAACAAATTGTTGAAAAACATGATGATGCGGATAACATTGTTTTCATTGGTGATTACTTTGATTCATTCGATATTTCAGGTATTGAACAACTACGTAACGCACAAGAAATTGTACAATTTAAAAAAGAAAGAGAGTTAGATCCTACTAAGAAAGTTTATCTACTAATTGGTAATCACGATATTCACTATTGGCCTGGTATAAAAGATAGAGGATCTACTAGCGGTTTCCAATCAACTATGATGTTTCAATTTGAACAATTCTTCAGAGAAAATGAAAATATGTTTCAGATGTCAGTTTCTTTGGGTACAATTATTAATCGTAGATTGTGTACTCACGCTGGTGTAAGTTCTAAATTTCTTAAAGACGTTGGTTATTGGACACACGACTATGGAGATGAAAGTAGAGTATCTGATTTTTTAAATGATTTGTTCAAACATAAGCCAAATGAGTTTACATTTAACTCTTATGCGGATAGATATATGGGTTTTGCTAATGGATATGGTGACAATGAAGAACAGTCACCTATTTGGATTCGTCCAAGATCCTTACAAAGAGTAAACAAAAAAGAAGACATAAAGAAAATGTATGTCCAAATTGTTGGACATACACAACAAAACCAAATAGACATAGAAGGTAAAACTACAGGTGGTAAATATTATTATATTGATACCTTACCATCTGGTGAATATCTTGTTGAGGTAGATGGTGAATTTAGTGTTGATTATTGTACAATTGTAAAATATATTTAAAAATGATTTATTGGTTTAAAAGAAAATATAGACAAATAAAAAACTTATTCAGATGGTTACCTATCATTTGGAAACAATATGACTTTGATTATAGATACTCAATAGAGGTATTTAAATTCCAACTTCAAAAACAAGCGGAGTTTTTAGAATCTGACAGGGCGATGACTCTAAGTGCAAAAGATAAAGCAAAACGTATTCGTACTATCTTGAAGTTAATGGATAAAGTTTATGAAGAAGATTATGCTATGGAGTATTTCGACATACTAAAAGAAATGTATGGAGACAATGTTTTGGATTGGTGGTTTGAAGATACTAAGAAGGGTGACGGTTCATCTTACATGAGATATGAATATGAGAAATGGGATAATGCAGAAGAGATCGCACAGATAAAGGATGAATTGTTTGTTATGTGTCATGAGAAACAAGATAGAGCCCATAAAATACTATGGAAAATGATCGAAAAAGATATTAGAAGTTTTTGGGATTAAAATTTGTTTTTTTAAAATTTTATTTTTATATTTGTTTCATAAAATAAGTGATTATGCAACCAGAAGGATACGAAGAAAGAAGAAATGAAAGATTGATAAACGACTTCTTACGTTTTATCGATCAAGGTAGAAGTAAATATAAGAGACTTTCTGCAAAAGAACAAGTTAAACGAATTGAAATGGATAGGTTAAGATCACATCTTGCAAAATCAATGGTAGAATATGTCAGACAAAATCCAAACTAATATTGTTAGGGTTAGATTCCCTAATGAAAGTTATTACGATACCATACCCAACTTTAATTGGGATGAATTCAGAGGAGTAAAATATTTTTACGATTGTGTCTTCGGTTGGTATCAAGATGTATATGTATGTGTAAATAAAGACGATTATGATAACAGAGAAAACAGTAGGGAAGATGACATTAAGTGAGGCGTTACCTCATTTAGATTCTATTGCAAAAGCGTATGGTTTGAAACTTAATAGACTTAAAGATTTTAGACTCGCAAGAATTATTTTGGTTAACCTATATAATAGAGAATTAAGTTGAAAAAGTTTTTAAATTGCATAAAAATTTGGTGGAAGAGACATATTGTGGATATATGCCCACCAGAGTTAGAGGATGATGAATTCTCTGATAAATACAGATAACAATAATAAAAATTAAAAATGGCTAATTTTATTTATTCTATGGTTACGATTGAACCTGAAGAAGCAATGGACAAAATTTGTAAGATGATTGAGGATATGCCTGAATCTGAATACGGAAAAGAAACTAAGACTTTGGTTGAGACTTTTTATTCTGAAGAAGAGTTAAAAAAACCATACAACAATGGTGAGACAGAGTACCCAATCACTGAAGAAGGTGTTAAACATGGTTGGTTATATGATAATGTTGGTACAAAGTGGATAACCGTTGGTGTAGACGATGACATTAGAATTGAATCTCCTTCGTATATACCCGATGGTTTTTTAATTAAACTTTATAGTTTATGCATAAATGAGTTTGAGGGTGTATCTTTAACTTGTAAATGGTATGAAGGGGGAACATCTAGTTGTGGAACCGCTTTAATTAAAAATGGTATATATACTGAAGATGAAAATTACTTAGATGATGAAGAAATTGGTGACGCCAATTATTATGTCACTGGTGATGAAGAAATTGATGATGTTAAAGAATGGTTACTTTCACAAATTAATGAAGATTCTTATTTTAAAACAGAAGAAATTGAATCGATGGATGAAGATACTTTAAGGAGTACTTTTGAAGAATGGAAAAATGAAAGTAAATGGGACACAATAACTGACTTACAGAATGATCAATTTTATAGTTGTGAAGAAGCGATTGATACTGAAGATTTTGATTTTCCAATATCAAAGGTTAAGAAAATTGCAAATGTGAAATACGATATGATAACAGACTGTTATCCTTTTTAATAATAAATAAATAAATAATAAAAAATGGGAGTAAAAAAACGTTTTATTGAAATGGTGAAGAGTGGATATCCAGAATTTGATCCACAAAATGACTCAGTAGAAATTGAATTCGAAGGTGGGGGTGACTCATTTAGTTCTTTTCATTATATTGGTATTTGGCCTAATAGAGATAAGGTAGAAGGGTTTAATTTAGACAATCACTGGAACCTTTTGTTTGAAATTTTAGATTCTGCGGAGGTTGGTTACGATTGGAACAACGCTGGTACCACAGGTAATATTAAGTATAATGAACAAGGTGAACAAGAACTCGCAGTTTATACTATTATGAGTGAAGAATATTGGGGTGAAGTTCATGAAGATGAAGACGATGAAGTAGAAAACGAAACTGAAGAAACAAATGGCTAATCCACTGGTACATTCAAAATCGTCTGTTAGGTTATGGGGAGGTAGTGTAGAAGACTACCTACCTCTTCATAATAAAATGGATGTCTCTAAAAAATATTTTAGTGATAATAGACATAGGGCTTTAACACATAATATGTTTTTTATCTTTGAGGTAATGATTCCTTTATTTGGAGAATACATCACCAACTCAGAAGGTAGAATGGTTTCAGTTAAGGATATATGTGAATACCATATCTTAGAAGATTATGGGAAAAAGTTTATTCCAAATGTATCTGATTTTCTACAAGAAATGGAAGTTAAATCTTGGATGGCAAATGGGTTGGGGGAAAGTCCTTCATCACAAAAAAAGATAATCAAAGAATCGGGAAAGATTCAAAAAAGAGTTTTAATAGATTAAGTTATGTTTGAGGTTATAGGTTATGTTACTGTAAGTGTGGTTATTATGGTATTTTTATGGATACAATACTTTATTTTAGTTTCACACAAATCATTTAATCGTGGTAATTTTATCGAAATGGTTGTAGGTATTATCCCATTACTACCATTTATTATAATGTTCTCACTAATATTTTATTATTTGATGGAGATGTTATATAAAAGATTTGTTAAATGGTTTGAACTTAACTTTGGATGGTTTTTCATCAATGGTAGAAAAAGAGATGCGTGGGCAAGACACTTAAGAGAAAAATATAAAGATTAAGAAATAACTAAACTTTTAATTTTTTTCACTATATTTATAAAACCAATGGAAACTGAAATAGACATAGAAATTAAAAAAATAGAAGAAAGACTCAAAGAAGTCCCCAACGTAGTTAATAGGTACATGAGAATGAGACTTAAAAGAAAAGTTAAAAAACTATTTGGACTTAATTTAAAATGAAAAAGTACGATCAACATAAAATGAAAAGAACACAAATCCGTCACCAACAAAAGGAGGACGGTTTTTTTGATGGTCGTTTTGTAAGTAGAACAGAGAAACCTAAAAATCTATATAGTAGAAAAATCAAACATAAAAAATCTAATTTCTAAGATTTAACATAGGTAACATATCCTTAACAATTATATAACTCTCGTTATAGTCACTTATCATTTTATATTGTTATTTATTTGACGAATAACAATTATAAAAAGACTAAAATGAAAAAAATTTTATTAATCAGTACATTAGTTTTACCATTAATGTTTTCTTGTAAGAAACAAGGTTGTACAGATCCAACCGCAATCAATTATAACGAACACGCAGAAAAGGATGATGGTACATGTGACTACGATCAATCCTATCCCAACATTGTACCTGCAACAATAGAGTCAGACTTAACATTAACCAATGATACTATTTGGACTATTGCGGGAAGAACTAGAGTCATCAATGGGGCAACACTAACAATTGAACCGGGAACAATTATTAAAGGAGCACCTGGTTCAGGTTCAAATGCATGTGCATTGGTAATCTCAAGAGGTTCTAAAATAAACGCACAAGGTACCCCACAACAACCAATCATATTCACATCAATTGTAGATAACATTGAAGTAGGACAATTATCGGGTACTAACTTATCAGAATACGACACAGGGTTATGGGGTGGTGTTTTGATTTTAGGTAACGGATATATATGTGCAGGTGCAGGTGATGTATTATCACAGATAGAAGGAATACCAGTATCGGATCAAACTGGAACCTATGGGGGAAATGATCCAAATGATAATAGTGGGGTTATGACATACGTATCTATTCGTCATGGTGGAGCTAACATAGGTGCTGGTAACGAGATAAACGGATTATCTCTAGGGGGTGTCGGTAGTGGTACAATTATTAATAACATAGAAGTTATCGCAAATCAAGATGATGGTATCGAGTGGTTTGGTGGTTCAGTTAATGTAACAAATGCGATAGTTGGATATACTGGAGATGATGGTTTAGATATTGATCAAGCATATGCTGGTACTATTGAAAACTTCTATACTGTCGGTATAGGTGATGAAGACTTGGAAGTGGATGGTCCAGAGGGTATTACTCACACCAATGGGATGTTTACATTAATTAATGGTTCTGTTGCGAGAGGAGATTTTAGATCAGACGCACAAGGTTCTATTATTAATTGTAACATTGAAACTCTTAAAATAAGATCCTCCTTTGAATCTGATTGTGTTACACCAAAAAAAGATGCGGCACAACATATCATTGATGGTATACTTACATTCACACAAACTAATTGGAATGTGTTAGACATATATACGACAGGTTGTCCAGTACCAACGACATATCAAAATCAAATAGAAAGTAACATGATACCTTCTACACCAACGATTACAGGTTTCGATAAATCTTGGACTTGGTTATATATTAACAATAAACTATAATATCCATATAACAATAAAATATAATTTTAGCCCATCTTTTTAGGTGGGTTTTTTTGTTTTATTAAAATATTATTATTATATTTGTAAAAATTAAGTTATGGAACACTTTGATAAAATAGAACAATTGGCGAGAGAACTACATGGTGATCAGAAAAGAAAGTACACTGGTGACCCATATGTTAATCATACAGTTGCCGTTGCAAACATTGTAAAAACATATGGTGGAGATGAGGCGATGGTTTATGCTGCCATACTACACGATGTACTGGAAGACACTTACATCAAAGAAAGTGATTTGTTTATGAGGTTAATAGACATACTCAAAGACTCCAAATTATCAGTAGATATTTTAACTTTGGTTAAAGAATTAACAGATGTTTATATAAAAGATGATTATCCTAATGTAAACAGAAAAGGTAGAAAAGAAAAAGAGGCGATAAGGTTGGGTACGATATCCTCACGAGCGCAAACCATAAAATATGCGGACTTATTAGATAATGGTATGGATATTATGTCTAATGATCCAAAGTTCGGTGAGGTTTACCTTAAAGAAAAAGAACAAATATTAAAATATATGGACAGAGGTAATCAAGAACTATATAATAAATGTTTGGAAGTTTTAAATAATAATAAATAATTTTTTATATAATTGAACTATGATAACAGTAAATAATTTTAATCAGTTTAAAAAGTCTTATGACTTAGCGGTGAATGAAGGTAGAGAAGACTTTATCTTTGAAGAATCATTAGTATTAACAGAGTTTGCGAAATACGTAATTCAGTATTTCGAATCTAAGATGAGAGATTTAAAAATTCATCAAAATTAATTTGACTTTTTAAAAGTTATTTGGTAACTTTAAATTGTTATTTGAAATAATATGCACCCATAGCATAATTGGATAATGCAACAGACTTCTAATCTGTAGAGTCGGGGTTCGAGTCCCTGTGGGTGTACTAAACTACCTGTTGAAGATAGACAAGGTGAGTTGTTAGGGGAATGTGCCTAACATAAATCGCATCACTAACACAAACCAAGTAACGTGTTATGTCTATTGGATGGTGAAGAAGTGAAAGCATATTAAGTCTACATTGTAGCGGTGTTAGTACGTCACTCCACTTGGGGACAGGTAGTTTTATTAGGTCCTATAACTCAGTTGGTTAGAGTACCTGACTCATAATCAGGAAGTCCTAGGTTCGAGCCCTAGTGGGACCACATTAGAATTAAAAAGATTAAGTCAAAATAATGGAGATTGACAGACAACAAGAGGAAGAAGAGAGACTTTTGAATAGTTATTTGGGTGGTGACAATACATCTTTTGGTCCATTATATGAGAGATATAAGGTATTATTTTTCTATCATGTTAATAAACAACTTCCGTATTTACCAATGGAGGATAAAGAAGATCTGGCGGTTGATTTTTTGGGTAGGATTAGTGGTAAATTAGAAAAATATGATAAAGAAAAAAGTCTCTTTAGGACTTGGATGACTAATTGTATCTTAAATCATTTGAGTGAGTATCGTAATAAGAAGTCTACCAGAGAAAAATATATAACTGATTATATTAGTAAAGAAAATAAAGAAAATGAAATATATGATATATCCATAGTTTCTGATCAAAATCCATTGGAGAAGGTTAGTTATTTAAATATCATTAAATTGATAAAGGGTAAATTGGGTGACCAAGATTGGAAAATATTTGAGTTACATTTCTTACAGGGATACAATCAGTTAGAAACGGGTAAAAAATTAGGACTAAGAGAAGACACAATGTGGTCTAGGATTAAATTAATAAGAAAAAGATTAGATGGGATACAAGATTTATAAACCAAAACAAAGATGAGTAAGATAACACATAAAGAAAGACTGCAGTACGAGTCTGATTATTACATGAGACTAGTTAATATTGGTTTAGATATGAACCCATTTGATGACCGAACTAAAGAAAGTGTAAGAGTAGTCACAAAATGGAATTTACAACAACATTATAAGTTTAAAGATCTTGTAGAAAATTATGATAAACATTTCCCTAAACCAAAACAAAGATGAGTAAAATAGTAGATAAAATACTAGATAAAATACTAAAATACCTTATCATAAGGAGATGGAAAACATTATGGTATAGATGTTCTGATAATAAAGAATACGCTATAAGAAGAAAAAGATATGAAGGTATAATATGGGAATTAAACCAAAACAAAGATGAGTAAAAACATAGAAAAACAATACCTAAAACTACTCAAAGACATTCTAGACAATGGAATAGAAAAACAAGACCGAACAGGTACAGGTACAATCTCTGTATTTGGTAGACAAATCAGACACGATATGTCAAAAGGATTTCCTCTACTCACAACAAAGAAAATGTATTGGAAAGGAATTGTAACAGAATTGTTATGGTTCTTGCGTGGTGATACAAACATCAAATACCTTGTTGATAATGATTGTCATATTTGGGATGGAGATGCTTATAAGGCATATCAAAGAGGATTCAAAGAAAAACATTATCTAAAACCTACATCAACACAAGAAGAATTCATCAACAAAATCAAAACAGATGATGAGTTTGCTAAAAAGTGGGGTGATTTAGGTCCAATTTATGGTAACCAATGGCGAAATTGGAAAAAATATGAAGAACTATCTGAGGTTGAAACTACATATTTTTTTGTTGACCAAATAGCAAACCTAATCAACGACCTTAAAACAAACCCAGATTCAAGACGTTTGATGGTAAATGCTTGGAATGTTGGAGAATTGGATTCAATGGTACTTCCACCTTGCCATTATGGATTCCAAGTTTATACAAGAGAATTGAGTGATAAGGAAAGATATGATATTTGGTTTAATAATAATTATGAGACGGGTATGGAAAGATACTTTGACCCAAATAATCTTCCTGACTTTGATAATGATTATTACGAACAAACACCAACACGAGCAATCTCTCTAATGTATAATGCCAGAAGCCAAGATGTCCCATTAGGAACACCATTTAATATTGCGTCATATGCGTTATTATTAGAAATAATCGCGAAGATGGTTAATATGGTTCCTGATGAATTGATTACTAATATGGGTGATTGTCACATATATCTTAATCAAATTGACGGCATTATAGAACAATTAACTAGAGAACCATACCCATTACCAAAATTAGTTATTTCAGAAGATGTAAACTTTACAGGTACAATAGATGAATTTTTAAATAGTTGTTCAATATCTGATTTTAAAATTCAGGGGTATCAGAGTCACCCAACAATAAAAATACCACTCTCTAATTAATATTTGTATAATTAAATATTTTTTATTATCTTTGTTTAAAATAAAAGATAATGAAGATATTTGAAGTAGGTGGATGTGTAAGAGATGAGATTTTGGGTGTAAAATCTAAGGACATTGATTTCACAGTTGTGTTGGATAATACTGATCAATCTGTAGATGATGGTTGGGATCAGATGGTATCGTTTCTTAAAGAGGAGGGGTATCAGATATTTTTGGAAACCAAAGATTGTTTCACTGTTAGGGCGAAGTTTCCTGTGGGTCATGTTAATGAAGGTTTGGTGGCGGACTTTGTAATGGCGAGAAAAGAGGTTGGTTATGTATTGGGTACTAGAAAACCTATTTTGGAATTGGGTTCATTATATGACGATTTAATCAGAAGGGATTTTACTGTTAACGCATTGGCGAAAGATATGGATGGAAACATCATTGATCACTTCGATGGTGTGGAACATCTTAAAAAAGGTTTGTTGGTGACTCCTTTGAACCCAATGAAAACAATGATGGATGATCCATTAAGAATACTAAGGGCGTTAAGATTTTCCTTAACAAAAGATTTAGAAGTACATACTGATATTATGGAGTCTATGAAACAACCAGATATATTGGATAAGTTAAAAAAGACTGTTAGTCAAGAAAGAATCAGAGAGGAAATCACTAAGATGATGATGTGTGATACAATAAAGACTATGAAGTTATTGGTAGATATCGACAGAGATTACATCAAAGGGCTTTTGAATATTGTATTTAAAGATACAATGTGGTTAAAACCTACAACTGAAAAGAAATAATTATTTATCTTTATTGGCGTATTTGACACCCATAATGGTTCCCACAATGGAAAAGGCGTTTGTTAAAAGAATTCCAAACATATTTGACCAAGTGGATCCTATTATTTGGGTGTCTTTTCCTGTGAACATAGAAACCATATAAAGTAATGTTGTAGTTACCCCAACCCCAACAATAACGAATAAGGCGATACGCACAATGGTATTTATTAATTCGTATTGGGTTTTCTTTTGAAGGACATCTAAATCATTCTCTACTGATTCTTTCGCCTTATGAACATCTATTAATGATAACCTTAATTCTTCGTTAACTTTATCTAATTCTTCTTTAGCGTTTATTAGTTCTTTATTTTGATCTTGAACCTTTTTTGTTACTTCTAATCTTTTTCTTCTACGTTCTTTATCTTTTTCTATACATTCTTTTATGTAATGTGAAAACTCATCATCTCCCTCTGAATTAATAACTTTTAATATATTACCCTCTAATAAAACACCAGTTTTTTTATATAACTCTAATAGTGTTTCTTTGGTTTCCTCCCTTACTTCTACCATCTTATTTATAAATTTTAAAAGGTAATTTTCTTTTTACATATCCTTGGTAATCGTTTCTAAATTCTTCTAAACGAGGTTCTATTTCATCGGATTTAATAATCCAAAACTGAGCACCCGCTTTTAACGCTCTGGCTTGTTCTTCTTCTTCATCTGATGATGATATAATACCCGCAACAACCTCATTACCGTATTCAAAGTTTAGTTTTCTTATTAATTCAATACCATCAAAACTTGATCCAACGATGTTTAAATCTACAAATATACATGCGGGTTTTTTTAATTGTCCATTAAACCATTTTTTAAATAATTCTTCCGCCTCTTCAGAAGAAGAAACACTATTTAAATTAAGTGTTATATCTAAAAGACTACAAGCGTCTTCAAACACTAAATGAAACAAATCTTCATCGTCTACTAATAAAATAGATTCTATCATAACTTTATTTTTATTTTAGTCCCACAAGGTTCTAATTTTTCCGATGAAATAGTAAAACCATGTTCTCTCATTATTGCAATTGATATATTTAAACCTAAACCTGTACCACCCTCTTTTTGTCCTTCTTTTCTGGTGTAAGGTTTAGAATACTCTTCAAAATCTTCTTTAGACATCCCTCTACCATTATCTTCAACAATAATAGTATTATCGTCTTCTTTATAAATATGCACTACCTTAGACTTACTGTCATTATATTTAAGTCCGTTTCTAATTAAATTATCTATTGCGGTACAGAATAAAGATTCATTAACGTCTCTAACCACTAATTCGTCTATTTTTACTTGTGATGAATAGTTGGTTGTTTTTAAATAATCTTTAAGTATTTGAGATAAATTATTAGGACTTTTATCTAATCTAGCATCTTTTTTAACTAAGTTGGTGAACTCTTTTACACCTGTGTATACTTTTTGTGCGTGTGATAAACCTTCTTCTATTAGTTTTAAAGGTGACTCTATTTTTAATTCTTTAATCTTATCATCATTTAATCTTCTTTTTAAGGAAGAAATACCTCTAGGGATATATGTATTAATACCCGAATGCATATCGTGTCTTAATATTTTTGCTGCGTGTTCTAAATAAGAATTTTTCTTTTCGATATCTAATTTTTGTTTATATAACTCTGTGATGTCTTGCCTTACCGAAATAAAACCAACATGTTTTCCTTGGTTATCGAATTCACCCATAACCCAAGAGTTAACAATATATTCTTCACCTCTTTTATTTTTGTTGGTTACTATTTCATTCCATATTGATTTGTATTTAATAACTGTTGAGTACATATTTACCCAAAACTCTTTGGGGTGTGTACCTGAGTTTAACATTACGTGATCCTTACCTAATAATTCATGTCTTTTATATCCTGATACTTCACAGAATTTATCATTAACAAAAGTTATTTTTCCATGTCTATCCGCTTTAGATATCAATGCGGAGTCATCTAATAACGCTTCGGTTGATTTTATACCTTGTTTATTCTCCCTACTTTTTTTGATTAGTTCTTCCATTATAAAATAAAATGGTATCATAAAGAATATAACTGATAAGTATTCATACCATTGTACCAATTTAATACAGGGGATGACACCTAATAAAACAAATGTTTTAACAATAAAAAATGTAATCATTATAAATGTGGCAACAATAGAAGATATTATAAATTTTTTTGACATAGTTGTTTTTATAGATAAATACTTTACATTTAAACAAACTAACTTATTTTTATTAAAAAAAATATATTATGAGTAAAGTAGAAAATGGTAAGAGTGTGACTGTCCATTACACAGGAAGATTTGAGGACGGAACAGTATTCGATACATCACTTACTGAAGGTAGAGAACCTTTAAGGACTGTGTTGGGTCAAGGATCACTTATTAAAGGTTTTGAGAGTGGTCTAATTGGGATGACTGAAGGTGAGAAAAAAACTGTGGAGATCTTACCACAAGATGGATACGGAGATTATTTAGATGGTTTGGTAACTGTGGTTAAAAAAGAACAAGTACCTGAAGGTGTAAATGTTGGTGATGTATTACAATCACAGAGTGAAAGAGGTACCATTAATGTTATGGTTAAAGAGATTACAGAAGAAGGTGTTAAGTTGGATGCGAACCATCCTATGGCGGGTAAAAAATTAATATTTGATCTGGAAGTTGTATCTGTTGGATAATGTTAAATATTTTTTACAAAACTATTTGACTTTGTAAAAAGTATTTTATATTATTGACACATAATAACAATTAACAATAAAATTTAATTATGTCAAAGACAGTTAAAAACAGAGAAGAGGCGTTAGCGTCTTTGTTCGGACCTTCAAAAACTAATGTCCCAACAGAATCATTAACTTACATCAGAAAAAACCCAAAGAGATTTGTACAAAAGATTACAGAAATCTACGGACTTAACTCTGTTGTTAAGTGGGTAGGTGAGAAAGCATAATTTCTCATAAATTATTTATAAAGGGGAGGTTTTTTACTCCCCTTTATATTTATATGAATAATAATAAAGTAAAAAAATAAAAAATGTTTAAAATTTTAATTGTAATTGCCTTATCAATTGGGTTAGTGAGTTGTAAAAATACCAACGACACAAATAAACAGGTAGAAAAAATATTGCAAATCCATAAAGGAAAGTTTGCATTTTGTGGTGCATCTGGAGCGGTACCAACAGGAAGAAAAATTAAGATACAGGGTAGGGTATTCGATGAGGGGTGCGCTATTTGTCCTGTCTTAGATGGTCCATCTATCTCTAATTTAGCGATGTATGGTGAAGGTGGAACTTGGGGTGAATTTAATGTAAAAGAAAGTCCCCAAACTCCTGATGGGACTGAAAATACTGTATATTCATTCTTTTGGTTCTTTGACGCCAATGATACAGTTCCTCAGTTTAACCCACAAACAGAGGAATGGGAATGGATGAACCCTGTCAATAGAAAGTTTGTTATAAACACTGACTATGATAGTACAAGTATGAGTAATATGTTTGCAATGCCGGGTATCATATTCGATACTACAGAAACAGGTATTATATTAGCAAAATGTTACGGACCTATTAACGAAGCAGCAGTACCATTAAGAAAGGCTATTCATGTAAGAAATGGGTGGACTTCTGTAACTGCAGCAAAAGAAGGGTTTCCTTACCCAGTAGGGACACCAATACCTGAAATTGGTTTGGAATAAATATGTAATAATAAAATAAAAAATGAGTGAATTTAATGAAATAATCAATTCTTCAAAACCAACTTTGGTTGACTTCTACGCAGACTGGTGTGGTCCATGTAAGGTAATGTCTCCTATTATAGAACAAACTAAAAATTCTTTAGGGGATGAGGCAACAGTATTAAAAATCAATATCGATAATAATACGGAAGTAGCGAGGAAATATCAGATAAGAAGTATACCAACCCTATTAATCTTTAAAGAAGGTGAAGTAGTTTGGAGACAAAGTGGTGTACCACAAAAAGAATGATAGTAGAATCAGTTAAAAAGTTTATTTAAAATAATAATAGACAACAACAAATTAAAATGAACCCACAGAAATGTGGGTTTTTTATTTTATTCTAATATTTATATTATAATAACAATTATAGAGTTTTTTGTATATGAAAGAAAAATTTAAAAAGATGAAAAATTGGTTCAAAAAGGTATCGTCTAATGTGAGATGGTTCATTACTGAAATAATGAAAATGTATTCCTCAGAAAAATCATTCTTTTCTAAGAAGAGAGTTGAGTCTGGTGTTGCGTTTTTAATTGCACAATTAGGTATGGTGTTCTTTTTAGTTAAGAAGATAGATGCTATGGATGTTTATGAGTTAAGTATATGGGCAGGTATGGAATTTTTAATTGCGGGATATACAGTAACACAGATACAAAAAGAAAAAAAAGTTGTTAAAGAAGAAGTAGAAGAAGATTTAGGATAATGAAAATTAGATTAACAGAAAGACAATATAGTAGATTACTGAAGGAAGATGATAAAGATTTTCTTAACGGTGAAGTTAATTTTAAAACCATCGGTAATAAAGTAAACTTAGCAATTGCAAAATTATTTGTAATGATGCAAAGAGAAGGAAAGTTTAAAATTAGTTTAGACTATCTTAAAGTAGGTAATCCAATGTACAGTAGTCAAAGTTTTAGAGACATTGTGAAGTATATTATTTTAATGTTATCTGTAGAAAACTCAGAAGCGATATTACTAGCACACAATTATATTAGTTTTCTTAGGGATAAGATAGTAATTGCATCAGAAAAGAACGACCCCAATCTTTTAGTAGGTGAACCTTTACAATTCTATGGTAAATATAAATACCCTATTACTTATTGGTGGAGTGGTTATATAAATGGTACCACTAGTGGTGATTTAGAATGTTACGCAACAGATGATGATGACTTCACAAAAAAAATAGATGATGGGTTTTACGATGTAATTGCAAACACAGGTGAAAATGTAGACTATGAAATGGGTGATATGGACTGGGAACCTAATGATGATTATACATTCGATTCAATATCGATGGCAGACATAGACTTAGACGAGATAACTATAGATATATGAAAATTAGATTAACAGAAAGACAATATAGTAGATTACTTACAGAAGATAAGGATTATGGTAAATTAGATAGTACCATAACTACATATATGATCAAAATGTTTGAGTTTTTAGATGATATGCACACTAAAAAAGGTTTCGCAGATAAATTACATGACATCAATACTATTAAAACATATTTAGGTTTAAATGATCATGAGGCGAATATAGTATATCATAATTATATTAATAAATGGGAAAATAGAAAAGGTGACATTGTGGGTGAACCATTAGATTTTGTTGCAACATACACAATAAGAACTATTATGCCTACAGTAGTAAGTGCTAGAACTTATTTACCGGGGTTTGTAGAAGTAACGGCATCTTCATCTGAGGATGCATTAGATAAAGTTTTAAATGGTGAATATAATACTATGTATTTGGATGAGAATAGTCTTGAATTTGATAACCCAGATTTAGATTATGATATGTATGGCGATGCGGATATTGTGGAAGACATGGTGATTGATCATGTGGGTGATGTAGATTGGGAAGATACTGAAGAAATAGAAGATAGAATAAAAATAAAGAAATGAAAATAATACTAACAGAGAGTCAATATAAAAAAGTTTTAATAAGGGAGTTTGGTGAAATGGAAAACGACCCAAAAAAGTGGTATCGTAAAATTCTTAAATGGGTTGACGGTGATAGAAGTAGACTTAAGTTTAGTAGTGACTCTTATGAAGTTGTTGCATATGATGATAAGGGTATCTATTTAGGGTATTATGATAAAGATTATAACAATGGTTTTGTTGTGACTGAATATGGTATCGGTATGGATGACTATACTGAAGAAGATGAAGAAGTTATAGATGAACAAGAAGAAGGTGATAGTGGTGGAGATGCACCTGCTGGTGGTACATCTTCTGTTTGGCCACTATCTGATTTGGCGAGAAGTGTCGCCAACATATTAACAAATGATCCACATTACACTAGTGGTGCTCATCCTACATCATCTCCTTGGGAAGATAAATTAGGTAGAGGCCCAGCAAATCAATTAACTTAATTAATTACCCCCTTGATTATTGTTTGACTGAGTGTTAGTCTGAGTTTGAGTGTTACTATTTTGTGGTTTAGCAACTGGTTTCTTTTTTTTACATCCACATCCCATGATTCAAATATTTTAAAAAAATGTTATTATAACTATAAATATCTATAATTATTTTGTTTTGTAAATAGTGATTTACTTATTTCTTTGGTTTACCACAACCGCATCCGCCGCCTTTCATTTCTTTATGTTTTAGTTTATTGTTATTGTCTATCATTTTTAAGGACTAATTTTTTTATTTCATCCTTAGTATAATATATGGTATCAATTTTATAAATGGTATCAACGACAATAAATGTGTTTTCTTGATATATTTCTTGTAGACTGTTATATTGATTATATAACATTTCTTTTTCTTTATTGACGACTTCTAATTTTTCTTTGGTGTTTTCGTTAATTTGTATAATATCATGCAATTTATTTTTAGTTTCTTCTAACACAGATTCTAAATGTATCTTTTCATTCTCTAAAGTTAAATTTAATTTTTTATTTTGTTCGATGGAATATATGAATTCTTTAACTATATTTTGTTTTTTAATTAATTCTTTATCTAAAGAATCTAACATATTTTGTTTTTCTGATCTTTCTAACTCTAAGTCAGACATAGTTTCATCAACAAAGGAAAAAATACTATCTCTCTCATTGTGCATAACACTTATCTCTTCTTTAGTTTCTTCAATAAATAAATTAGTGTAATCTTTTTTAATTAAAATTGTGATACCTATCACAGAAATTAAACTAACTAATAAAAATATATAACGTTTTTTCATACTATCTTTTTTTAACCTCACTAAGTATTTCTATAATTTTCTCATTTAGTTTTTTATTATCCTCTTTTAGTAACTTAACCTCTTCTTGAAGATCCTCTACTTGTGTTTCTAATGTATTTGTTTGTGCAACATATAAATACCCTATCGCCATTAAACACATAAATAATAATGCGACTATAGGGTTCTTTGCGAATTCCTTAAAGGATACTGTTGGTAATGCCATAATTAAGTTGTTTATATATAAATATATTTTTTTTCATAAATGTTTGGCAAATTAAAAAGTAATATGTATATTTGTATAAATTAAAGACTATGAATATATTTTTGTTGAAAGAAGTTTTATCCTTACCATCGATATCTGGTAATGAAAGTATGGTAAGAGATTATATAATTGAATATGCAAAGGATAACGGTATTGAACACTATACAGACGCAAAGGGAAACCTATACTTAACTAAGGGTAGTGATTATATGACATCTGGAGAATATTATCCTTGTGTTGTAGCTCATATGGATACTGTTCATCGTTCACATAGTGATTTGATAGAATCTAAAACAAACCTTATTATTGAATCTTCTACATATAATGAGGGTAGTAATGATGAGATGACAACACTTATCGCTAAACACCCTGATACTAAACAACAAACGGGTATTGGTGGTGATGATAAGTGTGGTGTTTATGTTTGTTTGGAAATGTTTAACCGATTTGATGTATTGAAAGGGGCGTTCTTTGTTGAGGAGGAAATAGGTATGTTAGGTTCTAAAGAGGCGGATGATGATTTCTTTAAGAATGTAGGGTACGCAATTCAGTTTGATGCACCTTCTTCTAATTGGATTAGTGAGGTGTGTAGTGGTGTTAGGTTATTTGACGATGAATTTAAAGGTGAGATTAAAGATACATTAAATGAGTGTGGTTATACAAACTTTAGTGTGGATCCTTTCACTGATGTTAATCAGTTGGCGAAAAAATATGATTTTAATTGTCTTAACTTAGGGTGTGGATATTATAGACAACACACCAGTTCTGAGTATGTAGTGGTAGATGAAGTTTTTGATTCCGTAAGGGCAGGTGAGAAATTAATTTCTAAATTAAGGTTAGAGAAGTATACTCATAACAAAGTAGAAAAAAAATCATTACTAAATGAAACAAACTATAGTTATGGTGCATATAATAGTAACTATGATTTCGATTCTTATGATGATTATGAAGAATATGATGAGATAGATGAAATGGCGGAATCTATTACCGATATTGTTGTCGATTTATATAGTAATGGAATCAATGAAGATGAGATAATGAAGGAAGTGGCGAACTATTTAAGAGGATTATATTGATATGTTTGATTTCGATTTTGATGATATAGATAGGGAAAAACTAAAAAAGTATATTCTTATAGGTATAATAATATTCTTTGGGGTTATAGGTTTATTTTTGATTTTTCCATTTTTATTTTATACTATTGTATTTTTAGGGGTTGTTATCCCATCATATATTTTATATAAAAACTATAAAAAAAACAATTATGAAAAGTGATATTCTAAAAGAAAGTGGTGTAGTAGAAAGAATCATTTGTGATTTATCTGATTATGGTGATATACCGAATAAAGGATTTTTGGCGGGTGGTGCAGTTGCAAACTTATTAATGACATACCTTTGGGAAGGTAACTACCCAATTAACGACTTAGATATATTTATTGAGTCTGAAGAATCATTACATAAATATACTTCAACACCACAAAGGACAAATGAGTTGGTGGTTGAGGGAGATGGTTATATGGTAACAAAGTTATCTTATGATCATGGTAGTAATTATCAGATTTTAAATGTTGAGAGAGATGGTTTATTAAATACCATTGAGATTAGTAGGATTGCAAATAGAAAAAAAAGGGATGATTATCAATATATCCTCAATGGGTTTGATTTTAACTGTTGTCAAGTTGGTATTGATTTATCAAACAATAAAATATTTTATACTGAAGAGTTTGAGAATTTCTTAAATTATAGACAATTAGAGGTTACTGCAGTTTATACACCTGCGCATACTGCAATTAGATTATTTAAAAAATTAGATGAACTTAATTGTTATTGTGATATTGAGGGAAGTATGGAAATGTTATCACAACCTTTGATATTGAGGAATATGATTCACCTACAAAGATCACATTTTGGTATCTATTTCAGTACTAAGTATAAAGAGATGTATCTTAAGTATTATGGTAAGATTAAAGAATATTTTAAGATGGTTAAGTTTTTTGATCATAAAAAAGAGTTATGGTATAAAATAAATGATTTTGAATCTACTATACCTAATAACCATTCTCTTAATTGGTTGGAACATACTAAAAGTATACCACAAGAAGAATTAGATAAATGGGCGAAGTATAATGATATTATGTGGACTTTGGAACCTAAGAAATATACAGAACCAAATACTATCATAGAAGAAATATTAGTCGGTATTAACTATAACCCACTAACTTTTATGAATGCCTACAGAATTACTAGTAACAAATTAACTAAGAAGCTTAGAGAGAAGGCAGAAAAAGTTGTTTTAGATAAGTTTTTCCTATGTAAAATGGTTGCGTTGGTAAATGAAAAGTTTTATGATTGTGATTTCGATAGTTCACACGTTGAATATATTGAGTCATTTGTTGATAGAGAAAGATGGGCAATGATGTTTTTTGTAAGAGAAGGATTAAACATTCAGGAGACATATAATTTTATTTCTGACGTTAAGAAAATTTATAATAAAGAGGGTGAGTGGGTTTCAGAATTATTAATTCGTTACTTACAAAATAAAAATAAAGTTATGAAACCAACGTATGAGAATATGTTGGAGGGAGTTAAGAAAGAACAAAGGAAGTTTGCGGAGAACTTAATAACTCCTTTGGGTATAAAAGACTTCGATTTACCTAAAGGGGTGACAATTAAAGAACTTACATCTGAGTTGGACCTTAAATGGGCTGGTAGAAAACTAAATAACTGTATGAATAATCCGGGTCAGGCATATGCGGAAAAGATAAAAACAGGTAATATAAAATTATTTGTTATTATCACAGAAAACAATATGACGGGTGTTGAATTTAGGTTGGTTGAGGACACTGTTTATAAAATAGTTCAGATATTATCTTATAATAATAGAGTCACTAGTGAGTATCATAAGACAGTTGCAAATATATTCTTAAACTATCTTAATATGAATCACCTTAAAGAAATATATGATAGTCGTGTTAAATCTTTTATGAGTATTGATATACTTAATAGGGGGTTTTTAATTAATTTAAAAGATGAAACTACTAACGATAATCCTACGGGTCAATTTGATGCTTTAATAGATGAAGCGATTGAAAGACCAATTTGGGTTGGTGATCAAACTCCTCATGATGATTATGAGGATATACCTGACAATATTTTTGATTTCAGAGAGTAAACATTCTTAACTTCCCAGATATTTATTATAAAATGTGGGAAGATGAAAAAGAAGAGTACAAATACAGACGCTTTATTCTTTCTGGGTAAAACAAACGAAGAAGAATTAACAAATAATTTTGACAGAATATATGATGTTTATAGATTTATGGCAAAAAGAAAAGGTTTCTTTGGTGACATTAAATTTGTAGAATCTTTAGAGAACATCTATATCTACGTTAAAGTTGCTTAGACTATTCTTCTGTAGTTTTTGGGGGGTTTAATGATTTGTTTAATTCATATAAACCTACTCTGTTGTCGCCTATAATGATTAGGTTATCGATTATTTCTTTAAACTTATTTTCTTCCTCTCTTTGCTCAACAACGAACCATTGTAAGAAATTTTCTGTGGTATAGTCACCAACCTCCTTACACTTAGAAATAATTTTATTGATTGAGTTACTTACCTTTCTTTCATTCTCTAAAGAACATTCAAATAGATTTAATATATCAAAATCATATTCTTCATCTTCTAAAAAATTATAATTAGGTACTATAACATCACCCTCTTGTTCCATTACATAGGTAAATAATTTAACCATATGTTCTCTTTCTTCATTTGATTGTTCTAAGAAGAAGTTGGAGATACCGAAGTAGTTATTGTCGTTAAATAGTTTTGATAATTTTAGGTAAAAGAAAGATGCGGTATTTTCTAACCATATTTGTTCATTCAATAGTGATAAAACTTCTTTGTTCATTTTGATTAATTATTTTTTTCGTTATATTTTTTTTGTAGGTATATTGCTTTTATTTTCTCAGCTCTTTTATTTACAGACTTTTTAGTGTATTCTTGTCTGTTTCTACATTCTTTTGGTACCTTAGTTTTAATAAATTTACCTTTTAATTCTTTTAATGCTCTTTCTATATTTCCTTTCTTTACTTCTACCTTTAACATATTTATACTGTAATAATTTTTTCTTGTTATTATTAATAAATATTGATATTTATAATTAAAAAGTAAAGGTTTGTCAGAATTAAATAAAAAATTTTTAGACAGGGTATGTAATACAATACACACAAATGTTGCAAACAATTGGGGCACAGTTCCATTGGCGTTATACCCTTACGAGGAGGACTATCAAGATTATTATATTCAGTTATATGAATTTATTAGGGATTCATTGTTTGTTGATGACTATGAAAATTTAAAAGAAATATTTTTATATTTCATTTATAATTATAATGAGGATGGAAATTACAGTAGTGCGGAATATCCTGATATTAGTAATGATGACTTATTGGATCAATTTGATGATAGGGTAGTAATTGCCTCTATATATTTTAAAACATTACCTTTCTTTATTGAATCAATGGAGTATTGGAGTTATGGTGAGGTACCTGTTTATTATATACTTACCGAAGATGAACATTATGCGATTGGTACTTGGTCACAAGTTAAGGCGGCGATGAAACATGAGGTTGATGATCGTTGGTATTTAGAAACAGATGTGATCGATGTTTTAGGTATGAATTATTATTTAATGTTTTGTGAAGTAAGTGATACAGATAAAAGAATTATATCTTCAGAAGAATCTAACTATTATGAGGGAGATATGAGTGATGAAGATGTCATAGATTATCTTTATAATTATAGCGACTATTCAAAGTTAGTCAGTGAGTATAATGAACTTGAAGAAAAATGGGGTGAATTACCATCATCTGAAGATGGTTCAAAATATACTAAAAGAATGGATGAAATTGTATCTGAAGGTAGGGAAATTGTTAGAGAGTTGATATATGATGATATACATGAAAAATTAAGTGATAATGATTCTTTAAAAGATTATCTTTGGGAATTGGGGTATATAACAAAAAAAGATGGGTATTTCATCGTTCCACCAAAAACCAAATTACCAAATTGGTTGAGTTTTGACTGGAATAGTTTTAATGAAGAACAACTTAATAATTTAGAAGTTAGTGATTTAAGTCCATATGGTGATTATGATACTTTTAAATGGAATGGAGATACTTATTATATATATAGAATAGATTATTAATATGAAACTTTTAAAACTGATAAAAGAAGAAAGAACGATTAAACCTTATCATAAGAAACTTATTAAGGTTATGGATCAACAAGGTGTATCTGATGAGGTGTCAGATATGTGGGATTTTTTAGGGTCAAAACTAGATATTCGAAACACTGAAGAGAAATTGGAGATTATGCACCTTTATAAAAAATATTATGGTGTGGAAGAAGAGGAGTTGGATAACTTATCTGATGATGACTTTAGTGATATGGGTGATACTTCAGATATTGAAGATAAAAAAATGGCGTTGGCGTTAAATTTAGATGTACCCCCTATGTTATTGGAAGAACAAAATTATACACACTATGGTTTAACCGTATACAATAATTTAGATGACGGAAGTGATTACGCAGTAGGTGATGATAGTGAGGCTGGTGAAGCGATGGAAGAATATTTCGATAGTTACGTTTCTAATGTAGGTGGTATAGAATATATTGACAGATGGTTATTAGATGATTTTATTGAATTGGATAGTTATGTAGTCGAAGAATACGCTAGAGAAACTGCGGAGTATAGGGTGGAAGATATGGATGAAGATGAGGTAATAGAAGAGGCGGGTTATGATAAAGATTCGTTAGAATCTGATTTAGAAAATTTAAAAGACGAATTAAGTGATTTAGAATCGGAAAAAGAAGATTTGGAAAGTGAGTTGGAGGATTTAGAATATGATAATGACGAAGGGGAAAATGATGATGAGATTGAAGACTTAAATGAAAGAATATCAGATCTTGAAGATAGTATATATGAGAAAGAGTCTGAGATTGAAGAAAAGGAATCAGAAATAGAATCTTTATATGAGGTAGCAAAAGAAGAATTGATTGATAAAATGACTGAGGATATAAGTGATGATATTGAGTCAGAAGGGGTAGATTATTTTGTTGATAATATGGGATATACACTTGAGCAGGCAGTAGATTCATTTTGTACTTTCGATGAATTAGGTTTACAATCGTATTTAGCGGAAAATGAAGATAGAGGTAATACATTAGGGTCATATGACGGTGTAGAAGAAGAAGAAGAATATGATGGTGAGTGGTACTATATTTATAGAGTAGACTAAAAAATTGATATGAAGATAAAATTAACAAAAACACAATACGAAAATCTTTTAAACGAAATGAGGTTTGATGGGAAATCTACAGGATTGTTTGCAGATGAAGAACCCAAAGAAGTAAATGAGTTCTTTGGTGAGAAAGTTAAAAAGTTTGTTGGGGATAAAAAAGAAAAAATGATAAATTCATTTAATAAAGTTATTGATATTGCACAACAAGAGTACTCAGAAACCAAAGACGCATTAAAGATAGTTAAAAAGATGTTATTAGGTAAAGACGTTACGCCAGAAGAAGTTAGAGAGGTTAAAGTACAAAGTGCGGATATTTTAAAACTAATTACTATGGCAGGATTAGGAGTTATCTCTGTACCATTAACAATTTTAATTGTAAAAGTTTTGAAAAAATACGGTATAAATTTAAACCCATCTAGTGTGCAACCTAAAGAAGATCCAAAAACAGGTGAAGACTTAACAGAAGGTAGAAAAAAGAAAGTGGGTAGACCAAAAGCAGAAAGAAGTAAAAGTGGTAGAAGTGTACCAGGAAAATACCTAACTAAAAATAAATCTGCGATGAAAAAAGAAATCGATAAGTATGCGGGTAAAGATACATACAAAACTAAATGGGATGCAGATTATACTTCAGGTAAAGGTGGTGTAGGTAAAAGATACAAAACCAAAAAGAGTGCGGCAACTAAGGCATATGAAAGAATGTATGGTAGTAAAAATGAATCTGTTGATTTAGAAGAAGCGAAAAAGGGTAAATCTTCTACAGATGATACTTTAGCGAAAAAAGCGAAAGCTTCGGGTATTTCTAAAACCATATTAAAACAAGTACATAGTAGAGGTATGGCGGCTTGGAATAGTGGACATAGACCGGGTACACCACAAAATGCTTGGGCTATGGGTAGAGTAAATTCTTTTATAACAGGATCGGGTGGTGCTAGAAAAGCAGATGCGGATTTATGGAAAAAGGCTAAAAAATCTAAAGATAGAAAAAAGAAATCAAAAAAGAATGAATCGATAAATATTAACCGAATGGTTATTACTGAAAACAGAACTATTATAAGTGAAGGTTTAAAATACCATTTGGATAACCAAATACCTTTAGTGGAGAATGTTTACAGATATGGTAGTGAATCATATTTTAATCTAATTAATGAAGTTAGAGAACTTTATAATAAAGGTAAGGTTGATTTATCTTTTATGGATGAAGAACTAATTAAAACTGATATCGGTAAGAAAGCAATATTTGAGGGTAAAGAAGTGTGGTTGGATATACCAATGGAAGATAGTGAGATATTAACTGAAGCAAAGTTTAGAGGTAAGACAGTTAAAACAAGTTCACCTCAAAGAAGTTCATCTGGTGGTAAAGCATATAGAGTATATGTTTCAGGATGTTCCACAAAAACTAAATCAAATCCATCGGGAGTCAAACAGATTAGATTCGGTAGTGGTGGATTAAGGGCGAAATTAAGTGATCCTGACAGGAGAAAAGCTTTTGACTCTAGACATGGATGTTCTAAGGGTAGACATAATGACAAATGTAAGGCCGGATATTGGTCTTGTAGACTTCCACGATACGCTAAGAAATTAGGTTTATCTGGTGGAGGAACTTGGTGGTAAAAAAATATATTATGAAAAGAATTAGGTTAACAGAAAAACAATATGATAAGATTATAAGTGAATTGTATAAGTCAACTTATAACAGTGCCGCAGCTAAAGCAATGGAAGAAGAGGATGAAGAACTAGCATTAGATTTTTTAAGACACTCTAACGAAATGGGTATCCCTAAATTAAAGGGTGTTTATCCACCGGATGTAGATGGAGATGGTGATAAAGACGCAGAAGACGCTAAACATTGTACCTATTCTGATCATTGTGATTATGACATGGATGGGTATATAGATGATAGTGGTGAACCAGTAAAAAGGTATAACCCATCAAAAGTAGTACATAAAGATGAAACCAACTATGACTTTTATGGTGTTGGTTCTTCAGATATAGATGCAGATGGGATTCCAGATGATATAGATGATGAATTGTCAGTGGATAGATTTAATATTGCACAGAGAATACAAAGTGAACTAAACACAATGTTAAACGAAGGTTCTAAAGGTAAGAACTATATGTTTTTTAGTAACCTTAAACAAATGAGAAGACAATTAGACATTATGATTAATGATTTTAACCCATATTGGGTAGACACTATGTTATCTGATGGACATGATTGGGCAGATGATCATATAACTGAGGCTAAGGTTAACATTGATCAAGTATTTGACTTCTTTATGAATAAATCCAAAGGAGAAGACGGTGAAGATTCCAAAGATTATAGTCTTTGGGATCCTTATGGTGATGGTGATATGTTGGATCCATATGATAGTGAAGACATAATAGAAGAAAAGTGGAGTGAAAAATATAAAAAATCTATAGATTGTAATAACCCAAAAGGATTCTCTCAAAGAGCACATTGTCAAGGACGTAAAAAGAGGAACTAAAATGAGATGTCAGAATTGTAGTTGGAATTGGGATATTGAGAAGGATGATACACATCCTTTTTTGTGTCATAAGTGTGGTTACGATTCAGAAATAGGTGACTTTGATATGGATTCTTTACAAAAATGGGAAGAAGAAAATAATTACCCTTTTGATGAATACATAGAAGAAGGGTACCATATTAGAACTTTCTATGAAGATATAGATGATATGGAACTTGTGTGGCACAGAGATAAAGAAGATAGAATTGTTGAGAGTGTTGGTGATACAGATTGGATGATTCAACTAGACAATGAACTACCAATACCATTAACAGAAAGAACATACATACCAAAAGAAACATACCACAGGGTAATAAAAGGTAATGGTGATTTAAAAGTTAAAGTTAAAAAATTATATGATTAAACTAACTAACATATTATTAGAATCTGAAGATAACGTATTAAGTGAAATACAACTTCGTAGAGTACTTTCAATAATTGATAAATCACAACCAAAACTTAAGATTGAATTAAAAAATTATTTAAGGTATAGTAAAAATATAAGTTTTGAGGATAGTAATGTTTATATTACTTTTTCTAAGTTTTTGAGAGAAAACTTAGATATTACTAATCTTTATATAGTTAAACAAATAACTTTAACATATTTAATAAACCCAAATGTAGTAGACTTCACTAAAGATAAGATATTCCTACCTACAGATATGTATTTAACTATTGTAGAATATACTGAAGATGATTACGAAGTAACCGATGAAACCGATTGGGTTGATTGTCCAGAATGTGATGGGTGGGGTACTGAAGAGTGTTATGAATGTGACGGTTCAGGTAAAGATGAATCTTGTGGTGAGTGTGGTGGTTCTGGAGAAATAGAGGATCCCAATGGTGAAGAAGGAGATACCTTAGTTTGTGACGAATGTGATGGTTCTGGAGAAATGAATTGTTATAGATGTGATGGTGAAGGTAAATATGATTGTAGTTACTGTGGTGGTGATAGTGAGATAGAGGAGGAATATGAAAAATACGAATTAATAACAATTACTGATTATTATATTTCATATGTTAAATTACCAGAAAAAGTCAGAAGTATAATGGACAGTAGTAGGACCTATTTTAGTATGGACTATTTTTATGAGTGGGATGATACTTTTATATTGTGGAGAAGAAATTATACTTCAGAAGAGAGTAAAGACGGAACAGATGATATAAATGCTGACCCAAATGAATTACTCAATTACCCTGAAAGTGTTAAAATAACAGATAAAGATGTTAGATATTTTTTATGATGAAATTTAAAAACATATTGTCCGAAAGTTATGGTTTAGAAAATGAGTATAAAGTAAAATTACCATACATTAGAGTTTTTAATATATTATCTAAAAATAACATAAAAGGTGATGACATTAAAGGTGCGTTTAATTTCATAAAAAATAATATCGGAGTACCTAATCATGAAAATAGTATAATTGTTACATTATATAATAAAAATTATCGCCCTGACGGTGAATATAATAACATTAAAGATGATCAATGGGTTATTCCATCTGATATGGAAAAGGATGAGTGGGAAAGAGCGTTAGGTGAATATTTTGACGTTTCACCATTTATGTTTGAACAATTGACATCTAAAAATAAATATTATAAACCATTAATAGATTTATATCGGGGAAATACTAATACACCTACTAAACTAATTAGTAATGTTCAGATATTCAGATACGAAACAATAGTAAAAGAGGCGGAAAATGAAATACGTTATAGAATAGATGACGAAGGTTGGGAATACTTCTCATCAAGTTTTCTAGAAAAATACATTGATGTAAATATGGATACTGCGGAATATAACGCAGAACAAATGGTAGAAGAAGAATGGAATAATTTTCTTAACAAAAAAAGTGAATTAAAGTTATCAACTAAAGAGGCGATGATAGAAGACTTAGGATTAGTTGATGAATATTATGATTGGAAAGAACAAATAGATGAATATAGAAATGACATTAAAGAACTCAAAAAGGAAAAACAAACCTTAGAACATAAATCTGATAAAGTATATAGAGAAATGTCTAATATCAGTTTGAATATTGAAACTCTTTCAGATACAGTGGATTATGGTGACGATGAACAAGAATACTACTCAATGTATGATAGTGACATCGATGATTTAACTAATAAATTAAATAGGTATGAATCCATATATGAAGAAATAAATAACGACATTGATTATATTGACTCTCAACTCAATGAATTAACCGCAAGTCATGATGATTTGTATTTAGATTTTGAAATATATGATAATGACAATAAATTTAAATCATTATATAAAGAGAGAAGAATGGAACAAATACTTGAGGATATTGAAGATAACCCCCTTCAGTATATATGGGATAGTGGGTTAGATATTGACGCAGCGATAGAAGAAGATTTAATTTATTTAGATGAGGTTAGAGTAATATCAGACGCAGTAAAAAGTGATGGTCCTGCTTATTTTTTAAATCTTAATGATGAATATACTGACGAATTTGGTTATCAGGATAATTACTACTTTATTATTATTAACGTAGAATAGTAATTTCATATTGACATATTAAAATAAAATCCATATTATTATAATAAAAAATATGGGTAAATCTAAAGAAAGGGTAGTACACCCTAATCACTACAACAGAGGTATAGAAATGTGGGACTATGCATATTCACATAACTTAGATTTCTTTGAGGGTAACATAGTTAAGTATGTCACTAGATGGAAAGATAAAAATGGTATAGAAGATCTTAAGAAAGCGAAACAATATTTAGATAAATTAATCGAACTAAATGAGGGTAATAGTAGCGGGAAGTAGAGGATTTAATGATTACCATAAATTAAAGAAGAAGTTAGATTCTATCTTAAAAAATCAAAAAGACATTATTATTATATCTGGTACTGCGAATGGTGCGGATAAATTAGGTGAAAGGTATGCTGGGGAAAACCATCATAAACTAGAAGAATACCCTGCAATGTGGGATATATTCGGCAAAAGTGCGGGTTATAGAAGAAATGAGGAGATGGCAAAAGTTGCGGATGCATGTGTAGTTTTTTGGGACGGTAAGAGTAAAGGGACTAAACATATGATAGATTTAGCAAAAAAACATAAATTAAAATTGCGAATTATTATTTTTTAGCATATTTATTTCGAAAATATGTTATGGAATATACAATTGAAGAAATTTATGAAGTTATTTGTGATGTTGATAAAATATTGACAGTTAAATTTAAAGTTGATGGTGACGGTGATGGTTGTTATCGCGAAATCGTAGATAGTGATTATTATGATTGGTGTTATGAGTTATATTTAAACGATGGTGTTGATACAGAATATAGTGGTTTTGATGAGGAAGAAGGTGATTACTTCGGTAATCATTTTAATGTAGACTTATGGAATATGTATTACAATGACGATGAAAATGTTATTGACTTCATTAATGAAACATATATAGGTTTAAAATCTTTACCACAATCAGTATGTGACTGAGTAATCATCTTCTAAACCTTCTGATCTACTACCATCTCTAAAGTCTATCCATCTGTGGTTAGTCCACTCAGAATATATTGGTTCATCCCAGTGTCCATCTTTTACTATTAAATTTGTTTTAGTACTACTTACACCATCGGGAATAACATCATAACCAAAAACCAAAGATAGTACCTTAATCATATCCTTACGATTTAGATCATAAGTTCTTAAGTTATAAAAATAAGGTGGTTCTATTGTTGATGCCAATTTATGGTAAAATTTTTCTTCTGGGGATAGTTTGTCTGATACTGATTCATCCATTGGGACAATTCTATTTTCATTGTGATCTCTATCTATTTGATGAATTAATTTACCTGAATCATTATATTTCATTTGTGTCCAAAAACCAGAGTCGTCTTCAGCGTATATGAGATTATCATCTTCATTGTTAACATACCATTCCGTTGGTTCTGTCACTGTGAGAAATCTAAGGGTAGAATTATCACTATATGTTACTTTAGTATTAAATATATTTGAAAGTATCCCTTCCCACATATCTTCTGGGACATCAAAGGACATTAATTTATAAAAAAATGGTGGTGTTAAATTATTTACAATAGAGTTAATATATTTTTCTTTTGGGGATATAGACTCATTAATATAGAACTCATCTTCTAAATAATTAGGGTAATCATCTTCGATATCCTCATCCTCAACTCTATATTTACCTGTGTGGTAGTATTTTTTACCTGAACTATCTACATACTTATCCCACTCATCTTTTTTACGCCAACTCCATTTCTCCCACCAAATACCAGACGAATCATCCTGTTCGTAGTATATGGTATTATTCTCATCTTTTACTGTTAAATAATATGAGTCTAAACTTTGTTCGACATTATCTGTAGATTCTCTCAATTTAACTTTTATAAAATCTTTTTTAAATAATTTTTTAAATATCTCTACCATATCAGAGTTTTCGAGATCTAAACCGATGAGAATTTTACCATAAGGTGGTTTTCTCAACATCTTCACCACCTCATCATAAAACTTTTCTTTATTGTTTTCTGTGGATTCATTTATGGTAATATGATCACTACCTACTAAATTAACATTTAAATTTATATTATTATCCTTACCCCATTGTTCGAAAGATAATGCGTGTGGTTCTCTATCTTCCCACATTTCGATCTCAGACACATTTGGATAACGATGTAATAATGATTTAATGGTGTTTATCTTACTTGATAGGGTATCACCATTACTTTTATAATGATATTCATCAAAATTGATTTTATGTAACGCCAATAACTCCTCAATTTGTTCAGATTGATGTGGTAGTCTACCTGTTAACATAATAACCATTGTGTCTGGATTACTCATTTCTTTTTTGTAATCAGAAACTGTGGACTCTATTGGTTGTATATCAAACACCGCATCATCTAAAGATTCAGGTTTCCCCCACCATCCTATGTGTGGGTATTTTTTACCTGTAAACTCCTCCCATTCTTTTTTTCCTTCTTCTGGGTGTGGTGTATCCATAAGGGTACCATCAAAATCAAATATGGATATCTTAGTGATATTTTCTTTTTGTTCTTTTAATAACTTCTTTTTAATTTTAACACTTTCATTTAAATCTAATACAGAACCACCGACCCAGTTAGGAAAATCTTCGAAAGGAACCATATGTGTTTTACCCTCATAAGTAAATTTAATTTTTCTATCTTTAAAATTAATATTATCTGTATGTAAGTCAATTTTACCATCTTCGGATTTATAGTAACCCCCAGATGTTGTTGATACGTATTGTCTAAACCCAAACTTATCCAACATATTATAGAATTCTTTTCTATCTTTTATAAGTTGTTCTAAGTCTAATTCATCGTCTTCAGTAATTTTTTCTATTGTTCTCTCTAAACTTCTATTTAATTCTCTTGTACAAGAATCGTGTCCTTCCTTATCTAACCATGTATCATAATAACAATCATTAAGGTATATATCATCATTTATTTCCGCATCTTTTAACTCAGATAAATTTAACATATTTTTATTTATTATAAGTTCTTTTAAGTCTTCATATGGTATAAAAATACAATAATCACCTGAGTTGCATCTAGTCTCATTAGTATTATATTTAGATTCGCTATTATAACAATATCTAACCGCCTCTAATCTTGCCCTAGTTAACTCTGATGAAAATTCACTAAGATAATTGTCTATGATATCTTCTACGCTACTTGATGGTAATGTTTTGTTAAGGAAATCTTTTATTTCTCCTTCATTAATTTTCTCATTGTTTTTTCCCGGCCAACTATTTTGCCCTGCGAGAATTGCAATGGTTTCTAAATATTCAATAGTATCATCATTGTAATTGGCGTAGTCGAATTCGTCTTCCATCACTTCTTCATAAAAATCACTATAAGAACTAAATGCGTTATCGTACATCCATAGATCATCTTCACCTAAACCTGAGAAGTAATCTCTCCAGTTTTCTCTATCCAATTCTACAGTAATACCACCCGACTCAAAAGTAATACATGGAGTCTGTGATCTCCAACCACCACAATTGGCGTTAAAAAAATCACCCAATAATTTATCTAATTTTCCTGAATCATAAAAATCGTCAGTAATCTCATCTATTTGTCCACTACTTAATGTAGAAATACTATTTATGAAATTAAGCAATTCACCCTCTTCATCATATTCATAGGTTTCATAATCACCTCCACTTGAATAGTACCAAAGGGAATAATATTTTAAAATTTCTTCTGGTGTAAAACCTAAATAGTCTTTTAAGTATTTAATTGCGGTTTTTTTATCTTGTTCATCACCGACATTCTTATCTAAAAACTGAAATAGTTTTATCTCCTTATCTGACAATTTCTTCATATAACATAAATATATTCAATAAATATTAAAAAAAAATAATAAATTGTTTGTTATATCGGAAAAAAGTGCTTATATTTGTATATATCAAAAAAATAATAGTTATGGAATTTTTAAATTTAAATCAAATCGGACAAAGTTGTCCTTCGGCTTTAACACAAAGCCCATCTAGTCATCTTTCACACATTTACAAATTTATACCTACAACAGAGGTGATTGACATTTTAGGGGAACAAGGTTGGTTACCTACGCAGGCAGTGCAAACTCGTACACGTAAGGGACACGAATCTAAATCACCTTACAAAAAACATATGTTACGTTTCAGAAATGAAAACAACAATGACATCTCAAAAATAATTGGTGATACTCACCCAGAAATTCTCCTTACAAACTCACACGATGGTTCTTCATCTTTTAAGTTTCATGTTGGTTTGTTTAGATTAGTTTGTTCTAATGGTTTGGTTATTGCGGATCAAACATTCGATGAGTTCAGAGTGATGCACAAAGGGTTTCAAAAAGAAGACATCCTTAAAGTTGTAGAAATGTCCACAGAGAAAATCCCAATGGTAGTTGGTAGAGTGCAAGATATGATGAGTAAAGAACTAAACGCATCACAACAATATGATTTCGCAAAGAGAGTTGCTGACACTCGATGGGGTGAAGACAAAATGATTGATGTGAATCAGATGTTGAAAATTCGTAGAGAAGAAGATGCGGGTAATGACTTATGGAGTGTATTTAACAGAGTACAAGAAAACCTATTACAAGGTGGTATTCTAACAATCACACCTAAAGATAATGGAAAGGTTCGTAGATCTCGTAGCAGAGCAATTCGTTCAATCGATCAAAATTTGGAGGTGAACAAAATGTTATGGAGTCTATCTGAATCGATTCTGTGATTCATAGTTGTTTAATTTGATAAAGAATGGTAGAGAAATCTACCATTTTTTTTATACATTTTTTTACTTTATTAACATTACGTATATTTATTTAGTAAATGTGGATAAAATATGTTAGAGATTATTATTGCTTTCATAACGGGTGTAATTAGTCCAGTGACTATAATACTTTTAAAGAATAGATTAGAAAAGAAAAACAAACCTGATATGGTTGAGGAAGCCTTAAAGGTTAGTGAACTTGTTACGAACAAAATAGATGACATCAGAGAAGGTATTAAAGCTGATCGTGTTTGGGTAACACAATTTCATAATGGTGGACATTTCTACCCCACAGGTAAATCAATAACTAAATTTTCTGTTATGTATGAGTCAGTAAACGTTGGTGTCAGCTCAATGCAACATAACTTCCAGAATATACCAGTACATTTATTTTCTAAATCTATGAATAGATTAGTTAATGCGGAAACAATAGAAATAGCAGACTATAAAGATGAGACAATCGCAACTTATGGTTTGAAGTATATCGCAGAAGAAACTGGTTGCAAATCTGGTTATCTATTTGCAATAAAAACCATTGAGGATAAGTTTATTGGAGTTTTAGGTATTGATTATACTAAAAAGAAGACAAAGTTAGATGATGACGTTATCAATAACGTTATGATACAGTGTTCTTCGTTAGGTGGTGTTCTGATGAATCATCTACAGGATTAAACCATTTAGGTATATCTCTATTTTTCCATTTCGCAAAATCTTTTTTAAATACATTATAATATTCTCTATAAGATTCTACAGGATCACCCACTTTACATTCATCAGGCATCGCTAATCTGAAAGGAGTTAACTCACCCTTCTCTTCTATGTTAGGTAAGTTAATCATACACCACTCAATAATATCTTGAGATTTATGTCTTTTACCATATCTATACGTATATTCTTTACATAACTCAATACCTAAGTCACATAACCAAACGTAGTTCTCCACACACTCTCTAGCCCATATTGCACAAGGATGGTTTTTATGTGATAAACCATAAGGCGCTTCACTACCTGTCATGTGGTGAACACCACATAATAATTGGGCAGTTTCTAAAATCATTTTTACACAATGTTTATCACAGTGCATTTCCGCACACTTCTGTGGATCATAATCTAAAACAAATATATTCATAACTTTTATTTTACTATTACAGGTTCAACAACAACCTTATTGTCGTTGATAACGTAATACTTTCTTTTTTCGTGTTCTTCACCAGAATTTAACGAAATTAAACCTTCCCATTTAGTACTAACAACATCATTGAATTGTACTAAATAAAACTTATTAAGGTTTTCGCCATACTTTTCCTCTAAAGCGGATTTAAGTTCTAAAACTATTTTTTCTATTTTCTCATCCATAACAACAATACTTTTATTATAAGTATAAAGAAATATTACGTTTTTCTCAACAAATATAATAAAAATTTTTAATTAAACAAACACTCTATTGATTTTATGATATAAATTTTGTATCATTGGGTTATGGATGATGAAGGTTTAAAAAATTCAGTGGTTAGACTTATCAGTAAAAATGGTGAACTAACAGAGGAAGTTTTGTCTAATTTAAAAGATAATAGTACCACCGTAAAAAATTTAAGACAGAGGATTGATAATAATTTAGAACAACTAAAAATTAATATCATAAAAAGTAGTACACACCTTTTAATTGATAAAATACATAGAGGGGATATAGAGAGTTCAATAAAGATATTAGAGAATACTAGAGACAGATCAGTATTTTTTGATTTTATAACATTATTTGATGAACTTTTAGTCTTACATGAACAATACTATCAAAAATTAGATATTGAATGTTCTGATATAAAAGAATTAAAAGATAATTTGGGTATGAATGATCACAAACTACATAAAATTATTTCTGAAATGGTTTTGGATAATTAAAAAATTATGCTTACATTTGTTTTATGGAAGAACAAGAAAAAGAAAATTTTATTAAGTATATTAATGTTGCTTATCCGATAGTTGAGGATGAAATGGGTTTACCTTCTATGGTATTGGTAGATGGACATAAATATAAATTAACCTGTTCGATTGATAGACACCATTTCAGAAAAGTGATAAGTAAATACCTAAAAGAAAAACATTTCTTTTCTGATGAAACTGCACAACAAGGTGGTGAACTTTACTGTGAGACAAAATATAACGAATACAAAGAAGCGGTATTAAATTTATGAAAGATTTTTATTTCTCTAATGAAGATGATGAAAAAGAATTCTTAAAAAATCAAAAATGGTTGATACATTCTCTAATTGTTGAGAGTGTTAAAAAAGCATATAACGAAGATTTAGAAAATATTGTGGTTTTTAGGATAATAAACCCGATAAGTAATTTTATTATGACATCAGAGTTGAATAGACAGGATTGGGTTGATAGTTTAAGTAAGTCTTTATCTTATTATGAATCTGTTGAGGAATATGAAAACTGTGAAGAAATAAAAGAATTGATAAAAAAAATTAACGATGACACTAATCGATCAGATAAGGGCAAAAAGAAAAACAGAAAAAGTAATTAAAAGTTGTGTTACTAAAGAACATTATGAAATGGCGGAAAGGATGTTAGAATTTTATAATAATAAATTTGAGGATTTTTTAGGATATAATGAGTTGAAAAGATTAATTAAACAAGGTAAAGATGATTAATAAGTGGAGGAAATTATTATTATTAGGTGACTGGGACATAAGGGTAGAGAGCATTAATCCAAACGCGGTAATGTATGATTCAGACTGCCCTTCGGAAGAAAGGTACTATGTCGGTGTACAACCTGATCACAACACAAGAACTGCGACAATTTACCACGATAGAGAATTAACAGAAAGAGATGTAATTCATGAACTACTTCACATTAAGTTCCCAAAATGGTCAGAAGAACAAGTAAATGAAATGGAAGGAATATTATATAATGTAAATAATTAAAAATAAAAGATATGGGTTACGGAACTGCATTTACAACAGAAATTTATTTGAATAGACAAATCTTTCAAAATCGATACGAACTCGATGAAAAGATAAAAGAGATTGAAGGTTTTATTGAATCTTCGAAACGAGAACTAACCGCTTTGGCGGTATCAACCCCAAAGGATGTTATGTCTGAGAAGGATAGTGATGGTTATGTTGAAAATCCAATCGATCAAATTCTTCGAAGAACTGCAGAAATTTTCGAATGGATGGAAGATAATTACAGTGATTTAAATCGTTTATATCAATACCAACAATATTTGGATGAGAATCCAGAAGTAGATATGGAAAAATTAAATGACATTTAAAAATAAAATAAATATGAAAAAAAAGGCATTAACTTACGATGATATTCTTTTAGTACCTCAGTATTCTGAGATAAAAAGTAGGAGTGACATAAAATTACAAACATTAGTTAGTAGAAGATATGGATTATTGAGACCATATGTTGCATCTTGTATGGACACAGTTTGTGAATATAAGATGGCAATAAAAATGGTAGAGTTAGGTGGTGTTGGTTGTATTCATAGATTTATGTCTATAGATGAACAATGTGAACAAGTATCTAAAGTTGTTGAGTATATTAACAATAACCATATGTATGAAGAATGGGGTGTAATGTATGATGATTGGCACTCAGAAATTAAAGACATTCCGATTATGGCGGCGATAGGTGTTAATGAAGTTGATATTGAAAGGGCGGAAAGACTTGTTAGTTCTGGTGTAAACATAATTCTAATCGATGTGGCACATGGACACCATATAAATGTGAAAAATATGGTGGAGAAACTAAAAGAGATTTTACCTTCTAAAGTAGATATTATTGCAGGTAATATATCTACAAAACAATCTGCGGAAGATATGTGTAATTGGGGTGTTGATGGATTACGTGTCGGGATCGGTGGCGGCTCGTTATGTACCACTCGTATTCAGACAGGTCATGGAGTACCAAACATAACATCTATCATTGATTGTGTAGAAGGTTCTACAGTACCAGTTATGGCGGATGGTGGTATAAGAAGTAGTGGTGACATCGCTAAGGCATTATCTGTAGGTGCGGATTGTGTTATGTTAGGTTCATTACTCGCAGGTACAAAGGAGTCGCCGGGTAATATTGTAGAAAGAAATAATGGTTCTTTATATAAAAGATATAGAGGTTCTGCAAGTTTAGAGACTAAATCCACACATGGTCAGGCGACTAAACATATTGAAGGTGAATCTACTATGATACCATTTAAAGGTAGTGTAGACTTTATCATCAGTAAATTAAATGACGGAGTTAAATCAGCGTTTTCTTATAGTGGTTCTAAAGACATTCAATCCTTTCATTGGAAGTCTAAGTATGTTGAGATAACTTCTTCAGGTATGGTTGAATCTAAACCACATTTGTTGTGAAAAAAAAGTATCCAGATCAAATAGTATATAATAAAGATTCGGATAAGTTTGATGCGAATACTAAACATTATCCTACTACGGTTGGTTCACAGAAGTTTGAACCGATCATAGTGGATAAGAGTGAAGGTGTTAAGGCGGATAAATACTTTAATAGTAGGTTAGAAGAATTAAAAAGGGAATATGAATCTCTACTTAGTGAATATGATGATACTAAGTTAATATATAATTCAGAATATAGTTTTCAACCTATCGTTGGAGAAACCTACTATCTTTATCAAAAAGAAAATGGTATATACTTTTTAAGTATTATCAACCCATCTGAATGGAAACAAACCCATATAGGTACTTTCAGATTATTAAATAATGGTGTATGGGAGAAATTATAGTTCTTCAATACTTAGAATAACACTACCCTTACCTTTGTTTTTAAGGGTGATCTCTTCTTCAATAGGGAATAATATATTATTCGATAAAGTTTCCATTACATCTATATTAGATTTAGTTGACTCTACTGTTAATAGAAACACCCTATCACCATAACAATGACTTTGTATACTTCCTCTATCGTAATGATTTTTTACTAGGTTACGTCTATTTAGAGTATAGTGAGATCCAATATTAATATCATCTATATCTTCTTCTGAGTCCGCACATATAATTCTATATAGTTTTAATGAGTTATTTAAACCATTTAAGTATGAAACTAAAGATTGTAATTCTTCTAATGCGTAATCTCTATCGAATATCCCACTATCTTCATACAATGAAATTAAATATTCTATTTCTTTTTTATTTAATTTATATTTATTAGTTCTATTCTCACTCTCATTAATGTAATCAGGTTCTAATGGTTTATAAAATCTATCATAAATTTCGGGATAAATAAACCCGAACAATAGTTGGTATGACTCATCTATTGAGAACTCAAATAAATCTTCTAAAATATCTACAGAGATATTAAATAATCGATTAGACTGATTACCTATTTTTTTCCAGTCGTAATTTAGTGTATTGATTAGATAATCTTTATCGACACGCATGTTTGTTCTGTGACAATTATTTGGGTTTCTACATATCTTTATATAGTTTTTATCGTCTACATTAATAAATTCATTCACAAAAGTTTTTGCGAACTTACTAAATCTGATTTTATCTTCCTCTGTTAAATCTGAAAATTTTTTCACTGATTACTTTATTTTATAAATATAAATATTTATCTTTGTATAAAAAAATATGGCAAAACTTTATTTTAGATATTCTACTATGGGTGCGGGTAAATCACTAGACTTATTGAAAACTGCATATAATTACGAAGAAACAGATAAAAATGTTTTATTGTTAACTTCTGGGTTAGATGATAGGTATGGTGTAGGTAAAATAAGTTCTAGGGTGGGTATCAGTAAAGAGTCATATGTTTTTGATGAAAGTACTAATATATATGAGTTCGTAGTCGAACATTCTTTTGGTATTGAGTGTGTGTTAATAGATGAGGCGCAATTTTTAACAAAAGAACAAGTTTGGCAACTTACAGATATTGTAGATAAATTAGAATGTAATGTTATAACTTATGGTTTAAGATCAGATTTTAAAGGGGAACCTTTTGAGGGGTCAATTTATTTAATGACACTTGCCGACAAAATTGAAGAGTTAAAAACTGTATGTCGATATGGTGACAAAGCATCTATGAATATGAGGATGGTAGATAATGTACCCATATTTGATGGGGATAAAGTTATGATAGGTGGTAACGATTCTTATTTACCTGTTTGTAGGACATACTATAAAAAAATGAAAGAGAAGTATGGTTGATTTCGTATTAATATCTACACACCCCATAAAGAAATCTGATTTGGGTTTTCATGGAAATTTATTTGGTGGTAAACTTTTGGCGTGGTTAGATGCCGCAGGTGCTGCATATGCAATGGAAGTATGTGATTCCCCTCGTATGGTTACTGTGAAGATAGATGAATGTATATTTAAAAAATCTGCGAAAGAAGGACAACTATTAAAAATTTATGGTAAAGTATTAGATATTGGTAATTCATCTTTAACTTTAGAATTAGAAGCTAGATCACATAACGTTTATTCTGGAACCCAATCAGTTATATTAAGTACAAATATAAAGTTTGTAAGGATAGATGAGAATGGAGATTCTATCCCTATATCTGATAGAGTTAAATCTAAGTACGGTTTTATTTAGTGATACTTCTAACTTTAATAAGTAGATTTAAGTGATATAAACATAAAACTGTTATTGCTTGCACTTCAAACCAAAACAAATCAGGTAACCATATATAACTTAATAAATAAGGTACAATTATAATTCTATATCTTTGTAAAGAATACAATGGATAAAGATTGACAATAAAGAATATAATCGCAAAAATATCGTGTAGATTACTATAATATTCTAAAGAGAATATTGTAAGTAAAAACAAAAATATTCCAGACAATCTCCATTTGGGTAAATCCATAAAAACGTATGTAGTTAACGCATTAGTCAATATGAATAATGGTTGTAAAGGAGTGTTCCAATAAGATGAGATAGAAGGCATCTTCCCATAAGAAAAAAACATAATAAGTGGTGTAATGAAGGATAAAAATATTATCCCAATTTTGAGTGCGAAGTTTGCAGTATCTGTTTTTTTTAAATCCATAAAGTTTGGGGAATGTTCCTTATTAAATAAATAGTCAAATAATATTAATTCTGTAGGATATTTAAGTGTTTTCACTAAAAATAACTAATATCTATTCTGTATTTTAATGTTTCTAGTATCCTAAAAAGTGGAAATTCTATCACTTTGTTAGTATCTATGTGTTGTAAATAAAATAATAATATTAAAATTAAAAAAATGAAAAGTTTAAAAACAAAAATTTCAACACTACTAATAAGTTTAGTAACATTAGTATCTTTTGGACAATCAAATGTATGGGTTAAAAGTGAAAATATTTCACAAGCAATACATACATCGGAATTCACACAATTCACTAACCAAACTAATGTCAGAATCAGTAAACCACTATCTAACTCAAGAAACCCAGAACTTCAAAAAGTATATCAAATTGAAGCAGACTGTGACGTTGTTGACTTATATATTGCGATGCATAAAGTTTCTGGATTGGAAGGTATAGTGTATGGACCAAATTATGAGGTATTAGAAGAACCTAATGATTATAACACAACTTTCTCAGATAATTGGGCATTAGATTTAATTGGTGCACAATCAGCTTGGGATTTAACAACTGGTGATCCAAATGTAGTGATTGGGGTATCTGATCAAAACTATTGGGTTAATCATGAAGAGTTGGTAGGTAAGTACGTTCACTACGATTCCTCCAATACTTTATCACAAGGTCACGGAACCGCAGTAGCGACTTTAGTTGCTGGTAATACAAACAATAATGTCGGTACATCTTCAATAGGATATAACACATCTCTTTCATTACACAGAATGAACTATAATGAAGTGTTAAGTGCACATTACGCAGGTGTTAGAGTGATTAATATGAGTTGGTTAAGTGGTTGTAACTTCAATCATTATGTAGAGGCCGCACTTTGGGAAGTCTATAACGGTGGAACTTTTTTAGTAGCTTCAGCAGGTAATGGTACTACTTGTGGTGGACCAAGTTCATTAGTTTATCCCGCAGCGTTTGATATGGTATTTTCCGTCTCATCTGTAGGACCTAACGATAACCACGAAAGATACATAGGAAACCCAAACTCCACTCACCAACATAACGAAAAAGTAGATTTAATGGCACCTGGTTATGATGTACCACTTACTGCGGCACCGGGTTGGTATTTAACAGGGTCTGGTACATCATTCGCAGCACCTTTAGTGACAGGAACTGTTGGTCTTATGGTTTCAGTAAACCCTAACATTACTAATCAAGAAATAGATTCTTTGTTAAGATTAACCGCAATCAATATAGACGAACAAAACCCGAACTATGTAGGACTTATGGGTTCAGGTAGACTTAATTCTGGAGCCGCAGTTGCAATGGCAGCACGAATAGGTGTAGTAACTGAAGATGATGGTAATAACGGACATGGAAATGACGAAGATGGGTGGGACGACTCAAATCCGGGACAAGGAAATGGTAATAACGGTAACAATGGACATGGTAATGTACATGACAAACCTAACAAACCATCAGATGACACTACTACCACAATTAAGAAAGCATACAGAGGTGAATTAGATGTATATGATATGAATGGTAAAAAAATAAACTTAAATACGGTACCATCAGGAATGTATTTGGTAATGAATAATGGAGTAGTAACTAAAATCGTAAAATAATAAATTAATAAAACAGAAAAAATGAAAACAATAATAATATCAATAGTAACAATCTTATCAGTATTCTTAACAAATAATATTGAAGCACAAAGTTCAAACTATGTTGGGAAATGGGAAACGGTAACACCTGTATCATTCTATAACAACTTAGTATTAAGAATTAAGATATCGGGAACAGATAACCCAAACTATCTAATAATAACAAATAACGATACACCAAAAAAGAAGATAGGTTCTAAGTATGATGAAGATATGGATAGACTATACACCAATGTAAAAGGACATCAGATTTATTTTGTGTATCACCCTACTACAGATATGTTAGAAGCTTTTAAAATTAACGGAACATCAATCTGTTTATTAACTAGATTTAATTAAAATGAAAAAAACAAATCACAAGACCAAAATAGAGGATTTGAAAATGATGGGAGTATTGATTGTAACAATACTCCCGTTCATGTTCGGGGTAAGATTTTTAATTATCGGATCACTTTAGATGTTGATCCATCAGAATAAACTTCTATTACAAGACCAATCGTATTTAGAGGATTTACTTCTTGCCCCATCGAATTAACATATTTAATAATATGTTTTTCTTTTTCTCTGTTATCTATAGCAATTGGTCCAAATATTTCAGATTCACCGTTGTAATCTACTTGAACTAACCTATAATAATTAAAACCATTTATAAAATCTCTATGAGTAAAACTATATTTAATTGACTCAGTTGAGTTACCAGCCGCTTTAACGTCACCGATAAGCCTCCAAAGTTCACCATCAGTACTCCATTCGATTTCAAATACATCAGAGTTATTTTCAGAACTTGTTTCCCATTCAAAAAAGTTTATTTTGGAAATATTCTCACCTTCAAAATATGTAAGTTCAACAGGTAAAGCTTGTGGGGTAGATAACCATATATTAAATGTTCCTGTTGTTCCACCACCATATTCCCAAACTCTGATATAAATTCTTTCACCAGGTATTAAATCGTCTCGATATATGTAAGGCATCAACCCATCTAATGCATCATCGTCATCACATTCGATTAAAGTCAAAGAACCGATAGTACCTCTATAAATTGCCATTCCAGCATCAGTAATACTTCCTGTTTGTGTATCAAATTCTATAAGTGTAACTCCTGAAGGAACATCAACATAAAACCAAATATCATTCTCAGTAAACAAAGCACATCCCGGATCTACTTCATTTGTTGTAGTTGTCATTCCAACATTTGAGTATGTTTGATATCCTGCAGCATCATTCACAATTAAGGGTAATGCAATATCAGGATTATCACCCGGCTCCAAATCTACTTCATATAATTCAAAATCATCAAACCACCACTCTTCTCCAGGTCGGTTAGCTCGAGCATAAATGTCAAAAGCTAGTTGGGTTACACCTGCAGGTATTGTTAACTCAATCACAGAGATACCATACCCTGATGTGGTATTATCTCCTCCTGAGATAGGTCCATATGTTTCGTTAGTTCCGTCTGCAGTAACACTTAGTGTGGTGTTGTTGTAACCCCAATAAGCACTAGACCATCCACTCACAGTTAATTCAGTGGTGTAGTTGGTTCCCCCATCTATCGAATATTGTACATTTATGAAATCAGATCCATCAACTCCACCTGCAGCAGAACTCTCGATTACGTTTTGATATGAAGCTAATCTAAACTTTAATTTATGTTTTTTGTTTGAATCTAGTCCTGATATATTTGGTAAGACATACCAATCATACTCATAGGTGTTATTTCCTGTTCCATAAAACACCGCACTAGTCGTACTTGAGGTGTTATATAAAGTTGATGTCGTGGATGTAGTAGAAGGTATGTACCAGCCACCCGCCCAGTTACCACTCTCTATGCGATCGTAGTATAGTAATGTCTCTGATTGACTAAAAGATAATAGACTCACTAATAATAGTGATAGTGTTAATAAAGTTTTCATAATTTGGCCTTGTTTTTATAAATCTACTTATACAATGATAAGTGTTTATACTTATAAATATATCAGTTGTACAACGAAAGTCAAATTTAGGTAGTGTTATTTGTTAATATTTTAACATTTAACTATTTTTGTCGATTATTTTGTTTTTTTGAATTATTATTTTTATATTTGTAAATATGGAAAAAGAATCGTTAGATAATTTAATAGAGGGTGTTAAACAAAAAAGTGAGAGACATCAGAATGAGTTATACAAATTATATGGTGATTTAGTATATAATATCATAAAGTATTATTATAGGGATACTCACACCATTAAAGACATCAGACAAGAAATATTTTTAAAAGTATATAATAATATACATAAATATAATTCTGAGGGTTCTTTCGAAGGTTGGTTACGTAGACTAAGTAAGAATTTTGTAATTGATGTTATACGGAAAAATAAACTTAATTTGCATGTAGAGTATGATACTGAATACGAAAAAGATTATACTGATTACCAAAATTTATCTGATTATGATTATGAGAAAGATGAGAGGGTTGAAGAAATTATTAAACTCTCAAAAGACTTAACTAAATCATATGGTTTGGTATTTAATATGTATTTTTTAGATGGTATGTCACATAAAGAGATATCCCAAAAATTAAATATTTCTGAGGGAACATCTAAATCAAATTTACATAAGGCGAAGAAAAAAATAAAACAAAAAATAAAAATATGAATAGATTAAAAATTGTATTAATTTTATTGGGGATAATATTATTGTTCTTAGTAATTGTAGGTTGTAAATCAACAAAACATGCTAAATGTGATGCGTATGGTGAAGTATTGTCAGAAGATGATACTTTGATAACTTTTACATTTCCCTTTGTTGATAGTATCATTATGGAATCTTTACATGTTCACGATGAAGGTAGACAAATATGTTGTTGGATACCAAAGGACACATTGGTTTATTCTGATACTTTGAGATTAAAATTAATCACAAAAAAAAGTAATTATGTTAGATAAAATAGTAGAATGGTTTCCTGAAGATGAAGTATTGATTGCGGATGGTTTTGATGATGCTATTATTGGTATAGATGATAATAGTATGAGATTAATATACTCTGTAAGTAAGTGTATTGAAATACTTTCTAAAGATATGGACGAAGAAGAGGCGGTAGAATATTTTGACTTTAATGTTAGGGGATCTTATGTCGGAGAAAAAACACCTATCTGGTGTACAGACAATTTATAAATTTAACACAACTTTTTCTTTTTTTTTTGATATTTATAGTTAAAGAATAATAACAACTATAAATAAACAAAAAATGAGTAAACATTTAAAAGCCTTAGGCAAATTAAGAAAGAATGTTTTAGGTTTGTCAACCGCAAATTTAGATACTGAGATTAAATCTTTGAGTGAGAGAAGAGACAAGTTACCAACATTAATTTATGAAAAAACTGATGAAGCTATTGCAGCAGAAGTTTTATCTAATATGGTAGATAAGTACCATTTAAAAGAAGCATCTTTAGTAGAGAGAGAAAATAAAGATAGTAAAGAAGGTGGGACTATAATAGGTTTCCCATCATCTGTGGAAGTAAGAACTTTTGTAGACGCTATTAATGAAGAACTTTCCGCTAAATGTGAAAC
>Ga0208898_1000227_pt1 | contig 45422 bp, 46 predicted proteins | sample VirMetDEL_Mar_4_FD_184513 | JGI IMG/M metagenome (GOLD analysis project Ga0208898, IMG submission 184513) | Aqueous microbial communities from the Delaware River and Bay under freshwater to marine salinity gradient to study organic matter... | ecosystem: Environmental > Aquatic > Marine >... | reverse complement strand
ATGAGACTGGCTCAAAGACTTCTGGGTGGGATAGAGATGGTACCTACACTGGATTCACTAAGGTTTATGGTAGTGGTCCTAGGTCTGGTTATGGGGCTGCATTTGTCAAGGACGGTAAGACATACGTAACAGGACACACTGCTGGAAACATTACTGAAGGCGAACTAATTATAGAGGGCGCATCAAGAACGGCTATTGAGGATTTGAGCATGTTTGACGGACTTACCGTTAATAGAGTAATCCCAGTACAAGGGCAGCAGTCGAATATGGTTTTAGTTTCAGTATCATGACGTATTACATCGAAGTTGACGAAAGCACTGAACTGCCGATTGTCTGGAATGATGACAGGGTAGCTCAGTACATAACCTTCTGCACAGCTGAATCTGAGTTTGAGGAGTGCGAGATAATCGACGGGGTTAGCTACGCTACGTATGAAACGTTGAATGTGGGTCCAGAGGGTTATGAGATTACCATCATTGAGCCTGACGGAGCTATTTGCCTTCATGTTATACCGGAGGGTGAGTACGGAATTCACGAGACTCATATTAGCCTCAGGTCTTCTGAACTACCAGTAAAATAAACATTCACAACATGTTGCTATATTTGTAGCATGTCTAAGGCTGCAGAGAAAGCAAAGAGGTTAGGATTCGCTGGTGTAAACAAGCCGAAGTTAACCAGAGGTCATGGCACCAAAAAAGCTGCCGTGGTAAGCACTATTGGTCCCGGCCAAGAGGATGGGGTTCTCATTCGATTTGGCGACCAGAGCATGGGCAACAACTACAGCGACGAGGCCCGTTCAGCATTTAGGAGCAGGCATGCAAAGAACATTGCTAGGAAAGGCAGTGCAGCGTATTGGGCTAATAGGTTTCTCTGGTCGGCAGGTGGCCACAAGAAAGACCCCCCTAAGGGACAAAAAAAGAAATTTAGTTAATCATGAATGATAATTTAAAAACTGTGATGGCAGATGCTGGGTTTACACTCAGTGATGAAATGCCTACACAAGAACCTACAGACAATGCTGTGGACCAAACCGTTGCAGACACTACTGATGTGCCTGTACAGAACGAAACTCCTGTTGAACAGACTACTCCTGAAAACATCCAGATGGATGCTCAGCCTGAAGCTCAACCTTCAGAGCCTGCTCAAGAGGAAGTAACCAACACGAATGATATCAAACCTGAGGTAGATATCGATTCAGAGGTTTTGAATTACCTAAGCGAAAAGCTTGGAACTCAAGTCTCTGATTACGATTACTTGTCTCAGATGATTTCAAATAAACCCGTAGAAATCGACGAGCGCGTAGCAGCGATTAACGACTTCGTTAAGAAGACGGGACGTAGCCCAGAAGACTGGTATAAGTATCAGCAGTTGAACCCAACCGAAATGGATGACGTAACTGCTATCAGAAACCAGATGGTTATTGAGCACGATAATCTGTCCATGGATGAGATTAACATGCTGGTTAATAACAAGTACAAACTGGATGCGGACCGATACGACGAAAACGAAGTTGCCCTTGCAAAGCTGCAGCTTAAGATGGACGCGGAATCAGCACGTAAAACAATCTCTGAACTTAGAGACGGGTATCAATTGCCAGTCAACGAGCGAGGAGAAACTGAAGTGCAATCTCCCATTACCGATGAATGGATTCAATCCATGACTGCTGAGGTAAATGACTTTGACGGACTTATCTTCCAGTTACCTTCAGGTGAGAACTTCACCTATGGAATCAAAGATGAGTACAGAAAATCTCTCATCAGCAAGAACTCTCGTCTTGAAGAATACTTTGATGACTATGTGAATGAGGGTGGTAGTTGGAACTTTGAAAAGCTTAATGCTCACAGAGCTTTGGTGGACAACATCGATAGCATTGTGAAGTCGGTATACCAACAAGGGCTAAGTGACGGACAACGTAAGGTTGTTCAGAACGCAGCCAACATTAGCAACGAGCCTACTAAAAGAGACACTACACCACAATCAAATAGTCTTGACGAGCAGATTTTGAAAGCATTCGGAGGAGGGAGCTCTTTATCTTTTAAATTCTAAAAATTAGGAACTAATGGCTATTACAGTCTCTCAACCAACGGGTAACTCCAATGATGGATTTACTCCCAAAGGGGTTAAGAACAGCTTGTTCAACTTGGCTGACCCCACCAAGTACACTTCTCTCTATGACTTCATCAACGAAGTTAACGCACCTGACGTTCGAGCTCAGCTCGTTAAGCAATATGGTGACCAAGGTATCACCGGCTTCTTGAAGTTGACCGGTGCTGTAAACGCAGCCGGAACTGCTGACCAAGTTCAGTACTTCGAAGAAGCTCGTTTGCACCAAGGTCAAGCAGTCGCAACTGGTTTTGCATCAGCAACTACTGGTGACATCACTGTAACTGCTGCTGGTAGTGATAACGCCACAGCAATGGTTGCTAGAGTTGGTGACATCCTGCTTAACCCAGCTGACGGTGAGCGCTTGTACGTTACAGCTGCTTCTGGCACTACGGTAAGTGTTGCTACTCTTAGCGGAAATGCGAGTGCTGTTGCCGATGCTGCAGTCCTGCCAATCGTAGGTAACATGTTCGCTCAGGGTTCAGACCAGCCCGGTAATTTCTTGCAGTCTAATGTTGTTAGAAGAATCAATGACTACGCCATCGTTAAGGAGGTGTACGAGGTTAGCGGTTCTCAGGCAACCAACATCGGCTACATCGACCTCGGTGGTGGCGACTACAGATGGTACATCAAGTCTGAGGCAGACACTCGTCAGCGCTTCTTGGACAAGCGTGAGATGACCATGTTGCTCGGCGAGAAGACTTCTGCTGTTACTGGAGTTGCAGGTACTGAAGGGTACTTCGCTGCTATTGAGGACAGAGGTATCGTTACTTCTGATATCATCGACGCTTTGGATGACCTCGATGTTATCGTAAAGCAGTTGGACAAGAACGGCGCTCCTGCAGAGTACGCTGTCTACGCTAACAGTAACCAGTTCCTCAAGCTCGACGATGCTATCGCTGGTATCGAGTCTGGTAACGGTGGTCTGATGGCTGCATACGGTGCGTTCAACAACGACAAGGACATGGCTTTGAACTTGGGCTTCAAGTCGTTCAGCCGTGGTGGTTACACGTTCCACAAGCACGCATGGAAATTGTTGAATGACCCAACTCTCTTGGGACAAACTTCAATCGGACAGCAGGTTGCTTCTGGCGTTATGATTCCAATCGCTAACGTTGTTGACCCAAAGTCTGGCAACAGAGCTCCTGCATTGGAGATGAACTACAAGGCTACTAACGGCTACAGCCGTGAGATGGAGCACTGGGTAACTGGTGGTGGTGTCCTCGGATTCACCAACGATACTCAGGACTTGGCTAAGTTCAACTACCGCTCTGAGTGCTGCTTGGTCACTCGTGCTGCTAACCAGCACGTTTTGATTAAGGCGACTGCATAATTCTGATACGTAATGCGGGGGAGGGAATGGCTCTCCCCTTCATTACTTTCCTTTTAATTAAATCCGATTCAATATGCCACAGGCAACTAAAAGGTCACCGGGTAGACCTCCACAAACAGCACCCGAAACAACGTCTAAAAAGAAAGTAGCTAAGGTCAAAAGACAGCTACCAGACGGAACCAGAGTCCCAAAGGTTTACCAGATGGTTGGTAACAAAGGGGGAATCTTTTTCAAGCTTAGATGTAAGAACGTTAATATTTTCGACGAGGAAAAGAAAGCGGTGAGACAGATTAGATACTGTCCCGGAGAGCCTTCAATCTATGTTGATGAGCAATCCCAAATTTCAAAGCTTGAGCACGTAGTATTCGAGAATAAGATTTTGTCTGTACCATACGACAAGCCAAATCTTCAACAGTTCTTGGACTTACATCCAGACAACAAGGCCAACGGTGGTAGTGTATTTGAGCTGGCGAATGATGAGAAAAAATCAGAGCTTGAGCTTGAGGCAGAGTTTGCTACGACTGATGCTATCTCACTCATCAAATCCAAATCGATTGATGACTTGCTGCCGGTAGCCATGGCATTAAACATCAACACGAATCAGTCAGACCTATCAATTAAGAGGGCGCTGGTTCAGGCGGCTAAGCGTAACGCATCGCAATTCATGGGACTTATCGACAGCCCTATGGTAATGGCTAGAACTACAGTCGCACAATCATTTGATTTTCAAATTATTGAACAGCGAAGTGGAGCTGTGGTGTGGTTTGATACTGGAAAGTTGATAGTTTCTGTGCCTGTAGGACAGGATAAAACAGAAGTTATGACTAGATTTGTAATGACTGATAAGGGTTCAAGTGTCCTATCTGAGCTGGAACGCCAGCTGGATGACATTGCTTAACTGTCTATCGTACTCTAACTGGGGAGAGGGGGCAACACGCCCCCTTTCTTTTTCTGTATATTTGCTGTAGATTCCCTAACTATGGCAAGCGTTCGAGAGGTTTACAATGCACTGAAAGACATCGCAAATAAGGACCAGCGAGGTTTTGTCACACCCACTGAGTTTAACTCCTTTGCTCCTATTGCTCAGGCAAATGTCTTCAACGCTATTTTTAAGCGCTTGATGACTGCTAACGCTATGCGCAAACGCGGCATAGATGGCGGTAGGGACAAGTCTGAGACGAAGCAACTCAAGGAGGATATGTCAATGTTCTCTAAGACATCCAATGCGATTACAAGAACGTTAAACGCTCACTTCGAAAAGCCAGACGACCTAGCTAAAATCATTAGTGTTAAGACCGACGGTAGCTTGTTGCTGGGGACTAACACTTCTGTCACCGTTCCAGTTGAGTATGATGAGGAAAAGATTGAGTACATACTTAATAGTAACCTTAGCGCCCCAACTGAAACATCCCCGGTAGCCTTTCTTGACGACGAGATTGAAGTCTACCCACAAAGCATAAAGAAGATTCGGGTGAGATACTACAAGCAGCCGGAGGGTATCAATCCAACCACGGGTGCAAGGACAGCGTCTATGCCTAAGTTCGGGTTCACCACAAACAACAACAAAGAAACATACGATGCTTCTACAAGTGTTGACTTTGAACTGCCTGAGCACTACACCCCAGAGATTATAGAGGAGATGGCTAGGTTGATTGGTGTTAATCTGCGTGACACTAACATCTACACCTACGCAGAAAGTCAATCTCAAAAGCGATAATAGATGGCAAGGAACCTAGTAACCATAGACCAAGTAATCAATGACTTTGTTCTTACGCTTGACTCTGACGACTACGTTAGCAACGTGTCTGATGTAGTGATTAGAAACTTTGCTCTCAGAGGAATCCGAGAAATGGGGTTTGATATGCTGAAGCGTGTTCGCTCTCTTAAGCTGTCAGTTGCCTCTAACGATACTGTGGCTTTGCCAGACGACTTTGTAAGCTTGGTAAAGATTGGTGTGGTTAAAGAGGATGGGTTAGTCTATGTTTTTGGTGAGAACAAGAACATCAACTACTCTCAGAAGTATGACGCTGACGCAGCTGGAAACTTTATTGATTCAGACGGAGATGGTGTTTACGATAGGGTTGAATCCAAGACAGGTGCAACGGGAACTGGAATCTTTGGTGATGATGATTACGTTGTATTCAGCAACTACATCTACCAGAATAACGTCGGTCAGATTTATGGGCTAGGCGGTGGATTCTACGAAGGGCAATACAGACTAAACCTAGACCAAAATAGAATCGAGCTTTCAGGTGTCACTGAAGATGAAGTTGTAATCGAGTACATTGCTGATGAGGCTAGGTCGGTTGACCCAACAATTCAGGTCGAGGCTGAAGAGGCTCTTAGAATGTACATTTACTACAAACTGATTGAGCGCAAGTCTAGCGTACCTATGGGCGAGAAGGCTAGAGCACGGCAAGAATATTACAACGAGCGCCGTAAGGCAAACGCACGGTTGAAGGCATTCAGTGCTGAAGAAGCATTGAAGACTATCAGAAAGAACTTCAAGCAATCACCTAAGTACTAATGGCTATAGATAAGCTTGTACCTCAGTACCTCAACAAGGATGAAGATGAGAGGTTAGTTAAGCCGTTTGAAATGACAGACGCGCTCAACATTCGCGTGTCCCATGAGGATGGTGGTGACCAAGGGATTGTAAAAAATATTGAAGGGACTGAAGCTGTGTCAGCCGCAACCACTGCTGATGCTATCCCAAGCTCTGGAGACAATAGGGTTATCGGAGTTGTACCATGTGAAGCAGGTAAGTGCATCTACTTCTTTTTGTACAACTCTGAATTGAACCACGGCATTTACCGTTACGACTCAGTGAATGACAACTACGTAAAGCTTTACGAAGACTCTGTTCTCAATTTTGAGCGCGACGGATTTGTCAAGGGCGACGTTGTTATTAATCAATTTCAGGAACACTTGCTGTACTTCACCGATAACAGGAATGAGCCGAGGAAGGTGAACGCAACGCGCTTGTTATTCGGAGGGTACAACAGCATAATGACTACTGGTACTGATACTCAAAAGAACAAGTACCTAACGGTTTGCAAGCAACCCCCACAAGACGTTATCACTTGGGAATTTCAAACCAATTCAAGTAGGAGGACAAACAATCTAAAGGAGAGTTGTTTTCAGTTTGCGTACCAGTACATTTATGATGATGGTGAGGTAAGCGCTCTCTCTGCTTACTCGTCTCTCGCGGTTAGTAGCACAAACTTAGCATACAACTCTAATGCAGTTCAGTACTTAGAGTCTTTCAACAACGAGCTTAGGTTAACGATTAAAAATTCTGACGGGCCCGTAGATAAGATTAGGGTGTTCGCTAGAAGAAACAACGATGGGGGGTTTCAAAAGATAGCCGAACTCAATAACGACGCTAATCAAGATTATCAGTTACATACGTTTAGGAACGATAAAGTCTATTCGTTTATCTCTGACGAAGAAGCTAACAAGCCATACGACTCTGTACCTAGAGCAGCAATGGCTCAAGCCGTATCAAACGGTCGTTTGCTTTATGGAAACTACCTAGAGGGTTTTGACAACCTTTCAAGTACTAACGTTAATAGCTATCCGGTTTACCACCCAAATATTCAAATTGCTCAGGAGGCAGATTTCTTCATGGAGGATAATGAGCCCATGAATGAGTCCCTTAGCGACATCAGCTCTGACCAATATAAAGAAGCTAGACGCGCAAAAGCCGGTGGAGCTCTTGCGGCTACCATAGAAACCGGGACTTTTAATAGGGCTAGATTTGGTGATAGCACCACCAATGGTATTTCCTTTGACATTAACCTTAGCGACTTCCCAGAAGAAGGAATCCCTGAAAACGGTCAATGTTCGATTAACGTTTCTCTTTCGTGTAGCGCACTAGGGTTCTCTTGCGACTTAGATAGCGACCCCGCTGAAACGAGATTTTCGATTTCTGCAACAACCTATGATTTAGACAATGAAGAAATTCACTCTCAAAATCTTACTATCCTAGACCCAGATAGCCACCAGCAAGGGGTGGGGAATTTAATAATGGAATCACCATGTCAATTTGTGCATGATTTTACCGTAGGGGGATACGAAACCGTTTCAGATTTTGGTGAGGCTTTAGCTAATGAGATATTATCTAACATGCCTGAGGCCATAGTTGGGGTATCTCCGGGTTTTTTTAATTACGATAATTTTGGCGGGGCAACCGCAATGTTTGCAGGAACAACTGGATTCCAATCTGTAAACGGTGCCAGTGGCGCTGAAAAAAATAGATTGATTGCATGGATGTCAGGCACAGCTAGTTTCTCTGTAGCCGGAGCCATCTACAACGAACAAGAACAAAAGATTACTTGCAAGGTTAGGTGCACGGGTGTCGAGCTATCAGCCGACACTGTGATAGCTCCATATCACTTTGCGAACAACGGCTCCACCAACGTCGGCAACGATTTTATTGATACTAATGAGCCAGCCTTTAATGGAAATTTAGTGGACCGTGGGGGATGCGTAAGATATTCTACGCTTTGGATGTACCAAAACGATAAGATTGATTTAAGCATAAACCAACAGACTAACGGAACTGGCTACACCCTAAGAGATTACAGTGTTGGTGACGGTGCAATTCGTTCTCATTGGTTCGATTACAAACTTAATAACGGTCTTATTGAGATAGTATCTCAAGACGGTGAAGCTGTAACTTCTTTTAAGGCTGGGGCTGTTCATGACTTTGGAATTGTTTATTACGATGATAGAAACCGTCAGAGCGGAGTTCAACCTCTCGATGAGAAGTACGTTAGCCACTTCGGAGAACAGGCTCGTGGTGGCAACCAAGGAAGGACTGAGATTGATTTTAGGCTGTTGCACACACCTCCGGGCTGGGCTTCAAAGTATTCTATAGTCTACTCTAAAAACACCTCTTACGACAAAATTCTCCAGATTATCGTAAATGAAGCGGCTCTTGGAAAGCAAACAGACTTTACTGACATCAGGTCAAATGATGGATTGAAGACCAGACCAATTCTTCAGGGGTTAGAGGGTGGTATCAATGGTCAAATATTTCTATCGCTCCGAGGGCTAGAGGGGAAGTCAAACTCATATAGGGATTTTAAGGGCGCTAACATTTCTTATTCTTTCAATGAAGGCGACATACTTAGGGTACTTCAGTATGAAGATGAGGAGGGGAATGTTCAGCGACCATTGCATGAATTCGTAATCACATCATATGCATATTACGGCGATGATGATGAGAACCCTATCCTCTTATCAGACGCAAGTGAAGCTGAAGATGAAAACAATTATAGGAGGACCGGATGGTTCCTTACTGTTAGAGACAACAACATCAGCGGCTTCGGGCGTGGTGATGTTACGACTGGTAAAGATTTCTTTTCTCAGAACTGCCTAGTTGAAATATGTAGGCCAAAGAAGAGTTCGGAGGACTCAGCTAGAGTGTACTATGAAGTTGGCAAGCAGTATGATATTGTGGAAGTTGGTGGCGTTTTGACTCACGCAGGAGACAGGCCAAATGACAGCGCAAGCTCTTCTCCAATATATAATATATCCAGCTCCTTAAACAGCTTTTCATCACCCGAGAGGTTTTACAAGGGTGACCAACTTAACATTACCGGAAGTGCCAACAATGTAATTGTTCAATCTATTAAACCGTTAGATGATGGGAGTTTTAGATACACCTGCTTTCCTCCTATGGGCCAAGGTGTTACGGTTCAACCCGCCCAAATTTACGCAACACCAACTACAACGGTAGGCTCACCTAGCAGTGTACACCCGGGTGTCGTGACCATTGAGGAGGGGGATGTTTATATGAGAATTAGGGAGCAGCTAAGCAACCCTGAAATAGAATACAACCCAAACTCTAACTCGGCCATTCAATACCTTTACAACCCAACGAAACCAGATAACCAGCTTTACAGAAAATGGATTGTTGAGGACGAATCAGTGAATGATTTTTTTGATTCGAAAGCGGTTAGTATTGGGAGGCCTGCTATCGAAACACCAGACCAAAGAGAAATAAGGAGGCATACCGCGATTACCTACAGCGCACCATTTGCTTCTGATTCTTCAGTTCTCAACCTGTCTTCATTCAACCCAGTGTTGTATCCATATAAAGATTACAACTCTAAGCACGGAGCTGTTTGCTTCTTGGTTGATAGGGGTGATGGTATCCTAGTGATGCAGGAGAAAAAGATTAGCGCAACCCCAATCGGCAGACAGCTTATAGAGGCTGCGGGCGATGGGATGCTGGTAACGAGTACAAACGTGCTTGGAAATGAGACATATTTTGCGGGCTCATTCGGTCCGGGATTAAACCCAGAGTCCATCGTAGACAGATTCGGGATTGTCTATTTCTGCGACATGGATGCAGGTAAGGTATTCTCTATATCGAGCAATGGTATAGAACCTATCAGTGACAAGAGCATGTCTTCATTCTTTGAGGATTTGTTTGCAGAGTTATTGCTTAGAGACTCCATACCAAAAATCCCTTGTGGACTAGACCCCGAAAATGACGAGTACATTGTAACGACAGAGGCTCAAGATGTTAATGACATTATTGTTGACGGTGATGCGATAGGCGATGTGCCTAAACCACCAGCTGACGCAAGGGTAGCGAATCCTTCTGGTAAAGTAAAACCGGTTTACGGGAGTAACAATATGCTGACTTGGGATAAGGATTACATTAAGTGGAATGACACCAATATCACGTCCGATTCGTACTTACCAGAGTGGGATAGCTTGGGTGGCTCAATCATGTTCATTGACAAACTCACAGAGCGGGGTTCGGTGTTTGTTGACCCAAGTCGAAGCAAAGGGACAGCACCCCTTAAGATTGATATACTAACATCAGACTTAGCGTATCGTGGGGTTGGCTTAATTAACCCTGCAGACGGTTCAATATCATTCCCCTCGACGTTAATTAAGTTTGGTATACTCGCTGATTCATCCGTTTCCATATCGGTTACTGATGGGGTAGACGACGACGGTAATACCGTTGCGTATGGAACAAAGAAGGGATACTGGTTAAGCCTTTATTCCTTTAACCCAGAGATGTACACCAACCTCCATAACCGCTTCTTCTCATTTGAGGAGGGGCAGATGTATAGGCACAACGTAAATAACACGAACAATAATTTTTACGGTACTCAATACAACTCAAAATTGACAATGGTCTCTAGGATTAATCCTTCCATGATAAAGGTCTATGACGCTATTAGCTTGGAGGGAAACGATAGCTGGTCAGCAACCATATCAAACTCAACCCAGACGACGGATGTCACTGAACCTATGTTTGAAACCAAGGAGGGTCTGAGGTACTCTGTTATCCCAAAGGATACATCTTCTGCTGTTTCTGATTCCTCTGGCTCAAACATTATTGTGCTTGGTGAAGTAACCTCATTATCTGGTTCGGCGCTTAATCAGGTAGGGTTTGACGGGAGGATTAGTAATTTGCCGTTTGGAATTGGCGACGAAATAAGAATACTCGGCAGCTCGTCAACCAGTCCAACAGGACTGACCGTCACTGAGGTGTTAGACAGAAAGACAATTAAGACTAGCTCCTCTGCTATCGGGTTGTTTGGTCAAACGTTAATCGCGGTTTCTAACAGCGTAATCAACGGAGACCACATTAGAGACTACTATGCCAAGGTAGAATTAACGAACGATAATACTGATGATGTTGAGTTATATGCCGTAAACTTATCACTCACTCCATCACCACTACATAACGAACAAGAGAAATAATGCCGGAAGAGAACGAGAAAACTTTTCAATTTGGTGAAGACCAAATTGCTGGAATCGCTGGAGCCGCTGGAGGATTGGCTGGCATCATTGCTGGCGCAACAGGAAGAAAAGCCATCAAAGCTGATATTGAATCTGCAAAACAAAACGTGGAGAATATCAAGGCCACTCAACCGTCTATTACTACACCATCTGCGTATTACGATGCAGTGAAGAACGCCTATGACCAGCGACTCATGCAGATGAGAACGCAAGACATTAACAGGTCTTTAGCCACTACAACGCAAGCGGCTCAGCAGTATGGCTCTAGAGGCTTAGGTGCTGTGATGCAGGCTCAACAAGCGGCTCAACAGCAAATGAGGGCAGAGGCAGCTACTCAACAGCAAGCTCAGACTCAGGCTTTGAGTAATCTTGGTCAGGCTCAGCAGTTCACGCAGCAAATGCAAGACGCTCAGTACGGTAGAAATTTAGAATACGCTTACGACGAGAAGGCGATGGCTGAGGCTAGGTTGGCTCAAAAGCAACAGCAATTAGCGCAAGGAATAGCTGGGTTTATTGAGGGTGGCGTGAAGGTTGCAACGGGATTCATGGAGGAAGGGGGTGAGGTTCAAAAGACTCCGGGTGAATTTAATCATGACACCAACGAAATGTATGTGGTTGATGAGGACGGAAGAGACGTGGGAATTGCTCTGACTGGGGGTGAGTATGTAATTGCCCCAAAGGACGCTAAGAAACTCAAGCAATTGGCGGGTAGCGGGAAGACATCCCTGCATAGATTTGTAAATAAGCTCGTTACTAGATTCGAAAAAGAAGACGACAATGGCTGAAGAAGGAATCAGATTTAAAACAGGATACGTAGGTCCTGCTTTTGACTTTGCTCAAGCGGGCAGAAACATCGGCATGCAGATTGTTGCTGATGTGGAAAGGAAAAGGGAGCGCGAAAGAAGGGACAGAATAGAGAGAGACCAGCAGTATGGCTTCACAAAAGCTATGCAGGAATCTGTTGACGGAAAGCTCAACAACATGTACAGGGAAGGGGCTCAGTTACTCCTCAATGACATGCAAGAGAAGTCAAGCGCTGCCCTTGTTTCTGGAGAGCCATCAGCTATAGCTGCCGCTAATGCAGCTAAACAAGAGTACATGACCTACACCAATATAGCTTCGGCCAAGAGTGCGCAGAATAACCAAATTAGGGCCAATATAGTCGCCGGAAACATTAAAGGATTGGCAGGCACTCAAGAGGAAGCTCTCGCTGATTTTATCGAATATGACAAAGCCGATGTTAGATTTGACGAGAATGGCAGGCTAGTAGTCGCAGACAAAAAAACAGGAGAGCTTAAATACTGGGCTGAGTCATTTTTATCGGATGTAAACGATTTGTATATCCCACCCATGATGTGGGAAGGAACCAACTACATGCCGGAGAACATGGGTAAGGATATTTATGATAGTCTGTTAGCTCAACAGGCGGAGGTTCTTCAGGTTAGAGATGGCAATGGATTTGCTACAGGCAACTTAGATTCAGAGACAGCTTATCAAATGATTAATGATGAGCTTCAATCTAGAATGAGTCTCAGGGGGCCAGAAATGCTTGAGGCTATGCAAGCTATAGGATACAAAGTATTGCGTGCCCCGGGGAAAACTGAGCTTAGTGAGAGCGACATTGACGAAGCAACCAAATTCTACACTGAGGGAGAGTTGTTTAACACAGTACTTCCAGATGGAAGAAATATTGCCAGCGGAAGGCTGAACGATAGGGGTGAATGGGTGTTCGATGTGAGTGACGAGGAAGTCAAGAACTCAGCAGTGGGTATGGAGGTTGCTGTCCAAAAAAGAAAAGCGATAAAAGTATACATGGAGCAGTCTGCTGAGCGTGCATACAATTTAATCCCAGTAAAGGATGAGACTGCCCAGTCTGAACGCATTCGTCGTGAAGAAGAAAGGCTTCAAACCAAGGCCATTTTAGATGCAGCAGCGGCAGAAGCCAACAAGGTGGAGTATCCACCTATCGAATTTTTCGTAGAGCCCGGCACTAAAGTCAGTACAGAAGAAGGGGCGGAAAATACCAATGCAGTAAAAGTAAAAGCTAGCGTATCCGGCAGGACGTTCAGATTCAATATGTCCGGACGTTTGATTGAGTCGGAGATTAATAGTCAAGGAAGTGCTGTTTCAGACAAGGCAAAAGAGCTACTAACTGGAGACATTAAAGTCGAAGTCAAGAATGTCATTCACAATTCAGAGACTGGAGAGATTCTTGGATTTGATTTAAACACGGGGCCGGGTCTAATTGAAGGAGCTTTGTTAAGCATTGACGGAACGCCAATCAAGAACATTACAGTACCAAGGGGTAGCGATGCCTTTGATGAGGTTATCACGTCCATGAGGCAAATAGCGGCTCCATCTAAAACAAAGAGGAGTGGAGCTCAGTTCCTATATGACTCAGAAGCTGCTGTAAAAGCAGCAATAGAAGAAAAGAAAAATAAAAAAGAAAATCAGGCGACCACGATTGAAGAAGAGCCAGTTACAGACGAGTCAATTGAAAGGGAACACAACCTCCTCATGGCTGTTCAACGATTAAACATCAGGACGAACTTAAAAAACGTAGAGGAGGTATTTGATGTATTGGAATCTATGACCGGCGAAGAGAAGACAGCAATGGAAAATCGTATCTTTGAAGAGATTTTAGAGAAAGGTAATATCGCCGCAGTAGTAGATGGGGAGATTGTTTTTCCCGAATAAATAACAGCGTATGAATCCAGAATTGAAGGCACTTATTGATGAGGCCCGCCAACGCGGAGCATCAATGACGGAGATTCGTAGTATCATGGAAGATTACTACGGATTAAAAAAAAAAGAAGAGCAAGAGCAAATCCCGCTCATTGCGACCTTTCCATCCACTTCGGAAATGGGTTCATTGGATTCAAAGGAGGTTTCACTTCTGGAGGGAAGAGAAGGTCCTTCATTTTCGGATTTGGTTTCAAGACCGAGGATAGGTGAGGCTTACGTACCAGACTATCAGGCAGACTTACTCATATCATACGCAGACAATGTAGAGAACTCGTTTAACCAATTGTTCTATGACAGGTTCGACATGGACAAGTATAGACAGTTGGTTGAATACAATGGAGGGGCCACCGAAGAGGAGATGGCTTTCATTGACAACTACAACGCGGCTAAAACTGAGGACGAAAAATATGCTGTCAAGTCCTCCGTTGTTGACTATCTGAGCGAACAATCAGATGCTGACTATGATTTCAATAGATATCTTGTTGGCGCTATAGACGATGGGGTGTTTCAACATTTGACAGGGAATCCTGAAGTTGAGGGGGAGTACGAAATGAAGCCGGTTAGTTTATCGGCACCCATGTCTAAGGCTATAAGAGGTTTAGGGAATGAGGTTTCTAAGGTGGAGGGGGCAAGGCTTAAAGAACTGTTACCCGATGATATAAAGAACGACCCCGAAAGCCTGATGAATTATGAGAGATACCTTCTCGATGAATATGGATTGGCTGTTGACTTAAACAGTGACACATACATCGGAGGGTATGAGTTTCTCAAGGAAGGGGGGTCATCTGGATTTGGGACATCCGTAGCAAAGGCTTGGCATGAAGCAATGGCTGGCGGTAAGCTTTTACTCGGTGATTCTTTTGCCTCCATGTTTGGGGAAGACAACTTCTTCTCTAGGTGGGCTGTTGAATCAGGGGAGGAAAGCAGGAAGATGGCTGAGGAGGCAATGAGCAGACTTCCATATTCCCTTAATAGCTATTCAGAAAAGACAGACAATCTGATTGCGAGTCTTGGAAGGGCTAGGCAAATGGGTGGAGGCATTCCATTTGAACAGCTAGATGACTGGGTTGATGAATCCTTAAGACTGGGCGGAGCTTCGGCACCAATGATGGGCGCAGCAATTACCGCAGGCTTAATCACAAGAGGGAAGTCTATGAAAGGCATGGGGCTTGGCTCTCTTAAAGGGTTAAAAGGAGCCGAAAGAGTTGCAGCCACCAGAAAAATAATTGAGGCAAATAAAAACCTCAGAGCCGTAAGGTCCACCAACCTGTTTGGTGCAGCTCAAAAGACTACAACTGGAGCTAGAATTACTAAGCAAGCAGGAAGAGCTCAGAACTTAGGTGCTCTTGGAGCTACCACCGCAATGGGCATAGCCAGTACCTACAACTCAGTGCGAGATGAGGACTGGTTCCAAGAGATGAACGGCTTTGAGAAGGCGGGGTATACCTCTGCAATGGGATTCTTGGAGGGGGCCCCGGCGTTTGTCGGTGCAGCCATTGCAACCTCGGTACTAAGAGCAGGAGGCAGGGCAGCCACCGAGTCATTTGCTAGAGGAATGCTTAAGGCTGTAGGCTTTGGCGCTATTGAAGAGGGGATGACTGAGGCAACAACGGCAGCAGGTCAGTACTATCTAAACTCTTTAGCAAATCCCAACGTAGACTTCACCATGGATGGGCTATGGGATGCTACTAAAGAAGGGTGGTACGCTGGTGTAGTACTTGGCGCTGGTGTCGCAGGTACGGCCAGCATTCCGGCTGGTGTTAGGGCTGGAGCAATGGCGCTTACATCTATCCCCGGACTCAGGGATTCAATTGAGATAAACAAGCTAGCAAAGGAATACGAGCTTGCCCCAACGATGAAGCTTCGGCAGGAGATTGGGGTCAAGATTAACAATGCCGTGATGAAGGCTTGGGATAAAAGACTCGGCAGAAAAAAGTTTTACGAGAGTCTTCAGCAAAGCAACCCAGAAGCTTTCCAAAAGCTTGAGCAAATCCAAAAGCAGATTGCTAGACTTGGCATTGAGTATGGCCGCTCACAAGACCCTGAGGCTCGCAACAGCTTAAAAGAAAAGATTGTAGGTTTAATAGACCAAAGAACAAAGCAGGAAACAGACCTTGGCTTAGAGTACGAGTTAAACGCTGAAAGCGAATTCAACAGAGTAGCCCGTGGTATCTCAAGAATAGATAAAAAATACAATGGTTATGGTGATTTGTTTCAGGGCGGAGCTGACTCTGTAACTGTGACTTCAGAGAATGTTGATTCCGTCATGGATGCAATCAACAGCACCACCTTTGATGGCACTCCAATGCCTGAAAGCGGGGTGTTTAAGTCGGGCTCTCAGATGCGAAGAGCCATGGCTAACGTTGTGTCTGTGGTGAAGTCTTTGTCTAAGACGGGTAAGTTTTCCGGAGTCACAATCCACAAGACAGCAGACTCGTTCCTATCAGCAACAGGACAGACTACACTGACTAGGGGCATGTGGTCTGGGAAAGGAGAGATTCACCTTTTTGCTCCAGCCATTATGGAGAATACCGGGTTTCACGAAGCGTACCATGACTTGGTACTTGAGGCTATCGGACCGGAGGGTGTGCAGCAATTGGCTGATAGACTCTTGTCAGCACTCCCAGCTGATGCAATAGGCAAATACGAAAGATTTATTTCTCAGTACGGTGACGTTAGGAATATTCGCAAAGCCATAAAGAATAATGTGGACGTAGCCGAAGAGTTCCTTGTTGAGCTCCTTGCAGACATTACTACTGGAGACTTGGATGTAGCTGTAAAGAAGGGTTTGATTAACTCATTCAAAGGCTTTGTCGGCTCAACACTCAACACCATCCCCGGTGTGAATGTAGATATGGTTGATGCTGACCCAAAGATACAAGACCTAGTTAATGCACTGCAAAAAGTTACAGGTCAACTTGCTGAGGGTGAGGCTGTTACAGGAACGAAGGACTTAAGGGAGGCTGCAATCAGAGCTGGTTACAATGCAATGATGATTGAGCTTGAGGATATGAATCCAAAGGCTCAAGGAATCTATGCAAGGAACAGAGACGTAGAAGAGGTCACTGACGCGGCAAGGTTTGCGGGTGCAATGGCAGAGGCTACCGAGCGAATGAAGCAGCTGAAAAAGAAGATGTTCCTTCAGGTAGACCCTCTCACCACTGAGGATGCGCAAAAAATCCTTGACGACGGGGGTAAGCTGTTCATGACCAAAGATGGACTGTCTGGTGCGTATGTAAAAGCTGATGGGTATATGGGTGGATTGTTTAAGAATCCAGACTCAGAGCTTAAGCTAGTCAGTAATCCACTTCAAACTGCTAGGGCCAAGAACGGAGGTAAGTTCTATGATGCTTTTGCAACCGAGCTTGAAAGCCTTTACATTGGTAATGGATGGAGACCTGTTGCAAGGCTTGACTTCAATCCTGAGTTTGCCCCAGAGGGGTGGGACGATGCTGACTCGCCACTTAAAACCCAACCAGATGTAGTCTTCTTTGTTAGAGGGGAGGGGAATATCGGTGACGGAGTCAGAATGACAGACTACATGGAGGCTTACGAGTATGCCGAAAGAATTGCTAACGGCAAACCGCAGGCAATCATCAAGTCGCTAGAGGAAAAGCCGGGTAGGGATTCATACCTCGAAAAACAACAGGTAACTGAAGAGCAGCTGGAGCAAAGAAGGGATGAGCTTAAGCTTGATGAGAGCCAGAGACAGAAGAGGAGTCCTAAAGTTGTCAAGGCGCTTCAGGATTATGTAGCTCAAGAGATTACTCAAGAACAGTATATCGAGGTGGTGAGAGAAGAGACTCCAATCACTCCATTTGTTTACGTTCCCGAGGTCCCGAGTACGCTTGACATCGGTGCAGCCCTTACAAGCAACAAGCTTGAGTCAGGAATCATTGGCCTGAATAAAGAAATACCAGAGGGATACTACGTAGGCCTTCGGCTTGATATACCCGCGTATGATAACTACGATGTGTGGGTGGTGTCTGTACACCAAGGTGCTAGAGGAGAGGAGCGAGCCCCCAACCTAGGAGGTAAGTCCATTGGGTATGGGCAGACAGCCCTAGCCACCAACGTAGAGTTTCATTCTGTGCCAAAGGGAGCTCTCAATATTGCACTTGAAAAAGGAAAGACTACAATCGCTAGAATGTTTGGCGATTGGAATAATCACGACCCTCAACAACTCAGAGACAGAGCAGAGGAGATTATGAATAGTGACCAGTACAATATGTCAGACCTAGCGGAAGGCAAACTTGATGGCTGGATTCAAGTGGGTATGAACCCATTCAGACACAGTTGGTTCTACGACAAGAGGGATGGTAACCCAGTCGTATCTGCATCAGAGGTAATTCAGATTGGTGCGCTTGTATTGGCTAAGGACGTAGAGAAGGTATCTACTTCAGACGAAAGGTTTACCGTAGTCAGGAAGGACGGAACCCCGATGAAGTTCCAACATGCCTTGCCGGGTGAGTCTGGTGTTGACACGAGGAGAATGATGACCAACAAGGCTCAAAGGGCTGGTTTGTTGTCTACTAAATACGCTGAGGACGACAAGGAGTTCAAGAGACTTATGGCCGAAAGTGTGGTTCATAATCAAGACCCGGACGAACTGCTCATGGATAGGGTTATAATGACATCGTCTCCGGACAACCTTATGGTGGGGTCATTGTATTTCGACGACGAGCTTGTGTTCGAAGGTGCTGGTGGTATGTATTACCCAGTGAGAACTGGAAACATGTGGGCATTTGCTGACCTTAAGGAGGCGAGAGTTGTAGCTGAAAAGTTAAACGCATTGAGGAAGGCATCGCCAGACGGCAAAGTTTTCTTTATGCTTATGGCCGGAAGACCCGAGAAGGTATTTAGTAATACGGGTGCGGTAGCTACCACCGAACTCATTCTCAGAAAGTTGATGGCTCAGGGGCTGCTCACTGACGTGGCATTCAATAGGATAGTCATAGAGTCATTCAAGCAGACCTTCCCTAAGAATAGGCCAGTTAGGATTGATGGGTCTACTTTGGACGCAGCAAACAGAATCTTGAGCTTCATGACAGATGTTAAGGCATCTGATTTCGGTAAGCGTAAGTACTTTACTGATAAGATGCTTGTCAACATCGGGATAGCTTTCGCTGACAATCAGGCAGGTAGAGACGGCATTCAGAAGATGCTTGAAACGGACAAGATAGGGGCTAAGCAGACTGGCAGCACCTTAAAGAGAATCATAGCTAGACTGCTCACCGAAAGATTCTTAGTTGATATAGATACCGGAAGTGCGTATGCAGCAATCGAGATAGATTCGGATGTCACATTTGGGGAAGACGCAGAAGCGTCACCTATCTTCCCGGCCTCCGTATTTCAGCTGGATGAGAACGGGAATAAGAAGCCAGTGACAATGCACCTGTTCAAGAAGAAGGTCAAGCCTGACGAAGTTTTTCCATTGGCTAAAGACATTCTTACAACTGAAAGAGGATTTAGAAAGAAGGAGTTTATAGAGACGTTCTCTAGTAAATATGAAGGAAGGCAGAAGAAGGACGGCACATTCAAAGACCCTATCAAGGCAGCCGAATCCGCGTGGAATGCATTACTTGGTCTGCTTAATCAGCCATACGGAGTAGCACGATACAAGGGCAAGGCTCAAGCCATAGTAGACGCGGAAGCAAAAGCTCAGGGCAACATAACCCGATTGGTGTCTCAAATGATTGACGCAAAATACCCGTCACCTAAAATCACCAGAGACAAGCGCAGAAAGAATCCGGTTACCAGTATTGACGAAAGCATGCAGCTGGATGCCTTTGTGCACGTCAAGGCAGATGTCATCAAGACGTTGATGGACTACGGGTTTACTAAAGAGGGGGCTGAACGAATGTTCAAAGAGGCCGTAGCCTACAAGCAGGGAAGAACCCAAGGAAAGCGGGAGGGTATGCGCGTTGCCATGATGAACGCGAAGGAAGCCAGTAAGCTGTCTACCAAAGCAAAGAACCTCAAGAAGTCCTTGGAGGAATTGAGGGACAAATCAAAGACATTTAAGGAGTTCCTATCAGAAGCAATCAATCTTATTGATGAGCGGATGAAGGAAGATTCAAAGACACCCTTCACAAGAGGACAGCTTAAAGACCTTGTTAAATACATCAGACAAGCGCACAACGTAAATGCAAAGCGTGCATCTGAAGAAGGGTTGGATGCAATGCAGTCCTTCATTGATAAGATTTCTGTAATTTTTGACAAGCGTGAGGCCAAGGCAGAGATGCAGAAGTATCTCGAAGGAGTGCGGCACGCAAGAAATCTTCAGGCCAGATTAAAGCGCATGTCGAAGGTGAGGGGCAGAGCCTCAGCACCAAAGAACGTAACGACATATGCCAAGGTAGCTAATGGATTGGCTGCAATAAACCCAGCATTACTTCCTCAGAATGAGCTTGAAAGCTTTGTTGGTACGCTCATGCAGACCATCTCATCGATGTCTAAATCTAAGGCCGTGTTCGATGCGGAGGAGGAGCGGTATGCAGGCATATCGTTTGACAAAACCCGGGTAGAGGTATTGCGAAGCAAGCTTAGCAGCTATAGCGCAATGGAGGAGATTGGTAGGCAGTCGTTGTTTATGGCTAAGGCTCAAGTAAGAGCAGCTAAGAATAAAACAAGCATAGAGGAAGAGTATGATAAGCTTGTAAAGAACTACGAACGGAGTAGATTGTCTTCCAGCAGACGGGCTATCCTAGACTTCATTGACGACAACCCCACTATCACTCATCCTGAAACAGGGGAACAGGTAGTCCTTGATGAGAGCAACCCAGCGCATGTGGATTTGGTCACTCAGATTCTCGCCGAGAACGCTGCGTTAAAAGAGGAGCTGCAAAAGGACGCAATCATATACGACGTTCTCATCCCAAGGATTGCCGCAAACCTCACCAAGCTGCTTGAGGATTCTCAAATTGCAGATATACTAGGCTTGTATAACGAAGGGGAGTTCGACGTGAATAAGCTTGCGCTCAGATTGCAAAAGCTTAAGCGGCATCACATCATCAATCTTGATTACCGGCTTGACGACTACGTTGTAAACGATTCGGTTTATGGTATCGGTTACATGCACGCCCTAGTCAAGGGAAACATTGACATGCCGAACGCGCTTTCAAAACTAGTTCGGTCTAAGAACTTAAAGTCTAGGTCTGGTGTATTGTCGGGGCCACTGGATACTATCAATTCCTATATCCAGAACTTAATTCCAGCCGACAGGATTACAACTGCAAAACTCAGAGTTGCTTTCGGCTTGTCCGCCATGACTACAAACTTTGCTAAGGCTGACTTCATTCATACTCAGATAGTGGAGATGCTTGAGTCTGAGATTGACAGGATAGAAAGTGAAGGCGGCAGTGTGAAGACAAGGGCTGACAGAGCTATTGCTCAGATGTATTCTATGGCTAGGCAATTGCCCAAATTCGAAGGAGAGAAAGGAGGTGCTGAAGCTGCTTGGTATATCGAGCTAAGGAATGCTATGCGAAGAAGTATCGACTACTACGTAGAGCAAAAGACTTTTGAGCAGAATGAGATTGATGAGTTTGAAGATGCGTTCAATTACCTGTTCGGTGCAGCCGAAACATTACCTGAAATGATTCAAAGGGTTGAGTCGGAAAGGTCTGACATTACTGGGCTGGTTGACTATATGTCTGACATCCACAGCAGCCTCATGCCTCAGTTTAGAAATTACGTGGAAAGATATCTTGGGAAGGAGCTAGAACTAGAAGATAACTACACTGCGTTCGAGGTAATCCCAGAGACCGGAGCTAGAAACGTAGATGATTTGATTCGGATGAGGGTATCCATTAGTGAAGCGTTAGCTAGCTCATCTCTATCTCATACAAAAAAAGTTGCTGGTAGTTCATTCGAAAGAAACCCTCGCTCTCTCAAGGGAAAGAATCGAATTGGACTTGACTTCCTTTCAATTAATGAGAGAACGCTAAGGGACAACATCATATTGTCTAACACCGTTGGTGATGTGGTTGCTGCGAACTACGTTATGAACAGCGACGCAATGAAAAACTTTATTGTGGACGCTAAGGCTAGGAAGGAGCTTGAAAGAAAGATGATGTTGTATGTTCAGCAGGACACGGGAAAAGTTCCGCCAGTATTCCAGCCTACATTCAGGGTCAGAGGAGTTAAGTTCATGAACCCAGTAAACCTTTTAAGGAATGCGGTAATCGTAAAAGCTTTTGGAAGCTTTGGAATTCAGACCCTCAAACAGAGTACAGTTCTTACGTCGGTTATGTTCCAAACAAATAATCCGATTCAATCAATTCCGTACCTGATTAAAACTGTATCCGAAATGGCTGTGTTCTCATTAAGAACTTTAGCCAGAGAGGACAGCAAGTTAGCATTGGATGATGGTAGGTATAAGTTGTTGCAGAACTCACCTGTATTCCAGAGGGATTACGAGGCAGGCAACATTGACCCATACACCGGAAGAATGAGCTTGGATGAAGGCAAGCTGCAGGAGATTGTAAGAAAGCTCAGCGACATCAGCCTAAAGAACTTGAAGGGTACCGATAAGGTAGCTGCTGTTGCCTCTTGGTTTACGTTCTATGGCGATGCCTTGATGACAGAAGGAGCTATCGAAAGCTTCGATGAAATTGACTGGGATGCTGAGGCGGCAAACCCAAATGAGATTGCGCTGAGTTATGCAGATATGATGGTTAATAAAGACCAAGCCGCATCAACACCGAGAGAGGCTGCTGACTTGTACCAGCAAGAGAAAGGGTCAAAAGCAGTTGTCACTTATTTGGCGCAGAATGTCCTACTCCCATTCTCTAGGTTTGCCGTGAACAAAAAGCGTAGCATTTCATCTGACTTCATGCGCATATTGTATGGTGATGCGCAAGCCAAGAAGGAAGGTAGCATAGCTATGCTTGGCCACGCTGCGGAGCTTACACTGTTCTCGTATGTGGGTAAGGTTTTGATTCCGGCAATTTCGGCGATGCTTAGAGGTGACGATGAAGATGAACTTCCAAAGGACAATGCGTGGAGGCAAATTGCAACACAGGTAATTGTCGATGCCCAGCCGCTTCCACCGCTTGGAGTCTTTGACAAGCAGATTCAATCAACATTAAATAGATATCTATGGTACCCAACAGATGTAATGAGGGAAGGTGACTTTAATCTTGGTGATGATGACGGGTATGAAAGGTGGACTAGGTTAAATAAAGGTGTGCCACTGTATTACAAGGGGGCACCAAAGGATGCAACGCAAGGCTTACTCAGATTCATGGGGCCATACGGGGACTTCATTGATGATGCCAGAACTACAATCCATAATCTGTCCATGCCTGAAAACAAAGTTGTTAGTAGTACAGGGACGGAGTTTTACGTAAGGCCAGAGGACAAGGAGGCTATGATGATGCATTACTACCTCAAGATTTTCTTGACTGCAGGTCAGGTTGCAGGCTTGTCCAGTAAAGAGATTGATGTACTGGTCAGGGATATGGACAACCTACCTAAAGACAGAAGACTGTCTAACGAAGAGGCATTAGCTGCGTATGAATCAATTGCAGAGAAGTATGGAAGAACACTAGGCGAGGGCGAAGGTGAGGACAGGCTGAGAGAAATCGCAGCGAAAGCTGACAACCCATTCGATAAAGTTCGAGCAGTCAACTCATTCAAGTCAAGCATCAAGCCGATTGTTGCTGAGAAGAACATGGAGGAACAGTATCCAGACCAGCACAGAAAGTATATCAGGGAGGTGCGCAAGCTTCCAATGCAACTCAAGAACGCAAGGGATTACTACGCATTCATGAGAAGTAAGAGACAGACTATGAGCCCAGAAGAATACATTGAATTCAAGACTTACACTGATATGTATCTTGCTCTTGTTAGGCCTGCGTTTTACACTGAGGGTCAATACATTGAATCGAAAGAAGAATGAGATTAGAAGTACTTAGATTTAGCAGTCAGAAGGACAGCACGCTCGGACTGCTTTTTGATATCACGGATGGTGACCGCAAGTTTATGTGCTACACCTTAGAGGATGAGTACAGAGAGAAAAAGGTAATGCATGAAACCAGAATACCAGCTGGCACATACGACATTACATTTCGCACTGTAGGTGGGTTTCATTCTAAGTACTCGAAAAGATTTCCAGACACGCATAAGGGAATGCTATGGGTTAGAAACGTGCCCAACTTTGAATACATCTTAATCCATGCAGGCAACGATGATGATGACACAAGTGGATGCCTACTTGTAGGAGACACACAAACGGAAAACATTCAATCAGATGGGTTCGTTGGTAGCTCAGTCAATGCATACAAAAGGATATATAAAACAATTTCAGAAGCGCTCGACTGTGGTGACGAGGTTACAATTACATACATAGATTACGATGGAACAGAAGAAGATTAAGGACACTGGTCTTGGCCAATGGCTAAAAGAAAAAGCCCCCGGAGTCTTGGATACGGTTGGCGATTTGTTGCCAGATAAGGGAGCGCTAGGCATTGTAAAGAATTTACTAGACAAGGAGCCCGGTATCTCACCGGAAGAAGCTAAGGCTAGGGTAGATGCAGAGATTGCCTACCAGAACAACGTTACTGAGCGATGGAAGGCAGACATGAATAGTGATGTCAAGCTTGCCAAGCTCATCAGGCCTGTGACATTAATCACACTTATGGTTATGTTCTGCCTGACCATGGTGTTCGATAGTCTAGATGAGTGGCCGTTTAACGTGAAGGACAGCTATATTGATTTGCTTCAGGTGCTTATGCTTACCTCATTCGGAGCGTACTTCGCTGGTCGCACCATTGAAAAATCAAAGAAATGAGGCAGCTGATTGCCTTGGTTATTGCAACCATCACATTTAATGTGTCGGCTCAAGACTCGTGTGCTGTTTTCGGTAATGAGCAACCAGTAGTTTTAGCGATGGGATTGTTTGATGACAACCCAGTATTCTGGAAGACTATAAACTACGTAGTTCACGTACACCACACGGACAGCTTCCCCGATAGCTATGTTTCAGAGGACGTAATCTATGATGCGCATGACCACCTCATTGAAGAGTTTGAGGAGGTGATGATAAACTTCTCACTCGCGGCAATTGAGTACCACGACTTTGATGAGTGGGAGACAGCCCCGCAACTACTACAACCTTACTACACTTGTGTCCCCTACAGTGGATTTGGCTGGTATCAAATGAACGAGTACATATCTCCTATCGTTTGGGATAGAACTCAATACATGAACGTACACATCTTCCCGCAGTTCTGCTCTGGAATACTTGGATTTGCATGGCTGTCTTACACGGCGGCAACAGACATGGAGGGGGTTTGGGTCAGAACAAATGTGTTCGGGAGGTTTGGAGAACAGCTTACCCTGCCTACACGGATGGAGAACAAGACATTCATACACGAGGTAGGTCATTACGTTGGGCTGCACCATGTGTTTAATGACGTGGAATATTGCGGCCAAGACCTTGGACCATGTGAAGAAACTGGCGACGGCGTATGCGACACCCCTCCAACGAAGGTGAACTGGAGTTGCGAGAATCCGATATGCCCACCGGGACTATACGACTACACACCCAACAATCACATGGACTATTATGTGGATTCATGTAGAACAAACTTTACTCCCGGTCAGATACAGCGTGCCCACGCTGTGCTGCCTGTATTTCGGCCCGGCCTAACCGACCCAACTGAAGACCCCGTGTGTTACGGAGACGTAAGTGGTGACTTTGTTGTGGGTACGAATGACTTGTTGCTCATGATGGAGCATTGGGGAGAGTTGGACTGGGAGCAAGGAGATGTGAATGGAGATGGGTATTTCACAGTGACAGACTTCCAGCAAGTGCTTCAGTACTGGGGGACGGTATGCGCCAGTGCAGAGCTAGACCCATTTTACAGGGAAGAAGAAACCCCCGCCTTGAGGGGCGAGGGTCTCCGTAAGGTAATGAAACTCCTGCATCAAGCCGGTGTAACAGTACCAAGATAATAAAGCTGGCTCACCCAGCAACAAGACATTCGTTTCATATCAGAGAGATAAAGATTGGTGTCTTCTCTCCCACGTATGACCCAGTAACATTGAAGTCCATGAACTCGATGGCCTCTTCGCACGTCATTCCATCCCTCTCCATTAGAACATGTACACACATGTCGTAGTCATAAACAGCTACAACATTCATGCCTTGGGTGTGGCCTAATAATGCTTCTTCAAACCCGTCTGCCAACAGAGCCTCCTCGTCCACGAGGGCTTGCATAATCTGCTCCAGTCGGAACATTTTCATATTGGCAACAAACTCTTTGCTTGGTTTCCTGTTCATCGTACTGGGCATGCTCCGGTGTCACAATCTTGAATGTCAATGTCGGCCATGTCAAGCACACCTAGGTTGGTGATTGGTGTAACCTTTGATGACATCTCATCGTATAACTCTTTTGTAATCTCCTCGAACGGAGCCTGAGCAAACCCATGCTCATTGTGGAGCAGGAAACTAACTGACTTCATGTTGAAGTAGTCCAGCGCTAGCCAAGACTTGATATCATCGAGCTCCTCTTTTCTGTAGTAGATAGTAACAGATACGCTGTTGTCGCTCCACTCTTGCTGAAGGCGCTTAATCACTTTGAGCTGGTCGATAGCAGTCATGTCCTTTGCGTACATAGTACCCTCTGGGAATTTGCAAGGGAACTCTACAACAACTGTCCCGTGGTCTTCAGTGCCATCAAAATTCTTGACATACTCTATGCGATAGCCTCTGTCCCTGCAAGCTTGTACAAGGTCACTACCTGAAGCCATTCTAATTCGTCTAATGAAGTATTCTGAATATCCGGGGTGAGCTCCCGGTGTAACACCAGCAAGTAGAGACAGCGTGCCACTGGGCTTGACCGTCGTGAGCTTAATTGATTCTGGAAATCCTCTAGTTCTTGAATACTCGACATCGAATTCTCTGAGTTTTGAGTACACCTCACCGAGCCAGCTTCTTTGTTCTTCGGTAGCCTGTAGATATCCAGTCACCCCGATTCCCATTCGCATGTTTCTGTGAACGATGTCCTCAGTTTCTTTAACCGCACACTTGATTGCCAAGCTATGCTTATTGATTCTATAAAGATACTTTGCAACCTTTAATAGTTCTTCCTTTGATTCAATATTCGGCAGATAGATTTCAGCCAAGCAGCAAGTCTCAAAGTTCGCAAGTGATTGCTCAGCACAAGGGTTGTATCCTTGCACGTCTGGGTCGGGGTACTGGGTTTCTCCTGTTCGTCCCATCCTGCGAGACGACTCTAGATTAATCAGACCGTAAGGCTCGCCATTGCCTTTGTATCCTTCCCAGAATTCATCTGGTAACATACCGACATCATCACAGACTACACTGTTGTTTGACATCGCTCTCCAGTTGGGAATACTGCCCAAGTCCCAACGCTTTGCACGCAGGTACTCGATATCATCGTGGTCACCTAATGCAATCTGTGCTGAGCGTCTTACGTTACCGGCAACAACAATGCTTCCGATGATGTTCATGATGTCAAGACAATCAACGGGTCTTAATCTCTGACCTGCTCTTCCGTTGAGCACCTCATTGATGCTCATGATTCCTTTGACTAGGTCTTCCGCCCCGCTTGCCGTTCCGCCAAAACCTTTGATAGGAGCTCCAGCTGGTCTGACGAGGTGAGTAGCGAAGCTAAATCCCTCACCAGTTTCAAAGCTGGCTTCGAGTGTTCGCTTAAGCAATTCAACCCATCCTTCTCTTGAGTCAGGTACGATAAAGTCTGCATCGTTTTCATCGTTCCTAACTAATTTAATCTTTTTCTTTTTAACCTTCGGGAGTTGATAAACATTCTCTCTTTGGATATTGAATCCAACGCCACTCCCAAGCATAAGCATTTCGAATGCCCATGTGAACGGACGGATTGGGGAATCAACAACAACAAAGGCGCAGTTCTGTAGGGATGGTAGGCCAAGACGGTCAACTGTCTTTGTCCCTAGCTGCCAAAGGAATCTACCGGCTACAGTACCCTTGAGATTCATCATAATATCTCTGAGTTCCTGCTCCTCTTCAGGAGTAAAGCCTACCTTTAACTGCTTGCTGCATGCGTTGACCACACGCTCTACCGTGTCAGGCCATTCCTCGCTGCGCTTACTGTTTAACTGACGTGAGTACGTTCTTTTATAGGTGACGTATCCTACTGGACCCCACGGAATGGAGTCCACCAACTGCTGATTATCCATGTAAAATGGTTTAAAGGGTGGAAGAAAAAAGGGCTCTAATATACGAAGTAAAGTCCTCTTCATAGAACAGAATTCCAGAAGACTTCAGTGTGTGGATGGGTAAAAGCCAGCCCTCTGCATTCACCCTTCCGTTAACTGTATCCCTAACGGTAGGAACCGACCTTAAATTGTGCTCACCATTCAAAAAATCTTTGAGCTGCTGGGCATGAATGATGTAAGCCTTTGCTTTGTACTTGTTCACGTCCTGTAATGTGACCAACTCGTAGGCTTGCTTGACTATGTAAATCCACCAGTCAGAACGTGTCACCATTATGCCGCTAGGCCTGCCCATCTTAGGGTTCTTGTACTCAATGAACAGATTACCTGTTGGTCTGCGCTGCTCACCTTTGTAGTTCAGCCATGGGGCAGCAGAAGACTGGTCGAACTTTACTTCATGGAACTTAGCCCGCCCCTCTTCAGACGTTAACTTTAAATCCCAGCCGGGAACATTTCCGGAACTGAAGGTTACCTCAGAGACAGGGTAGGTGTTGAGCACGAACTGACCCCAAGCCTTTTCGATGGCATCGCCTATCGCTTTGTCATTCTCTACAGTGCTCATTGAACTCTTTCAGTGCAGTCTTAATACCTTCAAGCTCAATGATTAAAAGCTTTTTGTATTTTCTGACTTCGTCAACAGTGGTGTCCCAGTCTTTCTGTGGATTACCATCATCTGTATGGATGCTTTCGTAAAGCTCCGTTGTCAATCTATGAATCTCCTCAGTGGCAAAGGAGTACAATTGACTAAGTTTTTCTTCAGTCATTCAGGTGGCGTTTAATAATTTCAACGGTTTGGTCAACTTGCTTCTTGTTTTTTGGGATGAATAGCATGTAGTCATCCATGTCATTGCTCTCTAGGTACTTTAGGAATAGCTTCCATCTAATTGGAAACGTGTGTTGAGATGGGACATATCCCTTTGTCTCAATAATAAACCTATGCTCATGACTAATGAAGTCAGGGGTGTACCTAATTGCTAACACAACTTTGTTAGTAGCATCAACAAGAACATCCTTACCCCTAGTTGACTTGTGATATACACCCGGATAACGAAACGAGTCCACAAGACTGAATGTCTCGGACTCGTAACCGAACTGAAGCTTCGCCTCCTTTAGCTTGTCGTAGCAATAAGTCTCAAGGGTAGACTTCAGCTTAACCGAACCGCGAGAGAGGTCGCGTCGCTTCCTCCCTCTTTGCGGCTTGGTTAAGTTTTTTCTACTCCTATTCTTCATACTACAATTTACGAATGAAGTTGCCTTTGTTGGCCTCTCAACTTATCCCCAAGTGTTGGAAAAAGTGTAGGCTCCGGACCGAATAAAGCAAATCCCGATTGCGTACTATTGAATTCAAACATCAGTGGCTCAAGAAATGGGGTTGGCTTACCTCCAGTATCCACCTCCCTCACCTTTCGAACGTGCATCTCAATACACCTTCTCTGTAGTACATCGGGGTGCTGAATCTTTCGGTGCAAAGTGATGAAGCAATCCGCTCTGTTCACCCACTTACCTCCGTGCTCTGTATCCTCAGCATAAGGTGCAACCTGCAGTCCATCATCACCCTTTCTACGTTGACTCTCCGTAATGCTGTGAGCATTTACCCAGACAGCAATCTCCATGTTGTTACTAAGGGTAAGGAATTCTGAAGCGGCTTCGTAATGGTACTCATGGGGTCCGATTCCACGACCGGCACTCATCTCAATCTTTAAGCTGTTGTATGGGTCTACAAATAACCCGTCAATAGGTTGCTGTCTGTGAATCTTCTCGCAGAAAATGATGATGTCTGAGTAGCTGTATGTCTTGCTGTTGTCAATGACTATGAAGTGCTCCTCTACCCACTTCCTTGCTGCCTTTCTCTCTTGCACGGTCGTGCTCGTTAACTTTTTGTTCAAAGCAAACACCATGAGTTTCATTTTGATGGCGGCTGTCCTGTTCTCCGAGCTGTAGATAACCCATCTCCAGTCATGATTCATTGCGCTAGCTACCATCATCCATAAAGCAAACGTAGTCTTACCGATGTTGCTGTGACCATTAATCATGACGAACTCTTTCTTGAACATGAAGTTCTCGTCCACCCTACTGTTGCCGGTAGTTAACCCAATCGGAATGTTACCATCAACGTAGTCCTCAATCCAATCATAGTCAACGTTATCACTACTAACGAATGACATGTCGCCATCGTTCAATCGCATATCTCGCTTAGCCTTCTCTTCAGTGTTGACCACCTCACCAATTGGCATCATCTTTCCCGCCTTGATACCATCATCAATGGTCTTACGTGCACCCTCTAGCGATTCAATGTTATCCTTCTTGGATATCTCTCGCTCAAGAACCCATCGAGCTACCTCCTCTTCAACTATGCCACTGGCTATATATCCTCCCATCAGAGTGGAAGCCTTGACAAGGACGTTATGCTTCTCACCGTCCGTAGCCTTGGCTATCATGAGTGAAGCAACGTTCACCTTTTGAAAGTCAGTCCATCCACCACGCTCTAAAACCTCTTGGTTCTGAGAACGCTCGGACAGCATACCACCATACTTATCGTACTCTGATTTGATTACGATGTCAGGGTCATACGATTCAAAGCAGGCTCTCGACTCGTTCTGACCAGTGATATCTAATTCAAGAGCGTATTGCTCGTCAAAGTACTTGACCAAGGAACGGTAGTGGTCTCGGTGCCTCTCCGTATTTGTTATCTCGACTAGCGCCTTGACACCATCGCCACTTGGGGACTCCCAACACGCCATGATATACTTGTCACCCGCCAGTGCGGACTTGACTCTCGTCACGTCGCAATGGTCAAAGTCCAGTATGATTAATCCGGAATGATATTGAAGTGTATCATCGCTTCGCTTCCCCTTGGGGAACACTCCGCTGAAGCAGACAGCAGGTAGCTCTTGCTTCTCAGACTTGTCTCCGTTTCTTACGAGCTCAACCCTTGGCCGACTGTTTCCTTCTCGTATTCTTCTTAGTACTGTATCCAACGATGTCACTACCGCCTCCTGTGTGCGATAGATTGTTGGGTATATCGTTACTCTCTTCTCTTTCATTACGCAGCTCCTCTACCTGTTGCTCATACCACTGCGCCTTCAGGATGTCGGTCTCTAAGGGCTGCCCCTCTTTTTTTCCCGCTCTCATCCTGTACTTGAAGCTGTTCATCTCGCAAAATGCTATGTACTTCTCCACTCCCCATATGTCTTTCATCATCTGGTAAACCTCTTTCCCAGCTGTCTTGTAATGATTTGGCCTTACGTCCTGCAACCTTGTATTGGAATCGCTGGAGGAATCTTTCGAGGATTTCGATTGTTCTTTTGATTGTATCAATTTGCTCATGAGTATTGATTTTTCTTTTGCCTTCTGGCCTTACATGCAAAGGTACTTTCTTATCTACTTTTTCATGAACAATTTCAGACGCGATTACAAACCACTTCCTATAGTCCGGACTTGATAGGTAGTAGACCTCATGGTTTCTGATGTAGTGATACACGCTTGTACGCTCCATCCCGAATAGGTTTGCAACGTCAGCGTGATGAAAGAATGGGTTGACTGCATTAGCAAAAGCAGCTCGCGTTTCTACGTTGTGTCTTAGTCTGTTTCGTTCTGGCGTGTGGCCGATGCGCGAACAATACTCTTGAAGAGTCTCTTGAAAGATGTTCTGTTGTGACATTTGATTTTATTTAGTGTACATTCTTGATACTCGCTCAGTGATTCCATAATCAAGCAAGTATATGTTACCTCTGTAGATACCCCAATTTGCAGGGTTGTACAGGTCGCAACCATTTATATCAAGTTCTGGGATTCGTTTCTTTACTGCCAATACATACTTCCCTTTAAACCTATCCATAGGTTTAGCACGTTGTTGAATGACGACACCTCCACAGCCCCACTTGACAGGGATGAGGTTGCTTTGATATCCGTACTTCCTCCAAAGCTTTCGCTCATTCAATCCTTGTAGCCACCCCCTCCTATCAATGGGGATTTTCACGGCGTACCTTCCAATAAGAAACACTACCCGAGTTGATACTTTTACTTTCATTGATTACTGATGCTTTTATTGATTAATGAATTGCGGTCATCCTCGGAATCGAACCGAGACGAGCTGCGTAACCTCGTTCCTGCGTGTTGCCATACCAAATTGTCTCACGCGATGACCGTAGCGCCCGTCTTTCCGAGCTGTCAGTCTTTGATATCCATAACGGGGTTATATGATTGACACCACCACTAGGCCCCGACTTGACCAATGTCAATCACGAAGTAACACGCGATTGATATGGCTGGATACCCCACCTCACCCGACAAGGTAAAGTTTTACTATCCCATGTGGTGGTAGTGTACTCCCGACAGGATTCGAACCTGTGACCGTCTGCTTAGAAGGCAGATGCTCTATCCACCTGAGCTACGAGAGCATGAAAGAGGGGGGGCGAACCCCCCTCCCAATCATCAGTTAGAAAATAGGTTCTTCAACAACCTGCTTTTCTACTCTACGCTTCTGCTCAGACTCGGAGTTAGGGTCATAGACAGAGCAGAAAGCTTTCATTCGACGGTCATCTTCCCGGTCAGGGATGGACAGCACGTCAATGTATACTCGACCTTTTGCAGTAGCATACTGCTTCAGGTTCTCCAATTCCTCAAGCGTAAACGAGATACGCTGAGTTACTCGTGGGGAATTAGTGTACCCCACATACACGTTTTCTTTTTTTTCAGCCATGATGGTGAATTATTTAAGGTTTGAAATGTATTCCTTGTACCGGTTACGGGATTGTACAACTCCCATGTTTCCTTCTGCGTAAAGCCACATCAACCTAAGTTCGATGTTGTCTGAACCCATGGCATCAGCAAGCTCTCGGTAAGGCATGTGTAGTTCCTTGATTGCGTAGTATGCTGTCATGCATCGCTCGGAAAAAGCACCCTTTCCAAATGCACATGGTTGAGCTACGTCAATTCCAAAGTGCAAACTTGATTTTACTATGAGTTCGTTAGCTGTCATTAGATGATTCCTTTTATGAAGAACGTCTCAGTGTCAATGTTATTGTCCAAGTAGTTTGATATTCTCTCTACTGCCTTGTTAAACTTGACCTCTCCGTTCGCAATTGTTTCTTCGCTTGCCTCGTAAACGCCGATGGCGAAAGGGTAGGCCTTCTCCTGCGCTACCCAATAGAACTTGTCGAGACCGAGCACGGTGCAGTAGATGTAGGCTTGGATGTCATAGCCATAGTCCCTAACAGCATACCGGAATTGATTCAAGCTTCGGGTAGTCTTGTGGTCGCTGATGTACTCTTTGTTTAGGCAGTCTAAGAATCCCCGAACAGGTACACCGTTAATCTCCTGATTGAACTCATGTTGATAGTCGCCAATTAAGTACGTCTCCAACACACCACTCACCTTGAGTCGTTCAATCATCTCTTGTGCCTTCTTGAAGTCATCCTCACCAATGAGCTTTACTCCTTTGGACTCGGCTTCTTCTTGAAAGTCTTTGACCCAAGCTTTATACTTATTGGTCATACGTGGTGCACGACCACCAATCTCCTCACATTTAGTGCTGTCATTGAGCACCATGAACTGCTTGTCGAAGTCTTCTGGAGTGAAGAGAAGGCAGTCGTACATACTTCCGAAGGTAAGAGCCTCACTCTCCTTAAAGAGCTGACCTCTCATGTACATCTCCCACAGCTTCATGTCTTGAAGCGCGTACTTGATGGAGCTGTACGATAGGTGACCCTTACCTACTGACTCTGCGAGCTTGATGCTAAGCATTATGCTTTTACGTATTCGACGAGCTTGTTGTACTGCTCATCATTAAACTTAGCCTTGCATTGCTTTTCAATCTTACTCCATGCTTCAGCACGGTCTACTGCATTCTTAAGGAATGTGACTGCCTTCTGATAGTCCTGCTCAGTGGTAGGCTGTTCCTTCTTTGCTGGTGCAGGAGCATCTTGCTTTGCGATTGCATCCTTTACCTCGTTAGCTGAAGCAATGCTAGTGTCGATTCCGATTCCCATCATTGCCAAGGCACGTCCCACTGCTGATGTTTCGCAGTTCTCAATGAAAGATGTCTTGTTGATGTTGCTCGATGCCTTCACCTCATGTGCATGACCAGTGGCTATGACTCGCTGCTCAGGGTCACCGATTACACATTTACATATGCACTCTTCCCTATCATCCGTGACTGTTATATCTGTTGAGATAGTCCAGTTCTTGTACTGCTCTTCGTTTCGGAAGAATTTAATGCGTTCGTTGACTTCAACGTACTGCTTACCACGAATGTTTGTGGTCTTGAATTTATGGGTACTCATTTGTACTGAATTAATGGTTAACAATTGTCTCGGCTATCCTTGCTAGTAGTTTCTGAAGGTCTACTAGTGGCTGAAGTATCAGTATCAGGATTAATAATACTACCATCAGCGGTAATTTTAAGAAGCTGTTCATCATATGCTTTTATTAAGTCTTCGTACTCGTCTAACAATACACTCTGCCTCATGACAAGATTGCTGTACACTTGCTTGTCTGCTTGCTGTGTGTTTACAAAGTTCGAGGTTTTTTTTGAGCTTTTCAACAGATTAGCGCATAAAGTTTTAAACATTTTGTATGCCCTCATGATTCCCAAGCTTTAAAAGGGTCGTTCACAAGGCCTAGGTTCTCCGCATCGTCGTTGAGCATCATACACTTCTGAACGAACTCTCCTTCGGTTATGTTACCGAGGTCGTACTGCTTACAGATATTGAGGAACAGCTTACATACGGTCTCGCTGTCATGGAGTTGGAACTGTCGCTGTACAGACACTCCGCTGATTGTTTCTTGGGCTTTCATTAGCTTAGGATTATGATTAGGATTAAGGTGAATATCATTGCTGCTGTTGTGTAATAGACAACGTCGTACTGAAACTTTTTATTGCTCATGGCTCAAAGTCTTTCTAGGTTCCATATCATGTGGATGACATCACTAAAGTCTGTCACTGCCTTGCGCTCAGTGATGGTGTCATTGCTATCCTTGCTGAACACTACCATCTCGTTCACTCCGTTGATGGTTGTCACTGATAGGATGGTGTTGCCCACTTCGATTTGCAGAACTCCTGACTTGGTTCCTGCGTTTGCGCTGAGGCTGAAGCCTCGATTGTTTTCTTTACTCATGTTTACTTGATTTTGATTACAACTACTTAACGGTCTTTGGTTTCTGTTTATTGTGCTGTGTCCGAATTTTTTTTCTGGGTCAGCTCATTAAACTTGTACTCTATACAGTCTAGGACTACGCCTTTACGCTGCGGACACTCGTCCAATGAATCGGTGAATAGTTTTATCCAATCCTTATCAAGCATTGCGATACAGTCTATCTGTACTACCGATGTGTGGTACCCTATCAGGTACTTTTTCTTTAGCTCCTCAACTGTCATTCTCCTGCTCTATTACAATGTCCTTGACGCTCTCGGCAACCTCCCTCCAATCAATGGTGCTGATACTATCGTTAACGAAGTCAGCTATGATTCCATTGGGTAGCTTCTTCAAGGTGTGGTCTACCATCCAAGTGAATGACTCTAGGCAGTAGTCAGCTGAGATGCTCATAGGCTTTGCTCCTGTCGGCTTCTCTGTCTCTATCCACTCGTTGGCAATCTCGTCTAGGTATCCCCACACATTGAGTAGCCATGTCTCTTTGTTCTTAAATGATTCGTAGCTCATGGTGAATTGTTTTTGTGGTGTTTCTATAGTTAGAACGGCAGCTCTTCGTAAATTATTGTGCCGTCTTCGGCGATTGCATTGATGTCAATCAGGTGTCGGGCAGTCCTTCCGAAGAAGCCTTGGAGTTGCCAAGCCAACCCTGTCTTGATGAGTGCTGAGAACAGCTCAAGTACATCGTTGACCTCATTTATCTCTCCGTTTTCGTACATCATTATCGATGTGGTAAGTTCCATTGGTTTGCTCATGTGAATTAAATTATGTGGGTTCTATAGTATTAACGCCACGGGTTTCTGTTTATTGTGCTGAGATTGTTAACCGATGTTAACGAGGGTCAGGCCATCCGAGGCTCAGCTTTACCTCGAAGTCCAAGCATCTGCATTCAGTTACGTAGTCGGGGAGCGAGGGAGAGGGAGACACAATCGCGCTCCACAACTCCATCATATATCGCTCTCTATCTACTACCATGACGACCTGTATTCTAGGTACATTGAATGCTTCTGTTGCTTCGCCTTGATAGCATCATTCACTATCTTCTCTATCACCTTGGCCGTGTTCTCAAGGTCTTCGAAGTAGTACTCATCGTACTCTGTCCCTCCGAAGAAGAACCCTTCCACGCATGGTAGCAACTCAGGTGCTCGCTCTCGGTTAAGCAACACTGACAGACACAGGGTTCGTAGCTCCTGAATCTTATCGAGGGAGACGTATGCACTTCGGCAGTCATCCTCTCCGTCTTGAACGTTATCAACAAACCACTTGTGAATAGCGTTCGCCTTCCTCCAGCACATGACCTCCTCGGTAATCTCGTGAATCTCTCCGATGCTACCAATGAATGGTACCGGCTTGTAGTTTAACTCAACCCCGACAGCGTACTGCTTCTTGTTGGATGAGTTCTCGTTTGCTCCACCCCAATTGCGCACGTTGTGCACTCGGTACAAAAACATATCTAATCCCATAATTGATAAGGTTTTAAAGGTTTCTACAGTTATAACGGTGAGGAAGTAGCACTTATTGTGCTACCTCCACTTTTTCTTCTGTCTCAACGTTCACTTCAGGGTCGAGACCAGCGGCCTTGCGCACTTCTGCGACACCTTGGACTGACCTGAGGTAAGCTGTCATTGCCTCGGAAACTTCCTCCTTGGCGGCCTTGAGGGATTCCTCCGCGCTCTTCTGACGACGCTTGGCACGTTCGAGAACGGTTGCCTTGTGCTCGGTCAGGTTGAGAGCCTCGCGCAGCTTGTCCGCCTGCTCGAAGGTGAGGCCTGCGGCGATGACCTTGACCACATCTGTGCGCTCGGTCACAGACTCACAGGTCACAGACTCAACAGACTTCCAAGACTTGGTCTTGATGACCGAGAAAGTCTTCTGCTCGGGCAACACGATGCCTCGTGCCTCGGCGAGCTGTCGTACCTCGTCGGCAGTGAATCGACTGTCTTGGATTGGCAAGCCTCGCTCGGAGTTTTGGACAGCACTATCAACAGCGTACCTCTCGATGTATCGTAGCGCATCAGCCAACTCGAAGATGCACTCGGTCAAGGTTTCACGGGATGAGATGTATACCCACTTGCCGTTCAGCTTCTCGATATCGTAGTTGCCATCTGAGTTCTTCACAACTCGGAGTTGGTGACCGATGAACAGAACGTCGCTGAACACGTCGGTGTGATTGTCGAACATAGCATCCGTGAACTCGTAGCACGTCTGCTCGTCGGACAAGCCTGCGCGGAGCGGGTCACCCTCCTTGACCTTCTTGAGGTAAGTAGCTCGCTTCATGCTCTTGGCCTGATTCTCCATATACTCACGAGCTATGCTGTTGTCGAGCCTTGGGTTCATAACCTCCTCGACCATGTCCTTCAAGCGGTACTCGCTAACCGTCTCGCTGTAACGCCTGTCCTTGTTGAACTCACGGATGACATCGGATGCCTCGTCGGTGAGGTAGCCCCAGTTGTCTACAGGTGCGAGTTCAGCGAACTGCTTGCAGGCATCGTAGAGTTCGGCTGGGATGACCTTCATGATGACCTTGCTAAATGCCATCTTGAACTCAGGAGTCTGCACGTAGTTGTAGTCGTGCTTGATACGCCCCATGGAATCTGACGTGTCCTCGATGTATTTGTTGAGGATTCGCCGACGGATGCCGTACTGGTGGTTCTCAAGGTTCGTTGCGAATCGCGCGGCATTGCGGATTACTTCTTTGGCTTGGGGTGTCAATGCGTTGTCTTGCATAATGTAAAAGGATTAAATTGAACTGCTTTCTTTAGTAATAACGCGGCAGGTTTGCTGTTATTGTGCTTGGTTTGTTAACGGCTGTTAATCTTTCACGTAGTTCTCGTTGAGGTACACGAAGACCTTCACCTCTACGCACTCACTAAGGAGTCCCGTCAAGTCACATCCGCAGATGTGTCGCTCGCTTGAGGTGCACTCGAACTCGATGCTGACGAAGTCTGGATAGTCCTCCTCTCCCTGCGCGTTGTACCACCCAATCTCACGCTCCAAGAGGAACTCTTCGTGTGCGCTCAGGCACTCAACGTCTCCGTTGAAGATTGCAGGGAGGAACTGCTGTCCGCAGGTCATTGTGTCTATTTGAATTGCTTTCTGTCCCATATTTCTTTTCTTTTAGTGGCTTCTATAGTAATAACGCAGAAGAGTTTCTTGTTATTGTGCGCGGACTGATTTTTTTTAGATGTTGCGAAGCATCCATACTTCATCGAGACTCCATCCCTTCTTACGGCACATCAGGTTGATGTAGTTGTCCATGTGCGCTTGGTTGTTGAACCTGTTAGTCACATCGAACAGCCCTGTGTAGCCCTTACCTGTGTAGAACTGGATGGTGGCCACGAATGCCTCGTTCAGGTTGATAACTCCCTTGTAGGGGCGGCTCGCGTACTCGATTGGGGTGCATGGGTATCCTTTCATAGTGTCTGTGTTTGATAGTAGAACGGATTTAGTTTTGGGTTTATTGTGTCCTACTTGTAAAAATCTGTTAACGCTTTGTGGGCAGTCAGGAATCGAACCTGATGCAAGCGAGCCATCGCCTGCCCCAAGAGGGGAGGATTACTCCTCGTCCCTCATGATGAAGTTCACGGCTTTCATAGCCTTGTTTGCCGCTGACAGAGCCATCTTCGGCTTGTCCTGTAGCTTCTTTACCCATCCGTTGATGTAGGCTTGGCTGTTGGCCTCATCGTCCTTGGGCTGAATACCTGTCAGGCCTACGAGGAACTGAGCACCAATCTCAGCCACCAACTCCTCCTTGCTGTATGCCTCGGAGCCGAATGCCGCTACCTTCTCCAATCGCTTGAGGATGGTCTCGTGGCCTGTGCTGTGCACCAACTCGTGGAACAGCGTCTTGTAGTAGTCATCGTTGGTGACGAACGTCTCAGGCTTGGGCATCTGCACATGGTGCTTGCTTGGGCTGTAGAAAGCGCTCGCTCCGCCGTGAGCCAACGTTGGGCGATGCTTCTTAGGGTACTTGACAGCGTACACTGCCTCAGCCTCCTCGATGGGATTGAAGTCTCCGCTAGGCTCGACCTTCTCTCGTCGTGGCTCGATATCGTCGCACTGAGCGATGTTGAAGACATTCCACAATCGTGGGCTGAAAATCTTGTCGAACGCCATGCCTTGAGGGATGTCCTGAACCTTGCGGTAGAACTTGCCATCCTCGCCCCTGAAGACGATGTTCCAGAACACAATCTCGGTGCCTGACTCTCCCTTGCGGACACTGCCTCCCTTGGCTTGAGCCTGCTTGAAGGTGAGCCACTCATTGTGCTCGTATCCTTGCTCCTGCCCATGGATGGTGAGGAACAGCTCATTGATGCCAGTGTAGGCTCGGCCTGTGGCGTTGTTGATGGGGTGCTCGATGCACCCGCTCCCGCTAATGCTCCATGGCTTGAACCATTGGAGACCTTTGGTTTGCAACCCAGCTACGATGCGGTCGGTAACTTTCTGGTAAACATCTACTTTCTTCTTCATTTGAATTGGATTTGTGGGGAGACCCTTTGCCTCCCCGTGTTCTATAGTGATAACGTCTTTCGTTTCCTGTTTATTGTGCGCTGTAGTCAGTTTCGATGTTCTCGGTATCAACGAAGATTCCAAAGTGCGTATCTGCTTCAAGGCAGTCTTGCAAGCCTTGGAGGTCTCCGTAACCCATCGTGGCCTTCACGTTGATGTGCGCTCGGCGAATGCTCTGCAACACGTCTCGGCTTGCTTCCAACTCGCGCTTAGCGATGCCGATGCGCTCCTTGATGTTGGCGATGGTTTGGTCGCACAATGCCAAGGCCTCAGCGGTACGCAACTCGCGCTCCACAGAATCAAGGTTGAATTTCGCCAGTCCGAAAGCCGTCTCAGCCAAGACTCGGGCGTTCTTCAGAGACTTCTCAGCCACTGCTACAGATGCTGATACTCCGTTGTTGTTGTTGGTTAACTCACTCATTTTCAATGTATTAGGTTGGTTTGACATTCTATTTAGCTATCGCGTTCAGTAGTATAACGTATCTCGTTCTTGTGTTATTGTGTATGGGTGAAAAAAGTTTTGGTGCGTACCCGGTGGTGGGTTGTATATGTGGTAGCCTTTGGGTTGGGGTGTTGATTGTGCCTTGGCTTTCTGCCTGTAGGTGTGAATCGTTGCCAAGTCTGTCACCTTTGGTATCGTACCATGTAGGCAGGATTCAGCAACCAGTCAGGTAGCGCAGACCAAAAAGCTGAAATGTTTTGGCCGATGCTGTAAATGTTTTAGGGGGTGGGGTCACGGGATGCGTTTCGGGTTGACCGGCGAACCGTCCGCATGTATGTATAATCCCATACCCCTACATTACTCAGGCAAATAAGCTAGTTAACGTTGCTTACTCCGTACATTTGCAGAATGATTTATGTAGCATATTCTGTCATCTCAGCATACTTCCTGCTGGTAGTCAAGCTATTACTTGAATTCGTAATCAACCACAAAAAGACTTGACTTTGTAAATTTTTTCGTGTAACTTCGCATCAGCTTAGCGTAGTTCACAACACGTTGAATGCTATGCGGTAGCCCGCATTCACGGTTGCTTTGATAGCTACTAGCAGTTTTGGAAACATGGCTATCAAACTATTTGCTAGGTAATTAAACGTGAGCGGCGGATGCTTGCGTCCACACCCTAAGTACTCTGTTCGTCTGATTTGGTGTGGCTGGTTATTTATATTTTTGTGTAACCATTCATCACAACCATACCACATGAAGATTAGCGAGAAGACTGAGGTGACACTTGATATCAAAACACTTGTTGTGGTCATTACATTTGTTGTCACTGTAATGAGTATGTGGTTCGCTTTGAAGGGTGAGATTGAGCTGGCAAAGAAGCTCCCAGAACCAGAGGTATCAAGAACAGAGTATGACCTTAAGGACAAGTTGGTTCGTGAGACAATCATGAATACCCAGACTAAGGTGGAGGAGAACGGGCAAAAGCTTGACCTTATCGAAGAACGTTTGTATGACCTTAGCACAAATAAAAAAAGATGAGACATCTAGTTGCGTTAGCTTTCGCGCTACAATGCTTCAGCGCGTTTTCACAATCCGTATTTTTTAACGAGGCAAGGGCCTCGATGTACACTGGCTTGGTAGGACCGTCAGAAATTGTTGTCGTTCAAATCAACGCGGAATGGAACTCGAACAACACTCGTGAAGACCTTCAGCGATTGAGAGGGTGTGACTACAGATTTGGTTGGTTGGAGCAGCAGCCAGAACACCTTCAGAAAACAATCAGTGCAGTTCCAGTTGTGGTGGCATACAAGGACGGTCGTCCGGTTTACCAATGGGCATCTGATATTACGCTCAGTCTCAAGACACCGTTCGAGGAAATTCAGGAGGTAGTTTACAAGCTTGCGCAATAACTCGCAAAGAGTTACGTTAGCGTAGTATGAAAGACCCAATACACTTGTGCGATGTCGTGCTGTTTGACGGCAAGACAAAAAAGGAATATAGAGTTAATGATGTCGTGCTGTCCGGCAACGACAAGAAACTTATATGGGGGAGCCAGACCCATAGGGACAGACTAATTGAATATGCCTTTAAGACTCCTGCTAAGATTAAAAAGCAGAGGAACAATCTTAGTCTGTTCATCAAACACATCGACTTCAAGAAGTATGTAGGGGATAGTAACTACAAATGGGGTTTGACTAAATAAGTATATTTGCCCTATGCAAGTTAAAAGAAAGGGCGACCCATTATCCAAGTCCACTGCTGTATCACCAGAGGCGAAGAAGCAAGTTGAGTTCGTGAGAAAAGAACTGGCTAAGCGCGTTCCAAACGCAAAGCCCAGCGAAGACTTTCTTGTTAAGGTTGCTTCGACTTATTCCCTCTCGAATAAGAATCCCAGCGTGTTGGATTCCGCTGCTAAAAAATTGAAGAAGTGAAGGCGGCTAAGAAATCAGAGCGAAACAAACTAAAGGTTTCTTCAGAAAAAGTATCTGTCCCACCGCCGTCTGGGTATCACTGGATGGAGGAGCAAGGTAGGTACTACCTTATGAAGGGAGACTACAAGCCGCACCCCGGGGCAGTAGAAGAGGCCAGCTTCAAAGTAGCTAGCCATGGGTAAGCGAACACAACCGTATGAGAAGGGGTGGCCTAAAAAATATTTCACCGGTATGCCCAATAGCGGTAGCGACCAAGAGTGGGCGGCAAACATGAACAAGAGAAAGGAGGCATACGAGAAGGGCGAGAAGATTGACCTGAAGAATATGGATGCAGGCGGTAAAGTCTCAGCCAAAGCCCTCAGCTCTGCTGTGATGAAAACCCTGAACGCCAAGGCGAAATCCTCAGGCATTTCCGTAGGAAAACTGAGGAAGGTATTCCGGAGAGGTCAGGGGGCTTGGATGAGCGGAGGAAGCAGAAAGGGAACAAGCATGAACCAATGGGCGTTCGGAAGAGTGAACAGCTTTATCAGAGGTTCAAAGAAACACGACACAGATTTAAGATAACATCTAACAGTTATATTTGCATCATGCAGTATGGAAGAAAAAAGTATGGCTACGGAGGCTCTGTAGAAGACAGATTAAGAATGGCTTTCGGTGGTAAGATGGTTTACGGTGAGAACGGGGTTGAGATTAACAACGAAGGCGACCCTAAGAAAACTCCAGCAAGCCCTTACAATCCTGTAACTCAAGAAACTATTACCGCCAACTTTCGTAATAACGAAGGTATGCAGGAGGCGCAATCCCCCGGTAAGATTGACGCATACAACTTCCAGCTCCCCGCTTCAGGAAGCCTTGATGACTTAGATGATGATATGAAGCAGACCCTTATTAAGTCTGATTTCGGTAAAGACTATTTGTCTGGTGAGGGCTCTCTTGACCAGCAGTACAATAAGTACGCCACCAAGGTTGTTGGCTTTATGAAAAGAAACCCAGACCAAGCTCTCAACGCAATCAATCAAATGATTGAATCTGGGAATGAAAATTTTCAAGGCCTTAAGGGTAAGTCAGATGCCGAGAAGATTGCAATGGCTACTAGATACATGACCGATAAAAAGATTGGTGACTTCCATGGTGCGTTGATGCTGGGTAAAATGGCAGTACCTAATGTTTCATACTATACGCCCAGAACTCCTTTTTCAAGAAGTGAGGCGGGCAAGGGTCCAATCGAACGTCCCGGAATCATGGTCTCTGTCGGTAATAGGGCGGTAAAAGGAGAGCAAGTGGTTGACCTTTTGAGACAAGCTGAAGCAGAAGGTATTGACTTGACTGGTGGCCCAGACGGTGCGCCAGACCCCGATGCTGTTGATTTCCTTAATAAATTCATGGACAAAAACGGCGCTCAGGAAAGAGGCCCGAGGTATCAGGATGACGGAGAGTTTTCACAGGATGGTATGAATTACGGCACTGCTGACCAGTACTTTATAGACATGGATGAGCGTGCTGCCCGAGAACAACTCCAAAGAGCAGAACAGGCTCAGAGGTCAAGGCAGCAAAACCGACCTAGATATGATTCGAGAGGTCGTTTAATTCGGGATGAGATGGCCGGCGGTGGTATGATTTACATGGGGGAAGGCGGTCCGATTAAAGCCGAGGTTAGCGATGAAATGAGAGAAGAGGCCGCACGTACTGTTGATACGAGCAGCCCCTTCAGGGTTAGACACCGTGGCTACAATGAAGACGGAAAGAAGACCTACGATGTTTCATACAGCCCGCTTAGAAACGCATTGCTTAAGAGGAGACAAAAGGTAAGAGCCTCCTTTTAATTCAATAGCCCCGGAGTAAAGTAAGGGGTGTCCCACTTATTTTCTCGTGTAGGCGCATATACTGCGTATGGGTCATCGTGCTCGAAAATCCACATAGTCCAAATTCCATTAGTCACATCTCGTGTAGTGTGGTCAATATGCAGGACTGCGTATGCGATATTCTGTCCACTAATCTTGTTGCGTAGCAGCAGGTGGTGAGTACCAAGTGTGTATGTTTTGTAGTTCAGGACAGTAGAGCCTGAATCAAAAATACACTCTGCTTCTTGCAACGGTTTGAAGTCTGGAGTTTCGGATGGTTCATATAGGTCGTCGATGAATACAACCCACTCCACACTATCGTTGTCAGAAGATGACAACATGTTGTGGTCGTGGTCAGGAATGATTCTGAAATGCATGTACTGAGCCGAAGCTGCGTTTGCGATAAGGGCGAAAATTAAAATGATGTTCTTCATAATGGAAGGGGTTTAAAGGTTTGTCTGCTCTTACAACGTTCATCAATTTCGTAATATTGCATAAGACTCGAAAAAAATGATTGTTAAGAAAGGCAACAAGTATCAGCTTATCTCCCGGAGAAGCGACAGAGTACTAGGTACTCACGACACAAGAAGAGAAGCAATCAACCAAGAGTATGCCATCAAACAGAATATGGAAGAAGGCGGCATGGTAGAGGAGTGGCCTCCTTCAGGTGCACTTACCTTGGATGAAGTTCTAGACAGGCAAATCTATAAAGAGTCTAGGGGGAACCCCTTGGCTGAGTCACCCGCCGGAGCAAGGGGACTTGCTCAGATTATGCCAAACACAGAAGCGTACCTTAAGGAAAAGGGGCTGATTAGAGAAGACTTCGACCCTTTTAATCCTGAGCATTCTAGAGAAGCTCAACAAGCTTACATGGGTTCTTTACTTGATAGGAGCTGGAACAAGGGTAGTGACGAGGTAAAGTATGCTAAAGCTTTAGCAGCTTATAATTTTGGACCTACGGCTACAGTGAGAATCCTAAATGAAGCGAAGGAAAAAGGTATAGATATCTATGACTCTCTCGACTGGACTGAAATGCTGCCGCTAGAAACACGTGATTACATATCAAAAATTCTAGGGTACAATGATAAGTTCGAAGGAGAGTACGGTACCTATCACTTGAAGGGTTCTTAAAAATCAATAGGCTCGTCACCGTAAAGCTTCCTGTATATTCGTTGTACAAGCAAGCGTCCAGACTGACTCAACCCCAGTCTATGTTCATTACCTACCTTCTCATTGAATAGGGCGTTGATGTATGAATCTACTCCCTTTCCATGATATACTATCTCTACATACCCTTTGTTTTTCAAGGGGAGGACGGTCCTTTCATACAGTTTCTTCCTGCTCTTCGCAAGGGATTTAGCT
>Ga0208898_1000226_pt1 | contig 45436 bp, 34 predicted proteins | sample VirMetDEL_Mar_4_FD_184513 | JGI IMG/M metagenome (GOLD analysis project Ga0208898, IMG submission 184513) | Aqueous microbial communities from the Delaware River and Bay under freshwater to marine salinity gradient to study organic matter... | ecosystem: Environmental > Aquatic > Marine >... | reverse complement strand
CAACCACTTGCGCTTCCGATCTCTCGTTAGCGGGAGGCGAATTCTACAGCGTTACACGCTGCTGTCAACACCTCTTTTTCTCCGCTTTCGACCGAGAAGATCGAAACGTTAATAGAGCCAAACAACACTGCTCTACCAACTCCTTCCAGGCTTCGATGAACTGAAGCAGGTCGCTGTCGAATCTTGCGTAACTCTTTGTTTACCAAGGAGTTTTCCGTTTCGACTGCGCCGGAAGTGGGGCGAATTATAGACGTCCAGGATTTGCCGTCAAGGGTTAATTACGCTTTTGTTGCAGAAGGTGCTTTTTTCGCAATAAGGCGGGGAATTCGCCGCATCACCGGCGGTATCCGCAGGACAAGAAGCAGCGCACCTATAGAAGCATAGATAGCCCACTCCTTCAGATCCGCCCGCACGATCCACAACATATGCAACAAGCCAAGCCCAAGCACGCCATACACCAGGCGATGCAACTTCTTCCAACGGCTGCCCAACCGACGCTGGCTGTAGCGATTCGACGTCAACGCCAGCACCAACAAAGACAGGAAACCCAGGGCCCCCACAATAATGTAGGGGCGCTTACTCAATTCCACCCCCAGCTGCGACCAATCCAGCCCCAGGACAAACACACAATATGCCGCCAGGTGCAGCACCACATAAGCAAAGCACCACAACCCCAACTGACGCCGCACCGCGATCCACCCTGCCCAACCGCTCAACTTCTGCAACGGTGTCATCGCCAGGGTAATCAGCAGCAGGATCAACGTGCCCAAGCCCAGCCGGTCAACCAGCACCTTGCCTGGGTCCGGCCCCAAGGCAGAACGCCACGCTTCGTACAGCCAGAGCAACGGCCATACCGCGGTGGCGATAAACACGCCGATGCGCCAGATCGGGAAACGCATCAGTAGTTCTTCCGCAGGTCGAGGCCGGTATAAAGCGCCGCCACCTCATCCGAGTAACCGTTGAACATCTGCGTCTCGCGCACATTCGGGCTGAACAGGCCACTTGGTAAGCGCCGCTCACGCGCCTGGGTCCAACGAGGGTGGTCGACCGTCGGGTTCACGTTCGCATAAAACCCGTACTCATTCGCCGCAATACTTTGCCAGGTGGTTTTCGGCTGCTCGCTCACCAAGCTGATACGCACGATGGACTTCACGCTCTTGAAGCCATACTTCCATGGCACCACCAAACGCAACGGCGCGCCATTCTGGTTAGGCAACTCGCGCCCATACATCCCCACCGCCAGAATCGCCAGGGGATTCATCGCCTCATCCAGACGCAGCCCTTCTACATAGGGCCAATCGATCAAGCCGAAACTCGAGCGCTGGCCCGGCATGCTTTTTGGGTCCTGGAGGGTTTCGAAGCGGATGTACTTGGCTTTGGAAGTCGGCTCAACCTGCTTGAGCAACGCCGAAATGGGAAAACCCATCCACGGAATGACCATCGACCACGCCTCCACACAGCGCAGACGGTAGATTCGCTCTTCCAATTGATACGGCTTCATGAAGTCTTCCAGGGCGTAACGCCCCGGCTTTGCGACCTCGCCATCGATCACCACACTCCAGGGCTCGGTCTTGAGCGAACCTGCATTCGCCGCTGGATCGCCCTTGTCCGTGCCGAACTCATAGAAGTTGTTGTAGTGGGTCGCGTCCTTGAACGGGGTGATGGCTTCGTCCTTGACGGTTACCGCCTGCCATTTCGTACCCGGCAGTTTTTCGGCAAACCAGCCTGGCGCCTTGCCTGGCTCGACATCCGCATAGCGCGCGGCATCGTCAGCGCTGGCCCAGCGCGGCAAGCTGCTGGCGGCAACACCGGCCAGCGCACCACCGAGCAAGCTACGGCGAGACAGGTAGAAGGACTCAGGGGTGACGTCCGATTCATGACAATCGGACGCTTTGGGCAATTTGATTAACATGGCAACTCCGCAGCATTGGAGAACTGATGCACCAATAGACTGCGGAGTATGGGGGAAATTACATTAAGGCAATGTTTTGTCCCGACGCAGTTGCAGCAGATACTGAACCGGCCCGGAAGCGGCATATACCAGGAACACCAGCAGCAGAATACGCGGCGGATCGCTGAAGACCACGGCGAACACCAGCACCACCGCAAGGATGGCCACGAAAGGCACGCGCCCCTTGAGGTCGAGCTCCTTGAAGCTGTTGTACTTGATGTTACTGACCATCAGCATGCCGGCGGCCGCAACCATCAAGGCCACCAGGAACGACATCTTCGATCCCTGGATGCCGTAGTCACTGAACGCCCAGACGATCCCCGCCACCACGCCCGCAGCAGCCGGGCTGGCCAGGCCGATGAAGTAACGCTTGTCGGCGGTCCCCACCTGGGTGTTGAAGCGCGCCAGGCGCAGCGCGGCGCCCGCGACATAGATGAAGGCCACCATCCAGCCGACCTTGCCCATGTCACCCAGGGCCCAGGCAAACGCCAGCAACGCAGGCGCGACACCAAAGGCAACCATGTCCGACAGCGAGTCATACTCGGCACCGAAGGCGCTTTGGGTATTGGTCATGCGCGCCACGCGCCCATCGAGACCGTCGAGTACCATGGCGACGAAGATGGCGATCGCCGCAAAACCGAAGTACTTGCTGGCACTCACCGCATCACCCGCCGCCAGCGCACTCTGGGCGCTCATGGAGTTGATGATGGAGTAGAACCCGGCAAACAGGTTCGCCGTAGTGAACAGATTGGGCAGGAGATAGATGCCACGATGCCGGACCTTGCGGCCTTCCGCGTCATGCCCTTCTTCAACATGTTCATCGATCGGTAGCAGGCTATCGGCGTCAGAAGCCTGGTTTGGCTCTTCGGGACGTTCGCTCATGGACTTTACCTTGCAACGGTGTGAAAAAATTCGACAGATACTTGCGGCGAGTGTTCGCCCGCAAACGATGCAGCTTTATACCAGAACCAGCCACCCAAACGAAAAAACGCGGCCTAAGCCGCGTTTTTTCTAGATGCATCCGACTTAGTTTTTGGCTTTGTCGACGATCTTGTTGGCACCGATCCACGGCATCATGGAGCGCAGTTGCTCGCCGATGATTTCGATACCGTGAGCGGCGTTGTTACGACGCTTGGCGGTCATCGAAGGGTAGCCGGTAGCGCCTTCGCTGATGAACATTTTGGCGTATTCGCCGTCCTGAATGCGTTTCAGGGCGTTGCGCATGGCCTGACGGGACTCGGCGTTGATCACTTCCGGGCCAGTCACGTACTCGCCGTATTCGGCGTTGTTGGAGATCGAGTAGTTCATGTTGGCGATACCGCCTTCGTACATGAGGTCCACGATCAGCTTCAGTTCGTGCAGGCATTCGAAGTAGGCCATTTCCGGCGCGTAGCCGGCTTCGACCAGGGTTTCGAAACCGGCTTTGACCAGTTCAACGGTACCGCCGCACAGAACGGCTTGTTCGCCGAACAGGTCGGTTTCAGTCTCGTCCTTGAAAGTGGTTTCGATGATGCCGGTACGACCGCCACCAACGCCGGCAGCGTAGGACAGTGCAACGTTCTTGGCGTTGCCCGACGCGTCCTGGTAGATCGCGATCAGGTCAGGGATACCGCCGCCTTTGACGAACTCGGAACGCACGGTGTGGCCCGGGGCTTTCGGCGCGATCATGATCACGTCGAGGTCAGCGCGTGGCACGACTTGGTTGTAGTGGATCGCGAAGCCGTGGGAGAAGGCCAGGGTGGCGCCCTTCTTGATGTTCGGCTCGATTTCGTTCTTGTACAGCGCGGACTGGAACTCATCCGGGGTCAGGATCATGACCAGGTCGGCAGCGGCAACGGCGGAAGCAACGTCAGTCACTTTCAGGCCGTGGGCTTCAGCCTTGGCAACAGTGGCCGAGCCTTTGCGCAGGCCAACAGTCACGTCAACGCCGGAATCTTTCAGGTTGCAAGCTTGCGCGTGGCCCTGGGAACCGTAGCCGATGATGGCGACTTTCTTGCCCTGGATGATCGACAGGTCACAATCTTTATCGTAATAAACTTTCATGAGGTTCCTCTATATATCCAGGCCTTAAGGCCATTCACTAATTTGGGTTAGATGCTGAGTACTTTGTCGCCACGGGCAATCCCGGTGACACCACTGCGTACGGTTTCCAGAATCGAGGCCGTCCCGATCGACTGGATGAAGCTGTCCAGCTTGTCGCTTGTACCGGTCAATTGCACGGTATAAACGCTGGCGCTCACATCGACGATCTGCCCGCGATAAATGTCGGTAGTACGCTTGATCTCGGCACGTTGGGCGCCCGTGGCCTTGACTTTAACCAGCATCAGCTCGCGCTCGATGTGGGCACTTTCCGACAGGTCGACCAGCTTGACCACTTCGATCAGCTTGTTGAGGTTTTTGGTGATCTGCTCGATCACCTCATCGTGGCCCACGGTGGTCAACGTCAGGCGCGACAGGGTCGGGTCTTCGGTCGGTGCCACGGTCAGGCTTTCGATGTTGTAGTTGCGTTGCGAAAACAAGCCGACAACACGAGACAGAGCGCCGGGTTCGTTCTCCAGAAGCAGGGAGATTATGTGCCGCATGATTAGGTACGCTCCGTCTTGTTCAGCCACATGTCACGCATAGAGCCGTCTTTGATCTGCATCGGGTAGACGTGCTCGCTGGTATCCACCTGAATATCGATGAACACCAGGCGATCCTTCATGGCGAACGCTTCTTCCATCTTCGGCTTCAGATCTTTCAGATCGTTGATGCGAATACCGACGTGGCCGTAAGCCTCGACCAATTTGACGAAGTCAGGCAGCGATTCCATGTAGGAATGGGAGTGACGACTACCGTAGCTCATGTCCTGCCATTGACGAACCATGCCCAACACGCCGTTGTTCAGGCACACGATCTTCACCGGAAGGCCGTACTGCAGGCACGTCGACAGCTCCTGGATGTTCATCTGGATGCTGCCTTCGCCGGTGACGCATGCAACGTCGCTGTCCGGGAAGCTCAGTTTGACACCCATGGCCGCAGGGAAACCAAAGCCCATCGTGCCCAGGCCACCGGAGTTGATCCAGCGGTTAGGCTTGTCGAACTTGTAGTACTGCGCGGCGAACATCTGGTGCTGGCCCACGTCGGAGGTCACAAAGGCATCGCCCTTGGTCACTTCGCACAGGGTCTCGATCACGGTTTGTGGCTTGATGATGCTGCCGTCGCCCTTGTCATAAGGGAACAGGCCGCGGTCACCGCGCCATTCGTCGATCTGCTTCCACCAGCTGGCGACAGCTTCTTTGTTCGGCGTCTCGCCGATTTCCTTCAGCGCAGCGACCATTTCGGTCAACACGCTTTCCACCGGACCTACGATCGGCACGTCGGCCTTGATGGTCTTGGAGATGGACGCCGGGTCGATGTCGATATGAATGATCTTGGCATTCGGGCAGAACTTGCTCGCGCCGTTGATCACCCGGTCATCGAACCGCGCACCCACGGCCAGGATCACGTCGGCGTGGTGCATGGTCAAGTTGGCGGTGTAGCTGCCGTGCATGCCGAGCATGCCGACGAACTGACGGTCCGTACCCGGGAATGCGCCGAGGCCCATCAGGGTGTTGGTCACCGGCAGGTTGAGCAGCTTGGCCAGTTCGGTCAACGGTGCGGAACCGCCGCCCAGAATCACGCCGCCGCCCGAGTACAGCACCGGACGCTTGGCCGCCAGGAGCATTTCTGCCGCCTTGCGGATCTGCCCCGAGTGCCCACGAACGGCCGGGCTGTAGGAACGCAGCTTGGCTTTCTTCGGGAAGACGTATTCGAATTTCTCGGCCGGGTTGGTCATGTCTTTCGGGATATCGACCACTACAGGGCCCGGGCGACCGGACTGTGCGAGGTAGAACGCCTTTTTCATGATTTCCGGGATTTCCGAGGCATGCTTGATCATGAAACTGTGTTTCACGATCGGCCGGGAGATACCGATCATGTCGGTTTCCTGGAATGCATCGGTACCGACCATGGTGCTAGCGACCTGGCCGGAAATGATCACCATCGGGATGGAGTCCATATAAGCAGTCGCGATGCCGGTAATGGCATTGGTTGCGCCTGGACCGGACGTTACCAGTACCACGCCGGCTTTACCGGTGGCACGGGCATAACCGTCAGCCATATGGGTTGCAGCCTGTTCGTGGCGAACCAGGATGTGGGTAACAGCCGGTTCCTTGAACAGTGCGTCATAGACGTGCAGCAGAGCACCACCAGGGTACCCGTAGATATAGTCAACGCCTTCGTCACGCAAAAAGCGGACGAGCATCTCACCGCCAGATAAAAGCTCCACGTTGTTCACCTCTAAAACGCCAGAATACCGTCCGTTAAAAACCGACGGGTCTTAATAGGTTTACTTCTCAACAGAGCATGAGCGACGGTGGTCGCCGACTACGTCAGCACTGACTGAGCAAGTATTGGGATCGTCCCAAGTGTTGCGGGCTCTTCCCACCCAGCGCGAGGTAACGCGTTGCGGGTGTAACAGGTCGGCGCGGATGTGCGCCTCATGATCTGCTGAGCGGGCCTGCTTCTGGCAGTCCCGATACAGCGGACTTTGGATTCTTCTGTTTCAGGCCCTTCAAGTCAAGCAATAATTGCGCTTTTTTCCAACTAAGCGCATGAGAACGTAGAAGAAAGGGCTTTGAGGAGGGATAAAACTCGCCTGAATGTCGTCAAGCGGTAGAAATGTGCGCAAGACTGCCGGAAAAACCGGCAGCCAGGCAATTAACGAGCGTCGACGATCAATTGGTCGAACTTTTTCAGCGCATTGCGCAAACCCTGGCTTTCCAGCGGCCGGTCGGTGTAGACCATCTCGGCCATCTCCATGATCCCGGAAGCATTTGGCAACGGCAGGTTCTGTTCGAGGATCTGCTTCATTCGCACCAGGAAGATCCACTGCAGCCACTGGTGGAAGTCCAGAGTGTCGACCGAAAAGGGCTCGACGCTGCTGAGCGCCTCGGCGCTGGGGGACACCTCGTCCCACCAGCCCTGCAGGCGCAATTCGCGCTCAATCAGCAACAGCTGTTCGGCAATCGCTGGAAAACGCACATCCATCAGAGGCTGACCTTGGCTTTCTGCCGAGCCTGGGCGGCACCAGCAGCGTCGCCTTGTGCAGCACGCGCATCACCGATCAAGGCCCACAGGCTGGCCTGCAGGTCAGGACGGCCGTTGGCCAGGGTCAGGCCACGACGGGCAAACTGTTCGGCTTGCGGCGCATCGCCCTGGGCCATCCGCACCTGGGCCAGGCGATACAGCACCTGCGGTTCACGCGGCGCAACGCGCTGGGCGCGCTCGAGGCTCGACGATGCACCGTTCAAGTCGCCACCGGCCTGCTGTTGCTGGGCAGTGGTGAGCAAGGCCAGTACCGGGCCGTCCAGTTGCTCGTCAGCCGACAGGCCGCCCGCGCTGGAGGACGACGGAATGCCGCTTGGCGTCGACGGCATGGTGTAGGTGTTCTGGTTGATCGGTGCGGCCTGGACCGGCGTGGCGTCAATCGGCCCCGACGTGCTGGGCCCTGGCGTCCACGGCTCGGCGCTGATCGGCGCCGATGTCGCGGCACCGGCGCCCGGCACCATCACCACCACACCCGAATCCTGCGGCACGGCGCGGGTCGCGGCCTGGGCAGGACGCTTGGTCACGGTCTGACGGAAACCGCCATTGGCCGAGATCCGATCGTTATTGGAGACGGTTGTGCTCGAGTCCACCACGGGAATGGAGCCGCGCTGAACGCTGGAGCAACCGCCGAGCAAAGCCAGAGCTGTAATAGCTGGAATCCACCACTTGTTCACTTGAAACCCTCTTTGCTTAATTCATCCAGCCCTTGACCCAATCCATCACCGACTCCGCGCTTGCAGGGGCACTGCCACCGCACGCGGCACCGGGAGGTGGTTCGCTGCCGCGAATATACGGCATCTGCACCGCGCCCGGACAGTTGGCATCGGAGCCCTGGCCGGTGTGCGGATCAATCCAGGCCTGCACGATGTTGTCCGGCTGCGGCATGCTCAGCGGCAACGGATCGGCCTTGCGCATGAAACTGGTCCAGACCTGCAACGCACCGGTCGCGCCGGTGAACGGCGTCTTGCCGTTGTCATCACGCCCCAGCCAGACCACAGCCAGCACATCCTGACCGAAGCCGGCGAACCAACTGTCACGCGAATCGTTACTGGTACCGGTCTTGCCCGCCAGTGTCAGGTTGGAAGGCAGGACCTTGTACACCGAGCTACCGGTACCTTCGCGCATCACACGCTGCATGGCGTTCTGGATCAGGTAGATGGAGCCCGCGTCGAAACGCTGCTGAATCTGGAACGGATAGCGCTTGAGCGGCTCGCCTTCGGCCGTCAGCACGCTGCGAATGCCGCGCATCGGCGTGTTGAAACCACCGTTGGCGAGGGTCTGGTACATGGTCGCCACTTCCATCGGCGTCATGGCACCGGCGCCCAGAAGCATCGATGGGAAGGCCGGGAATTCGCGGGTGATGCCCAGGCGCGCGAGGGTCTTGAGGACGTTCGGCACGCCCACTTCGAGCCCCAGGCGCGAGGTCGAGATGTTGTAGGAATGCGCCAGCCCCTGGTACAGGAACACCGTACCGTGAGAACGACGATCGAAGTTCTGCGGGGTCCAGACCTGGCCGTCAGCACCTTTGACCGACAGCGGGTCGTCCGACAGCCAGCTGGTCAGGGTGTATTTGCTCGGTTTTTCCAACGCCGTCAGGTACACCGCCGGCTTGACCAGCGAGCCGATCGGCCGCACCGCATCCAGCGCACGGTTGAAGCCGGCGAAACTGGCCTGGCGGCTGCCGATCATGGCCTGGACTTCACCGGTTTCCGGGTTGGTCACCACCATGGCTGCTTCGACTTCGTCGGAGCCTTTACGCCCCGCCAGACGCTTGAAGGTGTCGTTGACCGACGCTTCGGCTTTCATCTGCAGGATCGGGTCGAAACTGGTGAAGATGCGCAGGCCTTCCTCGGTCAAGTCTTCGTCGCGGTAGTCTTCACGCAACTGGCGTTTGACCAGGTCGATAAAGCCCGGGAAGGAGCTGTCCGCCAGCTTGCCGCGGGTGGTCACGCCCAGTGGCATTTTCTTCGCCGCGGCAACCTGTTCCGCCGTGGCCACGCCCTGCTGCTCCAGCACGTCGAGCACCAGGTTACGCCGCTCAAGCGCGCGCTCAGGATTGCGCCGCGGGTTGTAGTAGGACGGCCCCTTGACCATGCCCACCAGCAACGCGACCTGATGCAACTTCAGCTCGGACAGCGGCTGGCCGAAGAAGAACTGGCTGGCCAGCCCGAAACCGTGGACCGCGCGCTGGCCGTCCTGGCCGACGAACACCTCGTTGAGGTAGGCCTCAAGGATTTCCTGCTTGCTGTAATGCAACTCCAGCAGCATCGCCATCATGGCTTCGGTGAGTTTACGGGTCAGGCTGCGCTCGTTGGTGAGGTAGAAGTTCTTCACCAATTGCTGGGTCAGCGTACTGCCGCCCTGGGTCATTTTGCCGCCGGAGGTGTTGACCCAGATCGCACGGGCAATGGACTTCGGCGACACGCCCCAGTGGCTGTAGAAATCGCGGTCTTCCACGGCAACCAGGGTTTCAAGCAAGTACGGCGGCACCTGATCGAGCTTGATCAGGATGCGATCTTCCAGGTTCTTCGGGTAAATCCCGCCGATCATCAACGGTTCCAGGCGCACCACGGGCAGCTTCGAGCCATTCAGCGACGACAGCTCGGCCACGTAGTCGCCGGAGAAGCGCACGCGCACCGGCTGGGGTTTTTCCAGGCCTTCATAGAACTGGAAGCCGCGGGTGTTCAAGTCCACGGTATTGCCGCTGACGGCCGCAGCGCCGGGGCCGTTGCTCACAGGTTCGCGGCGGTAGCCCAAGGCGTCGAGTTCGGTGAGGAAGTCATCCTTGCTCAGCTTCTGGCCGGTGAACAGCTCCAGCGGACGGGCGTACACCTTGGCCGGAATGGTCCAGCGCTTGCCGGAGAATTTTTCCTGGACCACGGCATCGAGGTACACCGCAAAGCCGGCGAGCACCACAAGACCCACCAGGCTGAGCTTGAGCGCCCAGCCCAGCCACGGGCGCAGGCCGCGGGAAGGAGGTTTTTTACGGGAACGGGGAGATCGGGTTCGAGTCATGGCGGCGGATTATACGCACTTTATCGATGATCAACATGAGCCGGACAGCGGTTTGCACAGCAGGCGTCAGCAGCCATAATGCCCGCCATGATTTCCCCTGACTTTGAAGGATCGCCCGTGAGCCAGCCCCTGATTGCCGCCCTGCAGAACCCGGCTTTATACCCCCATCCGGTTGAAGCGTTCCAAGTCATCGAGACCCATATTTCCTGGGTCATACTGACCGGCCCTTACGCTTATAAGCTGAAGAAGCCGGTGAACTTCGGCTTCCTGGACTTCACCAAACTGGAAGATCGCGGGCATTTCTGCAACGAAGAGCTGCGCCTGAACCAGCGCCTGACCAAAGATTTGTATCTTGAAGTGTTGCCGATCACCGGCACGGGCGAAGCGCCGCAATTGGGCGGTGACGGTCCGGTCATCGAATACGCGCTGAAAATGCGTCAATTCCCGCAAAGCCAGTTGCTCAGCACCTTGCAAGCCAACGGTGAGCTGACCAGCGCGCACATCGACGAGATGGCCAAACAGATCGCGCACTTCCACCTCACCGCACCGAAAGTGCCGCAAGAGCACCCGGCCGGCACCCCCGACGAGGTGATGGCACCGGTACGCCAGAACTTCGATCAGATCCGCCCGTTCCTCAGCGACAAAGCCGACCTGCTGCAACTCGAAGCCCTGCAAGCCTGGGCCGAAAGCAGCTTCGAACGCCTCAAGCCGCTGCTGGCACAGCGCAAGCGCGATGGTTTCACCCGCGAGTGCCACGGCGATATCCACCTGGGCAATGCCACCTTGATCGATGGTCACGTGGTGATCTTCGACTGCATCGAGTTCAACGAACCGTTTCGCTTCACCGATGTTTACGCCGACACCGGCTTCCTGGCCATGGACCTGGAAGACCGCGGCCTCAAATCCCTGGCACGCCGTTTCATCAGCCAGTACCTCGAACTGACCGGCGACTACCAGGGCCTGGAAGTGCTGAACTTCTATAAAGCCTACCGCGCACTGGTCAGGGCCAAAGTCGCGCTGTTCAGCATGCCCAGCGAAGCGAGCCCGGTGCAGCGCGCCACCACCCTGCGCCAGTACCGCAACTACGCCAACCTGGCGGAGAGCTACAGCATTATTCCGTCGCGCTTCCTGGCGATTACCCACGGCGTTTCCGCTGTAGGCAAAAGCCACGTGGCCATGCGCCTGGTGGAAGCCTTGGGCGCCGTTCGCCTGCGTTCGGACGTGGAGCGCAAGCGCCTGTTTGGTGAACAACAGGTGGAAAACACGCCCCAGGCCGGCATCTATGCTGCCGACGCCAGCGCGAAAACCTACGCCCGCCTGAACGAGATCGCCGAGACCGTGCTGCGCGCCGGGTTCCCGGTGGTACTGGATGCGACCTTCCTGAAACGCGCACAACGCGATGCCGCCGCCAAAGTCGCCGAAGCGACGGGCGCGCCGTTCCTGATCCTGGACTGCAATGCGCCGCAGGCCGTTATCGCCAGTTGGCTGGCACAACGTCAGGCAGACAAGAACGATCCGTCTGACGCTACATTGACAATCATTGAAGAACAGCAAGCCCAACGCGAACCGCTGACAGCCGAAGAGCTGTTGCTGAGCAAGCGCGTCGAGACCAATCAAAGCGGAACCCTCGATGCACTGGTCGAGCAAATTCGCCAGCGCATGCCTGGTCTGTAAGAAAAACTTCTTGGTCGCGTCGTCACCTTAGGCGAGCGGCCAAGCAATAGTGGCACTATAATGGCGCCATAAATCCAACAGGTGTCGCTATCATGAGTCAGCCCAAGCTTCTTGATACCCCGCTCTATTCGCTTCTGCATAAAGACGATATCCGCGGTTTCAACCAGGAACGCCCCAAAGACGGCGTCATCGACATGCGCGGTGGCGACTTCCGCGGGCTGGATCTGCGCGATCTGAACGCCAGCGGCGTGGACTTCACCGATGCGTACTTCCGTTCCGCCGATTTGCGCGGGCTGGACTTGCGCGACTGTTCATTGGAAGGCGCGAGCCTGGCCCATGCGCAGATTTCGGGCACCTACTTCCCGCCGGAACTGACGGCCGACGAGATCCTCATGTCGGTCAATTTCGGCACGCGCCTGCGCTACCGCACCAAGTAACACGCCCTCCCAAGCCCCCGGTCTCGTGCAAGACGGACCGGGGACTTCGCGCCTGCCCGCAATAAAACGTCGACGCCATCCTTATAAGCTTTTGCGCCATTCCTGACCAAAGAACTACGCTTTTCCTACTGAGCGCTACACTCCTTTTCAGGCTTGCCTGGTCACGACACCCACCGCACCATTCGGCCGTCGCAAGGAGGCTCGATGAACGATGAGCTGCAACACCTGAGAAACCTTGGCAAGACCTCGGCGCAATGGCTGCATGCGGCGGGCATCCACAGTGCGTCAGACCTGCGGCGCCTGGGCGCGGTCGATGCTTATCGAGCCGTTCGCACGCGTGGCTTCCGTGCCTCGAAAGTCTTGCTGTATGCAATCGAAGGGGCATTGATGGATGTGCATTGGAACGACATTCCTGCCGAACGCAAGGAAGCGCTGAACCGCCAATTGGATGCTATCTCGGCGCGCCAGAAGAATTAGATCGACGACCCACCCGCCGCTGACAAAGATTCCGGACAAGGGCCCGTGAAAACAAATCTTGACTCTCAAATGAGAATCGTTATGATTATCACAACTGGTCGCGAGATCAGCCGATAACTGAAAGACCATTGGTTCGGACTCTCAGATTATCTCCTCATCAGGCTAATCACGGTTATTTGACCCGGCTCTTGCCGGGTCTTTTTTTGCCGGTAAAAAGCCTCAGCGCGCAATGATCAACGGATGCCCGCGCTCCGGATGCGGCTGCACCAGCACATCCAGCCCGAAGACCGCTTTGAGCGGCTCAGGCCGCAGAACCTGTGCCGGGGTATCCAGCGCATGGGGGCGGCCCGCGTCGAGCAACAGAATCCGGTCGCAGTAACGCGCCGCCAGGTTCAGGTCATGCAGAATCACCAGCACTGCTGCGCCACGGTCAGCAAAGCGGCGTATCGCCTGCAAGGTCGTGTGTTGATGCAAAGGGTCAAGCATCGAGGTCGGCTCATCCAGCAGCAACGTCTGCCCCGCCTGCCCGGGCCATAACTGCGCCAGCACCCGCGCCAGGTGAACGCGCTGCCGCTCGCCGCCCGACAAGGCCAGGTAACTGCGACCGCTCAAGTGCCCGACATCCGCGGCCTGCAACGCGGCATCGATAATCTCGTCATCCCGCACGCGCCCGGTCTGATGGGGCAAGCGGCCCATGCCGACCACCTCTTCGACACGAAAGGCGAAATCCAGGGTTGAAGCCTGCGGCAACACGGCCAGGCGTTGCGCGCGTTGCGACCCGCTCCAGTCTTTCAGTTCGTGCTGATCCAGCCACACCTGGCCTTGATCCGGGTGCAGTTCCCCGCACAACGCGCCCAGCAACGTGCTCTTGCCCGCGCCATTCGGGCCCAGCACGCCAAGCACCTGGCCGGGCAACAGGTCCAACGTGACATCCGCCAGTACGGTTTTGCGACCGCGACGAATCCTCAGCCCTTCCACTCGCAGCATCAGGCGCGCCCTCGCAACAACAGGTAAAGAAAAAATGGCGCACCAATCAACGCGGTGACGATACCGATCGGCAACTCCGCCGGCGCCAAGGCCAGGCGCGCGACCAGATCCGCCAACAGCAGCAAGCTCGCCCCCGCCAGCACCGAGGCGGGTAACAGCACGCGATGATCCGGCCCGGCCAACAATCGCACCAGGTGCGGCACCACCAGGCCGACGAAGCCGATCATCCCCGCTGCCGCCACCGCCGCGCCCACGCCCAATGCGGTGCAGAACACCAATTCGCGCTTGAGCCGCTCGACATCGACCCCGAGATGAGCGGCCTCGGATTCGCCGAGCAACAGTGCATTCAATGCCTTCGCCCGCCGCGGCAGCCACAGCGCCACGCCAGCGCTCACCAGCAGCAACGGCCACAGGCGCGAATAGCTGGCGCCATTGAGGCTGCCCAGGTTCCAGAAAGTCAGTGTGCGCAGGGTGGCGTCATCGGCCAGGTAGGTAAACAAGCCCACCGCCGAGCTGGCGAGCGCCGTGAGGGCGATGCCGGCGAGCAGCATGGTCGCGACATGGGTCTGGCCGTTGCGCCGCCCCAGCCGGTAGACCAGCGCCGTCACCCCCAACCCACCGAGAAACGCGCACAACGACAACAGATACGGGCCGAACACCTCCGGCAACCCACCCAGAAACGAGCCACCGACAATGGCGAAGGCCGCACCGAGTGCCGCGCCGCTGGATACCCCGACCAACCCCGGATCAGCCAGCGGGTTGCGAAACAACCCCTGCATCGCTACGCCCGACAAGGCCAATACGCCGCCCACCGCCAGCCCCAGCAAGGTTCGCGGCAAACGGATCTGCCCGAGAATCAGCTCCGCCTGCTCCAGGCCACTGGCCTCGATTGGCACGCCCATCAGGCGCAAGGCCGCCCTGAGCGTATCCAGCAATGGCAGGCTGACCGGCCCCAGCGCCAATGAAAGCCAGATTGCCAGCACACACAACAGCGTCAGGCCGATAAACAGCGTTCGGGGTTTCACCAGCGTACTCATGGGGCAGACGTGGCCTGGGACGGATAGAAGTCGGCCGACAACTGCACCAGGCTTTGCGGCAGACGCGGCCCGAGCCCGCCGACCAGCAGCGTCGGGTCCACCTCAAACACCCGTGCCTGTTTAGCCGCCGGCGTGGACGCCAGGATCGGGTTCTCCTTGAACAAGGCCGCACGCGCCGCCTCGCCGGTCAGCGCACGGTCGGCAAACACCAGCACCTCGGGGCTCAACCCGGCCAACGCCTCCATGGAAAACGGCTTATAACCGCTGTGGGTCGCCAGGTTGCGCCCGCCCGCCTGCCGCAGCATCCAGTCAGCCGCCGTGTCTTTGCCAGCGATCAGCGGTTTGCCGCCGGCATTGCCGAGCAGCATCAACACCCCCGGGGCCTTGTGTGTGGCCTGGGCTGTGGCAACCCAACGTTTCTGCCGGTCAAGCGCCTGTTCATACGCGGTAAACAATGCATGGGCCTTGGCCTCACTGCCCAACAACCTCCCCAGGTGTTCGAGGTTGCCTTTCAACGTCGGCAAATCCGGCTGCGCCGAGAACATTTCCACCTGCACCCCGGCGTTGCGAATCTGCGCCAGCACTGGCGGCGGCCCCATTTCCTCGGTGCCCACCAGGACCTGCGGGCGCAGACTGAGAATGCCCTCGGCCGACAACCGCCGCTGATAACCGACGCTCGGCAATGCCTTGAGCGAAGCCGGATGCTGGCTGGTGGTGTCGACGCCCACCAACTTCGACTCACCGCCCAGGGCCGTCACCCACTCCGATAACGCGCCGCCAGCACTCACCCAGCGTTGCGGCAGTTCCGAGGCGTGCGCCCCAGGGTTGAGCATCAGTCCGACAACAAGCGCGATAGCGCTGGCACTCAAGCGCATAACAGGGTTTCCTTCCAGGGGCGGGGCTGCTGAAACACTCATGAATGTGACAGATGCCCCTTGCCGGGCATCGTACTGAGCGCCCAGTCAGCTAACGGGCGAAGCCTGCATTTGATAATTGTTTGCATTTGAGCGTCAAGGCACTTAAGGATTGGAATGAAGTTTCTCTGCCCCTCCGACACCCTCGCCCCCAACAGCAGCCGTGGTTTTGATATCGACGGGCACAAACTGTTGGCCGTGCGCCGGGATGGCATCGCCTACTTCTATCGCAATCGCTGCCCCCATCGCGGCGTCCCCCTGGAATGGCAGCCCGATCACTTCCTCGACGCCAGCGCCAGCCTGATCCAATGCGCCACCCACGGCGCGTTGTTCCTGATCGAGAGCGGCGAGTGCATCGCCGGCCCCTGCGCGGGTCAAAGCCTCACGGCCCTGCCCGGCCGCGAAGACGAACAGGGCCTGTGGGTAGAACTCTAGTCGCCGAGCAGCACGTCCAAGCGGCGTTCGACGTAAATTTCCTCGGCCGTGACGCGCACACCATACGCCAGCACTTCCACGCCCGCGGCCTTGGCCTCGCGCAGGGCAGCAGCGTAGGCCGCGTCGATTTCCACGGCCGGGCGCACGGCCTCGATCCCGGACAGGTTGACGCAATACAGCTGCACCGCCCGCACACCATCCCGGGCCAGGTGCGCCAGCTCGCGTAGATGCTTGGCACCGCGCTGGGTCACGGCGTCCGGAAACGCCGCAATCGAGGTGCCATCGAACCCCAGCGTCACACTTTTGACTTCGACATAGGCCGCCCCCTCGGGGTAATCCAGGCGAAAATCAATGCGGCTATTCTCCTGACCGTAAGGCACTTCACGCTTCAACGCGCTAAAGCCGTTGAGTTCGGTGATGACCCCGGCATGCAACGCCTCCTCAACCAGTTGATTGGCACGCGCCGTATTGACGCACGCGAGGCGGCCTTGAGGCGTCTCGGCAATTTCCCAGGTGCCGGGCAACTTGCGCTTGGGGTCAGTGGAGCGACTGAACCAGACCTGCCCGCCCTCGACCATGCAATTGAGCATCGAGCCGGTATTGGGGCAGTGAATGGTCAACAACTCGCCGGTAACAGTTTCGATATCGGTGAGAAAACGCTTGTAGCGGCGAATCAGCCGCGCCTCTTCGAGGGGAGGATGAAAGCGCATCAGCCCTGCCAGCTCCGCAGCCCACGGGCAATGCGCTCTACCGCCTCTTGCAGCCGATCAAGGTTTTGCGTGTAGGCAAAGCGCACATGGTGGCCGGCTTGATAACGACCGAAATCCAGCCCGGGGGTGAACGCCACATGTTCGGTCTCAAGGAAATGACGGCAAAACGCGAAGGCATCACCGCCGAACGCGCTGATATCGGCGTACAAATAGAACGCCCCTTCCGGTTCGACGGCAATACCGAAGCCCAACTCGCGCAGGGCCGGCAGCAGGAAGTCGCGACGGCGCCCGAACTCGGCACGACGCGCTTCCAGAATGCTCAGGGTTTGCGGGGTGAAGCAGGCCAACGCCGCGTACTGCGCCATGCTCGGAGCGCTGATGTAGAGGTTTTGCGCAAGCTTCTCCAACTCACCGACCGCATCGGGCGGTGCCACCAGCCAACCCAGGCGCCAGCCGGTCATGCCGAAATACTTTGAAAAACTATTCAGGACAAACGCATCATCGTCGACTTCCAGCACGCTGGCCGCCTCGGTGCCGTATGTGAGGCCGTGGTAGATCTCGTCCACCACCAAATGGCCGTTACGCGCCTTGATGGCGCTCGACAACCCGGCCAGTTCGTCCCGCGTCAGGATGGTGCCGGTGGGGTTGGCCGGCGATGCGACCAGCGCGCCCACGCTGTCCTGGTTCCAGTGCTTGGCCACCAGGTCGGCGGTCAATTGATAACGCACGTCCGGACCCACGGGCACCAACTGCGCCGCGCCTTCCACCAGGCGCAGGAAGTGGCGGTTACACGGGTAACCCGGGTCGGCCAACAGCCAGTGTTTACCGGGGTCCACCAGCAGGCTGCTGGCCAACAGCAACGCGCCGGAGCCGCCCGGGGTGATCAGGATGCGCTCGGGGTCCACGCTCAGGCCGTAGCGTTGCTGGTAGAAACCGCTGATGGCATGGCGCAGTTCCGGCAGGCCGCGGGCTGCGGTATAGCGGGTCTTGCCATTGGCCAGCGCGGCCTGGCCGGCCTGGATGATCGGCTCGGCGGTGGTGAAATCCGGTTCGCCGATTTCCAGATGGATGACATCATGGCCTGCCGCTTGCAGCTCATTGGCTCGCGCCAGCAACGCCATGACATGAAAAGGTTCGATGGCGCGACTGCGCGCACTGTAGGGCTGAGCCATTAGCCTTCCTTAACGGTGAGGACAAAAACAGCGATTCTACCGAACCCTCGCGGTAAAACATGCTCTATTGCCTGCCAGGCCGTCCACGATGAACCCGGCAAGCGCTTGCAAAACGACTAAAATCAACCTTCGAGACGATTCATACCCAGCCACAGCGGGTTGCTGCTGTTTGCAACCCCTGCGTGATGGGCCTCGACAACCGGGAGTGGCGCACCCTGAATCTATCTGGTAAGTTCGCCCGCTTGCAGCCGCAGGGCCGGCAGGTGTCGGTGACGTTGCAATCCTGCGCAATGGATTAGAAGAGTGAGAGGCGGTCTATTCATGTCCACCCAAGCAAAGCAACAGCAATCCCCAGGCCTCAGCGGCTTCGAACCTTACGTCACGAAGGAAGGTGAGGAGTACATGGGCGAGCCCATGCGCGAGCACTTCACCAAAATCCTTAACAAGTGGAAACAAGACTTGATGCAGGAGGTCGACCGCACCGTTGACCATATGAAGGACGAAGCAGCCAACTTCCCTGATCCGGCCGACCGTGCGAGCCAGGAAGAAGAGTTCGCCCTTGAACTGCGTGCCCGTGATCGCGAACGCAAGCTGATCAAGAAGATCGACAAGACACTGCAGTTGATCAAGGACGAAGAATACGGCTGGTGCGAATGCTGCGGCATCGAAATCGGTATTCGCCGCCTGGAAGCACGTCCTACCGCCGACATGTGCGTGGACTGCAAGAACCTGGCAGAAATCAAGGAAAAACAGGTCGGCAAGTAACCCCTGCCGAGCTGAACGAATGGGGCGTACAAACGCCCCATTTTTGTTTCTGGCGTTTAGCGATTTTCCAGTAGTATCCGGCCCATGACAGCCTCTCCCTATATCGGGCGTTTCGCCCCCACGCCCAGCGGCCACCTGCACTTCGGCTCGCTGGTCGCCGCCCTCGCCTCTTACCTTGACGCCCGCGCCAACCATGGCCGCTGGCTGATGCGTATGGAAGACCTCGACCCTCCCCGCGAAGAACCCGGCGCCCAGGCGGCAATCCTGCATGCCCTGGAAAGCTATGGCTTCGAGTGGGACGGTGAACTGGTCCGACAAAGCGACCGGCACGATGCCTACGCCAAGGTGCTGAACGACCTGTTCAACCACGGCCTGGCCTACGCCTGTACCTGCTCGCGCAAACAGCTGGAGCCCTACCACGGGATCTACCCTGGCTTGTGCCGTAATGCCGGTCATGAGCAGCACGATGCGGCCATCCGCCTGCGCGTCCCGGAGCTGGAGTACCACTTTACCGACCGCGTACAGGGCGAATTCCGACAACACCTGGGCCGCGAAGTGGGTGACTTCATCATCCGTCGCCGTGACGGCCTCTACGCCTACCAACTGGCCGTGGTGCTCGATGACGCCTGGCAAGGTGTTACCGACATCGTGCGCGGCGCCGACCTGCTCGACTCCACGCCGCGCCAGCTGTACCTGCAAGAATTATTGGGGCTGCGCCAACCGCGTTACCTGCACGTGCCGCTGATCGTCCAGCCGGACGGTAACAAGTTGGGCAAATCCTATCGTTCCCCGCCCTTGACCACAGACCAGGCCACGCCTTTGCTGTTGAGAGCCCTGCGCGCGCTCGGCCAGCAACCCGGCGACGAACTGCTGCACGCCAGCCCACGGGAACTGCTGGATTGGGGCATTGCCCACTGGGATGCGCAGCTGATCCCGCGCACACTCACGCTGGCCGAAGCGCAGTTGCGCTGAAGGCGCTTGCAGCCGGCCAGGCATCCGTTACCATCGCCGCAGTTATTCAATCAGAGGCCAACATGTACATCTATCGCTTGGTCCTGCTGCTGGTCGTCGGGATCTACCTGTTTTCCCCCGCCATCATGGATTGGTGGATCGACGCCACGGGCGCCTGGTATCGCCCCTATCTGCTGTGGCTGATCCTGATCGTCGTGACTTTCATCCTGCAGAGCCAAAAAGATGCCGATGAGCTTTAGCCTCACCCAGATGCTGCTGATCAGCGCCGCCTACCTGGCCGCGCTGTTCGGTGTCGCCTGGATCAGTGAGCGCGGAATGATTCCGCGGGCGATCATTCGCCATCCGTTGACCTACACCTTGTCCTTGGGCGTCTACGCCAGCGCCTGGGCGTTCTATGGCACGGTGGGCCTGGCCTATCAGTATGGGTATGGCTTTCTGTCCAGTTACCTCGGGGTGTCCGGGGCCTTCTTGCTGGCGCCGGTGCTGCTGTACCCGATCCTGAAGATCACCCGCACCTATCAGTTGTCGTCCCTGGCCGACTTGTTCGCCTTCCGCTTTCGCAGCACCTGGGCCGGCGCGCTGACCACGATTTTCATGCTGATCGGCGTGCTGCCTTTGCTCGCCCTGCAGATCCAGGCAGTGGCCGACTCCATCAGCATCCTGACCCGTGAGCCGGTGCAGTATCGCGTGGCCCTGGCCTTCTGCGCGCTGATCAGCCTGTTCACGATTTTCTTCGGCTCACGCCACATCGCCACCCGTGAGAAACACGAAGGCCTGGTCTTCGCGATTGCTTTCGAGTCGGTAATCAAGCTGATCGCCATCGGTGGCGTCGGCCTGTATGCGCTCTACGGCGTATTTGACGGCCCGCAACAGCTGGAGTTGTGGCTGCTGCAAAACCAGACCGCCCTCGCCGCGCTGCACACCCCGCTGCAGGAAGGCCCGTGGCGCACGTTGCTGCTGGTGTTCTTCGCCTCGGCCATCGTGATGCCGCACATGTACCACATGACGTTCACCGAGAACCTCAACCCGCGCTCGCTGGTCAGCGCCAGTTGGGGCTTGCCGCTGTTCCTGCTGTTGATGAGTCTGGCGGTGCCGCTGATCCTCTGGGCCGGCCTGAAGTTGGGCGCCACCACCAACCCCGAATATTTCACCCTCGGCGTCGGCATCGCCGCCAACAGCCCGGCCCTGGCGCTGCTGGCCTATGTCGGCGGGTTGTCGGCGGCCAGTGGCCTGATCATCGTCACCACGCTGGCGCTCTCGGGCATGGCGCTCAATCACCTGGTGCTGCCGCTGTACCAGCCGCCGGCCGAAGGCAATATCTACCGCTGGCTGAAATGGACCCGCCGCGCGCTGATCGTCGCGATCATCATGGCCGGCTACGGTTTCTACCTGCTGCTGGGCGCCGGGCAAGACCTGGCCAACCTGGGGATCGTCGCGTTTGTCGCCACCTTGCAGTTCCTGCCGGGGGTGTTGTCGGTGCTGTACTGGCCGACGGCCAATCGGCGCGGCTTTATCGCCGGGTTGCTTGCCGGGATTCTGGTGTGGCTGGTGACCATGTTGCTGCCGTTGGTCGGCAACCTGCAGGGTTTCTACATCCCGCTGCTGAACATGATCTACGTGCTCGACGACACCAGTTGGCACATGGCGGCGATCGCCTCGCTGGCCGCCAACGTACTGATGTTCACCCTGATCTCGCTGTTCACCAACGCCAGCCCGGAAGAAACCAGCGCCGCCGAAGCCTGCGCGGTGGACAACGTGCGCCGCCCGCAACGCCGCGAGCTGCATGCCGCCTCGCCCCAGGAGTTCGCCACGCAACTGGCCAAGCCTCTGGGCGCCAAGGCCGCGCAAAAGGAAGTCGAACAAGCGCTGCGCGACCTCTATCTGCCGTTCGACGAGCGCCGCCCCTACGCCCTGCGCCGCCTGCGCGACCGAATCGAAGCCAACCTGTCCGGGCTGATGGGCCCCAGCGTGTCGCAGGACATGGTGGAAACGTTCCTGCCCTACAAGGCGAGCGGCGAAAACTACGTCACTGAAGACATCCACTTCATCGAAAGCCGGCTCGAGGATTACCACTCACGCCTCACCGGCCTGGCCGCCGAACTCGATGCCCTGCGCCGCTACCACCGCCAGACCTTGCAGGAACTGCCGATGGGGGTCTGCTCCCTGGCCAAGGACCAGGAGATTCTGATGTGGAACAAGGCCATGGAAGAACTCACCGGCATTGCCGCGCAACGGGTCGTGGGCTCGCGCCTCAATACCCTGGGCGACCCGTGGAAGGAACTGCTGCAAGGCTTTATCAACCTGCCCGACGAACACTTGCACAAGCAGCACCTGGCCCTCGACGGCCAGACCCGCTGGCTCAACCTGCACAAGGCGGCGATCGACGAGCCCCTGGCCCCCGGTAACAGCGGCCTGGTGTTGCTCGTCGAAGACCTGACCGAAACCCAGATGCTCGAAGACAAGCTGGTGCATTCCGAGCGCCTGGCCAGTATCGGTCGCCTGGCGGCGGGCGTGGCCCATGAAATCGGCAACCCGATCACCGGTATCGCCTGCCTGGCGCAGAACCTGCGCGAAGAGCGCGAGGAAGACGGCGAAATCACCGAGATCAGCGGGCAGATCCTCGAACAGACCAAGCGCGTGTCGCGTATCGTGCAGTCGCTGATGAGCTTCGCCCACGCCGGCGCCCATCAGAACCACGACGAAGCGGTGTGCCTGGCCGAAGTGGCACAGGATGCCATTGGGCTGCTGGCCTTGAATCGGCGCAATTTCGAAGTACAGTTCTTCAACCTGTGCGATCCGGACCACTGGGTCGACGGTGACTCCCAGCGCTTGGCGCAGGTGTTGATCAACCTGTTGTCGAACGCCCGCGACGCGTCCCCCGCCGGCAGTGCGGTACGCGTCAAGAGCGAGGCTTTCGAGCACACGGTCGACCTGATCGTGGAGGACGAAGGCAGCGGCATTCCACAGAACATCAAGGACCGCTTGTTCGAACCCTTCTTCACCACCAAGGACCCCGGTGAAGGCACCGGTCTGGGCCTTGCACTGGTCTATTCCATCGTTGAAGAGCATTATGGACAAATCACCATCGACAGCCCGGCTGACACAGAAAGCCAACGCGGCACCCGTATTCGGGTGACCTTGCCGCGTCATGTCGAAGCGACGTCCGCTGTGAACTGAGACCGTCGAGAGAATTGAATCAATGCCGCACATTTTGATCGTCGAAGACGAAACCATTATCCGCTCTGCCTTGCGTCGCCTGCTTGAACGTAATCAGTACCAGGTCAGCGAAGCCGGCTCGGTGCAGGAAGCCCAAGAGCGGTTCAGCATTCCCACGTTCGACCTGATTGTCAGCGACCTGCGCCTGCCCGGCGCGCCGGGCACCGAGTTGATCAAGCTCGGCCAGGGCACCCCGGTGCTGATCATGACCAGCTACGCCAGCCTGCGCTCGGCGGTGGACTCCATGAAGATGGGCGCGGTGGACTACATCGCCAAGCCGTTCGACCACGATGAGATGCTCCAGGCTGTGGCCCGCATCCTGCGTGACCGCCAGTCGGCCAGCAGCGCTACGGCCGAACAGCGTCCCACCGGCAAGGCGGCCAACGGCGCCGACAAGCCGGGCGTCGACAACAGCAATGGCGAGATCGGCATCATCGGCTCCTGCCCACCGATGCAGGACCTGTACAGCAAGATCCGCAAAGTGGCGCCGACGGACTCGAATGTGCTGATCCAGGGCGAATCGGGGACCGGTAAGGAACTGGTGGCCCGCGCCCTGCACAACCTGTCCAAGCGCGCCAAGGCACCGATGATCTCGGTGAACTGCGCGGCAATCCCCGAATCCCTGATCGAGTCCGAACTGTTCGGCCACGAGAAAGGCGCGTTTACCGGCGCCAGCGCCGGACGCGCGGGCCTGGTGGAAGCGGCGGACGGCGGCACGCTGTTCCTCGACGAAATCGGCGAGTTGCCCCTGGAAGCCCAGGCGCGCCTGCTGCGTGTACTGCAAGAAGGCGAAATCCGCCGGGTGGGTTCGGTGCAATCGCAGAAGGTCGATGTGCGCCTGATCGCGGCCACTCACCGTGACCTCAAGAGCCTGGCCAAGATCGGCCAGTTCCGTGAAGACTTGTATTACCGCCTGCATGTGATCGCACTCAAGCTGCCGGCCCTGCGGGAACGGGGTGCCGACGTCAACGAGATCGCCAATGCGTTCCTGTTGCGCCAGAGCGCGCGCATCAACCGTACCGACCTGCGGTTCGCCGCAGACGCCGAGCAGGCGATTCGGCACTACTCGTGGCCGGGTAACGTGCGGGAGTTGGAGAATGCGGTCGAGCGTGCGGTGATTCTGTCGGAGAGCCCGGAAATTTCCGCCGAACTGCTGGGTATCGATATAGAGCTCAGTGACCTGGAAGACGACGACTTCATCGGCCTGGCCCCGCAACAGGGCGCCGCCGGCAATACCAGCCATGAACCGACGGAAGATTTGTCACTGGAAGACTACTTCCAGCATTTCGTCCTCGAGCACCAGGACCACATGACCGAGACCGAACTGGCGCGCAAGCTGGGCGTAAGCCGCAAGTGCCTGTGGGAACGGCGCCAACGCCTGGGTATTCCACGACGCAAGACCGGAGTGGCCAGCGAAAGCTGAGGGCGCGCGCCCACAGGTAACACCCGCCAATGTGAAAAAACTGTTACCGCGGATATTTCGCGTAACAAAAGCCGGGGCTTACGGTAACGAAGCCCCGGCTTTTTTTTCGCCGCCAAATAGCCAAAAACCCCTCAACCCCCTGATTTTGCTGGTCGGCGCAAAAGTTGGCACGCACCCTGCTATATGCTTAGTACAAAAACAATAACAAGCTTTGTACAAGACAATAAAAATAAGACGAATCGACTCACGCACAATAAAAACAACACGGCGGAGGCGCAGCTAACTGATTCTTTTGGAGAGGCGTTGCATTTGGGGCTTGCCCCGCAACCAGGCCGAGAACAACAAAAACTGCCCTAAGGCAGAGCCTGAACTGGTTGGATCGTAGATCAGCAACACAGCGACCAAAGCAATCCGTTTGCTCTTGACTCCCGATTGGGAGTGTCATGAAGGTCACACTTTATGGCGAGGGCGATCAACAAAAACAAAAAGCCCGAAACCAATAATAAAAATAGAGCACGCAACTACTTCTGGGGGAGCTTCGGCTCCCCTTGTAGTTTCCGGTATTTGACGTTTTTAGGCTTATGGCGCAAGGCCTGTAGCTTGTTCCTACACCATCCCCCGACTAAATGCTAGAATCCCGGCCCATCATGCGGTCATTCTTCGTTATGGCCGAACATTCCTTCAAACAGTGCATCCCATGCTGAAGAAGTTGTTCCAGTCATTCCGTTCTCCCTTGCGTCGAACGCAACACAAACGCAGCACGCCTGAAGTGCTCAACAGCAGCCAACATTCGCTGCAACGCGCTCAGTTCAGCCGTTATGCAGTGAACATCGTCGAACGTTTGCAGAACGCCGGTTACCAGGCTTATCTGGTGGGCGGCTGTGTACGCGACATGTTGCTCAATATCACGCCCAAGGACTTCGACGTCGCCACCAGCGCTACGCCCGAGCAAGTGCGCGCCGAGTTTCGCAATGCACGCATCATCGGCCGCCGCTTCAAGCTGGTGCATATTCACTTTGGCCGCGAAATCATCGAGGTCGCGACCTTCCGTGCCGGTCATCCGCAAAACGATGAGGAAGAAGACACCAATCAGTCTTCCCGCAACGAAAGCGGACGCATCCTGCGCGACAACGTCTACGGCACCCTGGAAGAAGACGCGCAGCGCCGCGACTTCACCATCAACGCCTTGTATTACGACCCGGTCAGCGAGCGCATCCTCGATTACGCCAACGGCGTACACGATATTCGCAACAACCTGATCCGCCTGATCGGCGACCCGACGCAGCGTTACCAGGAAGACCCGGTACGCATGTTGCGGGCGGTGCGTTTCGCCGCGAAGCTGAACTTCGGTATCGAGCGCCACACGGCTGCACCGATTCGCGAACTGGCGCCGATGCTGCGGGAAATCCCCTCGGCGCGCCTGTTCGAAGAAGTGCTCAAGCTGTTCCTCTCGGGCTACGCCGCCGATACCTTCGAAATGCTCGTCGACCTGCAGTTGTTCGATCCCTTGTTCCCGGCGAGCGCCGAAGCACTGGAATACAACCCGACGTATACCCACACCCTGATCAGCGAAGCGTTGATCAACACCGACCTGCGCATCAAACAGAACAAACCGGTCACCCCGGCGTTCCTGTTTGCCGCCCTGTTGTGGCCGGCCTTGCCCAAACGCGTACTGCGCCTGCAAGACCGTGGCATGCCGCCGATCCCGGCCATGCAGGAAGCCGCCCACGAGTTGATCGCCGAGCAGTGCCAGCGCATCGCCATCCCGAAACGCTTCACCCTGCCGATCCGCGAGATCTGGGACATGCAGGAACGCCTGCCGCGTCGCAGCGGCAAGCGCGCCGACCTGTTGCTGGAGAACCCGCGCTTCCGTGCCGGCTACGACTTCCTGCTGCTGCGTGAAAGCGCCGGCGAGCAGACCGACGGCCTGGGCGAATGGTGGACCGACTACCAGGACGCCAATGACAGCGAGCGCCGCGAGATGATTCGTGAACTCGGCAGCAAAGGCGATGGCGTCGGCGAAGGGCCCAAGAAGCGTCGTCGCAGCGGGAGCAAACGCAAGCGCAGTGCCGCCGATGCCTCGGGCGCCGCAGGCGAATAAACGTGGAACGCATCTACATCGGCATGGGCAGCAACCTGGCGGCCCCGGAGCAACAATTGCGCAATGCTATCGAGGCGTTGGCACAATTGCCGGGCACTACCGTCGCCGGGGTGTCGGCCTTCTATCAAAGCGACTCCCTGCTCCCCGGCCAACCGCGCTACACCAATGCGGTCGCGGCCCTGGACAGCTGCCTGGCGCCACTGGAACTGCTCGATGCGCTGCAAGCCATCGAGAACGACCAGGGCCGCGAACGCCTTGAACGTTGGGGCCCACGCACGCTCGACCTGGATATCCTGCTGTTCGGCGACCGCCTGATCGACGAACCACGCCTGCAAGTGCCGCACTATCAGATGCACCTGCGCGCCTTCGTGCTGTACCCGCTGGCCGAACTGGCCCCAGCCACCCTGCAATTGCCCGATGGCCGGCGCCTCAGCGACCTGCTCGCTGCCTGCCCGTTTGTCGGCCTGGAACGCATGCCTGCGCTCAGCACCCAGCGTTGATCAGCCACTGCTGAATCGCATCAGTAACAGCGGTAACACCACCGTCGTAACAATGCGGTAACACATGCAATTGACTTCCCGTGTCCTCCTCACGACTATAGGCGTCCCGCTGCCGCCAACCGGCGCTAAAGGGCGCAATCCAGGCCTTATAAGCACTGCTCTCAAGAAAGTGCGCCTGTATAAACGAAGACTCATGCGCGTTACTCGCTGTTTCCAAGCGCCTGAACGAGGACCCTTTTCATGCCAGACGTTACCCTGACCACCTTGCAGAGCCTCAAGCTCAAAGGTGAAAAAATCGCTATGCTGACCTGCTATGACGCCACCTTCGCCCACGCCTGCTGCCAAGCCGGTGTCGAGGTGTTACTGGTGGGCGACTCCCTCGGCATGGTGCTTCAAGGGCATGACAGCACCCTGCCCGTCACCACGGATGAACTCGCGTACCACACCGCCAGCGTCAAGCGCGGTAACGACGGCGCCTTTATCATCGCCGACCTGCCGTTCATGGGTTACGCCACCGTCGAACAGACCTTCCACAACGCCGGCAAATTGATGCAAGCCGGCGCGCACATGGTCAAGGTCGAAGGGGCCGCCTGGCTCGCCGAGTCGATCCGCATGCTGGCTGAACGCGGCGTACCGGTGTGCGCGCACATGGGCCTGACGCCGCAGTCCGTGAACATCCTCGGCGGCTATAAAGTCCAGGGCCGCAACGAAGCCCAGGCGCGCCAGATGCGTGCCGATGCCATCGCCCTGGAACAAGCCGGCGCCGCGATGATCCTGCTCGAATGCGTGCCCAGCGAACTGGCCGCGGAAATCACCCATGCGGTCAAAGTGCCGGTGATCGGCATTGGCGCCGGGTCGGCCACCGACGGCCAGGTCCTGGTGCTGCACGACATGCTCGGCCTGTCGATAACCGGCCGGGTACCGAAGTTCGTGAAGAACTTCATGACCGGCCAGGACAGCATCCACGCCGCGTTGAGCGCATACGTCGCCGAAGTCAAAGGCGTGACCTTCCCAGGCGCCGAACACGGATTCTCTGCATGAACACCGTAAAAACCCTACGTGAACTGCGGGCCGCCGTTACCCATGCCCGCAGCGCCGGCAAACGCATCGGCTTTGTGCCCACCATGGGCAACCTGCACAGCGGCCACGCGGCCCTCGTGGCCAAGGCGGCCCAACAGGCGGATTTCGTGGTCGCGAGCATCTTCGTCAACCCGCTGCAATTTGGCGCCGGCGAAGACCTGGACAAGTACCCGCGTACCCTCGCCGCCGACCAGGAAAAACTCCTGCAAGCCGGCTGCAACCTGTTGTTCGCGCCAAGCGTCGAGGAAATGTACCCCAGCGGCATGACCGGCCAGACCCGCGTCAGCGTGCCGCAATTGTCCGAAGGCCTGTGCGGCGCCAGCCGTCCTGGGCACTTTGAAGGTGTGGCCACGGTGGTCAACAAGCTGTTCAACATGGTCCAGCCGGATATGGCCGTGTTTGGCCAGAAGGACTACCAGCAACTGGCCGTGATTCGCGCCATGGTCCATGACCTGAACATGCCGATCCAGATCATCGGTGAACCGACCGTGCGCGCCGAGGATGGCCTTGCGCTGTCATCGCGCAACGGTTACCTCACCGCCGAGCAGCGGGCCCTCGCGCCGGCGTTGTACCGTAGCCTGAGTCAGATTGCCGCCGCCATCAAAGGCGGCGACCGCGACTTCGCCAAACTGCGTGCCGAACAGGTCCAGCAGATCGAAGCCGCCGGCATGCGCGTGGACTACCTCGAAGTGCGCCAAGGTGTCCACCTGCGCCCGGCCACGGCCGAGGATCGCGATGTAGTGATTCTGGTCGCGGCCTACCTGGGCGCGACGCGCCTGATCGACAACCTGCATCTGCCCCTCGACTGACCCCCCGCCCGTTGCCCAGCCTGATGCGCCGGTATAAAAAAGTACCGGCCACAGCGCAGACAAAGCCAAGACATATCGACACGCTAGGTTTAATGTATTCGCCCTGCGCTATGGTTAGCGCTGTCCGGAACCCATTGCTTGATGAAAGACTGGATGTTTCGGGCTTTGAAGTGTCCTAAAGGCAGTCCCCGTAATAAAAGGAAACCCGCAGCGATGGCGTACTACCGCACCCCTCATGACGTTACCGCTCTGCCCGCCTGGCGAGCGCTCAATCAACATCGCCAAGCCATGCAGGATTTCAGCATGCGCGACGCGTTCAACGCCGATCCTCAGCGTTTTTCCCAATTCACCTTGAGCAGCTGCGGGCTTTTCCTCGATTACTCGAAAAACCTGATCACCAGCGAAACCCGCAACCTGCTCGTGGACCTGGCCAAGGAAGTCGACCTTAAAGCCGCGATTGACGCGCTGTATGCCGGCGAGCCGGTGAACTCGTCCGAGGGTCGCCCTGCCCTGCACACCGCCCTGCGCCGCCCGGTGGGCGACAAGTTGTCGGTCAACGGCGTGAACATCATGCCGGACGTACACAAGGTGTTGAACCAGATCACCGACCTCGTGGGCCGCATCCACGACGGCCTGTGGCGCGGCTACACCGAGAAGCCGATCACCGACGTGGTGAACATCGGCATCGGTGGCTCGTTCCTCGGCCCGGAGCTGGTCTCCGAAGCGTTGCTGTCCTACGCCCACAAAGGCGTGCGCTGCCACTACCTGGCGAACATCGACGGCAGCGAGTTCCACGAGCTGACCATGAAGCTGCGCGCCGAGACCACGCTGTTCATCGTCTCGTCGAAATCCTTCAACACCCTCGAAACCCTGAAAAACGCCCAGGCCGCCCGCGCCTGGTACCTGGCCCAGGGCGGCTCGGAAGCCGAGCTGTATCGCCACTTCATCGCCGTATCAAGCAACAACGCGGCCGCCGTGGCCTTCGGCATCCGCGAAGAAAACATCTTCCCGATGTGGGACTGGGTCGGCGGCCGTTACTCGCTGTGGTCGGCCATCGGCCTGCCCATCGCCCTGGCCATCGGTATGTCGAACTTCAAGGAACTGCTGTCCGGTGCCTACACCATGGACCAGCATTTCCAGAACGCGCCGTTCGAACAGAACATGCCGGTGCTGCTCGGCCTGCTGGGTGTGTGGTACGGCAACTTCTGGGGCGCGCAGAGCCATGCGATCCTGCCCTACGACCACTACCTGCGTAACATCACCAAACACTTGCAACAGCTGGACATGGAATCCAACGGCAAGAGCGTGCGCCAGGACGGTACGCCGGTGTCCACCGATACCGGCCCGGTGATCTGGGGCGGCGTGGGCTGCAACGGTCAGCACGCGTACCACCAGTTGCTGCACCAGGGCACCCAACTGATCCCGGCCGACTTTATCGTGCCGATCGTCAGCTTCAACCCGGTCTCCGACCACCATCAGTGGCTGTACGCCAACTGCCTGTCCCAGAGCCAGGCGCTGATGCTCGGCAAGACCCGCAGCGAAGCCGAAGCCGAGCTGCGCGACAAGGGCCTGCCGGAAGCCGACGTGCAGAAGCTGGCCCCGCACAAGGTGATCCCGGGCAACCGTCCGAGCAACACCCTGGTGGTCGAGCGCATCAGCCCGCGGCGCCTGGGCGCACTGGTCGCGATGTATGAACACAAAGTGTTCGTGCAAAGCGTGATCTGGGGCATCAACGCCTTCGACCAATGGGGCGTGGAGCTGGGCAAGGAACTGGGCAAGGGCGTCTACAACCGCCTGACCGGCGCCGAAGAAAGCCTGGCCGACGATGCGTCGACCCAGGGCCTGATCAACTACTTCCGCGGTCGTCACCGCGGCTGAAGTCGGTCACACAGGGCCGGCGTCCATTCGGACGTCGGCCTTGAACCCGCCCCCGACTGGGTGCATCTTTATAACTTGTCGCAAAAACAAGAATAAGGATCGCTCATGTTCGATATCAGCATGTTTCCCATCGCCGATGCCGTCCGCCGGGCTGCGCAACTGAGTCAAGAGGACTATCAGCGCCTCTATCGCCAATCCATCGAACAGCCGGACACGTTCTGGGCCGAACAGGCCGGGCGCTTTCTCGACTGGACCACGCCCTGGCACACCGTCAATACCTCGGACATCCAGACCGGCGCCACCCAATGGTTTGCCGGCGGCCAATTGAACGTCAGCTACAACTGCATCGACCGCCACCTGGCGCAACGCGCCGAGCAACCGGCCTTCATCTGGGAGGGCGATGATCCGAGAGCGTCTTCCACCATCACCTACCGCCAACTGCATCAAAACGTCAGCCGCCTGGCCAATGTGCTGAAAAGCCGTGGCGTGAAAAAAGGCGACCGGGTGTGCATCTACATGCCGATGATTCCGCAAGCGGCCTACGCCATGCTCGCCTGTACGCGGATTGGGGCGGTGCATTCGGTGGTGTTTGGCGGTTTTTCACCCGACGCCCTGCGCGACCGTATTCTCGACGCCGACTGCCGCACGGTGATCACCGCCGATGAAGGCGTGCGCGGCGGCAAGCCGGTGGCGTTGAAACAAAATGTCGACAAGGCCCTGGCCAGTTGCCCGAACGTCAGCACCGTGCTGGTGGTAGCACGCACCGGGGCCGCCGTGAACTGGAGCGAAGGCCGCGACCTCAACTATCAACAAGCCGTGGATGCCGCCAGTGATGACTGCCCACCCGAGCCGATGGGCGCCGAAGACCCGCTGTTTATCCTCTACACCTCCGGCAGCACCGGCAAACCCAAGGGTGTGCTGCACACCACCGGCGGCTACCTGCTGCAAGCCGCGATGACCTTCAAGTACGTGCTCGACTACCGCGACGGCGAAGTGTTCTGGTGTACCGCCGATGTGGGCTGGGTCACCGGCCACAGCTACATCGTGTACGGCCCGCTGGCCAATGGCGCCACCTCGCTGATGTTCGAAGGCGTGCCCAGCTACCCGAGCAGCTCGCGCTTCTGGCAGGTCATCGACAAGCACCAGGTCAATATCTTCTATACCGCGCCGACGGCCCTGCGCGCATTGATGCGCGAGGGCCACACTCCGTTGGAGAACACCTCTCGCGCCAGCCTGCGCCTGCTCGGCAGCGTCGGTGAGCCGATCAATCCGGAAGCCTGGGACTGGTACTTCAACGCCGTCGGCGAACAACGCTGCCCGATTGTCGATACCTGGTGGCAGACTGAAACCGGCGGCATCATGCTCAGCCCGCTGGTCAGCGCCCAGCGCATCAAGCCCGGCTGCGCGACCCAACCGATGTTCGGCGTGCTGCCGGTGCTGCTCGATGAGCACGGCAAGGAAATCAACGGCCCGGGCAGCGGCGTGCTGGCGATCAAATCCAGCTGGCCGGGGCAGATCCGCAGTGTCTATGGCGACCCGCAGCGCATGATCGACACCTATTTCAAACCCTACCCCGGTTATTACTTCACCGGCGATGGCGCGCGGCGTGACGAAGACGGCGACTACTGGATCACCGGGCGCATCGACGATGTGATCAACGTGTCCGGCCACCGTATCGGCACCGCCGAGGTGGAAAGTGCCCTGGTGTTGCATGACTGGGTCGCCGAGGCTGCGGTGGTGGGCTATCCCCATGACGTCAAAGGCCAGGGCATCTATGCGTTCGTCACCCCGATGAATGGCGTGGAGCCCAGCGAGACACTGAAGAAACATCTGCTCGAACTGGTCAGCAAGAAAATCGGCAGCTTTGCCAAACCGGAACTGATCCAATGGGCCCCGGCCTTGCCGAAAACCCGCTCGGGTAAGATCATGCGACGCATTTTGCGCAAAATAGCCTGCAACGAGTTGGACAGCCTCGGAGATACCTCCACCCTGGCCGACCCCAGCGTGGTCGCCGGCCTGATCGACAAACGCCTGAACCGATAGGAACCCGCGCGTCGCCATGGAATTTATCCGCAGCCGTATCGAAACCCAGTTGATGAGCCTCACCGGCTTGTCGCTGGGCCAGTTAGACCTGGAAAACCCCAAGGGCGACCCCGGCCTGTTCGGCCCGGACTCGGTCAGTTGGCAAGTGCATGGCGATTTCAGCAGCATGCTCATCGGCGGCATCAGCGCCTTGATGCTGCAAGCCTTGCACCCATTGGCGCTGGCTGGCGTGTGGGACCATTCGAACTTTCGCCAGGACATGCTCGGGCGCCTGCGCCGCACATCGCAGTTCATTTCCGGCACCACCTTCGGCTCGCGCAAAGACGCCGATTGGCTGATCGAGAAAGTACGCACCATTCACCTGCAGGTTGTCGGCCATGCGCCCGACGGCCGCGCCTACGCGGCCAGCGACCCGCAGTTGCTGACCTGGGTGCATGTGGCGGAGGTCAGCAGCTTCCTCGCCGCACACGTGCGTTATCGCAACCCGCAGCTGTCGGGGCGCGATCAGGATCGTTACTACAACGAAATCGCCCTGGTCGCCGAACGCCTGGGCGCGCGGAATGTGCCGCGCTCACGCGAGGAAATTGCGGATTATCTGGCGCGTATCCGTCCACAATTATTGTGCGACGCGCGCAGCCGCGAAGTGCTGCGCCTGCTGCTCGAAGCCCCGGCGCCCAGCACCCTGGCCAAACCCTTTGGCGCCCTGATGATGCAGGCCGGGATCGACCTGCTGCCGGCCTGGGCCGCCGCCATGCTGGGGCAACACCCGAGCCCGCTGCAACGCCAGCTGGTGCGTGCCGGGGTCAAGCGCAGCGCGCCGGTGCTGCGTTGGGCGATGCGCAATGGCTCGGTGCAGCGCGCGCATCGGCGGATGGGGTTGATGTAGGCGACGCTCCATAACTGCTAAACTCCGCGCCCACATTTACCCAGCAAGGCGCGCTCCATGTCTCCCCTGAACCAGGCGCTGCGCGCCGCCCTCGATCATCGTCAAGGCCTGATCAGCGAGTTGCACGCCCAAGGCACCGACTGTTACCGGTTGTTCCACGGCAGCCAGGAAGGCGCCGGTGGCCTGACCATCGACCGCTATGGCCCGCAATTGCTGGTGCAGAGCTTCCACCAACCGCTGGAAAGCGCAGACTTGCTGGACCTGCATCAACTGATCAGCCAGTACATGGGCCTGGAATTGCTGCTGGTGTACAACGACCGTTCCCGTGGCAACTCGCGGATCGACCGCGAAGACACGGTCTACCGCGCCACACCGCAAGCGCTGCAGGACCTGGTCGGCCACGAATGGGGCCTCAATTACCGCGTGCGCGGGCGCCATGCCGGGCAAGACCCGTTGCTGTTCCTCGACCTGCGCAACACCCGCGGCTGGGTCAAGACACACAGTGCCGGCAAAAGCGTGCTGAACCTGTTCGCCTACACCTGTGGCGTGGGCCTGAGCGCTGCGGCCGGCGGTGCGCGTGACGTGTGCAACCTGGATTTTGCCGAAGGCAACCTGGCGGTCGGCCGCGAAAACGGCCTGCTCAACCCGCAGCTGGCACCCATGACGTTCGTGCAATCCGATTATTTCCCGGCGATTCGCCAGTTGGCCGGCCTGCCGATCACCCAGCGGCGCGGGCAGAAACTGCCGAGCTATCCGCGCCTGGAACCGCGTCAATATGACTTGGTGTTGCTTGACCCGCCGGCCTGGGCCAAGAGCGCCTTCGGCACCGTCGACCTGTTGCGCGACTATCAAAGCCTGCTCAAGCCGGCGCTGTTGGCAACCGCCGATGACGGCGTGCTGATCTGCTGCAACAACCTGGCAAAAGTGAGCATGGACGATTGGCGTGAGCAGGTGCTACGTTGCGCCGAGAAAGCCGGGCGTCCGGTGCGCGACTGGCAAATCATGCCTCCTGGCGCCGACTTTCCGTCGCAAGACCAGCAACCTCCGTTGAAGACTCTGATCCTGCAGTTATAGGAATTTTCTGAAAGAGGGTGGCTCTTCGGAACCGAAAACCCGTGCCATACTCCAAGGCACTCCTGTTCGACATAGATGGCGCCGCCCCATGCCCAAAGGATTGATTCGCGCCACTGGCGCCTTGTTGACCGCCGTTGCCCTGTACAGCTTGCTGGGCTTTTTGATTTTGCCCGGCATTGCCCTTCGCATAGCCAACCAACAGCTGGCCAACTACGCCACGGTGCCGGCCCGCATCGAGCGTATCGAGCTCAACCCGTTCAGCCTGGAAGTGACGCTGTGGGGCCTCAAGATCGGCGACCCCGGCAAGGAACAAGTGGGTTTCGAGCGGCTCTACGCCAACCTGCAGCTCGACAGCCTGTGGACCCGCGCCCTGCACCTGGCCGATGTGCAACTCGACAAACCCAAGACCGAGTTGCTGTTCGACAAGTCCGGCCAGTTGAACCTGGCGCAGTTGTTCAAACTGCCACCCAGCGAACCGACACCGGCAGACCCCAACGCCAAACCGTTCCCGTTGCGGATCGAGCGGATCAAGCTGGCGGGCGGTTATCTGCACTTTGAAGACCTGCGCCCCAGCGAGCCAATCGAGTTCCTCTACGACAAACTCGACTTCGAGCTGAAAAACCTCAGCACCCTGCCGGAAGACAATGCCGACATGACCCTGGTCGCCGCCGGCCCGGAAGGCGGGCAGATCGACTGGAAGGGTAACGTCAGCCTGGTGCCGATCACGTCCAAAGGCACCCTGAAAATCACCGATGGCAAGATGAAAGCCTGGTGGCCCTATGTGCGCGACGCCCTGCCCCTGGTCCTCGAAAACGGCGTGCTCAACTTCAGCACGGACTACACGTTCAGCCTGGCCAAAGAAACCGAACTGAACCTGACCAACACCGCCGCCAGCATCGCGCCGTTCGCCATCAAGGCGCCGGATGGCCGGCCATTGGTGCGCCTGGAGCGCCTGGACGTCAGCGAAACCACGATCGACCTGGCCAAGCAGCAGGTGGTGGTCGGCAAGATCCGCAGCAATAAGCTGGAAACCTGGGCCGCCCGCGAAGCCGATGGCCAACTGGACTGGCAGAAACTGTTCGCCAGCCAGCCGGGCAAGCCGGCCAAGGCGCCGGAAGCGGCCAGCGCGCCAGCAGCTGCCGACTCGCCCAAAGCCGCGCCCGCAGCGCCGAGCAAGCCTTGGCAAGTGCTGCTCAAGGATGTGCAACTGCGCAACTATCAGGTCCACCTGGCCGACCGCCAGGCCAAACCTGCGGTCGCACTGGAACTCGGCCCGCTGAACGTCGATGTGCAGAACTTCGACAGCCTCAACGGCAGCCCCTTCACCCTCAAGGTCGACACCGGCCTGGGCAAGCAAGGCAAGATCCAGGCAACCGGCGAGGTCAACCTAAACCCGGTCAGCGCCAAGTTGAAAGTGAACACCCAGGACATCGACCTGCGGGTCGCGCAGTCCTATATCAGCCCGTTCATCCGCCTGGAACTGCGTAGCGGCATGCTCGGCAGCAACCTCGATGTGAACCTCAAAAGCACCGAGCCGCTGGCCCTACAGATCACCGGCCGGGCGCAGGTCGATCAGTTGCATACCCTCGACACCCTCAAGACCCGTGACTTCCTCAAATGGCAGCGCCTGGTGCTGGAAGGGCTGAACTACCAGCATGGCGACAGCCTGTCGATCGACAAGATCAACCTGCAACAGCCCTATGTGCGCTTCATGATCAACGATGATCGCACCACCAACGTCGACGACCTGCTGATTCCACAGCCGGCCGACAGCGGCGCCAAGTCGGCGGCCAAGCCGGCGGCAAGCAAAGAAAAACCGCTGGGTATTCATATCGGGCAGATCGCGATCAACGACGGTTCGGCCAACTTCGCCGACTTCAGCCTCACGCCCAACTTCGCCACCGCGATCCAACAGCTAAACGGGCAGATCGGCACCATTGACAGCCGCCAGGCCAAACCGGCAGCTGTCGACATCAAGGGCAAGGTGGATCGCTATGCACCGGTGACCATCAAAGGCAGCGTGAACCCGTTTGATCCGATGGCGGCACTGGATATCGCCACCAGCTTCAAACGTGTCGAGCTGACGACCCTGACGCCCTACTCGGGTAAGTTCGCCGGTTTCCGGATTCGCAAGGGTCGCCTCAACCTCGACCTGCATTACGTGATCACCAAAGGCCAGCTGAAGGCCGAGAACAAAGTGGTGGTCGAGCAACTGCAACTGGGTGAGAAAGTCGACAGTGCCGATGCGGTAGACCTGCCGATTCGCCTGGCGATCGCCCTGCTCAAGGACTCTGACGGCAAGATCTCGATTGAACTGCCCATCAGCGGCGACTTGAACAACCCGCAATTCAGCGTGATGCCGATCATCTGGCAGACCCTGCGCAACTTGGTGGTGCGCGCGGCAACGGCGCCGTTCAAGTTTATCGGTGGGCTGGTGAGCGGTGGCGGTTCGGAAGACCTCGGCAATGTCTCGTTCGCCGCAGGCTCCAGCGAACTGAACAAAGACGCCGAGGGCGCCCTGAACACCTTGGCCAAGGCCCTCAAAGAACGCCCTACCCTGCGCCTGGAAATCGAAGGCACGGCGGCGGCCGACAGTGACGGCAAATTCCTCGCCGAGCAGCGCCTGGAGCGCGAATACCAATATAACTACTACAAGATCCTGCAGCGCCGTGGCGACAAGGTTCCGGCCCAGGCGTCCTTGCTGCAAGTACCGGAAAAGGAAAAAGCCCCCTTGCTCGAAGGTATCTACCGCACCCGCCTGAAACAACAACCACCGGCGGACTGGAAAAACCTGAGCGACGATGAACGCACGGCCAAACTCAAGGGCGGCGTGATCACGTTCTGGAGCAGCAGCGACGTGCTGTTGCGCCAGCTCGGTCAGGACCGCGCAAGCACCATCAAGGACTACCTGGTCGACAAAGGGCAGTTGGAAGATGACCGGGTGTACTTCGTCGACGCCAAACTGGGCCAGGCCGAGAAGGATGGCCGGGTGGTAACGCAGATGCATCTGGACGCCGAATGACCCCACGCGCCAGCGCAAGCTGGCGCCCACTTCGATAGCATTCCTGGCCGGAATAGAACAGGCCCCGACACATGTGCCGGGGCCTGTAATGACCACATCCCTATGGTCGGTCGCATGAACCCGTGAGGTGCATTGAGTGGATATCTAACTCACTCGTTGCCGCCGCCGCCTAGTTCAGCGATTGGTTGAGCGTTACTCTGCTTTCAGGCCATCGGCCGATACAGCTTTCACGCCTTTGATTTTCTTGGTGATGTTCACCGCGGTAGTTTTCTGCGCTTCGGTCACTGCGACGGAAGAAGACAGGGAAACTACACCCTTGTTGGTTTCGACTTTGATGTCGGTACCCGGAATGCCTTTCTCGGTAACCAGGTCAGCCTTCACCTTGGTAGTGATCCAAGTGTCCGAAGCGGCTTCTTTGGATGTGTCGATGTTGTCGGCTTTTACCGCACCGCCAGCCAGCAGGCCGTCAGCGGATACAGCGGTCACACCCTTGATACGCTTGGTGATGGCGACAGCAGTAGCTTTCTGCGAGTCAGAGATGGCAACGGTCGAAGACAGGGAAACCACACCTTTGTTGGTCTCAACCTTGATGTCCGAACCTGGAATGCCCTTTTCGGTCAGCAGGTCAGCTTTGACTTTGGTGGTGATCCAAGTGTCCGAGGTGGACTCTTTGGCTTTGGTCATTTCGCCAGCTGCCAGCGTCATCGGCGCCTGCGCGGTTTGAGCGAAGGCAACGTTGGCCATGGCCAGGGTCAGGGCGGTAGCAGTTGCGGTAGCGAGAGCGAACTTCTTCATACGAGTAACTCCTGTTTTATTAAAAGTCTGCAGTGTGTGAACCTTGATGCTGCAGCATTAACAGGACTGTTGCAGGCACTGTGCCAAGTCGAACTCCTCAAATAAACCCTTTAAAAACAATGAGTTATAGATTGAGCGAATTTTCGGATTCGTGCAATTTGCATGAAGCAGCGCGTGCCTGCATGCAAGTTGCGGCTTTTGGCTGTGATTAAGCGTCTGATTTTTCGGCATTTTCCTGCACGCATAAAAAAAGGACTCCGAAGAGTCCTTTTTTCAGCGTGAAGCCTGCGGGTATTTAAGCGCCCGAAGCCTTGGCTGCTGCCACGTCTTTGATGGACAGCTTGATACGGCCGCGGTTGTCCACGTCCAGTACCAGCACTTCCACTTCCTGGCCTTCTTTCAGAATGTCGGTCACTTTCTCAACACGAGCGTCGCTCAGCATGGAGATGTGAACCAGACCGTCTTTGCCCGGCAGGATGTTGACGAATGCGCCGAAGTCGACGATGCGCTCAACTTTACCGACGTAGATCTTGCCGATCTCGGCTTCGGCAGTGATGCCCAGAACGCGCTGACGCGCCGCTTCTGCAGCTTCCTTGGTTTCGCCGAAGATCTTGATCGAGCCGTCGTCTTCGATATCGATCGAAGCCTTGGTCTCTTCACAGATCGCACGAATGGTCGCGCCGCCTTTACCGATGACATCACGGATTTTGTCGGTGTCGATTTTCATCGCGATCATGGTCGGAGCATTTTCCGACAGTTCGGTGCGGGACTGACCAATGATCTGGTTCATCTGACCGAGGATGTTCAGGCGCGCTTCCAGGGCTTGGCCCAGAGCGATTTCCATGATCTCTTCGGTGATGCCCTTGATCTTGATGTCCATCTGCAGCGCGGTAACACCTTTAGCGGTACCGGCTACTTTGAAGTCCATGTCGCCCAGGTGGTCTTCGTCACCCAGGATGTCGGTCAGGACGGCGAACTTCTCGCCTTCTTTGACCAGGCCCATGGCGATACCGGCAACCGGCGCCTTCATCGGCACACCAGCGTCCATCAGTGCCAGGGAAGCACCGCAGACCGAAGCCATGGAGCTGGAACCGTTGGACTCGGTGATTTCCGACACGACACGGATGGTGTACGGGAACACGTCGGCGGCTGGCAGCATGGCCTGAACCGAACGACGGGCCAGACGGCCGTGACCGATTTCGCGACGACCGGCGCCACCCATGCGACCACATTCGCCCACCGAGAACGGCGGGAAGTTGTAGTGCAGCATGAACGGGTCTTTTTTCTCGCCTTCCAGGGTGTCCAGCAGCTGTGCGTCGCGGGCAGTACCCAGGGTCGCAACGACCAGGGCCTGGGTTTCGCCACGGGTGAACAGCGCAGAACCGTGAGTCTTCGGCAGAACGCCGACTTCGATGTTCAGCGGACGCACGGTGCGGGTGTCGCGACCGTCGATACGTGGCTTGCCGTTAACGATGTTTTCGCGAACGGTGCGGTATTCGATTTCGCCGAATGCTGCTTTGACATCGCTGGCAGAAGGCTGGCCTTCTTCACCGGACAGCTTGGCAACGACCTGATCCTTCAGCTCGCCCAGGCGAGCGTAACGGTCGGCCTTGACGGTGATGGTGTAGGCCTGGGAGATCGCTTCGCCGAACTCGGCACGGATCGCGCCCAGCAGTTCGGTGGCTTCGGCTTGCGGAGCCCAGGCCCAGGTTGGCTTGGCGGCTTCGGCAGCGAGTTCTTTAACGGCGTTGATCACAACCTGGAACTCGTCGTGAGCGAACAGGACCGCGCCCAGCATCTGGTCTTCGGTCAGCTCTTTGGCTTCCGATTCAACCATCAGTACGGCTTCCGAGGTACCGGCAACGACCATGTCCAGGCTCGAGGCTTTCAGTTGCTCGTAAGTCGGGTTCAGCAGGTAGCCGGTGCTTTCGTGGAAAGCCACGCGCGCAGCGCCGATCGGGCCATCGAAAGGAATGCCGGAGATAGCCAGGGCAGCCGAGGTACCGATCATCGCAGCGATGTCCGGATCGGTCTTTTTGCTGGTGGAGACGACGGTGCAGACAACCTGCACTTCGTTCATGAAGCCTTCTGGGAACAGCGGACGGATCGGACGGTCGATCAGTCGGGAAGTCAGGGTTTCTTTCTCGGAAGGACGGCCTTCGCGCTTGAAGAAACCGCCAGGGATCTTACCGGCAGCGTAAGTCTTTTCCTGGTAGTGAACAGACAGAGGGAAGAAGCCCTTGCTTGGGTCTGCAGTCTTGGCGCCTACAACGGTCACCAGTACGGTAACGTCGTCGTCAACGGTAACCAGCACTGCGCCGGAGGCTTGACGGGCGATACGGCCTGTCTCGAGGGTAACGGTCGACTGACCGAACTGAAATTTTTTGATAACCGGGTTCACGGTGTCCTACCTTCTTTGTGGCTCTTGGGGAACTTGTCTTCTTGCGAAATTCTTGGGCAATGTCGGGAATCGGCCCAACCCTTGTCCAGGGGTAAAACGTGTATCCAGATAAAACTTGAGGCTGGAAGCCTGCCATGGGCCAGCGGGAATCCCACTGACACACGGCAAACAACCAACCTCTAGCGCAATCGCTTATTAGCGACGCAGACCCAGGCGACCGATCAGAGCCTGATAACGACCCAGATCCTTGCCTTTCAGGTAGTCCAGCAGCTTACGGCGCTGGTTTACCATGCGGATCAGACCACGACGGGAGTGGTGATCTTTACCGTTGGCCTTGAAGTGACCTTGCAGTTTGTTGATGTTGTGGGTCAGCAGTGCAACTTGCACTTCTGGCGAACCAGTGTCACCAACAGCTTGCTGATAGTCAGCTACGATTTGTGCTTTTTCTTGAACGTCGAGAGCCATGAGGCAATCCTTTTTTCAGGAAACCACCCAAAGGGCAGTTTCAACAGGCCAGGGACAAATCCCTGTATCTAAAAATGAGTAGTGACCGTGCCTGTTAACAGCCACCCTCGTTCCAGTTTGCGTAAAGGCTGATACGCTTTTACCACAAACTGGTTTCGGTCATTCTGACCGAATCAGTCGACGCGGCGCGATGCGCCCGTCTTCGCTCACTTCACCGATACCGATAAAGCGACCGTTATGATCCTGTACCCGCACCATGCCGAATTTCGGCGCGTCCGGGGCACGTACCGGCTGGCCGTTGAGCCAGTAGAACGCGCTGTGCTCCGAGAAGTGCAGCAATGGCCAATCGAGCAAACCGCTGTCCGATGGCATCAAGAAGCGATCGACCGCTTCATTGCCACCTTCGGCGTGTACCGCTTCCAACTCTTCCAGCGTCACCGTCTGGGCCAGGCTGAAAGGGCCGGCCTGGGTGCGTCGCAGTTCTGCGACATACGCGCCGCAACCGAGCTTTTCACCGATATCTTCCACCAGGGTACGAATATAGGTGCCTTTGCTGCAGTCCACGGCCAGGCGTGCGGTGTCGCCTTCACAGGCGAGCAATTCCAAGCGCGCAATAGTAACAGAACGCGGTTCGCGCTCCACTACTTCACCCGCACGAGCCAGCTTGTAAAGTGGTTGCCCATCGCGCTTGAGCGCCGAGTACATCGGCGGTATCTGGCTGATTTGCCCACGAAAAGCGGGTAAAGCAGCCTCGATATCAGCACGACCAACGGTCACGTCGCGAACCTGCAAAACATCACCCTCGGCATCGGCCGTGGTGGTGGTCTTGCCCAGTTGCATCAGGGTTTCGTAACCCTTGTCGGAATCGAGCAGGTATTGCGAGAACTTGGTGGCCTCGCCAAAGCACAACGGCAACACGCCGGTGGCCAGGGGGTCGAGGCTGCCGGTGTGCCCGGCTTTCTCGGCATTGAGCAGCCAGCGGACCTTCTGCAAGGCGGCATTGGAGGTAAAGCCAATGGGCTTGTCGAGCAGAATGATGCCGCTGACGTTGCGACGGATACGTTTGACCTGAGCCACCGCTTACTCCTTGGCGTCTTCAGGTGTGGACGGATGCTGATTATCCTCAGCCACGGCGCGCTCGATCAATGCCGACAGGTGCGCGCCACGCACGACGCTTTCGTCGTAGTGGAAGTGCAACTGAGGCACGCTGCGCAGCTTCATTTCGCGGGCCAACTGCATGCGCAGGAAACCTGCGGCCGAGTTGAGCACCTTGATGCTTTGCGCGATTTCTTCGCTGCTGTCCTCACCCATCACGGTGATGAAGATTTTTGCGTGACCCACGTCACGGCTCACTTCAACGGCGGTGATGGTGACCAGGCCAACACGAGGATCTTTGACTTCGCGACGGATCAGTTGGGCCAGCTCGCGCTGCATCTGATCGCCGATACGTTGGGTACGGCTGTATTCTTTTGCCATGTCTTGTTACCTGTTACTGCCACACGGTGAAACCCGTGGGGTCTGAAAGCGGCAAACGCCCGGCCTGACAAAAGCCAGACCGGGCGTTGCGTTTAGAGTCCGGACGTTGCGCGGGGCATTTGCATGCCCACACGCGGCGTGGCTCCTGAAGTGCGCGAGTTAGAGGCTGCGAGCAACCTGAACCTTCTCGAAGACTTCGATCTTGTCGCCAACCTTGACGTCGTTGTAGCTCTTGACGCCGATACCGCATTCCATGCCGGCACGTACTTCGGAAGCGTCATCCTTGAAGCGGCGCAGGGATTCCAGCTCGCCTTCGAAGATAACGATGTCTTCACGCAGTACACGGATCGGACGGTTACGGTGAACGGTGCCTTCGATAACCATGCAGCCGGCGATCGCGCCGAATTTCGGCGAGCGGAACACGTCACGCACCTCGGCGATACCCAGGATGTTCTCCCGGACGTCGCTGCCAAGCATGCCGGTGAGGGCTTTCTTGACGTCTTCGATGATGTCGTAGATGACGTTGTAGTAACGCATGTCCAGGCCTTCCTGCTCGACAATCTTGCGAGCGCCAGCATCGGCACGCACGTTGAAGCCGAACAGTACAGCGTTGGAAGCCAGTGCCAGGTTGGCGTCGGACTCGGTGATACCACCGACACCGCCACCGACGACACGCACTTGCACTTCGTCGTTACCCAGGCCGTTCAAGGCGCCGTTCAACGCTTCGAGGGAACCACGGACGTCAGATTTGAGGACGATGTTAAGCGTCTTCTTCTCTTCCTGGCCCATGTTCTCGAAGATGTTTTCCAGCTTGCCGGCGTGAGCACGGGCCAACTTGACTTCGCGGAACTTGCCTTGACGGAACAGAGCCACTTCACGGGCTTTCTTCTCGTCGGCAACCACGCTCATCTCGTCGCCAGCGTCCGGGGTACCGTCCAGGCCGAGAATCTCGACAGGGATGGACGGACCGGCTTCCTTGATGGACTTGCCGTTCTCGTCGAGCATGGCACGTACACGGCCATAGTTCGAACCGACCAGCACCATGTCGCCTTGGCGCAGGGTACCGTCTTGAACCAGAACGGTCGCCACCGGGCCACGGCCCTTGTCGAGGCGGGACTCAACCACAACACCACGGCCAGGAGCCGATGGCGTAGCGGTCAGTTCCAGGACTTCGGCTTGCAACAGAACAGCTTCGAGCAGTTCGTCAACGCCAGTACCGACTTTCGCCGAGACCGGTACGAATGGAGTGTCGCCACCCCATTCTTCGGAAGTCACGCCGTGAACCGACAGTTCGCTACGGATGCGATCGAGATCGGCGCCCGGCTTGTCGATTTTGTTCACCGCAACCACCAACGGTACGCCAGCTGCCTTGGCATGCTGAACGGCTTCGATGGTTTGTGGCATCACGCCGTCGTCTGCTGCAACGACCAGGATCACGATGTCGGTCGCCTTGGCACCACGGGCACGCATCGCGGTAAACGCGGCGTGACCAGGGGTGTCGAGGAACGTCACCATGCCGCGATCGGTTTCAACGTGGTAGGCACCGATGTGCTGGGTAATACCGCCAGCCTCGCCTGCCGCAACCTTGGCACGACGGATGTAGTCGAGCAGGGAAGTCTTACCGTGGTCAACGTGGCCCATTACGGTCACGACCGGCGCACGGGAAACGGCTTCACCTTCGAACTTCAGGGACTCGGCCAGGGAATCTTCCAGGGCGGTGTCGCTGACCAGGGTCACTTTGTGGCCCAGCTCTTCAGCAACCAGTTGGGCAGTTTCCTGATCCAGTACCTGGTTGATGGTGGCCGGAGTGCCCAGCTTGAACATGAACTTGATGATTTCAGCTGCCTTGACCGACATCTGCTGGGCGAGATCGCCCACAGTGATGGTCTCGCCGATCTTCACTTCACGCACGACAGGGCCGGTTGGGCTCTGGAAACCGTGGGCGTTGCGTTTTTTCAGCTTGGCCTTGCCGCGACCACCACGACGGAAGCTGTCGCTTTCTTCGTCGGTGGTACGTGGGGCAACGCGTGGCGCAGGCGCTTTCTCTTTGACCGAAGCACGATGCGGAGCGTTTTTGCGCTCACCATCACCGCCGCCACCGCGACGACTGTTATCGTCGGCACGTGGTTTGTCCGGACGACGAGGTTCGTCGCGTTTACGCGCATCAGCAGCAGGTGCTGGTGCAGCGGCCACCGGAGCGGCCTCACGCGCAGCTTCTACAGGCGCGGCAGCAGGAGCAGCGACCGCATCAGTGGCAGCAGGTTGCGCAGCAGCAGGCTGGCGACGCGCTTCTTCTTCGGCGCGACGCTTGGCTTCTTCTTCAGCCTTCTGACGAGCAGCATTTTCTACTGCGCGACGTTCTTCCAGTTCGCGTTTGCGCTCGGCTTCGATTTCTTCCGGGCTGCGCTGTACGAAGACTTTCTTCTTGCGTACTTCAACGCTGATGCTCTTGCTACCAGCAACACGCAGGGTGCTGGTGGTTTTGCGCTGCAATGTAATCTTGCGCGGTTCTTCCACTTTCGCCTTGTGGCTGCTCTTCAAGTGAGTCAGCAAAGACTGCTTCTCACTATCGCTCACACCTTCATCGGCGG